>Ga0310345_10000115_pt1 | contig 168252 bp, 170 predicted proteins | sample HC15DNA20500_MG_FD_204667 | JGI IMG/M metagenome (GOLD analysis project Ga0310345, IMG submission 204667) | Marine microbial communities from station ALOHA, North Pacific Subtropical Gyre - HC15-DNA-20-500_MG | ecosystem: Environmental > Aquatic > Marine > Oceanic | place: Pacific Ocean... | reverse complement strand
CGCGGGATGCTCGAACAGCTCATGCGGAGCGAAAAGGGCGGGCTGGGTTGTGAAGCTCTGTCTCATGGCCAACCATAGCAGGCTAAGACAACCAGAAGAATCCTCAATGTTTCGCTGAGGTCTCTTTTAAGATTTCGGAGCCTTAGCCGTTTTCGCGCAGGATCGAGCCGGCGAGGTAGAGCGAGCCGCAGATCAGGATGCGGGCGTGGGGGTCTTCGGCCACGATGGCGCGGATCGCTTCGAGCGCGCTGGAGGCGACTCCGGCCTCCATCCCCACGGCACGGGCGGCGGCGGCGGTGTCTTTCGCGTCGAGCGTGTTGGGCTCGTCGGGGATCGACAGCGCCGTGAGGCTGGCGGCGTGGGCCGCAAGCGGGCGCATGTAGCCCTTCACGTCCTTGGTGTTCATCATCCCGCAGACAAGGTGCATCGGCCTGTCTGGCAGGCTGGCGAGGTAGCGCCCCAGCGCCTCGCCCGCCGCCGGGTTATGGCCGCCGTCGAGCCAGAGCTCGGCCTGCGGGGCGGCGTCGATCAGCGGGCCGTGAGTGAGGCGCTGCATCCGGGCGGGCCAGCGGGCTTTCGTGACCGCCGCCTCGAGCGCGGTGTCGCCCGCCTGAAGGTGGCGAAGCGCCATGAGTGCGGCGCCGGCATTCTCGATCTGGTGTGCGCCGGGCAGGTTGGGCAAGGGCAGATCGCGCAGGCCGGTTTCATCCTGAAAGATCAGCCGCCCGCGTTCGGTGGTGACGTGCCAGTGCTGCCCTTGGGCCAGAAGCGGCGCGCCGAGGCGCTGAGCGGTGGTCTCGATCACCTCCATCGCCGGTTCGGCTTGGGGGCCCACGACGCAAGGAACACGGCGCTTGATGATCCCGGCCTTCTCGGCGGCGATCTTGGGGAGCGTGTCGCCGAGGAAGGATTCGTGGTCGATCGAGACGGGGGTGATGACGGTCAGCGCCGGTTGGGCGATGACGTTGGTCGCATCCAGCCGCCCGCCAAGGCCCACTTCGAGCAGGGTGAAATCGGCCGGGCTGCGCGACATGGCCAGCAGGGCGGCGCAGGTTGTGATCTCGAAATAGGTGATCGGTTCGCCGCCATTGGCGGCGTAGCATTCGTCGAGCACCGCTGTCAGGTCGGGCTCGGAAATCAGCGATCCGGCAAGGTAGATGCGCTCGTGAAACCGGGCGAGATGGGGGGAGGTGTAGGCATGGACGCGCTTGCCCGCCCCTTCGAGGCCCGCGCGGATCATCGCCAGCGTCGAGCCCTTGCCGTTGGTTCCGGCGATGTGGATCACCGGCGGAAGCGCGTCCTGCGGGTTGCCCAACTGGCCCAGCAGGCGCCAGACACGGTCGAGCGTGAGGTCGATGATCTTGGGATGCAGTGACATCATCCGTTCGAGGATGACGTCGGAGGAGGCGCCGCTCATCCCTTGCCGGATTTCTTCGTGTCAGCCTCGGCCGCGGGCTTGGGGTTTTCTGGCGGGTCGACCGGGGGCGGCGCGGCGGGCGCGGCTTCGGCGGGTTCCGCCTCCGGTGTGGGCGCGGGTAGGTCGCCCTTCACCGCGGGCGGCAGGCCCAGCAGCATGCGGGTGATGGTGATCAGTTCCTCGCGCATGGCGGTGCGGGGCGTGACGCGGTCGAGCATGCCGTGATCGAGCAGGTACTCGGCCCGCTGGAAGCCCTCGGGCAGCTTTTCGCGGATGGTCTGTTCGATGACGCGGGGCCCGGCGAAGCAGATCAGCGCGTTGGGCTCGGCGATATGCACATCGCCCAGCATCGCATAGGAGGCGGTGACGCCGCCGGTGGTGGGGTGGGTCAGCACGACGATATAGGGCAGGCCCGCCTCGCGCAGCATCTGCACGGCGACGGTGGTGCGCGGCATCTGCATCAGGCTGAGGATGCCCTCCTGCATCCGGGCGCCGCCGGCGGCGGAAAACAGGATCAGCGGGCGCTTGAGCTTCACCGCCTCCTGTGCCGCGGCGATGATGGCGTTGCCGACATACATGCCCATGGAGCCGCCCATGAAGGTGAAATCCTGTGCGGCGGCGATGATGGGCGTGCGGCCGATCTCGCCACGGGCCACCAGCATCGCCTCTTTCTCGCCCGTCGTCTTCTGCGCGGCGCGCATGCGGTCGGGGTATTTCTTCTGGTCACGGAAGTGCAGCGGGTCGGCGGTGGGCTGGGGCACCTCGACCTCGGAAAACGTGCCGCCGTCGAACAGCGCGGTGAAGCGGGCGCGCGGGGTGATCGGCATGTGGTGGCCGCAATTGGTGCAGACGTTGAGGTTCTGGGTCAGCTCGCGGTGAAACAGCATGGTGCCGCATTCATCGCATTTCGACCACAGGTTCTCGGGGATTTCCCGGCGCGAGAAGATCGAGTTGATCCGCGGTCTGACGTAATTGGTGATCCAGTTCATCCGGTCGCCCTTTTGCGGCTTGGCCATATGGCGCCTGAAATAATCGCCGGGCGCGCGGAATGCAATCGAACTTGCGGCATGGCTCAGCGGCGCAGCGCGATCCGGGCGGTGAGCCATGCGCAGAGGGTGAAGAGGATCTCGATGGGCAGGACGTACCAGGCGAGGCCCTGTTCATCGAGCGCCAGCGGAAAGGTATAGAGCGCGATGCCGTCGAGACTGCCCGCCGGGGCGGTGACGAGGATGGCAAAGACGTTGTTGGTGAAATGCAGCGCCAGCGCAGGGCCCAGCGTGCCGGTGCGTGCGGTGAGATCGGCCGCGGTCACGCCGAAAAAGCCGGCCCAAAGCGCCAATGCCCAGGCGTTGGCGCCGGCAAGGAGCGGGTCGTAATGCACCAGCCCGAACAGCGCCGAAGGCAGGCCGATCCAGACGAGGGGACTGCGGAAGCGGGCGGCGAGCTGGCTTTGCAGGTAGCCGCGGAACACCATTTCCTCGGCGCCGGTCTGGATCAGCACGCAGCCCAGCGCGAGGGGCAGCCACATCACCCAGTTTCCCGGGGAAAGGTTGGGGCTGAGTTGATATTCCGGGGGCATCGGCATCAGCGTGAGCAGCAGGTAGAGCGGCAGCAGGTAGCGGGTACAGCGCAGGAACTGGCGGGTGGCGGTGCCTGCCGGGCCGATCAGGCTGGCGAGGCCGCGCTGATGCACCAGCCGCAGCACCATTCCAAGCGCGAGGATCAGGAAGATGAATTCGAAAAGCAGGATCAGCACCGCGAGCGGCGTGCGCCCCTCGATCAGCGAGGCCGGACCGTCATATCCCAGCGCGGCGGGGACAAACCCGGCATAGGCGAAGGCCATCGGCAGGAAGATCACGATGACCAGCACCACCCCCGCCGCCAGCCGCAGCGGGTGGGCCGAGGGCCGCGCCGGGGCGGTCAGGGTCTCGTGGGCATCGTAGCGCATGAAGGCCAAGCTAGGGGGGCAAGGGGGCGGGGGCAATGGCGCCCGGCGACCCGGCACCGGGAAAAGGGTTCAACACGCGGACATCCTTGCGCTATCGTCGCCGAATAACAGGGAGACCGGGATGGACGGGTATTTCGATCTGGGGGCGCACAGCTTTCCGGTCAGCACGGCATCGGCCGAGGCGCAGCTTTGGTTCGACCGGGGGCTGTTGTGGACCTATGGCTATAACCACGAGGAGGCGGTGGCCTGTTTCGACAAGGCCATCGCGGCCGACCCGCGCTGTGCCATGGCGCATTGGGGCAAGGGTTATGCGGCGGGGCCGAATTACAACATGCCGTGGGACCTCTTCGACGAGGCGGGCCGGGCCGCGGCGCTGTCGGCGGGGCATGCCGCCGCGCAGCGGGCGCTTGGATTGGTTGTCGGGGTGACGGCGTGGGAGGCCGCGCTGATCCGGGCGCTGCCGGCGCGGTATCCGCAGGGCGAGCCGGCAGACCTGAAGGTGATGAAGGGCTGGAACACGGATTTCGCGGATGCGATGCGGGGGGTGTATGGTGATCATCCAGACAACCCGGAGGTCTGCACGGTTTTCGCCGAATCCCTGCTCAACATCACGCCGTGGAAGATGTGGCACCTGCCCAGCGGCCGGCCCGCCCCGGGCGCCCGAACCGAGGAGGCGCAGGCGGTGCTGGAGACGGCGATGGCCGAGTTGCCCGGTGCGATGGGGCATCCGGGGGTGCTGCACCTCTACGTGCACCTGATGGAAATGTCGCCCTTCCCCGAGAAGGCGCTGAAGGCGGGCGATGCGCTGCGGACGCTCGTGCCCGATGCGGGCCACCTGATTCACATGCCGACCCATATCGACGTGCTCTGCGGGCACTACCAGAACGTGGTGCACTGGAACGAGGCGGCGGTGGCGGCTGACGAGCGGTTCTGGCGCGAAAAAGGGGCTTACAACCTCTATTCCGGCTACCGCCTGCACAATTACCATTTCGTCATCTACGGGGCGATGTTCCTTGGCCAGATCGAACCGGCGCTGCGCGCGGTGCGCGGGGCGTTCGAGACCGTGCCGGAAGATATGCTGCGGATGGAAAGCCCGCCGATGGCCGATTATTTCGAGGCCTATCTGAGCTTCGAGCCGCATGTTCTGGTGCGGTTCGGGCGGTGGCGGGAGGCGACGGCGTTGGAACTGCCCGAAGAGCCGGAGCTTTACTGCACGCTGGCCGCGCATGTGCATTACGCCCGCGGCGTGGGGCATGCGGCGCTGGGCGAGGTGGAGAAGGCGCTGGCCGAGGAAGAGCTCTATCACGCGGCGATGGGGCGGGTGCCGGAGAGCCGGATGGTTCACAACAACAGGGTGATCGACCTGCTGGCGATAGGCGCCGAGATGTTGCGGGGCGAAATCCTCTATCGCGAGGGGCGGTTCGAGGAGGCCTTCGCGGCGCTGCGCCGGTCGGTCGTTCTGGATGACAGCCTGCCCTATGACGAGCCATGGGGCTGGATGCAGCCCACCCGCCACGCGCTGGGGGCGCTGCTGCTGGAGCAGGGCCGGATCGCCGAGGCCGAGGCGGTGTTCCGCGAGGACCTCGGGCTGGGCGGGCAACTGTCGCGGGCGACGGTGCACCCCTGCAATGTCTGGGCGCTGAAAGGCTTGCATGACTGTCTCAAGGCGCGGAGTGAAACGGTGGAGATCGTGCAGGTGCGCCAGCGGCTCGACCTGGCGCAGGCACGGGCGGACAAGGCGGTGGCCGCGTCGTGCTTCTGTGCACAGGCGGCGCTGAAGGCGGCGGAGTAGGGGGGGGCTCTGCCCCCAACGTTGAAATCCTTCAGGATTTCAACGCCTCCCCCGGGATACTTCCGGCCAGAAGAAGCAGGGTATGCGCCACATGCTTCTTCTTGGCAAAAATACTCATTGCGACGGGGCCAGCCGCGACTCCGCCTGGGGGACAAGCGGCTTGCCCCACGGGCGGCTCTATCCTAGACCGTTGGGACGACGCTCCAGGAGGCCCCCAGATGACGAAGTTCGACAAGACCAAGCTGCCCAGCCGCTACGTGACCGAGGGCCCCGCGCGGGCGCCGCACCGGTCCTATTACTATGCCATGGGCATGACCGAGGAGGAGATTCACCAGCCTCTGGTCGGTGTCGCCACCTGCTGGAACGAGGCCGCGCCCTGCAACATCGCGCTGAGCCGACAGGCGCAGGCGGTGAAGGGCGGGGTGAAGGAAGCCCACGGCACGCCGCGGGAGTTCACCACCATCACCGTCACCGACGGGATCGCCATGGGGCACGAGGGGATGCGGTCTTCCTTGGCGAGCCGTGAGGCGATTGCCGACACGGTCGAGCTGACCATGCGCGGGCATTGCTATGATGCGCTGGTTGGCCTTGCGGGCTGTGACAAGTCGTTGCCGGGGATGATGATGGCGATGGTGCGGTTGAACGTGCCGAGCGTGTTCATCTACGGCGGCTCGATCCTGCCGGGCAAGGCGCCGCAGGTGGATGAAATCCCGGAAGATTTCCGCAGTCGCGACCTGACCGTGCAGGACATGTTCGAGGCCGTGGGCCGGCACCAGAACAAGGAGCTGTCGGACAAGGCGCTGGAGATGCTGGAGCGCGTCGCTTGCCCCAGCGCGGGCGCCTGCGGCGGGCAGTTTACCGCCAATACCATGGCCTGTGTTTCCGAGGCGATCGGGCTGGCGCTGATGAACAGCTCGGGCATGCCCGCGCCTTACGAGAGCCGCGACCAGTATGGCGAGGCGTCGGGCCATGCGGTGATGCACCTGCTGGACAAGAACATCCGGGCGCGGGACGTGGTGACGCAGAAGAGCCTCGAGAACGCGGCGCGCGTTGTGGCCTGCACCGGCGGGTCGACCAATGCCGGGCTGCACCTGCCGGCCATCGCGCATGAGGCGGGGATTGATTTCTTCCTCGACGATGTCTGCGAGATCTTCCGCGACACGCCCTATTTCGTCGACCTCAAGCCGGGCGGCCAGTTCGTGGCGAAGGACCTGTTCGACGCGGGCGGCATTCCGGTGGTGATGAAGGAGCTGCGCAAGGCGGGGCTTATCCACGAGGATTGCGTGACCGCGAGCGGGCGGTCCATCGGCGAGGAGTTGGACCTGATCGACCGCGAGGCCGATGGCCGGGTGATCTACCCGATCGACAAGCCCATCACCAAGACCGGCGGTGTTGTCGGCCTGAAGGGCAACCTTGCCCCGGCGGGCGCCATCGTCAAAGTGGCCGGCATCGCGGCCGAGCACCAGGTGTTCACCGGCCCGGCGCGGGTGTTCGAATGCGAGGAAGACGCCTTTGCCGCCGTGCAGAACCGCGGCTACGAGGAAGGCGAGGTGATCGTCATCCGCAACGAGGGCCCTGCCGGCGGGCCGGGGATGCGGGAGATGCTGGCCACCACCGCCGCGCTGTCGGGGCAGGGCATGGGCAAGAAGGTGGCACTGATCACCGATGGCCGGTTCTCGGGTGCCACGCGGGGCTTCTGCGTGGGGCACGTGGGGCCGGAGGCCGCGCATGGCGGGCCGATCGCGCTTTTGCAGAATGGCGACATGATCACCATCGACGCCATCAAGGGCGCGCTCTCGGTGGACCTGTCCGAGGAGGAGCTTGCCAAGCGGAAAGAGGCATGGGGTGGCCCGCGCGAGACGATGTATGCCTCGGGCGCGCTGTGGAAATACGCCCAGCTGGTGGGCGAGACCTACAAGGGTGCGGTCACCCATCCCGGCGGCAAGGCCGAACGGCATGTCTACATGGATATCTGACAGGCGCACGGCCCGAGGATCTCTTCGGGCCGTGGTGCTGGCGGCGGTGCTGCCGCTGGCGGGGTGCCTCGGCGGTGAGCCGGGTGCGCTGGGGTTTCTGGCCTCCGGCAGCGAGCCGGCCACGCGGGACGCGCTGCGCAAGGTCTCGATGTACGAGGGTGACGTTATCGTGCGGGGGCCCGCGGGCTATTGCATCGACCGGCGGACCCTGCGGCGGGGCCGGGATGGCGGGTTCGTCCTGCTGGCGAGTTGCGAGTCGCTGAGCGGGTTGCGCGGGCACGGGGTGGAGCCGCTTCTGATGACCATAACGCTGCTGCCCGATGCGCCGGGTGCCACACGGCCCACGCCGTCGGAGATGGCGGCGTTGATGGCGCCGGCCGAGGTGATTGCCGCGCACGAGACGACGGATGTGACGCTGGTGCATTTCGCCAGCGGCGGGGACGGGGTGCTCGATGGCGGGGATGCGCGGCACTGGCGGGGCGGGATGCTGTTGAACGGGCACCTGATCGGGCTGGCGCTTTATGCACGGAAGGGGAGCCCGATGGCGGGCAAGGACGGGCGCGCGCTTCTGACCGATCTGGCGCGGTCGATCCGGCGGGCCAGCCCGGCGCGCCCGGTGGCGCCTGCGGCCACCGGCACGGAGCCGAAACCCGCGGCCGGACGTTCGGATTCGAGTGGATTGTCAACGGATTCCGGATAATGATGTCACCGGGTTAACCGAAGCAGGACAGGGCGGACCAGACAGGGTGGACCCGGAATGGCAGTGTTGAGAAATTCGGTTCTGGATTGGATCGCGCAGCGGCGGTCTCTGCGGCGGTGGCGGACCGCAGCGCGACAGGCGCCGTCGTTTTCTTTCAAGGAGTTACGGAAGGAACGGGCGCAGGCGCGCAAGCTTCGGCATGAGTTGAACGAGCTGATCGCGGTGGCCGATCACCGGCTGGCGCTGCCGGTGATCGGCTCGGCGGTGTTTCCGAAACCGCATGGCACCGACTGGGCGTGGCGGCCGTCCTTGTGGCGCAATCCGCTGGCCGTGCCGGGGGTGTCGTCGGCGCAGAGCAACACGCGGCTGGGCGACGAGATCGTGCTGTTTCACGACTGCAAACATTCCGAGCTGACCCTGCGGCAGGTGCGTAACCTGCGGGAGGCGGATCTGGCGCCGTTCGGGCTGCGGATGGACGTGTTCAGCTTCGACGGATCCTTCCTGTCGCTGGCGCTGGATCTGCCGGACGGGGCGGTGCAGGGGCTGACGCGGTCGCACCTTGTGAGGGTCGATACGATCGCCGAGCTGGAGAAGCCGCTGGAGATTTTCGTGCGGCTGAATATCAAGCACGGGCCCAACACGGAGCAGCTTGTGAGGGAGCTTCCGCTGCGGCAGGAAATGGTGATGGCGGAGTTTGATCTGGCCTATTCGAACATCAATGAAAAAAGGGTCGAGCGGGCCTGGATCGACGTGATTTTCGAGAACCCGCAGATGAGCCAGGTGACGTTGCGGGATCTGACGCTGAGCCGGCGGCCGCGGGCGGAGTTCTGAGGGAGCATGAGATGACGGATCTGACACTGGCCAAGACGCGGCTGTTCGAGGGCGTGTGGGAGGGCGTGCTGACCCGCGAGGGCGGTGGGAAGGGGGCGCCGGGGGTCGAGGTGACGCATCTTCAGACGCCGCTGGAAGGCGTGGAAGTTATTGAGAAGCCTGAGGAAAACCTGTGGGTTCTGCGGGTGCCGATCCCGGCGGAGGTGATTGCCGACGGGGTTCAGACCTTCCTGATCCGGGACCGGGCCACCGGCGAGAAGATCGGCGATTTCGCCCTGATGTCGGGGGATGCGCTGAGCTATGATATCAGGGCCGAGGTGACCCTTCTGCGGGAGGAGCTGGACATGCTGAAACGGGCCTTCCGGCGGCATTGTCTGGAGACGATGTGAGCGGGGTCCGGCGGCGTCGGCGACGGGCAGATTCTTGCCAAAACGGGTCGTGATTCGGCTTTGAGGTTGCCGATTCGGGTGTTTTTCCCCTTTCTGCCCCCATCACGGGGTTTTGGGACAGGACACCGAATGAATCCGAAAAATATTTTGCTGTGCCTCGGCATGGCCCTGATGGCCGCATGCGGCGAGGCGCGGGAGCCGGAAGTATCACGGGCGGCCATGCCGCTTTTCCCGAACGAGACGCCGGAGTTGCGCGTTCTGATCAACAAATATGCCGATGCGTACGAGGTGCCCCGGCCGCTGGTGCACAAGGTGGTGCAGCGGGAAAGCGATTACCGGCCCAAGGCGCGGAACGGCCCCTATTACGGGATGATGCAGATCCTGCCGGCGACGGCGCGGGGCATCGGGTTCCGGGGGAAGGCGAGCGATCTGCTGGACGCCGAGACCAACCTGAGATGGGCGGTGAAGTACCTGCGCGGGGCGTGGCTGGTTTCCGACGGGAACATGGACGAGGCGGTTATGTGGTACGCGCGCGGCTATTATTACGAGGCCAAGAAGCGGTGCCAGCTTGTGGAGACGGGGTTGCTCAATCGCGAGATTGCGAAGCATTGCCGCGGGTAGGGTTTTCGTGAGAGAATGACGCGAAGGGCCCCGGGGATTCCGGGGCTTTTTTCGTTTGGGGTGGGTGGGTTGGCACCCACCCTACGGGGTTCCCGCCCCGGGCTCGATCCGGGGGCTCTGGGTGGTCGGGCGCTGTCCGGCTCGGTTCGCCTTTGCGGGGGGATAGGTGGGTTGGCACCCACCCCACGCAAGTGTTTACCGGCGGGTGTTTTGGTCGGGTCTGCGAAGCTTGCCGGATCGACGGGAAAACCCGCATTAACCGGCTGAATTCGCCGGAAAAACCCGATGTCGGTATCGCGTCGGTATAACGTCGGTATTTTGTCGGTGTTTTTTGCGGTGTCGGGGGCAAAAAGCAGGTTCGTGAAGGCGCCGCGCGTTGGAAGTAAGCAAATGGTAAGGTTTGCCCCGTAGGTTCACCCCTCGGGCTTGGTCAGCTTGACGATGGTCGGCTCTGTCTCGGGGGCCAGTTCCTCGAAATCGAAATTGTCGAGCCGCTTGGCGCGGCGGCCGGCCTTGTCGGCGGAGACCTTGATTTCGGAGATGTCCTTGGCCGCCTGATGGAAGTGGCGGTCGAGGTTTTCGACGCGGTTGCCCAGCCGGTCGACATCGGCGAAGAGCAGGCCCAGTTCGCGGCGGATGGCGCCCGCCTGTTCGCGCATGCGGGCGTCTTTCAGGATGGCGCGCATGGTGTTGAGCGTGGCCATGCAGGTGGTGGGCGAGACGATCCAGACGCGGGCGTCGAAGCCTTCGCGGACCAGTTCCGGGAAGTTGGCGTGGAGTTCCGCGTAGACGGCTTCCGAAGGCAGGAACATCAGCGCGCCATCGGCGGTTTCGCCGTCGAGGATGTATTTCTCGGCAATGTCCTTGATGTGCTTGCGGACGGAGGTTTTGAGGAAGCGCGCGGCTTCCTGCACCTGCCGGTCGTCGCGGGCGTTGCGCAGGGCTTCGTAGGCCTCGAGGGGAAACTTGCTGTCGATGCAGATCGGGCCCGGCGGGTTGGGCAGGTGGATGAGGCAATCGGCGCGGCGGCCGTTGGAGAGGGTGGATTGCAGCGTGTAGCTGTCGGATGGCAGGGCCTTGGAGACGATGTCGTGGAGCTGGATTTCACCGAAGGCGCCGCGGGTCTGCTTGTTGGACAGGATGTCCTGAAGCGTGAGCACGTCGCCGGAGAGCTTGGTGATATTCTCCTGCGCCTTGTCGATGGTTTTTAGCCGCTGCTGGAGATCGCCCAGCGATTGCGCCGTGCGGCGGGCGGAGCCGTGGAGGTTCTCGTTCATCTGCTCCTGCACCTGTGCGAGGCGTTTTTCCATCAGGTGGAGCATGTTGGTCTGGGCCTTCGACTGGGCCTCGGCCACGTGGGTGAGGCCGCCGGAAAGCTGGTGCTGGCCGTCGGAGAGGCCTTGGACGCGCTGGCCGAGGTCGCCCATCTGGCGGATCAGCGGCTCGGTGAGTTTCGCCGAGCGGGAGGCGGCGCGGATGGCGGCGAAAAGCAGGATGGTGATCAAGAGGAGCAGCACGCCCGCGCCGAGGGCGGCCAGCGTGAGCGGGTCGGTGAGGTTGAGACTGGTGTCGCCGATCTGGATCAAGGTTTCGATCTCAATTCAGACACAGAACACACACCTGCACCTCCTTTGTTCACTTTTTGCTTGGTAGAGGGGTCAAAGCTGTCCATGCGTGCCCCCGTTAAGTCAGCAAGAATCTGACGTCCTTTCCAATCGAAGGAAACGCTCAAAGGTTTTTGCGCCGCAACTGCTTCTTGGACCATTTCTTGAGCGATGTTTGTCGGAACAAAAAAATGCATTTTTACGAAACCGCCCTCATCACGAAGCTCCGCTTCCAAACCGAATTTCGGCGGTTGAGCCTTTTCCATATCCCGATAGAGCTTCATTTCTAAGTTCTCCCGAAGAGCCGTTCGATATCGGCGAGTTTGAGTTCGACGTAAGTGGGGCGGCCGTGGTTGCACTGGCCGGAATGGGGGGTCGCCTCCATCTCGCGCAGGAGGGCGTTCATTTCGTCGGCGGACATGCGGCGGCCCGAGCGGATGGAGCCGTGGCAGGCGATGCGGGAGAGGATCGACTCGATCCGCGACCGGAGGGTGAGGCTGTCGCCTTGGTCGGAGAGTTCGTCGAGAATGTCGCGTAGCATGGCGCCGGCGTTGCAGGGGCCGAGGATGGCGGGGGTTTCGCGCACGGCGATGGCGCCGGGGCCGAAGGGTTCGATGGTCAGGCCCAGGGTGGCCAGTTCCTCGGCCTCGTCGAGGAGGCGGGCGGCGTCGGCTTCGCTGAGGTCGACGATTTCGGGGATGAGCAGGGCTTGGGCGCGGACGCCGTTCTCGGCCATCTGGCGTTTGAGTTTTTCGTAGACGAGGCGTTCATGGGCGGCGTGCTGATCGACGAGGATCATGCCGTCCTCGGTCTGGGCGACGATGTAGTTTTCGTGGACCTGCGCGCGGGCGGCGCCGAGGGGGAGGAATTGCGGCTGTGGCGTTTGGCGTTGCTCGTCCGTCTCTGGCGTGACGGCCTCGCGGTCGGGTTCGACGCGGGCGCTGTAGGTGGTTTCCATTTCCGCGAAGCCGGGGGCTTGCGCCTGGTAGGCTGTGGCGCGGGCGGCGGGCGAGGGGCGGTCCATTTGGTAGATGCGGGGGGTGGTTTGCTCAGGGCGCATGGCGCCGAGGGTCGCGCCTGCGACGGTGGAGGAGGCGCGGTGGCCGGCCTCGGCCAGGGCATGGCGCAGGCCCGAGACGATCAGGCCGCGGGCAAGGCCGGGGTCGCGGAAGCGGACCTCGGATTTGGCGGGGTGAACGTTGACGTCGACCAGCACCGGGTCGCAGTCGATGAAGAGGGCGGCGGCCGGGTGGCGATCGCGGCTGAGGAAATCGTGATAGGCGGCGCGCAGGGCGCCGTAGAGCATCTTGTCGCGCACCGGGCGGCCATTGACGAAGAGATATTGCGTGACCGAGGAACCGCGGGAATAGGTGGGGAGCGCCGCGAAGCCGGTCATGTGGAGGGCGTCGCGGGTGGCGTCGAGGGGGATCGCGTTGTCGGTGAAGTCGCGGCCGAGGATGCGGGTGAGGCGGCCGTGGAGGGCATCGAACAAATCTCCGGTTTCGGCATCGGCGCGGAAGGTGACGCGGCCCTCGCCGCCGCCGGAGGTGTCGCGGAGGGTGAAGCCCACGAAGGGTTCGGCCATGGCGAGGCGTTTTATGGTGTCGGTGATCGCCTGCGCCTCGGCCCGGTCGGAGCGCATGAACTTGAGGCGGGCGGGGGTGGCGTGGAAGAGGTCGCGCAGGGTGACGATGGTGCCGGCGTTGAGCGCGGCGGGTTTGACGGGGCCGAGCGTGCCGCCGGTGACGGCGATCTGGGCGCCATCGGCGCCGGGGGGCCGGGAGGTGATGGTGAGACGGCCCACCGCGCCGAGGGAGGGGAGCGCCTCGCCCCGGAAGCCGAAGGAGTGGATGTTGAGCAGGTCGGTGCCGTCGATCTTGGAGGTGGCGTGGCGGGAGAGGGCGAGGGGCAGTTCGTCGCCGGACATGCCGCAGCCATCGTCGGCCACGCGGATCAGGGTCTTGCCGCCATCGGCATAGGCGATGTCGATGTGGCGCGCGCCGGCGTCGAGGGCGTTTTCGACCAGTTCCTTGGCCGCGGAGGCGGGGCGTTCCACGACTTCGCCCGCCGCGATGCGGTTGACTGCGGCGTCGTCGAGTTGGCGGATGACGGGCCGGGTTTGGCTTATATTGGGGCTGATCGTGTTCATCCCGCTATACCTAGCATGGGTGGGAACGATTCTGCCAGACGGGAACGCGGGCGGGGTCGAGAGAATTGAAGGAATAGGGTTGGCAGCATAACATATTCAATTATGTTAATATGATTGCAATGCAGGAGGGTCGATATGTTCAGCCGCACAAGCCCGTCGAGGGGGCCGCATTCGCCGGAGGTGACCGGGTTTTACGAGGCCGATACGGGGAGTATCCAGTATGTCGTGGCCGATCCGGCGACGAAGAAGGCGGCGCTGATCGACGTGGTGCTGGATTTCGATCCGGCGAGCGCGCGGACCGGGACGGAGAGTGCGCGGGAGGTTCTGGATTTTGTCAGGGCCGAGGGGCTGGAGGTCGAATGGGTGCTGGATACGCATCCGCATGCCGATCACATGATGGCCTCGCACTGGCTGGTGGAAGAGACCGGGGCGCCGAACGGGATTGGCGAGAAGGTGGTGGAGATCGGGCATCTGTGGGCGGATCTCTACAACATGCCGGGCGCGTTCGACCCGCAGCGGGATTTCAGCCGGCTGTTCGCGGATGGCGATACGTTTCACATCGGGGAGTTGGAGGTCAGCGTGATGCTGTCGCCGGGGCATACGCTGGGGTCGGTGACTTACGTGGTGGGGGATGCGGCGTTCGTGCATGACACGTTCATGCATGTGGATGTGGGCACCTCGCGGGCGGATTTTCCGGGCGGCTCGTCGAGCGTTCTGTATGACAGTTTGCAGCGGATACTGGAACTGCCCGACGAGACGCGGCTCTTCATCGGGCATGATTATCCGCCGGTCGGGAACCGGGAGGAGCCTGCGTGGGAGGCCACGGTGGCGGAGCATCGGGAGACAAACCCGCATGTGGGCGGGGGCGTGTCGCGGGAAGAGTACGTGAAGCTGCGGGATGAGCGGGATGCGACGCTCGGGCTGCCGGACCGGATGCTCTATGCGCTGCAGGTGAATTTGCGGGGCGGGCGGCTGCCGGAGGCGGAGCGCGACGGAAACAGCTATTTCAAGATACCGGCGAACAGGTTCTGAGAGGAGAGCGCGATGAAGACGGAAGACGTGGGCGAGGCCGTGCTGGAGACATGGGACGTGGAGGAGGTGGCGGCGGCCTTCGAGCGGGACGAGATCGTGCTGATCGACGTGCGCACGGTACAGGAATACGGGTTTGAGCATATCGGCGGCGCGCTGCTTCTGCCGCTGCCGTTCTTCGAGGCGCGCAGGCTGCCGGGGCAGTCGGAGAAGCGGATCGTGTTCCACTGCGGCTCGGGCGTACGCTCGGAGAAGGTGGCGCGGCTGTGCATCGAGGCGGGGATGGGCCGGGTGGCGCATCTGGGGGGCGGCTTCGGCGCGTGGAAAGAAGCGAAGAAGCGGTATGTGGGGACGGATATGGCGACGGGGGCGCCGAAGGTGGTGAATGGGTGAGGGGGGTGATGCCGGTGATCGTGGTGGTTGCGGCGAAGGGCGGCGTTGGGCCAAACTGTAATTGGGGACCCGCAAGCATCAGGTCTTCCGAGCAGCACTTCCGAGTGTCACCTCCTTAATCAAAAGGCTTAGGCGGTACGAGTCCCGCTCAAAACGTGCTTGGAAGTCTTCAGTGTTGATCGGTGCAGAGATTATGTCGGAAATCCGGACTTTTGCGTCAATCCCCGCTGCAGAAATTGATGCCGAGAAACCTTTAGAGGCGGCCTGTGAAACATTGGCTTTTCTTGAACCACCGCGCTGAAAACCAATTCCGAGAACGCTGACACCAAAATCGTAGGTTACGTCTACGACAGTGTCAGAAGCGAACCTCGAGGCACGCAAGAAAACTGCAAATTTTATCAGCAGGTCTTCTAAGTCAGTGGTGATGAAGGCTGTGGCACCTTTCAACTCGAGTTCCTGTCATTTTGCAATAAATTTATCAACCTGCGCTTCGAATTCGCTGAGGCCTTCGCTGGATTTACCCTGATAGAGATAGTTCTGATAATGCGCTTTTAGAGCGGCCAACTCGGCACTCAATGGCACGTAGACCGTACCAATTTGTTTCCGCGCATTTTCCAAGTATGAGTCATTTTGCTCGTTTAAACGCTCTAGCCTGAGCTTATGAAGCTCATCTCGGAATTTCGATGCCGTGTGCCATCTGGACACAAATGCGCCTATTCCCGCACTGATAATAACCGACAGGACACCAATCAAAGCGACAAGGACCGTGGGGTCAATATTTTCAATTACTTCAAGCAAAATGGACTTGCCTCAAAACTCTCTTTTTTGGGGTATACGCCTAGTCTCAGGCTTTGTCAGCAAAGTCACGTTGCCGACTTTCAAGTACTGCGCGGTAGAGACCGGTTCAAATCTTTAGCCAGCCTGTCCGCCCCCCGCCTGCGCGGAATCAAGGGCTTCAGCCCGCCGCGCATCGGCGGGCCGTCCCGACGGCACGGCGATTTGGCAGGTGAAGTGCCACGCTCGTAGGATGGATGTTCTTGGCAGGGATAAAGCGGCGGCTACCACCGTTGGCTCGCCGTACCACGGCCCGCCTCTCGGCGATTGCCTTGCAATCGCCTGCCGGCCAGCGGTCGATGCGCGGCTTCGGGGCCGGGGGAGCAGTCATCCAGGCATAAAAAACCCCGGGCCGAAGCCCGGGGGAAGTTGCTCCAGGAAAGACGCTTTATCAAGCGTTGGAGAACTCGGGGTAGGCTTCCATGCCCAGCTCGCTCATGTCGAGGCCGGCGATCTCCTCCTCTTCGCTCACCCGCAGGCCCATGACGGCCTTGAGGATGAACCAGAGCACGAGGCTGGCCACGAAGGTGAACACGCCGTAGGCGATGATGCCGGTGATCTGCGTCACGATGCTGGCCTCACCATTGTAGAAGACCACGGCGATGGTGCCCCAGATGCCTGCGAAGAGGTGGACCGGGATGGCGCCGACGACGTCGTCGATCTTCATCTTGTCGAGCATCGGCACGGTCAGCACCACGATGACACCGCCGATGGCCCCGATCCACAGCGCGCCGAAGAGTGTCGGTGCGAGGGGTTCGGCCGTGATCGACACCAGCCCCGCCAGAGCGCCGTTGAGCACCATGGTGAGGTCGGGCTTCTTGTACATGACCTGCGTCAGGATCAGCGCGGTGACGGCGCCGGCCGCTGCGGCCATGTTGGTGTTGGCGAAGATGCGCGACACGTCGGAGACATCGCCCACGGTGCCCATGGCGAGCTGCGAGCCGCCGTTGAAGCCGAACCAGCCCAGCCACAGGATGAACGTGCCCAGCGTGGCGAGCGCGAGGTTGGAGCCCGGGATCGGGATGACCTTGCCGTCCTTGGCGTATTTGCCGATGCGCGGGCCGAGCACGATGGCGCCTGCCAGAGCGGCCCAGCCACCCACGGAGTGCACCACGGTGGAGCCTGCGAAGTCAGAAAAGCCCATCTCGGAGAGCCAGCCGCCGCCCCACTGCCAGGAACCGGAGATCGGGTAGAGCACGCCGGTCAGGACGATGACGAAGACGAGGAAGGGCCAAAGCTTGATGCGCTCGGCCAGCGCGCCCGAGACGATCGAGGCGGTGGCGGCGACGAAGACGAGCTGGAAGAAGAAATCCGAGCCGATCGAGGCATAGTCGAGCGCCGCGTCTGCCGCGGCCACGCCCACCGGGTCGAGCACGGTGGTCGAGAAGAACGGACCGACCCAGCCGGCCATGATCCAGCCGTCGCCGGGATACATGAGGTTGAAGCCGATGAGCCAGTACATGATCGCCGCGAAGGAGTAGAGGGCGATGTTCTTGGTCATCTGCATGGTGACATTCTTGGACCGGACCAGCCCGCCTTCGAGCATGGCGAAGCCCGCGGCCATGAAGAACACGAGGAAGCCTGCCATGCAGAACAGCAGGGTGGTCATGATATACGGGCCGATTTCGTCGAAGCCCGGCGCCGCGGCGTCCTGGGCGAGGGCGAGTGACGGCAGCGCGGCCAGTGCCGCGGCCCCGAGCCCGAGTTTGGTAAGACGTTTCATTTGATAAAGCTCCTTTCCCTGCACGCGGTGTTTACAGCGCGTCTTCGTTGGTTTCGCCGGTGCGCACGCGCATGGCCTGTCCGATGTCGAGCACGAATATCTTGCCGTCGCCGATCTTGCCGGTGCGGGCCGTCTTGGAGATCGTTTCGATCACCTGGTCGGCCATCGATGCGGAGACGGCGACCTCGAGCTTGATTTTCGGGACAAAGTTCACGGCGTATTCGGCGCCGCGGTAGATTTCGGTGTGGCCGGATTGAGCGCCGAAGCCCTTAATCTCGGTCACCATCATGCCGCGGACGCCGATCTCGGTCAGCGCTTCGCGAACATCCTCAAGCTTGAACGGCTTGATGGTTGCTACAATGAGTTTCACAGGACACCCCTTTCGGATTCTCAGTGCAAGGGTTAGTTTTGCACCCGCAGAAAAACCGTCTGACCGGGGGTTCGGAAGATGACTCGCGGGATTGGACGCAATAGAAACGGGCGAAGTGCAAAATAAATGAGCAGAAATTTGTGCACGCCCAAAAAACAGGCTATTCAAAAAGCCAAAGCAGGGGTCAACTTTGTCCGGAAGGCGGTTTAATATCCGGGCATCGGGTAAGATCCGAATGGGGCGAGCATGAGTAACAACGGTCGGAAGAATCCGCGTCTCGTGGCGGATGATCGGCGCAGGAAAAAGACGGCAAAGCCGCAGGCCACCAAGGCAACCAAGCGCAAGGCACCGCGGAAACGGCGAAGCGGGCGGAAATCGCCGCTTGTCGTGCGGCTGTTCGGCGGGCTGTTCGGCTGGATCTTCCGGCTGATCTGGGCCGCGACGTGGCGGATCACGGCGGTGGTGGCGCTGATCATCGGCATGGCCGTGCTCTATACCTATTCGACCCTGCCCGACGTGCGCGAGGTGCTGGACGGGCGCGCGCGCGGGTCGGTCACCCTGCGGGACCGTGACGGCGAGGTCTTTGCGTGGCGCGGCGACCAGTTCGGCGGCGTGGTCACGGCCGAAACGGTGAGCCCGCATTTGAAGAACGCGGTGGTCGCGACCGAGGACAAGCGGTTCTATCGGCATTTCGGGATCAGCCCGCGCGGCGTGGCCGGCGCGGTGCGGATCAACCTGAGCGAGGGGCGGGGGCCGCTGTCGGGGCATGGCGGCTCGACCATCACGCAGCAGACCGCGAAGCTTCTGTGTCTTGGCGTGCAATTCGACAAGGATGTCTGGGAGAGCGAGCAGGATTACGTGCAGGATTGCCGGCGCGGATCGCTCTGGCGGAAGGCCAAGGAGGCGATCTATGCACTGGCGATGGAGGCCAAGTATACCAAGAACGAGATCCTCTCGATCTACCTGAACCGGGCCTATATGGGCAGCGGGGCCTTCGGGGCCGAGGCGGCGGCGCAGCGCTATTTCGGGCGCCACGCGGCCGAGTTGACCCCGCAGCAGAGCGCCATTCTGGCCGGGCTGCTGACCGCGCCGACGCGGCTGGCGCCGACCACGAACCTGCAACGCTCGCATGACCGGGCGGCGACGGTGCTGCGGCTGATGTATCAGCAGGGGTACCTGACCGAGGCCGAGATGGAGGAGGCGCAGAACAACCCCGCCATGCTGTCGGAGGCCGCCGAGGCCCAGACCGGCGGGTATTTCGCCGACTGGGTGATGGAATCGGGCCCCGACTTCTTTACCCGCGACACGACCGAGGACGTGCTGATCAGCACCACGCTCGACCAGCGTATCCAGCGCGCCGCCGAGGAGGCGCTTCAGGCGGTGTTCGACGAGAAGGTGAAGGACGGATCAAAGGCGCAGGCGGCGATCGTGGTGATGTCGGCCGACGGCGCGGTGCGCGCCATGGTGGGCGGGCGCAAGACCAAGGTGACGGGCGCGTTCAACCGGGCGACCATGGCGAACCGGCAGACCGGCTCGGCCTTCAAGCCCTTCGTCTATGCCACCGCGCTGGAGCTGGGCTACAGCTACAATTCGACGGTGGTGGACGAGCCCTATTGCCTGAACATTCCCGGCTCGGGCCGGTGGTGCCCGGAGAACTATACCCGCAAGCATTACGGCCGCGTGACGCTGGCCGACGCGCTCAGGCGGTCGCTCAACGTGCCGGCGGTAAAGGTGTCGGAGGCGGTGGGGCGCGAGCAGGTGCGCAAGGTCGCCTCGGATTTCGGGATCCAGAGCAGTCTGGCCGACGGGCCGGCGCTGGCGCTGGGGGCGTCGGAAAGCACGCTGCTGGAGATGACGGGGGCCTATGCGGGCATCCTGAACGGCGGGTCGTCGGTGACGCCTTACGGGCTGGTGGAGCTGTCGCTGCTGGGCGAGGAGGAGCCGATGATGGGCGCCGGCGGCGGCATCGGCGAGCGGGTGATCCGCGAGGAGGCCGCGAAAGAGCTGATGTTCATGATGAACCAGGTGGTGATGACCGGCACCGGCGGGCGGGCGAAGCTGCCCGACCGGGAGGTGGCGGGCAAGACCGGCACGACGCAGGCGGCAAGGGATGCGTGGTTCCTTGGCTTCTCGGCGGATTACGTGGCCGGTGTGTGGATGGGGTATGACGACAACTCGCCCTTGCAGGGGGTGACCGGCGGCGGGCTTCCGGCCGAGATCTGGCGCGAGGTGATGATCCGGGTGCATGAGGGGCTGGAGCCCAAGCCGCTGCCGATGCTGCGCGGGCAGGAGGTGGTCAGCGAGCGCGACATCGACCCGCGCCCGGAGCCGCAGCCGCAACAGCAACCGCGGCAGGACCGGGGGGGAAGCGCGGTGGAGCGTATCCTGCGGGACCTGCTGGGCGGGGGGACGAGGTAGCGGGGGACCGGGGCGGCTGGTGTCAGCCGCCGGTGCCTTGCCGGTTGTCCCAAAGGCGGAGGATTTCGATCCGGTCGGGCGTCACGCGGTAGATGAGCGTGAACGGGGTGCGGGGGATCGGGAGATCGCGGATATCGGCGCGCGTCTCGGACGGTTGGCCGATATAGGGGTTGGCGGCAAGGGCTGACTGGATCGCCCGGAGCCGGGCGCGGGCCTTGGCGCTGCCCTCGGGAAAGACGGACTGGTAATAGTACCGGAACCACTGGATGTCGCGGACCGTGCTTTCGAGGAAGACGATCTTCATGCGCTGTCGGTGTCAGCCTCTGGCGCGGGATGTTCGGTCTCGGTATCCCAGGAGTCGATCCAGGCGTTCATGGCGCTGGCGGAGATGAACCGGCCTTCCTCGGCCTCTGCCAGCGGGGCGTCGATGGCGGCGCGCCTTGCGGCCTTGGCCTGAAGCATCGAGCGGATGGCGCGCACGGCAAGCTGGGCGGGCGGGCGGTCCTCCAACTCGGCTTCCTTTTCGAGAGATTTCCTCAGCTCGTCATCGAGGCGGATGGAATAGGGGGTGGTGCCCATGGCGTATCTCGCGCGTGGTTCGGTGTCATACAAGGTAATACGAGAGGGGACGCGCGGCAAGCGGTGCCGGCCGCGGGCCCGCGGGATCACGCATGATTGTATCTGACGGCCCCTAGCCCGCGCGCTGGAGGTCCTGGATCAGGGCGTCGATATTGCCGCGGCGGGCGTCGAGCATCGAGCCGATCTCGGTGCGTTCGCTGAGGCGGAGGCTGACGCCCTCGATCAGCATGTCGAAGAACAGGTCGCGCCCCGAGCGGTCGGAGACGAGGAAGCGCACCTCGAAGGGCGCCTCGCCGCGGAGGTAGACGGTGGAGATGACCTCGTGCCACGATTTCACCCGGCGCACGCCCTGCACCTCGATCCGGCCGCCGACGAATTGCCGGAATTGCTTGCCGTATTTGCGGGCGATGTAGCCGCGGAAGGCGTCGGTGAAGGCGCGCATCTGGGCGGCACTGGCGCGGCGGGAATCGGCGCCGAGGGTGGAGCGCGCGATGATGTTCACGTCGGCATAGCGGGCGAAGATGCGCTCGAAATCCTGAATCATGGCGCCGACCGACTTGCCCGAGGCGATGACGCGGTTGATCTCGGCCACGACCTTGTCGATGAGCGCCCTTGCCGAGGCATCGTTGAGCGCCAAGGCCGGCAGCGGCAGGGCGAGGGCCGTGGTGGCCGCGAGGCCGGCGCCGAGCAGGCGGCGGCGGGTGAGATCACTCGGCATAGGGGTCGTCATAGGGGTCCTCATAAGTCGCGCCATACGGGTCTTCGTAGGGGTCAACATAGGCCTCGCCCCCGGTTCCGCCCAGCTTGAACCTGCGATTCTGGAGATAAAGTGAGCGGGCCTGCGCGTAGCTGTCGGCGCTGTCGTAGAGAATGCCGTCGATCGAATCGCCGTAGCGGCCGCGCTGCGACAGGGTCGAGGACAGGCCGGCGGCGGGCGGGATGTAGGCTTCGGGCGATTCGAGCACGTATCGCAAGGGGTTGGTGAAGACGTCGACCCAGCGGCCGGCATAGTCGCGCTCGGTCGAGGGGCCGAAGACCGGCGTTTCGACATAGGCGCCCTCGGGCACGCCCCAGACGTGCAGGGTTTCGCCGAAATCGGTGTCGGTCGCCTCGGGCATACCCAGTTCCGTGGCCGGATCGAAGAATCCGCCCAGCCCGATCGTGGTGTTGACGACGAATCGGTAGGTATCCTCGGTGGCGCCGCGCATGTTGCCCTGAAGGATGTTGTTCACCACCGCCTGCGGGATCGACAGGTTGAAGGAGAAGCGCGACACGGCGGTTTCGATGTCGTCGGGCATGAAGGCGCTGTAGCCGCGGCTGACCGGGCGGAGCAGCGAGCGGTCGAGCCCCTTGTTGAAGCTGTGCACCTTGCGGTTACGCTCTTCATGGGGGTCCCATGGCTCGCCCGGCGGGTGGTCGGGGCCGGGGGCCGAACAGGCGGCGAGCCCGGCGGCCAGCAGACAGGCCAGCGCGGCGCGCAGGATGCGGGAGGGCGAGAGGGCAAGGCGATAGGTCAAGGACTGGCAGCCACCGTGTTAATGAAACGGTACATAAACTATAGGATCATTCTTCCCAGAAGTCGCCCCGCAGAAGGAGAGAAATGTGGCGCTTGGGCGACAGTAGGTCTATGGCAGGATACAGGTAATTTGCAAGATCGGCCGACGAGAAGAGAGCCATGATTTCATGACGGGTCATTCGCAGGATGTACAGCGCGGCCGGGCCGAGCTTCGCGCCGCACGACGCGAGAGCCGGGCGTTGTACTGGGTTGTCGGTCTCTTCAGCTTCTTCGTGAACCTGCTGATGCTGACCGGGCCGCTTTACATGCTGCAGGTCTATGACCGGGTGCTGGGCAGCCGGTCGGTCGAGACGCTGATCGCGCTGTCGGTGCTGGTGCTGTTCCTGTTCTGCATGATGGGCCTGCTGGATTACGCGCGCGGGCGGATCATGGGGCGCGTGGCCGCGCGGTTTCAGGCACGGCTGGACCGGCGGGTGTTCGACGCGGTGATCCGCAAGTCGGCCGTGGCGCCGGATGCCAACAGCGCCACCGGGCTGCGCGATCTGGAGGCGGTGCAGCGGCTGATGTCGTCGCCGGTGCTGATGTCGATCTTCGATATTCCGTGGACGCCGTTTTTCCTTGCCGGGATCTGGATCTTTCACCCGTGGCTGGGGGCGCTGGCGGTTGTCGGCGGGGCCGTGCTGATCCTGATCACCGTGGTCAACCAGCGGATGACGAGCGAGCCGTTGCAGGAGGCCAATGCCTCGGTCGTGCGGGCCGAGCAGGTGGCGGAGCAGATTCGCACCGAATCGGAAATGGTGCAGGCGATGGGGATGCGCGACGCGGCCTTTGGCCGGTGGCAGGAGGCGCGCTCGCGCGCGCTGCGCGGGCAGATCGAGGCGTCGGACCTTGGCGGCACTTTTACCACCTCGACGCGGGCGTTCCGGCTGTTCCTGCAATCGGCGATGCTGGGGGTTGGGGCCTATCTTGTGCTGCTGGGCGAGTTGACGCCGGGGGCGATGATCGCGGGTTCGATCCTTCTGGGCCGGGCGCTGGCGCCGGTGGAGCAGGCGATCACCCAATGGCCGATGGTGCAGAGGGCGATGCGGGGCTGGCAGAACCTCGAGGAGCTTCTGTCGGCGGTGCCGCCCGAGGCGCCGAAGACGCCGCTGCCAAGGCCGATGGCGCGGCTGGACGTGCAGCGCATGTCGGTGGCGCCGCCGGGCGAGAGCCAGGCCGCGCTGCGCGGGATCAGCTTTACCGTCGAGCCGGGGCAGGCGGTGGGGGTGATCGGGCCGTCGGGGGCGGGCAAGTCGTCGCTGGCGCGGACGATCACCGGCGTCTGGCGCCCGGGGGGCGGGACGATCCGGCTGGATGGCGCCGCGCTGGACCAGTACGAGCCCGCCGTGCTGGGCCGGCATATCGGCTATCTGCCGCAGCGGGTGCAACTGTTCGACGGGACGATCGCCGAGAATATCGCCCGGCTGGCCGAGACGCCGGATGCCGCGCAGGTGGTGGCGGCCGCGAAGATGGCCGATGCGCACGAGATGATCCTGAAGCTGCCGCAGGGCTATGACACGCGGGTCACCGCGTCGAGCGCGCGGCTGTCGGGCGGGCAGATGCAGCGGATCGGGCTGGCGCGGGCGATGTATGGCGACCCGGTGATCCTTGTGCTGGACGAGCCGAATTCGAACCTCGACAACGAGGGGAACGCGGCGGTGAACGCGGCGATCAAGCGGTTCAAGGCGCAGGAACGCTCGGTTCTGATCATGGCGCACAGGCCGGCGGCGATTCAGGAATGCGACCGGATCCTGATGCTGGAGGGCGGGCTCGTGCGGGCCTTCGGGCCGAAGGAGGAGGTGCTGAAACAGGTGGTGCAGAACCACGCGGAAATCGCCAGGGCGCGCGGTGCCGGGGGGGTGCGATGAGCGCGGCGGACGCCAGGAGCTGGTCGGTGCGGGGGCCAATGATCGTGGGGCTGGTGGGTCTGTTCCTGCTGGTCGGCGGATTCGGGACATGGGCCGGGGTGACGACGATTTCCGGCGCGATCATCGCGCCGGGGCGGATCGAGGTGGACCAGAACCGGCAAGTGGTGCAGCACCCCGATGGCGGGGTCGTGGCCGCGATCGAGGTGGACGAGGGCGACCGGGTGAAGGCCGGGGACGTGCTGATCCGGCTGGACGAGACGGCGCTGGCCTCGAAGCTGGCGATCACGGAAAACGAGCTGTTCGAGATCATGGCGCGGCGCGGCCGGCTGGAGGCCGAGCGCGACGAGAGCGGGGAGATCACTTTCGATCCGCTGCTGGTCGAGGTGGCGGCGGAGCGGAAGGATGTTCTGGGGCTGATGCAGGGCCAGACGCGGCTGATGGAGGCGCGGTCGGAATCGATTGCGCAGGAGATCGACCAGCTTGAAAAACGGCGCGGGCAGATCGCCAACCAGATCGAGGGGATCACCGCGCAGGAGACGGCGCTGCAACGGCAGCTGGAACTGATCGAGAGCGAGCTGAAGGATCAGCAATCGCTGCTCGACCGGGGGCTGGCGCAGGCGACGCGGGTGCTGGCCCTGCAGCGGGAGCAGGCGCGGCTGAGCGGGCAGGTGGGCGAATTGGCCGCGTCGAAGGCGCAGGCGGCCGGGCGGATCACCGAGATCGAGGTGGAAATCCTCAGGCTGGGCTCGCGCCGGCGGGAGGAGGCGATCACCAACCTGCGCGACATCCAGTATCGCGAGCTTGAATTGCTGGAGGAGCGGCGGGCGCTGACCGAACAGCTTGACCGGCTGGATATTCGCGCGCCGGTGGACGGGGTGGTCTACGGGCTGACGGTGTTCGCGTTGCGGGCGGTGGTGCGGCCGGCCGATCCGCTGCTTTACATCGTGCCGCAGGACCGGCCGCTGATCATCAATGCCGAGGTGGACCCGATCCATATCGACAAGCTGTATCTGGATCAGGACGTGGTGCTGCGCTTTCCGGCGCTGGATCAGCGGACGACGCCGGAACTGACCGGGACGGTGATGCAGATCTCGGCCGATGCGTTTCAGGAACAGGAAACGCGGCGGAGCTTCTACCGGGCGGAGATCGCGCTGAGCGAGGGGGAACAGGCGAAGCTGCCCGAGGGGGTGACGCTTATTCCGGGGATGCCGGTAGAGGCGTATATCCGCACGGCGGACCGGACGCCGATTGCCTATCTGGTGAAGCCGTTGTCGGATTATTTCAACAAGGCGTTCCGGGAGTAGGAGCGGGATTGGGTGGGTTGGCACCCACCCTACCGATGAGAGGGGCGAGCGCGCAGGCGTGCGGCTGTCTCGACATGTTTGACCAGCGCCTCGGTATGGGCGCGGGGGACGTGGAGACGGTAGGTGGTGGCGTTGTCGAGCCGGTAGAGGAAGACGCCGAGGCCGAAGAGCAGGCGGGCCACCGAGCGGGAGGGGATGTCGGGGGAGATCTCGGCGCCGCGCCCGAGGAGGGGGAGGGCGTCTCCGGTCAGATCGAAGACGGAATAGGCGTCGGTGACGTCGGAGGTGGCCTGTCGGGTGGCGTCGTTCCAGCCGTCGGGCGCCTCGGGGCCGTTGACCAGCAGCAGGCGGTCGCGGCGGAGGGTGAGGGCGTAGGGGCCGGATGGTGCGGCGTCGGGCCATTCGACGAGGGGGAGGTCGGTTTGGTGCAGGACGTCCGGGCCGGAGACGAGGGTCTGGCGGGTGAGCTGGACGGGGGTGAGCTGCGCCGGGCCGAGGTCGATGGGTTCGGTCGGGTCGCGGGGGGCATCCCAGAGGGCGGTGTCGTCACGCATCGAGCCGGTCTCCTTCGGGGTCGAGGGCGCAGGGAGGGCTGACGGTGGCTTGGCGGGTGTCGCCGAGGTGCCACGCGGTCAGGGTGTCGCCCATTCGGTCGGTGCCGTTTTCCACGAGGGCGAGGGCGATGGGGCGGCCGAGCGTGGGGCTGTGATAGCTGGAGGTGACGTAGCCGAGGGAGCGCGGGGGTGAGTCGTCGGTGACGAGGTGGGCGCCGGTGGGCAGCGGCGGACCGGAGGGGACGGTGAGGCCGACGAGTTGCTTGCGGTCGGGGGCGTTGGCGGTGTCGGTGTGCAGGCTGCGATCGCCGACGAAGGGGGCGGTTTTCTTCTGGCGCGGGGCGGTGAAGCCGAGGTCGTGGGGCATGGTTTCGCCGTCGGTGTCCTTGCCGATCATGATGAAGCCTTTCTCGGCGCGCAGGATGGAGAGGGCCTCGACGCCGATGGGGCCGGCGTTCAGCGGTTTGCCGGCGTCGAGGAGGGCGTCCCAGAGGGCGGGGGCGTGCGAGGCGCGGAGGGAAAGCTCGAAGCTGGTGTCGCCGGTGAAGCTGACGCGGGCGAGGCGGAGGGGTGTGTCGTTCCACGTGGTTTCGCGGAGGGACATGTGGGCAAGGTCGGTGTCGAGGCCGAGCGTGTCTAGGATTTGGCGCGCTTTCGGGCCGGTGACGGTGAGGGTGGCCCAGTGCTGGGTCGTGTCGTGGATGAAGATGCGGTCGGGGTCGTTGCCGTCTTGTCGCCATGCCTCCAGGTGGGTGCGGACGCTGTCGACATGGCTTGACGAGCAGGAGATGACGAAGCGGTTCGCGCCGAGCCGGGCGATGACGCCGTCGTCGAGGATCGCGCCGCCTTCGGCGAGCATGAAGCCGTAGCGGATGCGGCCCGGCTTCAGGGTGGCGATGGTGTTGTAATAGATGAAGTTGACGAAGGCCTCGGCGTCGGGGCCCATGACTTCGATCTTGCCCAAGGGGGAGGCGTCGATGATGGCGGCGGTTTGGCGGGCCATCAGGGCTTCGGTTTGGGCCTGTTGGGCGGGGTCGCCCGTGCCGTACCAGCCGGGGCGGAGCCAGCCGCCATACTCGCCCAAGGCCGCGCCGACGGCGCGGTGTTGGGGTTCCAGCGGCAAGCGTTTGAGCGGGGTCCAGAGCTGTTTGCTATGGGCGCCGTGGTACGTCTCGATGGGCACGGGCACGAAGGGCGGGCGGAAGGTGGTGGTGCCCACTTCGGGGATGGGCCGGCCTTGGATGGCGGCCATGGCGGCGAGGCCGGGCATGTTGGAGGTTTTCCCCTGATCGGAGGCCATGCCGAGGGTGGTGTAGCGTTTGAGATGCTCGACGGAGGTGTAGTTTTCGCGGGCGGCGAGTTCGACATCCTTGAGGGTGACGTCGTGCTGGAAGTCGATCCATTGGCGGCCGGGGCTGCCCGGTGTGGGCCAGTGGGGGGTGATGTGGTGGGTGGTTTCTGGGCGTTTGATCGGGGCGTTCTGGCCTGCGGCGCGGGCCTCTTCGAGGGCATGGTCGGTGTCGAAGGTGCCGTTGGCGGCGCCGGTGGCTGTCATGCCGTCGGGAGGCGTGCCGGGGAGGAAGGCGTGGCGGGTCTCGCACCAGTCGAGCTTGCCGCCCGCGTGGCGCCAGAGGTGGACGAGCGGGGTGAGGCCGCCGGAGGCGAGGATGGTGTCGGTGGGGTGGGTTCGGTCGCCGGCTTGGAGGGCCTTGAGGTGTTTGCCGCCGCGGGCGCTGAGCGGGGTTTGGGCGGGGACGACGCGGGTGATGGTGGCGCCGGCTTGCGCGAGTTGGGTGGCGAGGGTGACGGCCTGCGGGGTGGTGGCGAGGAGGGCGATATCGCGGCCCGGCAGGGTGGCGTAGCGGGCGAGGTATTCGGCGGCGGCTTCGACGGCCATGATACCGGGGCGGTCGTTGTTGGCGAAGGTCAGCGGGCGGTCGATGGCGCCGGTGGCGAGGATGATGCGGGCGGCGCGCAGGCGGATGAGGCGGGGGGCGGTGCCGAAGGGGCCGTTTTGCGCGAGGCCTACGAGGTTGTGGTCGTAGATGCCGAAGGCGGTGGTGTGGACGAGGATGCGGCCGCCGGCGGATTGGATGGCGGCTTGGCGTTGAGCGATCCAGTCTTGGGTGGGGGCGCCGTCGATCTCGGCCAGTTGGTGGGCGGTGCCGCCGAGTTGGGCGTGGTCTTCGACGAGGAGGGTATCGTGACCGGCTTTAGCCGCTGCTTCGGCGGCGGCGAGGCCGGCGGGGCCGCCGCCGATGACGAGGGTGTCGCAGCGGTCGTGGGTTTGATCCGAGGTGTACTCGTCGAGGTGTTGGGGCGAGACGTGGCCGAGGCCCGCCATGCGGCGGATCATGGGCTCGAAGAGGTGCCAGTCGGGCCACATGAAGGTCTTGTAGTAGAAGCCCGCCGCGAACCAGCGGTGGAAGAGGTCGAGGCCGCCTTTCACGTCGAATTGGGCCGAGGGCCATGCGTTGACGGCGCGGGCCTCCATGCCGTCTTCGAGGTAGGTGGTGGTGGCGAGGCAGTTGGGGAAGGTCTGGCCGTTCAGGGTGACGGACATGATGGCGTTGGGTTCGTCCACCCATGCGCCCCAGAGGCCGCGGGGGCGGTGGTACTTGAAGCTGCGCCCGAGAATGCGGGTGCCGCTGGCCAGCAGGGCGGAGGCGATCGTGTCGCCTTGGAAGCCTTCGCAGGGTTTGCCGTCGAAGGTGAAGCGGAGGGGTTTCGAGCGGTCGATGAGGCCGCCGGTGGGGAGGCGGAGAGTCATTGCGGCTCTTTCCGGAGGGGTGTTGTGGCGTAGACTTCCATGGTGACGCTGTCGCGTTCCATGAGGAAAAGCTCGGCGCAGGTCAGGTGCATCCAGACCTCGCGTGTGCGGCCCTTTTCGTTGCGCTGGGCGTGGAGATAGGTGGCCCATGTTTCGGGGTCGATCTGTTGGCGCGTGTCGGGGCGGGTCTTGCCGGCCTCGGCGGCGAAGTGGAATTCGCGCTCGTCCCGGGGGCCGCAAAAGGGGCAGGTGAAGATTTGCATGTCAGTGAAGGCCTGTGAAACGGAGGTTCGCGCCCGGCCCCGAGGGGGGGCGCGGTGAGGCTATGTGGTTGGGCGCCGTAAAGCGGCCGCGTTGCGTTTTGTGGATGGGTTCCGCCGTTTCGCGCCCGCCCTGGGGGGCGGGGTCGGGCGCGAACCGGATCGCAGGCGATCCGGGGGAGTGGGCCCGATGCCGGAGTGCGTGGAGGCAAGTGTTGTGCAGGCGAGTGTGAGAGGTGAACAGATCCATTGAGATCCTCTCTAATGCGCGATGCCCGAGGCGGCGCCTTCGTCGATGAGGCGGCCGGCGGGGAAGCGGGCGAGATCGAAGGGGCGGCTGAGATCGTGGTGCTGGCCGGTGGCCATCAGGTGGGCGAGGAGCCAGCCGCCGGCGGGGATGGATTTGAAGCCGCCGGTGCCCCAGCCGCAGTTGAGGTAGAGCCCGTCGAGGCCCGACGGCCCGATGATGGGCGAGCTGTCCGGCGTGACGTCGACGATGCCGGCCCAGTGGCGCAGGAGTTTGACCTTGGCGAGCGCCGGGACCATTTCGGCGAGGCCGGCGAGCACGGTTTCCTGCATGGGCAGGTTGCCGCGCTGGCCGTAGGACGGCACGCGGTCGAGACCGCCGCCGATGACGAGGCCGCCCTTGTCGGACTGGCTGAAATAGGTGCCGAAGGGCGGCGCGAGCCAGACGGTGTCCATCACCGGTTTGAGGGGTTCGGAGACGAAGGCTTGCAGGGCGTAGCTGGTGATGGGGAGCTGGAGGCCCGCCATGGAAGCGATGACGGAGGAGTGGCCGGCGGTGGCGGCGCCGAGGACGCCCGCGCGGATCGGGCCGCGGGAGGTTTCGACGCCTGTGCAGTGGCCGGCCTCGGTGAGGACGCCCGTGACCTCGCAATTCTGGATGATGTCGACGCCGTGCGCATCCGCCGCGCGGGCGAGGCCCCAGGCCACCGCGTCGTGCCGCCCGGTGCCGGCGCGGGGTTGCAGGACGCCGCCATGAATCGGGTGGCGGCAATCGGGGCGGGTGTTGGCCAGCGGGATGCGCTTGAGAACCTGATCGCGGTCGAGGAGCTCGGCATCGACGCCGTTGAGGCGCATGGCGTTGGTCTGGCGGGCGGCCATTTCCATGTCGTGTTCGGAATGGGCGGTGACGATCATGCCGCGCTGGGAGAACATGATGTTGTAGTTGAGGTCGCGCGACAGCCCTTCGTAGAGTTTCACGCCGAAATCGTAGAGCGCGGCGCTTTCGGGGTAGAAGTAGTTCGACCGGATCACGGTGGTGTTGCGCCCGGTATTGCCGCCGCCGAGCCAGCCTTTTTCGAGCACCGCGACATTGGTGATCTTGTGGTTCTTGGCGAGGTAGTAGGCGGTGGCGAGGCCATGGCCGCCGCCGCCGATGACGATGGCATCGTATTCCGGCTTGGGGTCGGGCGAGCGCCATGCCTGCGGCCAGCCCTTGTGGCCGCGCAGCCCTTCGCGGAAGAGGGTGAAGGCGGAGTAGCGGGTCACTGGCTGTCCTTGTACCGGAAGGCGTAAGCGATGGCGTCGGCGAGTTCTTCGTCAGACGCCTCCTGTCCGGTGAAGCCCTTGAGGTAGCCCGCCAGCCGGTCGCAGCGGGCCTTCATGGGTTCGCGCACGTCGAGGGCGTGGTAGCCGAGCTGCATGTAGTAGAGGATGCGGGCGCGCACGTCGGCCTCGTAGGGGGTGAAGCCGTGGCGTTCGAACATCTGTGTCACGGCGGCGAGGCGTTCCCGGTCGGCCTGATCAATGCGCTGGCGTACGGTGCCGTCGCGGCGGGACCATTCGCGCACGGCGAAGTCGAGCCCGCGGTCGAAGAGGTCGGGGTTGAGGAAGCATTTGAAGAAGTTGCCGACCGCCTCGGTGATGGTTTGCGCGGGCTGTTCGCATTGGGCGACGATGTTGCGGGTGTTGCGCGCTTCCCAGTCGTCGAGCAGGGCCTCGAGCAGGTGTTTGCGGCTTTTGAAATACCAGTAGAAGCTGGAGCGGGAGACATCGAGCCGTTGGCCGAGGGCCAGCACCTTGACCTCGGCCACGCCATCGCTGACCAGCACGTCGCGGGCGACGTTGAGCCAGTCTTCGCGGGTGACCTTGATATGGCCGACGAGCGGTTCCTTTTCCGGGTCGTCGCGGTGCAGGATCGGCAGCTCTCGTTTGCTCATTCAGCTCTCCGGCTGGGCGCCGCCCTTGGCGGTGCGCCTGTCTATGTCACGGTGCAGTGCCTCGACTTTAGCCTCGTCCACCGGCGGGCGCACGTCATCGTGGAGGATCTTTTTCCAGATACCGGTGGCGCGCTCGCTGGCGGTGCGGCTGCCGTTTTCCTCCCACGTGCCGTAGTTGGACCAGTCGGCGACGAGGGGTTGGTAGAATTGGGTCTGGTAGCGGGCCATGGTGTGGGCGCAGCCGAAGAAATGGCCGGAGGGGGCGACTTCGTCATGGGCGTCGAGGGCGATTTCTTCGGGGCCGGCCGGGGTCGGCGCGCACATCTCGGCCACCATTTGCAGGACTTCGAGGTCGGTGATGATCTTTTCGTAGGAGACGGTGAGCCCGCCTTCGAGCCAGCCGGCGGAATGGATGATCGTGGTGGCGCCGGCGAGGAGGCTGCCCCAGAGGCCGAACTGGGTTTCGTTGGCGGCCTGGGCGTCGTTCACATTGGCGGCGGACCCGCCCGCGCAGCGCCACGGCAGGCCGATCAGGCGGGCCATCTGGCCGGCGGCGAGGGAGGCCTTGAAATGCTCGGGCGTGCCGAAGGCGGGGGCGCCCGACTTCATGTCGACGTTGGAGGTGAAGGTGCCGTACATGACCGGCGCGCCGGGGTTGGTCATCTGCGTGAGGGTGATGGCGGCCAGCGCCTCGGCATGGCTGAGGGTGACGGCGCCCGCCACGGTGATCGGGGCCATGGCGCCCATCAGCGTGAAAGGCGTGACGATGGAAAGCTGGCGATGCCTGGCGAAGTCGATGAGGCCTTGGGCCATCGGCGTGTCGATGACGCGGGGGCTGTTGGTATTGATGACGGTGTAGCAGTGGGGGTCGGTCTGGAATTCGTCGTCGGTCAGGCCGCGGAAGTCGCGGAGAAGCTCGAAGCTTTCGCTGACCTGCGGCGTGCCGCGGGCGAAGACGAAGGGCAGCTTGTCGGAGAGGGAAAGCTGCGCCTCCATCGTGAAGTAATGGCGGATATTGGTGGCGATATCCTGCGGCTCGACCACGGGGGGCATCATGTGGAGCACGTCGTAATGCTGCACGATCTTGGTGAATTCGCGGAAGTCGCGGCCCGTGCCGGGGCGGCGGCCGCGGTCCAGGTCGGTGGCATGGGGGGCGCCGGCGCCGCATTGGAAGGTGAGGGCGCCCAGTTCGAGGGTGAGGTCACGCTCGCGCACGGCGGCGCGGGCGGTGATGGATTTGGGCGCGGTGGCGAGGGCCTGTTCGACGATGTCGCGGCCGATATGGACCATCTGGGTGCTCTCGTCGACGCGGGCGCCGGCGCGGGCGAGGATCTGGCGGGCCTCGGGCAGAAGGACCTTGATACCGAGTTCTTCGAGCATCTGGAGGGCGCTCTCGTGCATCGCCGCGATCTGGTCGTCGGAGAAAATCGCCATCTGCGGGAAGGGGTTGCGGAGCTGGCGGTAGTTGACCTTGCGCTTGGGCGTGTCGCCGCCGCCATCGCGGGCGCGGCGGCGGCGGGAGGTGCGGCCCCGGGTTTCCTGTTCCATTAGGCCCTCATGGCTTTGCCCGCCGGATCGTAGGGCGACGGGGCGATGACTTTGGCCGGCCGTTCGGCGCCGACGATGTGGACGGTGAGGTCGGTGCCCTCCGCCGTGGCGGTGCGGTCGAGCATGGCCATGGCGAGGGATTTGCCGGTGGTGTGGCCGTAGCCGCCGGAGGTGACGAAGCCCACGCGCTGGCCGTTCTGCCAGACGGGTTCGAAGCCCGAGGCGTCGGCGTCGTCCGCGTCGATTTCGAGGGTGACGATATGGGTTGAGGAGCCGCCGCTGTCGCGTTCTGCCTGTGCTGCCTCTTTGCCGATGAAGTCGGGTTTGTCCCACGCGATCCAGCGGTCCATGCCGGTTTGGGCGGGGGTGTAGCCTTGGGTGAATTCGGCGCTCCAGATGCCGAAGCTTTTCTCCAATCGCAGGCTGAGCAGGGCGTTGAAGCCTACCTCGCGGAGGCCCAGATCGGCGCCTGCGTCGAGGAGGAGTTTGCGCAGGCCGATATGTTCGGCGGCGGAGCAGTGGATCTCGTAACCCAGTTCGCCGGCGACGGAGAGACGGCCGACCTTGCAGCGGGCGAGGCCGATATCGAACCTGCCGCAGCCCATGAAGAGGAGGTCGGCGATGGGGCCATCGGTGAGTTTCTCGACGATCTTGCGGCTGTTGGGGCCGGAGACGCCGAAGCCCACGGTGGCGTCGGAGATGTCGCGCAGGGTGACGCCCTCGGCCATGTGGTCGTGGAACCAGCGCAGGTGCCATTCGCGCAGGTAGTAGGAGCCCATCAGCCACCACGTGCCGTCGCCCCAGTTGAAGAGGGTGAGGTCGCCCTTGAGGCGGCCATCGGGGGCCAGCATGGGGGCGAGCTTGGCGCGGCCCGGCGCGGGAAGTTTGCAGGCGAGGAGGTGGTCGAGCCACGCTTCGGCGCCGGGGCCGGTGATCTCGAAGCGGGAGAAGCCGGAGATGTCGAGGAGGCCGGCGGTTTCGCGCACCGCCTTGCATTCCTCGGCGACGATGGGGAAGGCGTTGGAGCGTTTGAGGGTGGGTTTTTCCTCGAAACCCTCGGAGGGGGCGAAATAGAGGGGAAGTTCCAGCCCCCAGCTTGCGCCCCAGCGGGCGCCGGCGGCGGTCATGTCGGTATAGGCCGGGGCCATCTTGAGGGGGCGGCCGGCGGGAAGCTGTTCGTTGGGGTAGGTCATCACGAAGCGGCGGGTGTAGAACTGGCCCGTGGTTTGCTTGATGAATTCCTTGTTCTCGGCGAAGGCGCCGTAGCGGGCGACATCCATGCCGAAGACATCGGCCTCGGGCTCGCCGTGGATGATCCATTCGGCGAGGGATTTGCCGACGCCGCCGCCCTGAAGGAAGCCTGCCATCACGGCGCAGGCGCACCAGTAGCCGGGCTTGCCGCGCACCGGGCCGACCAGCGGGTTGCCATCGGGCGAGAAGGTGAAGGCGCCGTTGACCCATGACTTGATGCCGGCCTCTTGCAGGACGGGGTAGCGTTCGAAGCCGAGGGTGAGTTCGTTTTCGATGCGGTCGGGGTCTTCCTGTTGCAGCTCGAACCCGTATTCCCACGGGGCGCCGTCCATCATCCAGTGCTGGTGGTCGATCTCGTAGATACCGAGCAGCATGCCGTGCTGGTCCTGCCGCATGTAGGTGAAGCCTTCGAGGTCGACGACGAGGGGGAGTTCGCGGTCGAGCGTCGCGATCTCGGGGATGGTGTCGGTGATGAGGTAATGGTGGTTGAGCGGCGAGACGGGCAGTTCGATGCCCGCCATGCGGCCCACCTGCTTGGCCCAGAGGCCGGCGGCGTTGACCACGTGCTCGGTCTGGATCGTGCCCTTTTCGGTGACGACCTCCCAGCCCTCGGCGGTCTGGTTCAGCTCAAGCACGCGGTTGTGTTCGATCACCTGCGCACCGCGCTTCTTGGCGGCGCCGGCATAGGCGTGGACGGTGCCGGTGGTGTCGATATAGCCCTCACGCTCGGCCCACATGCCCCCCAAGATGCCATGGGTGGACATGATCGGGCAGAGCTCGCCCGCTTCCTCGGGAGTGACGAGGTGGACATCCTCGATGCCGATCGACTGGAAGGTGCGATAGGCCGATTGCAGCCATTCCCAGCGGTCGGGGGTGCCTGCAAGGGTCATGCCGCCGGTCATGTGCATGCCGACGGATTGGCCGGATTCCTTCTCGATCTCGGACAGCAGGTCGATCGTGTAGGCCTGAAGCCCGGCGATGTTGGGGTCGGCGTTGAGCGCATGGAAGCCGCCGGCGGCGTGCCAGCTTGAGCCTGCGGTCAGGACCGAGCGTTCGATCAGGCAGACATCGGACCAGCCTTCGCGGGCGAGGTGGTAGAGCACGGAGGCGCCGACGACGCCCCCGCCGATAACAACGACGCGGTAATGAGATTTCATGGCACGCTCCCTGGCCTGATCGCCGCGGGTCGGGGACTCGCGGGCGAGGTCTATACAGTTCTGTCCAATGGTGGAGCATTGTTGGACATGTTTGTCTAGTGGAAAGAACGGCCGGCGCCGGTCGGACGGCGCGGGTGAGCGGCAAAGCGGCGGGCGCCGCATGTTTCGGGTTTTCAAGGCGGCGCCGCGCGGGTAGCGTCCGCCGCGACGTGACTTGGGCAAGGAGAGAGCCATGGGAGAGTTCGAGGAAAAGCTGGCCGAGATGGGTGTGACCCTGCCGGACGCGCCGGCGCCGGCGGCGAATTACGTGCCCTATGTGCAGGTGGGCGACATGCTCTATGTCTCGGGCCAGATTCCCAAGGTGGATGACAAGCTGGTCACCGGCAAGCTGGGCGATGACATGGAGACCGAGGCCGGCGCCGAGGCCGCGAAGGTCTGTGCCATCGCGCTTCTGGCGCAGGTCAAGGCGGCCTGCGGCGGCGATCTGGACCGGCTGAAGCAGGTGGTCAAGCTGACCGGGTTCGTGAACTCGACCGGCGATTATGGTGAGCAGCCGATGGTGGTGAACGGCGCGTCGGATTTCATGGCCGAGGCGCTGGGCGGGGCGGGGCGGCATGCGCGCTCGGCGGTGTCGGCGGCGTCGCTGCCCTTCGGCGTGGCGGTCGAGGTCGAAGGCATCTTCCAGATCGGATGAGCGGGCTTTCGGACGGTTTCCTGCGGCTGCCGATCGCGCATCGGGCTTTGCATGATGTGGCGGACGGGCGGCCGGAGAATTCGCGCGCCGCGATCGAGGCGGCGATCGGGGCGGGCTATGGCATCGAGATCGACCTGCAGCTCAGCCGCGATGGCCGGGCGATGGTGTTTCACGACTATGACCTCGGGCGGCTGACCGGTCAGAAGGGGCCGATCCGCCAGCGCGAGGCGGCGGAGCTTTCGCAGATCGGGCTGCTGGGCGGGAGCGAGGGGGTACCCACGTTTGCCGAGGTGCTGGATCTGGTCGGTGGCCGGGTGCCGCTTCTGGTCGAGCTGAAGGATCAGCATGGGCAGATGGGCGAGACCGACGGCGCGCTGGAGCGGGCCACGGCGGCGGATTTGCAAGGGTATGACGGGCCGCTGGCGCTGATGTCGTTCAATCCGAACATGGTGCGGCGGATGGCGGATCTGGCGCCGGGCTGGCCAAGGGGCATCGTGAGCTGTGGTTTCCGGGCCGTGGACTGGCCGCTCCTGAAGATGGCGACGCGGCGGCGGCTGCGGGAGATTCCCGATTACGAGGCCGCCGGGTGTTCCTTCATCAGCCATCACGCGCCCGATCTGGGCCGCGACCGGGTGACGGCGCTGAAGGCGGCGGGCGCGGCGGTCCTGTGCTGGACGATCCGGACGCCCGAGGCGGAGGCAGAGGCAAGGCAGGTTGCCGATAACGTGACGTTCGAGGGGTACCGGGCCGCCATTCCGGCTTGATCTTGGCCGGATCGGGCACAAGTCTAGGCCGAACACTCTTGCAGAGGTTGGAGAATGGACGGGCACGCGGTCACCATCACGGTGCATGACCGGCTTGACCAGATCGGTCAGGCGGCGTGGGATGGCTGTGCCTGTCCCGAAGCGGCGGATGGCGGGCGGCCGCGTGATCCCTTCACCACCTACCGGTTTCTCAAGGCGCTGGAAGACAGCGGGTCGGTCGGCGCCGGCACCGGGTGGCATCCGCAATACATGGCGGCGGAGATCGACGGGCAGGTGATTGCCTGCACGCCGCTTTACGCCAAGACCCACAGCCAGGGCGAGTATATCTTCGATTTCAACTGGGCCCATGCCTATGAGCGGGCGGGCGGGCGGTATTATCCCAAGCTGCAGATGGCGGTGCCGTTCACGCCGGTGACAGGGCGGCGGTTGCTGACCCGGCCGGGATATGACGAGGCGGGGCAGGCCGCGCTGGTGCAGGGGGCGGTGCAGCTTGCGGATCGGAACGACATCTCGTCGCTGCACATCACGTTCTGTACCGGCGAGGAGTCGGAGGCCGGGGAAGCGATGGGGCTGATGCCGCGGGCGTCGCAGCAATTCGTGTGGCTGAACCGGGGGTACGAGGATTTCGACGCCTTCCTCGCCTCGATGTCGTCGCGCAAGCGCAAGAACATCCGCAAGGAGCGGCGGGAGGCGAACGAGTTCGGCGGCGAGATCAGGATGCTGACGGGGGAGGATATCGAGCGGCATCACTGGGAGGCGGTCTGGACCTTTTACCAGGACACGGGCGCGCGGAAATGGGGGATGCCGTATCTCACGCGGGAGTTCTTCGATATCGCGCATGAGGAATTGCGCGACGATATCCTGCTGGTTCTGGCCGAGCGGGAGGGGGTGCCGGTGGCGGGTGCGCTGAACATGATCGGGCGGGAGGCGCTTTATGGCCGCTACTGGGGCTGTACCGAGCATTACCCCTGCCTGCATTTCGAGCTGTGCTATTACCGGGCGATTGATTTCGCCATCGAACAGGGGTTGGCCCGGGTCGAGGCGGGGGCGCAGGGCGAGCACAAGCTGGCCCGCGGATACCTGCCGGCGGAGACCTATTCCCTGCACTGGATGCGCGATGCGGGTTTCGCCGAGGCGATTGCGCATTATCTAGATGCGGAGAGGAACGCGGTCAGCGAGGATATCGAGATCCTCACCAGTTACGGCCCGTTCCGTAAAGACAATAGAGAGGAACGCCAGTGACCGAAAAACTCAGCGATACCGCCCGCAAGACCACGCTTGAGCCGCTGCTCGAGGCCGGCTGGGAGATGGATGACGAGCGCGATGCGATCAACAAGACCTACGAGTTCAAGAATTTCGTCGAGGCGTTCGGTTTCATGACGCAATGCGCCATGTGGGCCGAGAAGTGGAACCACCACCCGGAATGGTCGAATGTCTACAAGACGGTGAAGGTGACGCTGACCACGCATGACGTGGACGGGCTGAGCTCGCTTGATGTGAAGCTGGCCCGGAAGATGGACGGGCTGGCGGAGTGACGCCGGCCCCGCCCCGGACTTGATCCGGGGCCTCTGGCCTTTTTGCGACATGGGTTGTGGCGCGAGGCCCCGGGTCAAGCCCGGGGCGGGTGTTGCGTGTGGCGCGAGGCCCCGGGTCAGGCCCGGGGCGGGCGTCAGATTTTCTGGTCGTAGTCGCCCACCGAGGGCTCGGTGCGGATGACCGTGTCGAGTTCGTCGAAGATGGCGCGCATTTCGGCGTCGCTTTCGGCGCTTTCGCAGACCACCACGAGGTTGGGCGTGTTGGAGCTGGCGCGCACCAGACCCCAGCTTCCGTTATCGAGGATGACGCGGGCGCCGTTGACGGTGACCACTTCCTTGATCGAGCGGCCGGCGAATTTCTCGTCATCCTCGGCCTTGCTGACCAGTTTCTCGACGATGCGATCGAGCACCTCGTATTTCTCGGTATCCGAGCAATAGGGCGACATGGTCGGCGTCGACCATGTCTGCGGCAGGGCGCGGCGCAGGTCGGACATGGACATCTCGGGGTTGCGATCCATCAGCTTGCAGATTTCCACCGCCACGCGCATGCCGCAATCGTAGCCGCGGCCCACGGGCTCGGCGAGGAAGTAGTGGCCGGATTTCTCGAACCCCGCCAGCGCGCCGATTTCCTTGACGCGCCGCTTCATGTGGGAATGGCCGGTTTTCCAGTAATCGGCGGTGACGCCGTTCTTTTGCAATTCCGGGTCGGCGGCGAAGAGGCCGGTGGATTTCACGTCGGCCACGAAGGTCGAGTTCGGGTAGATCTTCGACAGGTCGCGGGCCATGATGACGCCCACCTTGTCGGCGAAGATTTCCTCGCCCTCGTCATCGACCACGCCGCAGCGGTCGCCGTCGCCGTCGAAGCCCAGCGCGAAATCGGCGCCCGAGGCGCGCACGGCGTCGGCCATGTCATGCAGCATTTCCATGGCTTCGGGGTTGGGGTTGTAGTTGGGGAAGGTGTAGTCGAGTTCTGTGTGCAGGGGCACGACCTCGACGCCGAGGCGCTCGAAAAGCTCGGGCGCGATGGCCGAGGCGGTGCCGTTGCCGGTGGCGCAGACGACCTTGAGCTTGCGGGACATGCGGAAATCGCCGATCAGGTCGTCGAGATAGGCCTCGCGCACGCCGTCGACGAATTCGTAAGCGCCGCCTTCGCGTTTCTCGCCCTCGCCGTTCAGGACGATGTCGCGCAGCTCGCCCATCTCGTCGGGGCCGTGCGTCAGCGAGCGCTCGAAGCCCATTTTCACGCCGGTCCAGCCGTTGGGGTTGTGGCTGGCCGTGACCATGGCGACGGCGGGCACGTCGAGGTGGAACTGCGAGAAATAGGCCATGGGCGAGAGGGCCGGGCCGATATCCTTGACCTTTATGCCGGCCTGCATGAGGCCCACGATCAGGGCGTTCTTGATGGACAGCGAATAGTCGCGGTAATCGTTGCCCACGGCGATAACGGGGGGAATGCCGCGCTTGTGCATCTGGGTGCCGAGGCCGAGGCCGAGGGCGGTCATGCCGGGCAGGTTGATCTCGTCAGGGTATTTCCAGCGCGCGTCGTATTCACGGAAGCCCGTGGGCTTGATCATCGGGTCGCGGAGGAAGGACCATGTGTTCGGGGTGACGTCGGGCAGCGGTTTGGTCACGGGGAAAATCCTTCTGGAGTGTCAGAGGCCGAGGGGGTTTTCCTTGGCCAGCCTGTCGAATTTCATGAGCGTGGCAATCAGCGCGGGCATCTGCGCGAGGGGGATCATGTTGGGCCCGTCGGAGGGGGCGGTGTCGGGGTCTTCGTGGGTTTCTATGAACACGGCGGCGACCCCGATGGCAACCGCCGCGCGGGCCATGACCGGCGCGAATTCGCGCTGTCCGCCCGAGGAGCCGCCGAGGCCGCCGGGTTGCTGCACGGAATGGGTCGCGTCCATTACCACCGGGTAGCCGGTTTGGGCCATTTGCGGGAGCGCGCGCATGTCGGCCACAAGCGTGTTGTAGCCGAAGGTGGTGCCGCGCTCGGTCAGCATCAGGCGGGAGTTGCCGGTGCTTTCCAGCTTGGAGATGACGCCGGCCATGTCCCAAGGTGCGAGGAACTGGCCCTTCTTGACGTTGATCGCCGCGCCGGTTTCGCCCGCTGCCAGCAGCAGGTCGGTCTGGCGGCAGAGGAAGGCGGGGATTTGCAGCACGTCGCAGACCGAGGCCACCGTGGCGCATTGATCGGGCAAATGCACGTCGGTGAGCACGGGCACGCCAAAGCTGTCCTTGACGGATTGCATGACATTGAGCCCCTCGTCGATACCAAGCCCGCGTTTGCCGGACATGGAGGACCGGTTGGCCTTGTCGAAGGAGCCCTTGAAGATGAATTGCGCGCCGGCGGCCTTGCAGGCCTCGGCCATGGTGCCGGCGATCATCTGGGCGTGGTCGGTGCCTTCAAGCTGGCACGGGCCGGCGATGACCGTCAGGGGGCGGTCATTGCCGATCGTGAGGTCGGAAATTGTGACATGCGTCATGGGTTAGGACGATACCTGCTCTCTCAGAATGGACGCGGTGAGCGACACCATGAGGTAGATACCGGCAAATATCAGGAACGCAACGATCGTGTTCTCGAAAGCCCTCGGATAGGAGGGATCTTGCGAAGCGACGGGGGTGACGCTGACCGTCAGGTAACGGACCTGCTTGTTCGCCTCGATCTCGGAGGCGCGTTTCGCCTCGAGCGCGGATTGCAGCACGAGATCGGCCGTGGCGAGGTCGGCCTGCGCCATCTGGATCTCGGCGGCCTGCGAGGCCAGCGAGGTGGAGCTTTCGGTGGCGTCGGTCAGGCGGGCGTTCTGCTTGGCAAGCTCGCGCTCCAGCACCTCGATCTGGCTGCGCAGCGCCTCGACCTTGGCGGCGTTGGGGCGGGAGTTGTTGAGCTGGGTGTTGAGCGCAAGCTGCTTTTCCTGAAGCTGCAGTTCGACGTTCTGGATCAGCGCGCGGATATTGGCGACCTCGCCCTCCGGATCGAGGATCGAGCCCTCCTGAAGGGTGACCAGCCGTTCCTGCGCGGCGCGGCGTTCGGCCTTGGCATCCTCGAGGCTGGCCACGGCGGTTTTCACCGCGTCCTGCCGTTTCTCCTGGCTGAGATGGTCGACGCGTTCCTCGGCGTACTCGATGAGCTTCTGCGAGAATTGCTGGCTGACCTCCGGGTCGGCGGTGGACAGCTCCATCCGGATCACGCCCTCGGTCGGGTCATAGCCGAGCTTCACGTATTTCTTGTAGATGCTGTAGGCGGCCTCGTTCGTGGCGCCGGGGTCGAGCCGCTGGATCGGGTCGATCCAGGGCTGGCTGAAATGCTCGCGGAAGCCGACATCCTGATCGAGGCGCAGCATGGCGTCCTTGGATTGGAGGTAGGATTGGGTCGCGATGGAATCCTGCCCGGTGGCGAAGGCGGTGCCGCTGAACAGGCCCGAGGCGGCGGAGGAGCCGGCGGAGCCGTCGGCGGTGAGGATCAGGAATTCCGACTTGGTGGCATACATCGGCGTGGCGATGTTGAAATAGTAGTAGCCCACGATGAAGGTCGGCAGGAAGACGAAGGCCAGAAGCCGCGACATGAGCAGCGCCAGCTTGCGGCGGCGGCGGCGGCCGATGTCGCGCTGGATCTGCATGATCTCGGAGGCGCGGCGTTCGGCCGGGGTGACCTCCGTCGAGGGGAGGTTGAACTGTTGCGCGGGCACCGTCTGGGGGAGCTGGATGCGCCCTTCGCCGCTCTCGGCGGGCTGGTGGCTGTTGGTGGTGACCAGTTCGAGGATGTTGGAGCGCTGGAACGGGTCGATCCCCTTGGCGCGCAGAAGGCGGACGGCGTCGAAATCGGAGGTCGGCGCAAGGCCGTGTTTCTGGGCCATGCGGCGGGCCATGCGAAGCTGGCGGCCGGTCAGCCCCTCGTTGCGGATGGCGTCGATATCCTGCGAGGCGCTCATTTCCGAGGCGCTGGAGACCATGCCGGCACGGGACGGGGTTTCGACCTCCTCGTGGTGGGGGTGGTCGGTGGTGTCGGCGCGCGGGGTGACCGGCGGCGCGGTGTAGTGCGGTTCGCTGTCCTGCGACGCGTCCGAGGGGGTGCGGGCGGTGTCCGACACCGGGCCGGCCTGCGTGGCCGGGGTACGGCGGATGCGGAATTTCCTAGCCTTGGGTTTCGTAGTCATAAAGCTGTCTGGCCTCTTCCAAGGTGTCGAACATGTGTAGCTTGCCGTTTTTCAGCACGGCGGCGGAGCGCGCGAATTTCTCGAGCGTCTGCGGCTGGTGCGAGACGATCACCACGGTCGTCGTCGCCAGCCGCTCTTTCAGGATCTCGCCGGCCTTGCGGTTGAACTCGACATCGGTCGAGCTCGGCATGCCTTCGTCGATCAGGTACATATCGAAGTCAAGCGCCAGCATCAGCGAAAAGGTGAAGCGGGCGCGCATCCCCGAGGAATAGGTGCCCAAGGGCTGGTCGAAATATTCGCCGAGGCCGCAGAGCCAGCGGCAGAACGCCTCGACATAATCGGGGTCGAGCCCGTAGAGCCGGGCGATGTAGCGCGAGTTTTCCATCGCCGAGACCTTGGTGATGACGCCGCCCATGAAGCCCAGCGGAAAGCTGATCCGGCAGCCGCGGCGGATTTCGCCCTCATCGGGTTTCTCGAGGCCGGCCATCATCTTGATCAGGGTGGTCTTGCCGGTGCCGTTGGGCGCGAGGATGCCGAGGCTGCGACCAAGCTCGACACGGAAGGACACGCGGTCGAGAATGACCTTGCGCTGGCTTCCCGTCCAGAAAGACTTGCTCACGTTCTCGAATTCGAGCATCCAAGGGCTCCGGTGCTGCTCTGCCCGCCCTGTTCTTGGCAGGGCTGCGTTAAGGCTTGGTAAGCCAACCTCGTGCTTCAGTATGTCCGAATTCGGGTGAATGTTTCAATAAATCGTGGCCATTTTAGGTCATAATGCGTCAAAAATGACGGGTTCGCCTCCGGCTTTGTTTCCGTTGCGGAAAGATTGGGGCCCGGTGCAGAGATCAGGCGACGGCCTGCCATGCCAGCCCTGCGAGGATGGCGCCGGCGATGGCAAGGCCCAGATAGGCGGCGAAGACCCGCGGTTTGACCAGCGCCCAGACGGCGATGGCGGCGGGGATGCAGCTGACGCCGCCGGCGATGACGAAGCTCATGGCGGCGCCGTTGCTCATGCCCTGCGCCAGCAGCGCGTCGACCAGCGGCACGGCGGCATAGCCGTTGAGATAGGCAGGGGCGCCCACGAGCGCGCCGAGGATGATCGCGCCGATCCCGTCGCCGCCGAGGAGGCGGGCCACCGCGTCGGCGGGGATGTATTCGAGCATCAGGGCTTCGATCGCGTAGGCCAGCGCCAGCCATTTCAGCAGGAAGACGGCGTTCTCAAGGGCGTTGGTGCGGAAGGTTTCTGCGCGCTCGGGGTTCTGCCAGAAGCGCCAGACGGGTTTGCCTTCCAAGGGTTTCTTCACGCCACAGCAGTCGCCGATCCGGGGTTTCTCGCGCAGCGGGTCGGCGAAGACGGGCGAGCGGGCGGCGGCCATGGTGACGAACCCGCCGAAGAGGCCGAGGCCCACGGCGGCCAGCGTCTTGGCGATGGCGAACTCCCAGCCCAGCGTGCCGGAGGTGATGAGGAACATCGCCGGGTCCATCAGCGGCGAGGCTAGCCAGAAGGCCATGACCGCGCCGAGCGGCGCGCCGAGTGCCAGCATGGCGGCGATGAAGGGGATGACCTCGCAGGAGCAGAAGGGGGAGAGGCCGCCGAGCAGGGCCGCGAGGACGATCATGCGGGTCTGGCGGCCTTCGAAGGCGCGGGCGAGCAGGGTTTCGGCGCCGGTGGCCTTCATGGTGGCGACGGCGAGGACGGCGAAGGCGATGAAGGGCGCGGTGTGCCAGAGGGCGGTGGCGGTGAAGGTGACGGTGGGCCGGAATTGCGCGGGGTCGAAGAAGGCGGTGAGCGCGAGGAGGGTGACGAGGGCGAGCCACGCCTTGTCGGTTTTCTGCCACCACAGGCGAGCGGCGGGGAGCGAGGTGTCAGTCATGGGGATGGTCCGCCGGGTTCGGGCTGTCGGCGCAGCATTCGCGCAGGAGGAAGTCGGACAGCGCGCGCAACTCGTCATAGGCAACGGCGGCGCAGATGATGCTGCGGCCCTGTTTTTCCTGGGTGACGAGGCCGGCCTGAGCGAGGATTTTCATGTGATGGGTGAGGGTGGAGCCGGTGACGCCGGTGCGGTTTCCCAACTCGCCGATGGTGAGCCCGTCGGTGCCGGCGCGCACGAGGCTGCGCAGGACGGCGAGGCGCTGTTCGCTGCCAAGCGCGGCGAAGGTGGAGGCGGCGAGGGCGAGGTCGTGATCGGAGACGGGTGACTGTTTCATGATTCTAGAAATATCGAAATATCGGCGTGTGGACAAGGATTATTTCGAGGATTGTCGAACTGTCCGCTCGTCCCGCCCTTGCAGGCGGGCCTCGCTCAGGTTTCGGAAGCGCGGGTCAGCGACAGGCGGGCGGTTTCGAGATGTTCCTTCATGATATTCGCCGCGCGCTCGGGTTCGCGCGTGCGGATGGCGTTCATGATCTGGCGGTGCTGGACGTTGTATGTGCGGATGGTCTGGGCATCGAGGGTGAGGTGGCGCATGCGGGTCCAGTCATCCTCGCTGCGGACATTGCCGATCTGGTCGATGATCCAGATGAGCAGCCCGTTGCGCGTGCTGTCGACCAAGGCGCGGTGAAACTCGGTATCGGCCTCGGAGAAGCCGACGGGGTCGTCGGTGCAGGCCTCCATCCTTGTGCAGAGCTCTTCCATGCGGTCGAAATCGGTGTGCCGGCCGTGAAGGACGGCAAGGCGGCAGACATGCGGCTCGAGCGCGAATCGCGTGTCCATCAGTTCGAGCGGGGTGGCGTTCTCGATGGCGTCGGTGGTGCTGCGGTCAGGCTTGTGGGCCACATATGTACCGCTTCCGGCGCGAATCTCGACATAGCCCTCCTGTTCAAGGCGGGTGAGCGCCTTGCGGATGGTGCCGCGGGCGGCGCCATAGCTCTCGGCCAGCACCCGTTCGGGCGGCAGGCGGTCGTGCAGCTGCAGATTTCCCTTGGAAATCTCGCGCCTTACGAGCGCCGCGATGTCGGCGGCGCCCAGTTTCTGATCTTGCGGTGCATTCATGCGCGCCCTCCCTCGAATAGTCCAAAATTATACCAATAGGATGAAATATCCAGCAGAAACGTTCCTATTGGATCAAAAGTGGTTGACTTTTGGCCAACCCAACGGAAAGCTTGGATCACGCGGTAAACCTCCGCGCCGGACGTATCGCGGACGGCAACACCTTTGTTTGGGAGTGCTTCTTGTCGGCACATCTGGAACAAATGATCGGGCGGGTCATGGATCCATGTTTACACGCGATGCGTGCCGCAGGGAAGCTGCGCACCTTTCGGAATGTGCGGGACATGTACCGGACATGACAGGATTGGTTCACGCGACATAAGGCCAGAACGCCGCTGAACGGCACCAGACCAGAGGCGGCATATACATCAGGGAGCAAACAAAGTGGCTGAAATGGATATTGAAAAATTCGTCGAGGCGCCGGGCCGCGACGAGAAGATCAAGGAAGTCCGGAAGAAGATCGACGAGCTGGGCATCGAGTATCTGTACCTGCAGTTCGTCTCTGTCACCGGCAAGATCATGGGCAAGGGGATTCCGGCCGACCACTGGGAACAGATCGCCAAGAAGGGCTTCCAGCTTGTCTATGGCGCGACGATGAACCTTTTCACCAACCGCGCGGGCGATTACCTCGGCTATGGTCCGGAAGCGGCGGAGCTGATCGGTATCCCCGAGCCGGAAACCTTCATGCAGCTGCCCTGGGCGCCGGAGATCGGGCGGTTCTACTGCACGCTGTTTCGCAACCGGGAGGAAAAGGAAAATCCGGGCGGTTACCTGACTTCGGATTGCCGCGGCAACCTGCGCCGCCTGCATGACGAGTTCACCAAGAAGCACGGCACCAAGCTGCGGATCGGCACCGAGCCCGAGATGATGTGGCTCAAGTTCGACGAGAACGGCAAGCCGAAGGACGGCTATTCCAAGCCCTATTGCTATCACATCGACCAGTTCGAAAGCCTGCGCCCGGTCTCGCTTCAGGTGATCCGCTATGCCCGCAAGATGGGTCTCGACATGATCCAGGGCGACCATGAGGACGCGCCCGGCCAGCTCGAGCTGAACTGGATGTTCGACGACGTGCTGCGCAATGCCGACCGGCTGACCACCTATCGCCAGATCTGTGCGCAGGTGGCGCGGGAGAACGGGATTTTCGCCTGCTTCATGACCAAGCCCTTCATGGGCGTGTCGGCCAGTGGCTGTCACCACAACATGAGCCTGTGGCATGGCGGCGAGGACGAGTTCGTCAAATGCGGCAACAACCCCGACGACCTGCCGGGAATGGCCGACAACTACATGTATGTGAAGGGCGGCGAGAACACCTTCATGCCCGACACCGACGACCCGCAGATGCCGGGCAAAGAAGGGCTGAAGGCGATCGGCGGGGTGGTGCATCACCTGCAGGCGCTGACCGCGATCGGCTGTTCGACGGTGAACTCCTACCGCCGGTTGTGGGATACGGGTTTCTGGGCGCCGGTCTTCTCTGACTGGGGTTTCCAGAACCGGACGACCGGCCTGCGGGTCTCGGCGCCCGGCCGCTTTGAATACCGCTCGGTCGACTCGATGGTGAACCCCTACCTGATGGGTTCGACCCTGCTGGCGGCGATGGATGACGGGCTGACCAACAGCCTCGATCCGGGCAAGCCGGAGGAGCGCAACATCTACGAAGCGATGGAGCAGGGCAAGGAAGTGAAGAAGCTTCCGATGAGTCTTGGCGAGGCGCTCGACAAGCTGGCGGCGAGCGAGGTTGTCCAGCGCGGACTGCCGGGCGAGATGTACCGTCTCTATGACGAGTACAAGCGGGACGAGTTCGCCCGCTTCATGTCGACCGTCACCGAGTGGGACAACGAAATGTACATGGAGTGTCTTCCCTGAGGCATTCCATACTCAAGGCGGCGGGTGACCCTCTTGCCTGCCGCCTTTCTTGAACAGCAACGCGACACCCAGACAACCAAAGGAGGCGCATCCAGATGTGCGGAATTGCTGGATTGATCCACAAGGGCAAGAGCGCAAACGTCGGGTCGGAAATGACCGCGATGTTGCAAGCCCTCAAGCACCGGGGGCCGGACAGTACCGGCTACGCGGTCTATGGCGAGCCCAAGGAAGGCGAGTTCATCATGCGCCTCAAGGTCGCCGAGGCCGAGGACCGGGCGCGCGGCCATAGCGTGCACAAGCTGATTTCCGACCGGATCGCCTCGGTCGATGAAATCCTTGCGGAACACAACGTCACCGTGAAGTCGAAGGACGCGGCGACCGAGTATGCGCTGCGCTATGTGTTGAGCGATGTCGACGACACCGGCAAGCTGGCGGAGCGGATCGAGGAGACCGCCGGCGTCGAGATCCTGTCCTTCGGCAACGGGCTGGAGCTGATCAAGGATCTGGGCGATGCGACGGTCGTGTCGAACCAGTACGGCCTGAACGAGTTCAAGGGCACGCATGGCATCGGCCACACGCGGATGGCGACGGAATCGGATGTCGATATCAAGTCGGCGCACCCCTACTGGGCCTTCCCCTATAACGACGTGAGCGTGGTGCATAACGGCCAGATCACCAATTACTGGATCATGCGCCGCGAGATGGAGCGCAAGGGCCACCGGTTCATGTCGAACTGCGACAGCGAATTGCTGGCGGTCTACACCGCGCATAACCTTGCCAATGGCGTGTCGCTGGAAGACAGCCTGCGGCAGTCGATCGAGGAGATCGACGGCGTTTTCACCTATCTGGTGGCGACCAAGGATCAGCTTGGCATGGCCAAGGACACGATGGCCGCGAAGCCGCTGGTTCTTTACGAATCCGACGATCTGATCGCCATGGCCTCGGAAGAGGTGGCGATCCGGGCGATCCTTCCGCAGGAGATCGACACGACCGATCCTTACGATGAGGAGGTGCGGGTATGGCAGGCGTGAGAGACAGCCGCGTCCCGGGCCTGACCCGGGACCTCGTGGGGCAGAGGCCCCGGATCATGTCCGGGGCGGGTCGCAACGATTTCGCGAAGGGAGTGCAGACATGGCGGTAAGCGACGAAGACCTCAAGCAGATGACCCAGGAGGAGCGGGTGACCGCCCTGGGCATGCGGACCGAACAGCTGACGGGCAAGTCGCTTTATGTCGAGTTCGACCCCGATGCCGAGGAGCGGTTCACCTACCCCTGGGCGCCGGATGTCGATTTCAACAAGCGCACCGAGCTTGATACCGACGACATGACGACAACCGAGGTGAACAGCCGCATCCGCGAGCTGATGCGCGAGGGCTATGGCACAATCGTGCTGCAGAACCCGCGCGGCAAGCACAGCCTTGGCGTGGGCATCCTGAGCCGGCTGAACCTGATCATCGAAGGGTCCACGGGATATTTCGGCGTGGGCCTCATTGACGGGCCCAACGTGCGGATCACCGGGCGGGTCGGCTGGTCCTGTGCCGAGAACATGATGGCGGGCACCGTGGTGATCGAGAAGAACGCGGGGTCCACCTTCGGGGCGGCGATGCGCGGGGGCGATCTTGTCTGCAAGGGCTCGGTAGGCTCGCGCACGGGGATCGACCAGAAGGGCGGCACGATCATCGTCGGTGGCGACACCGGGGCGCTGTCGGGCTTCATGATGCAGCGCGGGCGGATGGTCGTCTGCGGCAATGCCGGCAAGAACCTCGGCGATTCGATGTATGACGGCACGATCTACGTGGGCGGCGATATCAAGTCGCTGGGCGTCGATGCCATCGAGGCCGAGCTGACCGATCTCGACCGGAAGTGGCTGAAGCGGAAGCTGACCCAGTACGGGCTGATGCCCGACAAGGGGGTGGATCACTTCACCAAGGTCGTGGCCGGCAAGCAGCTTTGGAACTACGACAACCTCGAACCGACCGAGAAGAAATTGATCCTGTAACATGGTGGGTTGGCACCCACCCTACGGACCGGTGGGTTGGCACCCACCCTACGACAGGGTCGGGGGAGCCAACTGCCGAACACGGATAAGGAGACACGACAATGGCTGACGGCGATCTGCCACAGAAAAAGCCCCTGGGCCGCGACAATTACCGGCTGGGCGACAGCTTCATCTTCCCGCCCCATGTGATGGACGACATCCACATCAAGTCCGAGCTTGGCCGCTACCGGATGCGGGGGTTCTCGCTGTTCAAGAAGATCCCGCATTGGGATGATCTGACCTTCCTTCCCGGCACGCTGACGCGGTTCGTGATCGAAGGGTATCGCGAGAAATGCGAGACCAAGACGGTGATCGGGCCGCGCGCCAAGACGCCGCTGGAGCTGGATATCCCGGTCTATATCACCGGCATGTCCTTTGGCGCGCTCTCCTATGAGGCGAAGACCGCGCTGGCGCGGGGCGCCACGATGGCGGGCACGGCGACCTGTTCGGGCGAGGGGGGCATGATCCCCGACGAGCGGCGGTTCAGTTCGAAATGGTTCTATCAGTGCATCCAGTCGCGCTACGGGTTCAACCCCAACCACCTCGTGCTGGCCGATGGCTGTGAATTCTTCATCGGGCAGGGCTGTAAGGTGGGTCTTGGCGGGCACCTGATGGGCCAGAAAGTGACCGACCAGGTGGCCGAGATGCGCTCGCTGCCTGCGGGCATCGACCAGCGCTCGCCGGCGCGGCACCCCGACTGGCTGGGCCCGGATGACCTTGCGCTGAAGATTCAGGAGATCCGCGAGGCGACCGACTGGCAGATCCCGATCCAGCTCAAGCTGGGGGCGGCGCGGGTCTATGATGACGTGCGCATGGCGGTGAAATGCGATCCCGACAGCATCTATATCGACGGGATGGAAGGCGGCACCGGCGCCGGCCCGCACCTTGCCACCGAGGATACCGGCGTGCCGGGCATGGCGGCGATCCGTCAGGCGCGCAAGGCCATCGACGACCTTGGCAAGCGTGGCGAGATCAGCCTTGTCTACGCCGGCGGTATCCGCAACGGGGCCGACGTGGCCAAGGCCATCGCGCTGGGCGCCGACGCCATCGCCATCGGCCATTCGGCGATGATGGCGCTGAACTGCAACAAGGACATCCCCGAGGCCAACTTCCCCGAGGAGATCGGCGCGGAGCCGGGCTACTGCTACCACTGCCACACGGGCCGCTGCCCGGTCGGCGTGGCGACGCAGGACCCCAAGCTGCGCGAACGGCTCGACCCGGATGCGGCGGCGGAACGTGTCTACAACTTCCTTCACACGCTCACCATCGAGGCGCAGCTTTTCGCCCGCGCCTGTGGCAAGACCTATATCCACTCGCTGGAGCCCGAGGACCTTGCCGCGCTGACGATGGAAGCCTCGGCCATGGCCGGTGTGCCGCTTGCGGGCACCAACCATACCGTGGGCGTCGAGGATTATCACCACTTCTAAGCGGTGGGTTCGCACCCACCCTACGGGTTGACCGCGGGGTGGGAAGACCCACCTTTCCGACAAGGAGACAGACACATGGCTGGAACACAGTACCGCGGCTCGGAGATCACCGATGTCGACCAGTTCCTGAAGGACGCAGACGGGCTCGGCTCGGAGCGTGAGAAGGAAATCGGCCAGCATATCGGCTATCGCTACGACGTGAACCTCGTGCCGGATTACGACCGGATCACGCCCTATCTTCAGAAATACATGGAGGTGATGGGCTGGGACGATCTGAACTGGCTGGAAGACGTGCATATGGGCTACGAGGAAGGCGCGCCGGCGGTGTTCGACCGCAACAACAACGGCTGGATCCGGGTGCCCGATACGCTTGACCTGCCCGACAACCAGCAGGATCGCGACATGATCGCGCGGGAGCTTCTTCTGAAGTTCCAGATGTCCGACCGGCACCCGCTAGTGGCGCTGCGCAAGGCGTATATGAAGTTCTGAACGCAGAGATGCCGCGCCCGCTCGATATCGCCTGTCTTCAGACACGGCCCCGGCCCGATTTCCGTTCGGCGCTGGACGAGGCGTTGCCCTTGGCCGACACGGCGGCACGGGCGGGCGCGGACATGCTTTTCCTGCCGGAATATTGCGGCGGGTTGGCCAGCGACGGGGCGGCGGTGGCGCCGCCGTCTGCGCCAGAAGACAAGCATCCGTTTTTGCAGAAAATGCAGGGGTTTGCGCGGGACCGGAAAGTATGGGTCAACCTCGGCTCGATTGCCGTCGATGGGCCGGACGGGCGGATCATCAACCGTGGCTTCATGCTGGACGATGCGGGCGAGATCCGGGGGCGCTATGACAAGATCAACATGTTCGACATCCAATTGTCGGAAACCGAGGTTTACCGCGAAAGCGCGCGGGTGAGCCCCGGCGCGAAAGCGGTCATTCACGACACGCCCTTTGCCCGGATCGGCCACACGATCTGTTACGACCTGCGCTTTCCGCAGCTTTACCGCACGATGGCGCAGGCGGGGGCGGAGATCCTGATCTGCCCGGCCGCGTTTACCAAGAAGACGGGCGAGGCGCATTGGCATGTGCTGAACCGGGCGCGGGCGATTGAAACCACGCGCTTCGTCATCTCGGCCTGTGCCATCGGCCCGGTGCCGGGCGGCGGAGAGTGTTACGGCCATTCGCTGGTGGTTAGTCCCTGGGGAGAGGTGATCAGCGATGGCGGCACGATCCCCGGCGTGGTGCAGGCCCGCATCGACCTCGACGCCGTGGCCGAGGCGGCGGGGCGGGTGCCCAGCCTGACCAATGACCAGCCCTTTACCCTTTCCCACACGTCCCACAGGAGCGTTGCATGAGTTCGCTGGCCTCGCAATTCGGGCAGAGCTTTTCCGACCACCCCCTGCGCATGGGCTTCCTGCGCTGGCAATGCCGGGTGCGGCAGATGGCGATGCGCGACAGGGACGGGCGGCCGGATGACGCGATCATGCCGGAGGTGTTCCTGCCGGGGCAGAGCGAGCCGCTGGGCGCGATCATCACGGTGATGAGCAAGACGCCCGCCTACTCGGTGACGCCGGAGCTTGACCACATGGCGGCCAAGACCAACGACCCGGCGCAGCGGCGCGAGCAGGCGATCCGGTTCCTCGCGGCGGGCTATTACCAGCAGGCGGCGGAGTTCTCGGACATCCTGACGGCGACCTTCCCGCCGGACTCGCCCGGTGCTGCGCAGATTCACGAGGCCGGGCGCTGCAGGCTGGTCTTCGAGGCCTATTCGCAGCGCTTCGAGCTTGACTGCAAGGTCTGGCGGCTGGCGCCGCACAACCTTCTGCACAAGGCGACGATGGCGCATAATCGGCTGTTCAATCCCGGCATTCCCGGCGACACGGTGGTGCTGGGCTTCGAGCCGGACTGGGAAAACAGCACGTCCGACCCGAAGATCGGCTGACCTGACGGCGCGCCTTGCGGCGCAACCGGTGAGATTGCGTTCGGGTCACGCAGGCCTTGAGGGGCCAGCCCCGCCGCCATTGGGCTTGAACCAATAGCGCACCAATGCCGGCTCCCCGGGATATTTTCCGCCAGAAGAAGCGGGGCGCTTTCTGGTCGAGGAATGATCAAAAGGCGGGACCGACCCCGAGATTCACGGGGCAAGGCGCGCGTGGGAGTTGCGCGGCGCCGGTGAAGCGCCGACACTTGAGCCGGGCGCCCGTCAGGCGCGGCCCGTTTGACACCGCGCGCGGCGAGAAGGAGGGACCGGCCCGCCGATGCGCTGAACCAGGAGGACCGACCATGTCTGCGCTGCCTTATCTCGACCTGACCGATCCGGGTTTTTCCACCCGAGGGCCGGAGGTGCTGGCGGCGCGGGAGGCGCATTGGTGTGCCGAGACGCCCTATGGGCTGGCGGTGCTGCGCTACATGGAGGTGGGGCGCATCCTGCGTGACCGCCGGTTCCGGCAGGGCAGCCATGCCTGGCCCGACACGGTGGGGATCGAGGGGCGGTTTGCCGATTTCTGGCGGGATTCGGTGATCGGGCGCGAGGGGGACGATCACCGCAAGCTGCGGGCGCTGGCGGTGCCGGCGCTGTCGGAGGAGTATGTGCTGGGGCTGAAGCCTGCCTTTGACGAGATCGCGCGGGACCTGTGCGCGGGGCTGCGGGAGACGCGGGGCTGCGAGTTCCAGTCGGCGTTTTGCGAGCCTTTCGCGGGGCAGGCGATCACCACGCTCTTGGGCCTGTCGCGGGAGCGGTGGCCCGAGGTGGCGCATGATGCGAGCGATCTTGGGCTGGCGATGGGGATCGAGGCGCCGCAGCATCAGGAAAGGTTCAACGCCGCCTGTACGCGCCTCTTCAACCTTGCCGACGAGCTGGTCGCGCGGGTGCGGCGGGGGGAGGATCGCGAGAGCTACGTGGCGCGGATGGTGGCGGCGTTCGACGCCAATGGCGATTGCAGCCATGAGGAATTGCTGAACACGATCGTGATTTCCATTTTCGGCGGGGTCGATACGACGCGGGCGCTGCTGGGGCTTGGCCTGTCGCTGTTCATCGAGCATCCCGACCAGTGGCAATTGCTGCGCAAGGACCCGTCGCTCATCCCGGCGGCGGTGGACGAGTTCATCCGCGCCCGGCCCACCACCACATGGGCCACGCGCGAGGCGGTGGAGGATGTGGAGATGAACGGGCAGGTGATCGAGAAGGGCACGATCCTGCATTTGTTCGTCCATGCCTCGGCCCGCGATCCGGAGTTCTGCGACGCGCCGGGGTTTGACATCACCGCCAAGCGGCGCAGGCATTTCGGCTTTGGCGGCGGGGCACATCATTGCATCGGGCATTTCGTGGCCCGCACCGACACGGCCTGTGCGCTGGATGCGCTGCGGCAGACCTTTGCGACGGTCGAGTATGACGGGGCGCCGGAATGGCTGCCCGACAGCGGGAATACCGGCGCACGGCGCTTGCCGATCCGGTACGAGGTGGCCTGACGAGGTCAGTCGCGGGCGAGGTCCTTGAGGATCGGGCAGTCGGGGCGGTTGTCGCCCGCACAGCAGCGCACCAGTTCGTTGAGCGTGTCGTGCATCGCCTGAAGCTGGGTGATCTTGTCCTCGATCTGGTGGAGGTGCTCGGTGGCCACGCGCTTGACGTCGGCGCTGGCGCGGTCGTCATCCTCGTAAAGCGCCAGCAGGGTGCGGCAATCCTCGATGGAGAACCCCAGCGCGCGGGCCCGGCCGAGGAAGGCCAGCTTGTGGGCATCGGTGTCGCGGAAGACGCGGTAGCCGTTGGTGTCGCGCGCGGGGCGGACGAGGCCGATATCCTCGTAATAGCGGATGGTCTTGGCCGGCAGGCCGGTGCGCTCGGACACGTCGCCGATATTCATCGCGCTCTCCGTCATTGGGCCGCCGCCGGGTGCAGGGATGGGGCGGGGGACGTTGCAGGTTTCATGACGCCCCGGCCCACCCGGCGCAGGCGCAGCGCGTTGCTGACCACGAAGACCGAGCTGAGGGCCATGGCGCCGGCCGCCAGCATCGGCGACAGCAGCGTGCCGGTCAGCGGGTAGAGCACGCCCGCCGCCACAGGGATGAGCGTGGCGTTATAGGCGAAGGCCCAGAACAGGTTCTGCCGGATGTTGCGCATGGTGCGCTGCGACAGGTGCCGGGCGGTGGCGACGCCGCCAAGGTCGCCCGACATCAGCACCACGTCGGCGGAGTCGATGGCGACATCGGTGCCGGTGCCCACGGCGATGCCGATATCGGCCTCGGCCAAGGCGGGCGCATCGTTGATCCCGTCGCCGACGAAGGCCACGGCGCCATGCGTGTCGCGCAGCGCCTGTACCGTGCGGCGCTTATCGGCGGGTAGGACGCCGGCCTCGACATGGTCGATGCCGAGATCGGCGGCGATGGCATGGGCGGTGGCCGGGGTGTCACCGGTGATCATGGCGATTTTCACGCCCTCCTGCCGCAATGCATCGAGGGCGGCACGGGTGGTGGGCTTGATCTGGTCGGCGACGGCGATGAGGGCGGCGAGCTGGCCGTCCACGGCGATGAAGACGGGGCTCTGGCCCTTGTCCGAGACCTCCTCCGCGGCGTCGTTCAAGGTGTCGATGGCCACGCCTTCACGGTCCATGAGCCGGGCGGTGCCGATCAGCAGGTCATGCCCCTCGACCCGCGCCGACAGGCCGTGCCCGCCGATGGCGCGCGTCTCCACGGCCTGTGGCAGGGTCAGGCCGCGCTCGCCGGCGGCCTCGACGATGGCGCGGGCGATGGGGTGTTCGGACTGGGCTTCTGCCGCCGCGGCGAGGCGGAGGAGGGTTTCCTCGTCCTGCCCCTCGACCGTGTCCAGCCGGGTCAGCCGGGGCCGCCCTTCGGTCAGGGTGCCGGTCTTGTCGAAGGCCACGACGCGCGCCTCGTCGAGCCGTTGCAGGGCGTCACCCTTGCGGAACAGAACGCCCAGCTCGGCCGCACGGCCGGTGCCGACCATGATCGAGGTGGGCGTGGCCAGCCCCATGGCGCAGGGGCAGGCGATGATCAGCACCGAGACGCCCGCGACCAGCGCGAGGCCAAGCGCCGGGCTGGGGCCCACGGCCAGCCAGACCAGTACCGCCAGCACGGCGATGGCAATGACCACGGGCACGAAGACCGCGACCACGCGGTCGGCCAGCGACTGGATCGGCAGGCGCGCGCCCTGCGCCCGCTGCACCTCGGCCACGATCTGCGACAGCATCGTGTCGCGGCCCACATGGGTAGCGCGGAAGGTAAGCGCGCTGTCGCCGTTCACGGTGCCGCCGATGACCTTGTCGCCGGGGGATTTGGCGACCGGAACGGGCTCGCCCGAGATCATGCTTTCGTCGACATAAGCCTCGCCTTTCGTCACCTCGCCATCGACGGCGATCTTCTCGCCGGGGCGGACGAGGAGGATGTCGCCGGGCTGGACGGTTTCAAGCGGGATATCCTTGTAGCCGCCATCGCGTTCGACCCGCGCGGTCTTGGGCTGGAGGCCCACCAGCTTGCGGATCGCCGCGCCGGCCTGTCCGCGGGCGCGGGCCTCGAGCCAGCGGCCCAGAAGGATCAGCGTCACGATCACCGCCGCGGCCTCGAAATAGACCGCCCGCGTGCCCTCGGGCAGGAGCGACGGCGCAAAGAGCGCGACGGTCGAGAAGGCCCATGCGGCGGAGGCGCCAAGCGCCACGAGCGAGTTCATCTCGGGCGCACCGCGCAGGAGGGCGGGCACGCCCTTGACGAAGAACTCGCGGCCCGGCCAGAGCAGGACAATGGTGGCCAGCACGAATTGCAGGAGCCAGGAGGTCTGCTGTCCGATGGCCTGATGCACGAACTGGTGGAAGGCCGGGACGAGGTGACCGCCCATTTCGACGATGAAGACGGGCAGGGTCAGCGCGCCTGCGATCAGCGTGCGGCGGAGGGCCGGGGTGGCCTCGTCCTCTCGGTCGGTGCGCGGGGTGTCGTCGGCGGGCGCGGAGGGGTAGCCCGCTTCGGTGGCGGCGCGGGCAAGGTCTTGGGGCGTGGCCGCGCCGGGGAAAAGCTGCACCGTCGCGGTGCCGGCGGCGAAGTTCACGGCGGCATCGACCACGCCGGGCAGGTTTGTCAGGGCTTTCTCGACGCGGGAGGCGCAGGAAGCGCAGGACATTTCCGACACGTTCAGCATCACGCTGTCGGTGCGGGCCGGGTAGCCCGCACCGTCGAGCGCCTCGACGATGGCTGGCTCGGTGCCGGGCGCTGCGGTCACCTCGGCGGTGCGGGCGGCGAAATTCACCGTGGCGGTTTCCACGCTCGGCACGGCCGACATCGCCCGCTCCGCCCGCCCGGCACAGCCGGCGCAGGACATGTTCTCGATCTCGATTCGGAAGGGGTGGGTCTGGGTCATGCCCACCAGATAAGGGTTCCAGTAACTGGAGGGTCAAGGGGTGCCGGTGAAGAATTCGTCAGCGCCGCAGCAGCGGCATGATGAGTTCGGCGATGCGGGCCGAGCCCTTCTGCGACGGGTGGGTCTTGTCCGAGGCGAAAAGCGACAGGTCCTCGGGGCTGAACACGTCATCCATATCGGCCAGCGTCACGCCGGGATCGCGCGCGGCCATGCGGCGCAGGCGGGTTTCGAGCACCTTGTAACGCGGCTCGCAGGCTGTGCCCGCATATTTCGGCGAGGTGTAGTAATCGGCCCAGATCACCCGCGCCCCGCGCCGCTGCAGGTCGGCGACGAGCGCGGGGATGGCGCCTGTTGTGCCGTCTTCGGATATCAGCCGGTCAAGCACCGTGCCGCATTGGCCGCAGTCACAGGCGGTCAGGTCATTGGCACCGCCGTTCAGCACCACGTGGCTGACCCGCACGCCGTCGAGCTGGGCGGGGATGTTGAGCGGCCCGGCGCCGCCCATCACCTTTGCCAGCGGGAGAGAGACATCGCCCACCGGCTCGCCGAGCCGGGCCTGAAGCTGGTCGGCCACGGAAGCGTCCGCGCCGCGGTTCCATGCCATGATGGAATCACCGGCGACGACAATTCGGGCCTGGTCGGGGATGCCGCGCCCACAGGCGGTCAGCAGGAGGAGGGAGAGGAGGATCAGGTGTTTCATCCAGGGGGAAGTGATCCGTTTGGGGGCGGGATCAAGGTGAAGCGGCGATATCTTGCGGATATTGCCCTGCGTTTGAGGAGCCGCGCATCGGCGGGCCGCGGTGCGGCGAACTTACGGTGGTGGGCGTCACTTTATGCCTGCCAAACACATCCTAGCTCTCGACGGAGCACCGACATCAGCCAAATCGCCGGACCGTCGGGGCGGCCCGGCGATGCGCGGCGGGCTGAAGCCCTTTGTTCCGCGCGGGGCGCTTGCCAAGACCAGCGGTATCGCACCCTGAGACGAAAAAGGCCGGGCAACCCCCGGCCTTTCTCCGTCAATTCACCCCGCTCACTCCGCCGCGCAGGCGCCCGGATTGTTGGGGTGCATCGTCCAGTTGGCGTACTCGTCCTGCACCACCTTGCCGGTGCGCTCGTCCACCTCGCCGGCGGCCAGCCGCTCCATGGTGATGCAATCCTCGACCGGGCAGACATTGACGCACAGGTTGCAGGCCACGCATTCCGCGTCGATCACCTCGAACACCCGGTCCTCGGACATCGAAATCGCCTGATGGCTGGTATCCTCGCAGGCCGCATAGCAGCGGCCGCACTTGATGCAGGAATCCTGATCGATCCGCGCCTTGGTGACGTAGTTGAGGTTGAGGTGCTGCCAGTCGGAGAGGTTCGGCACCGCGCGGCCCACCAGCTCGTCGACCGAGGTGAAGCCCTTCTCGTCCATGTAATGCGACAGGCCCGAGATCATCTCCTGCACGATCTTGAAGCCATAGGTCATGGCGGCGGTGCAGACCTGCACGTTGCCGGCGCCAAGCGCCATGAACTCGGCCGCGTCCTTCCACGTGGTCACGCCGCCGATACCCGAGATGGGCAGGCCATGAAGGTCGGGCGTGCGGGCGATCTCGGCCACCATGTTGAGCGCGATGGGCTTGACCGCCGGGCCGCAATAGCCGCCATGGGCGCCCTTGCCGTCGATCGTGGGCTCGGGCGCGAAGATGTCGAGGTCGACCCCGGTGATCGAGTTGATCGTGTTGATGAGCGACACCGCGTCGGCCCCGCCATCCTTGGCGGCCTGCGCGGGCTTGCGGATATCGGTGATGTTGGGCGTGAGCTTGACGATCACCGGCAGGTCGGTGTGTTTCTTGCACCATTCCGCCACCTGCTGCACGTATTCCGGCACCTGACCCACGGCCGAGCCCATGCCGCGCTCGCTCATCCCGTGGGGGCAGCCGAAGTTCAGCTCGACCCCGTCACAGCCCGTCTCGGCCACTCTTGCGAGGATCGCCTTCCAGCTGTCCTCCTCCACCGGGACCATCAGCGAGGCGATGATCGCGCGGTCGGGGTAATCCTTCTTCACCCGCGTCATCTCGTCGAGGTTGGTCTGCAGCGGGCGGTCGGTGATCAGCTCGATATTGTTGAGCCCCAGAAGCCGCCGGTCGGCGCCCCAGATGGCGCCATAGCGCGGGCCGTTCACGTTGACGATGGGCGGGCCTTCCTCGCCCAGCGTCTTCCACACGACGCCGCCCCAGCCGGCCTCGAAGGCGCGGCGGACATTGTATTCCTTGTCCGTCGGCGGGGCCGAGGCCAGCCAGAACGGGTTGGGGGATTTGATCCCGATGAAGTTGGATGTCAGATCGGCCATTGTGTCTGGTCCTTTCCCTGTTGCCCGCGCGGTCTAGTTCGGCGCGCGGAAGATCATTTCGACCGGGGCGATGTCGCCTGCGGATATGTGCGTGACGTAATTCTGAAGCTTTTCTTTCGCGGTGCTGCCCATAAGCAGGTGGATGCCCAGCGGCGGCGGGCCGCCAGCCTTTTCCATGCGCGCGAAGACCCGGTTGAAGAAGTCGAGCGCGAAGTCGAGGCGGTTGCGCTCGGCCAGTTGACCCAGCCCGGCCTTTTCGGCGGCGGCGCGGTACATCTCGGGCGGGTCGACGAAGGAGAAGCCCGCCGATTCCGCCCATGGAAAGGGGAAGGTGAGGGGCGCATCGGAGAGGCGCATCACGTCGAAGAGCGCGAATGTCCCGCCGGGGGCCAGAACCCGCGCCACCTCGGCAAAGAGGGCGGTCTTGTCATCGATGTTCATGCCGACGTGGAACATCAGCACGAGGTCGAAGGCGTCGTCCGGCAAAGGCAGGTCGAGCGCGCTGCCGGTCCTGAAGGTGGTCAGCCCGTCGAGCCCGACCAGCGTGCTCAGCGCCTTGGCCGCGTTCACGTAATCCGGCGTCAGGTCGAGGCCCGTGACATGACAGCCCGCCCGCGCCGCCACGTGGCGCGCCGTGCCGCCGATGCCGCAGCCGATATCGAGAACACGGGTCTCCGCCGTGATCTCGAGCTGGTTCAGCAACTCGTCCGTCGCCTCCTGCCCGCCGGTGTGAAACTCGTCCACCGGCTTGAGATCGTCGGGCGTGGGCGCCTCGGGGTCGGCGCCGGCCTTTTCCAGCGCCGCCCTGATCGTCTCGACGATGCGGTCCGCCGCGTAGTGATCGGCCACACGGGTTTCGAGGCTGTCCATCGCGGTGTCCCTTTCGCGGGTCATGACCATATCGGCCAAACCTATCACGAAACGAGGCTGGCGTGGATGTCTTCGGCGGCATCGCGGCCCTGGGCTACGGCGGTCACCGTCAGGTCGTCGCCGCCCGCGGCACAGTCCCCCCCGGCCCAGACGCCCTCGACGCTGGTGCGCCCGGCGCCCGTCACCGCGATCTTGCGCCCGTCGAGCTTCGGCAGGCCGTCGCCCTCCAGCGCCTGACCGATGGCCTTGAAAAGCTGGTCGGCGGGCAGGCGGAAACACTCCCCGGTGGGGGCGAGGTCGTCGTCGGTATATTCGAACTCCACCTCGCGCACGGCGCCGTTGCCGTGAATGGCGATGGGCGTCGCGTTGGTGATGATCCGCACGCCGTTGGAGGCGGCGAGATCCTGTTCGTAGACGCTGGCGTTCATCCGGTCGCGGCCCCGGCGATAGACAAGGCTCACGTTCAGCGCGCCCAGAAGCTTGGCCTGCACGGCGGCGTCGATGGCGGTCATCCCGCCGCCGATCACCACCACGTCGCGGCCCACGGGCAGGGCGGAGAGGTCGCTTGCCTGCCGCAGCTCGGCGATGAAATCGACGGCGTCGGCGATGCCGTTCTTGTCCTCGTCGGGCAGCCCCAGCGCGTTCACGCCGCCAAGCCCCATGCCGAGGAAAACGGCGTCATACTCCTCGCGGAGCGCGTCGAGCGACAGCTCGCGGCCCAGCCGCTTGCCGGTCTGCACCGTGATGCCGCCGATCTGCAGCAGCCAGTCGACCTCGGCCTGGGCGAAGCCGCCCACGGTCTTGTAGGCGGCGATGCCGTATTCGTTCAGCCCGCCGGGCTTCTCCCGCCCGTCGAACAGCACCACGTCATGGCCGCGCATCGCCAGCCGGTGCGCGCAGGACAGGCCCGCCGGGCCCGCGCCGACAACCGCCACCCGCTTGCCGGTGGGGGCGCCCCGGGTGAAGGGATGCTTGCCCGCCGCCATCAGCGTGTCGGTGGCATAGCGCTGCAACTGGCCGATCAGCACCGGCTTGCCCTCGGCCACCTCGCGCACGCAGACCTCCTCGCACAGCGTTTCGGTCGGGCAGACGCGGGCGCACATGCCGCCAAGGATGTTCTGCGACAGGATCGTTTCCGCCGCCGCCTCGGGCGTGCCGGTGGCGATCTGCCGGATGAAGAGGGGGATGTCGATATCGGTCGGGCAGGCGGTGATGCAGGGTGCATCATGGCAGAAATAGCAGCGATCCGCCGCGACCAGCGCTTCGTGATCGTCGAGAGGCTCATGCAGGTCGGCGAAATTCTCTTCGTAATCCTGTGCCTGCAGCCTGCCGGGGACGATCCCCGGCGAAAGGGCGTTGTGGGTCAAGGTTTCCTCCACGTGTTGGCCGTGTTTTTCGGAGGAGTATGACACAGGATTATTTTTTATCAAATGGTAAAAAATGGGCGCTGTGCGAACGGTTAGGTCAGGGGACAGCCCTGCCGCCCTGTTCAGCGCGACTGTTCATGCGCCAGCCGCTGGCGGGCGATTTCCTCGTTGCGCTCGGCCTTCTTCTGGTCTTCGAGGCAGGTCTCGACATAGGTGAGATGCGTCTCGACCGCGGCCCGCGCGGCCTCGGGGTCGCGGGCCTGAAGGGCGGTGTTCATCGCCCGGTGCTGATCCAGCAGGGCGCCCCGCGTGGTGCGCTGCTTGAACATGACCTGCCGGTTATAGAACACCCCCTCGCGCAGAAGCTGGAACATCGAGCGCATCATGTGCAGCATCACCACGTTGTGGCTGGCCTCGATGATCGACATGTGGAACTCGGCATCGAGCCGGGCCTCGTCCTCGGGGTTGGTCTTGGCGTGCGCGGCCTCCATCTTGGCGAAGACCTCGCCCACCACTTTCAGATCGGTATCCGAGGCCAGCCTTGCCGCCCGCTCCGCCGCCAGCCCCTCGAGGTCGCGGCGGAACCCGATATAGTCGAAGACGGCCTCGTCATGTTCGGAAAACAGCTGGATCAGGGCGCTGGAAAAGGCGTTGCCCAGCACGTCGGCCACATAGATCCCCGCCCCGGCGCGGGTCTTGAGCAGCCCCTTCTCCTGCAACTCGCCGATCGCCTCGCGCAGGCTGGGCCGCGATACGCCCAGCCGGTCGGCCAGCTCCCGCTCCGCCGGCAACCGCTCGCCGGGGCGCAGGATGCCGCGCAGGATCAGCTTCTCCACCTGCCGCGTGACGGCGGTGGACAGCTTCTCGGGCGTGACACGGTGAAACGGCATTTGGGCGCTCCGGGCGGGGGATGGCGCATGATGGCCCCGCCGGTGCCGGGGGTCAATGCGGGGTGTGGCCGGCCCGCCGGTTCAGAACTCCACCCCGATCTGCGCCTTCACGCCCGAGCGGAACGGGTGCTTGACCAGCTCCATCTCGGTCACCAGATCGGCGATCTCGATCAGCTCTTCCTTGGCGTTCCGGCCGGTCAGCACCACATGGGTCATGTCGGGCTTTTCCTCCACGAGGAACTCCACCACCTCGTTCACGTCGAGATAGTCATAGCGCAGCGCGATGTTGATCTCGTCGAGCAGCACCATCCGGTTTGTCTCATCCCGGATCAGCTCCTTCGCCTTCTCCCACGCCGCCTGCGCCATCTCGGTGTCGCGCTCGCGGTCCTGCGTTTCCCACGTGAACCCCTCGCCCATGGTGTGAAAGGCGCAGGCATCGCTGAATTTCGACAGGATCAGGTCACGCTCTCCCGTGCTCATGCCGCCCTTGATGAACTGCACCACGCCACAGGGCATGTCATGCGCGATACAGCGGAAGATCATTCCGAACGCGGCCGAGGATTTGCCCTTCCCCTTGCCGGTATGGATGATGATCAGGCCCTTCTCGTCGGTCTTGGTGGCCATGATCTTGTCGCGCGCGGCCTTCTTCTTGGCCATCTTCATCGCGTGGCGGTCTGGATCGTCGGTCATCTTGGCCCTCCCTTTGGCGCTAGACTTTGGGCGAGCCGCGCGCAGGGTGCAAGCGGGGTTTTGCGCCCGCCTGCCGGCGAAGCGTCCGGCCCGGCTTCTTCTGGCCAACAATATCCCGGGGGAGGCGTTGAAACCCGATGGGTTTCAACGTTGGGGGCAGAGCCCCCGTTAACCCGCCCTTAACCATCCCGCGCCCACGCTGGGGATCATGCGCTGGCTCCCTCTCTTCCTCCTGCTCACCGCCTGCAACACGCCCAGCCCCGGCTTCTACGGGGTCGAGCCGGTGCGGATGCACTTGGGCGGCAGCACCTTCGATATCCGCGTCAAGGGGCGCCGGGCCGAGGCGATCCGGCTCAACATGGAATGGGCGCCGCGGCTGGCCTCGGTGGGCGACAAGGCGGTTCTCGCCATCGAGAAGGTCAGCGGCTGCGAGGTGGCGCGCCTCAAGGGCGATGCGGCACTGGTCGAGGCGCGGCTCGATTGCGGGTCGGGCCCGCCGCCGCCCCGCCCGCCGAGCGGGGAGCTGTTCTGCGAGATGGACCTGCACGAAACCGGCGAGACCGGCAGCCTCTACTGCGTGCCCGCCGATCAGAGTTTCCCGCAGCCGGGGTAGTGCTCCGGCATCCACCGCAGGCGCTCGTGGGCGTGGTCGATTTCGGTGGGCTGAACCGCCGCCGGATCGTCGAGCAGGGCGGCGTGGAAATGCGTCTCGCCGGGCGTACTGTCGGAGGCATAGAAGACCGACGCCCCGCAGGTGGCGCAGAACCCCCGCCGGTTCCCCGGCGACGATTCGAAGACCGCGGGCTCTTTCCCCGTCCACCGCCATTCCCCATCCGGGTGGCCGATGAAGGTGACGATGGGCGCCCCGGCGCCGCGCCGGCAACTGTCGCAATGGCAATGGCCGACCCAGTTATGCGGGCCCCCTAGCGCGAACCCGACCGCGCCGCACAGGCAATGCCCTTTCAGTGTCATACCAACCTCCTTCGCGACACCGCCCGTCAGGGCGGGGGAGCGCCCCGCCGTGCCGCCTCGATCCTGTCGCGCGCCGAGTTCGAGCGAGGCACCCAAAGCCCCCGGTCGATCGCCTCCTGCAACCTTTCCGCCATTTCGCGCAGCGCGGGGGCGTTGTGCTCGGCGATGAAGTCGCGCGTGTCATCATCCTCCAGAAACGCCGCCTCGACCATGTCGAAATGGTGATCCCTCACCGCGCCGGTCGTGGCCGAAAACGCAAAGAGGTAATCCACCGTCGCCGCGATCTCGAAGGCGCCCTTGTAGCCGTGCCGCTTGACCCCTTCGATCCACTTGGGGTTCACCACGCGGCTACGCACCACCCGCCCGATCTCGTCCTCCAGCGTGCGGATGACGGGGCGTTCAGGGCGGGAATGATCGTTGTGATAGATCGGCCGGTCTTTGCCTTGCAGGGTGGAAACCGCCGCCGCCGCGCCGCCTTCGAACTGATAGTAATCGTCCGAATCGAGAATATCATGCTCGCGGTTGTCCTGATTCTGAACGATGGCCTCGGTCTGTTTCAGCCGCGCCTCGAAGCCTGCACGGTCCGGCGTGCCCTCCTCCTTGGCGCCATAGGCATAGCTGCCCCATGTGAGATAGGCCTCGGCCAGATCGGCCTTGCCGGACCAGAGCCGCTCGTCGATCAGCGCCTGCAAGCCTGCCCCATAGGCGCCCGGCTTCGCCCCGTAAATCCGCGCCCCGGCGCCTTCGGCCTTGGCCCGGGCCGCGGCAGGGTTGAGGTCGTCCGGCTCGTCCATCGCCTGCACCGCCCTTGCGGCAGAGTCGAACAGCGCGATCAGTTGCGGAAAGGCATCCCGGAAGAACCCCGAAATCCTGAGCGTCACGTCAACCCGTGGCCGCCCCAGCACGCCCTGCGGCAGCACCTCGAACCCGGTCACGCGCCGGTTCGCCGCGTCCCATTTCGGCTTCACCCCCATGAGCGCCATGGCCTGTGCGATATCGTCACCGCCCGTGCGCATGTTGGCCGTGCCCCATGCCGTGAGCAGCATCGTCCGGGGCCAGTCGCCATGGGTCTGCAAATGCTTCTCGATCAGCAGGTTGGCCGATTTCCACCCCAGCGCCCAGGCGGTGGGCGTGGGCACCGCGCGGCTGTCGACGGAAAAGAAGTTCCGCCCCGTCGGCAGCACGTCGAGCCGCCCCCGCGTCGGCGCGCCGGAGGGGGCCGGGGGTACGAACCGGCCGGCCAGCGCGTCCAGCAACCCTTGCCCCTCCTCCGGCCCGCACCGGGCCAGCGTCGGGGTGATCTTGCCGCTAATCTCCTCCATCACCGCCTTTGAGGCCGGGCCGGGCGGCGATGCGCCCTCGACCATGGCCACCGCCAGCAATTCCAGACGCTCCACCGTGTCGCCGGTGCTGCGCCACGGATCACCCGACACTTGAGCCAGCGCCTCGGGCCTCGGGCCATCCCACGGTTCCGCCATCTCGCAATCGAGCGGATCGAACCCCAATTCCAGATCATCGGCCAGCGCCCGGATGATCGAGGCATCGCCGCCCTTGCCTTGCCCGCGCGGCACCCGCGCCAAGGCAATCGTCAGGTCCAGCGCCTGCCGCCCCTCGGGCGACTGCCCGAAGATATGCAGCCCGTCGCGGATCTGCGCCTCCTTCAGCTCGCACAAATACGCGTCGAGCTTGGCCAGATCGGTCTCCTCGTCTTCGCCCGCCATCCCCACGTCACGGTCAAGCCCGGTGGTCGAGGCCAGCGTCAGGATCTCGCGCCGCAGATGGTCGATCCGCCGCGGATCGACGCCCGCCGCCTCGTAATACTCATCCACCAGCGCTTCCAGATCCCTGAGCGGGCCATAGGTCTCGGCCCGCGTCAGCGGCGGTGTCAGATGGTCGATGATCACCGCCTGCGCCCGGCGTTTGGCCTGCGTGCCCTCGCCGGGGTCGTTGACGATGAACGGATAGACATGCGGGGTGGGGCCGAAGACGGCCTCGGGCCAGCACTCGCGGCTCAGGGCCAAAGCCTTGCCCGGCAGCCATTCGAGGTTGCCGTGCTTGCCCATATGCACGATCGCCTGCGCCCGGAACTGATGCCGCAGCCAGAAATAGAAGGCGAGGTAGTTATGCGGCGGCACGAGGTCGGGCGAGTGATAGGTGTCGGTCGGGTCGATATTATAGCCGCGCGCAGGCTGCACGCCGACGACCACATTGCCATATTGCAGAACCGACAGGCTGAACCGGCCGCAATCCACCTCGCCCGGCGTAAAGAACGGATCGGCCTCGGGCGGGCCCCAGCGGCGCTCCATCGCCTCGCGCAGCTCCCACGGCAATTGTCCATAGTCGATCATGTAATCGGCAAGGCTCATCTCCACCCCGCCGCCGCGTTTCGCCCGGTCGGTCAGCCAGTTGGTCGGCCCCGCCATCACGGCCTGCATCAGCGCGCCACTGTCTTCGGGCGCGCCGGTCACCTTGTAGCCGGCCTCCTCCAGAAGCCGTAGCACATGCACCGTGCCGGCGGGCGTATCGAGGCCCACGCCATTGGCCAGCCGCCCATCCTTGTTGGGATAGTTCGCCAGCACCAAGGCCACCCGGCGCTCGGCCTCCGGCGTCTGCCTGAGCCTCGCCCAATTCGCCGCAAGCTGCGCCACGAAGTCGATCCGGTCGCCCTGCGCCCGGTAGGTGGCGATCGGGCATTCCGTCGCCTCGTCGAAGAACGCCTCGCCCTTGAAGCTGACGGCGCGGGAGAGGACGCGGCCATCCACCTCGGGCAATGCCACGTTCATGGCGATGTCGCGGGCCGACAGGCCGGTGAGGCCCTCGGCCCACGCCTCCTCCGAAGACCCGGCCAGCACCACCTGCATCACCGGCGCCTGCGCCGCTGCCTCCATCGTCAGCGGGTTGTCGGGGCTCTGGTCCCCCGCGTGGGGAGAGCCCACGGCGAAGGAGGTGGCGTTGAGGATCACCGCAGGCGGCGCGGCGGTAAACAGATGCTCCAGCGTCGCCACCGACACCGGATCCTTCAGCGAGGCCACGAAGACCGGCAACGGGTTCAGCCCGGCCCGCAAAAGCGCCTTCACCAGCCGATTGATCGGGTTCAGCCCGGCCCCCTGCACCAAGGCCCGGTAGAAGATCAGCGGAACCACCGGCCGCCCCTCCGCCCACGCCCCTTGCGCGGCAGCCAGATCGGCCACCCCGGCCCCCGGCCAGTACACCCCGGCCCGCAACAAAGGCGACGCGGCGGCGGGTTTCTCGCCGCCCTCCAGCATCGCCTGCGCATAGGCCAGGAAATTCACCGCATTCTCCGGCCCGCCCTCGACCAGATAGGCCCAGAGCGCGTCATATTCCTCGTCACCGACCGTCGACAGCCCGCGCAACTCCGCATCCGGCTTGTCATCGCCGGGCAACAGCGCCAGCGGCACGCCCGCCTCGTGACAGCGCGCGGCAAACTGCTCCGCCCCGTATTTCCAGTAACCGACGCCCCCCAGCACCCTTGCCACCACAAGCCGCGATTTCGTGGCGCATTGGTCAAGGTGCAGGTCCACCGACATCGGGTGCTGCAGATGGGTCAGGTTCGCCAGCCGCAGGCCCGGCGGCGTGCCCATGTCGGCCCGCGCCGCGCTCAGGCTGGCCAGCTCGGTATCGGCGGCGGAGATGAAGACGATGTCGGACGGGCTCTGGCCAAGGTCGACCGGTTCCTTGCCGTCGTCGATCGTACCGGGGGTGGCGGCGAGCAGGTGCATTAACTTGGGCCTTTCCGCGCGCGGCGGGCATTTGGGTTTTGAGTATTTTTGCCAAGAAGAAGCATGGGGGTCACGCCTCTTCCAGCGGCTTTTCCATGTAGACCGAGCTGGCGTTCGGGCGGTAGTCGCCGAAGATGCCGCAGCGGGTGAAGCCGGCGCGCTCGTAGAGCCGCACGGCGGTGGCCAGCGGGTCGCCCGTCTCCAGCCGCAGGAGGGGCAGGCCGAGGGCGCGCGCCTCGTCCTCCAGCGCGCGGAGGATGGCGGCGCCCACGCCGCGGCCGCGCGCTTCGGGGGCGGTGAACATGCTCTTCACCTCGCCATAGCCGTCCTTCAGCGCCAGCGCCCCGGTGCCCAGTGTCACCTCGCCCTCGCGAGCCGCGTAGAAGCGCACGTCCTCGCCACGCAGCGCCTCGAAGTCGAGGAAGTAATTCTCCTCAGGCTCGAACATCTCGCGCATTAGCGCGTGGCTCGTCTCGAGCAGCGCCTTCGGCCCCGGCGCCAGCGGGTCGGCCCGCTCGACGATGAGCATCAGGCCTGCAGCGCGGCTTCGATCGCCGCGCGGTCGAGGCCCGCCTGCCCGATCACCACCAACCGCGTCTCGCGCGGCTCGGTGCCGAAGGGCCGGTCGAAATAGGTATCGATGCGCGGCCCCACCGCCTGAAGCGTCAGGCGCATTGGCTTGCCGGTGACGGCGGCGAAGCCCTTCAGCCGCAGGATGTCGTGCTGGCGGATAATGCCCGCCACCTGCTCGGCAAATGCGGCCGGGTCGGCGATCTCGTCGCGGGCGACGACGAAGCTTTCGAACTCGTCATGGTCGTGGTCGTGGTGATGATCGTGATCGTCCTCGTCGTGGTGATGGTGGTGATGCAGCTCGTGCCGCGCCTCCATATCGCCCTCGGCGCCAACGCCCTGGCCCAGCAGCACATCCACCGGCAGAGCGCCCATCGTAGCCTTGACCACCTGCACGCCATCGCGGCTGTCGGAGCGCAGCTTGCCCACCAGCGCGCCCGCCTCTTCCTCGCCCAGCAGGTCGGCCTTGTTCACCACGATCATGTCGGCACAGGCGATCTGGTCCTCGAAGAGCTCGGAGAGCGGCGTTTCGTGATCGAGATTCTCGTCGAGCTGCCGCTGCTTGTCGACGGCGGCCACGTCATGGGCAAACCGCCCCTCGGCCACGGCCTTGCCATCGACCACGGTGACCACGCCATCCACCGTCACCCGCGTGGAAATCTCCGGCCAGTTGAAGGCGCGCACCAGCGGCTGCGGCAACGCCAGCCCCGAGGTCTCGATCACGATGTGATCGGGCGCGTCGGCGCGGTCGAGCAGCTTCTGCATCGTCGGCACGAAATCCTCGGCCACGGTGCAGCAGATACAGCCGTTCGACAGCTCCATCACGTCATCCTCGTCGCAATTCTCGATGCCGCACCCCTTCAGGATGCCACCATCGACGCCCAGATCGCCGAACTCGTTGATGATCAGCGCGATGCGCTTGCCGTTGGCGTTTTCCAGCATGTGCCGAATCAGCGTGGTCTTCCCGGCGCCGAGGAAACCGGTCACCACCGTTGCGGGGATTTTGGCGGGCATTCTGTAAGGCTCCTTCCGAGAGGCTTGTCAGCGGTGCGGCGATCGCCTAGGCGAAATCCATGCACCGGATCGTGGTCTGTTCAACATGCGAGGGGAGTGACGGCAAGGGCTTTGCCGCCACCCTGCGCGCGGCGCTGGCCACGCGCGGAATGGATTTCGAGGTGAAGGCGCATGACTGCATGTCGAACTGCGCCCGCCCCCTGTCGTTGGCCTTCACCGCGCCGGGCAAGGCCACCTATCTCTTCGGCGATATCGCGCCCGCCACCGACCTTGCCGACACGCTGGCCTTCGCGCGGCTCTACGCAGATACGCCCGATGGCTGGATCGACGATGCCCGCCCCGCGGGCCGCCTGCGCTTCTGCCTCATCGGCCGCGTCCCGGCCTGAAACAACACCCCAAGCTTCTTCTGGCCTGAAATATCCCGGGGTCGGGGGCAGAGCCCCCGCTCCTCCGACAGCCACGCGCGCCGTCATTCTATCACCAGCGTCTCGGTCACCTCGATCGGCTCCCCCTCGACGGCCAGTTGCGTGTGATCGTTGGCGTTGAGCGTCACCCGCACCTCGTGCTCGCCCACCGGCAGGGCCGAGAGGTGGTACCAACGCGCATAGGCGCGGGCGAGCTTGACGCCGTTCACGTAGACATGCGCATGGCCGTGGCCGGGGATATGCGCGCCGTTCACCGCCTCGGGGTCGAAGGTGAAATTCTCCGCGATGATCTCGAGGTTGCGGCTCTGCGCCCCGTCGGGGTGGAAGGCAATCGACAGCTCCGGCGCCGGGCTCTCCGCCTCGGTGAGCTGGGAATGGTCGTGCGCCTCCATGCCCTGCCCATGATCGTGGGCGGCATGGTCATGCACCTCTGCCCCGTGGGCGTGCCCCTCCATCTGAGCGCCGCTGGTGGCGGCAAGAAGGAAGCCCGCGCCGGTTCCGAAGAACAGGCCGATGATCAGGAATATGAAGGTCTTCGGCATGCATCATCCCCCTTGTCGACCGTCCGGGCGGCACCGTGGCCGCCCGGACAGGATAACATTTTCGGCAATCAGGCGGTGGCGGTTTCGCCCGCCCCCTCGCGCTGCCAGAAATACCCGGCAAGGCAGCCCATCACCGCCCAGACGGCAAAGCCCGTGCCCAGCGCCCGGCTGGCAAACAGCGCGGCGATCTCCGGCGGCACCGGCCCGGCGAAACTGTCCGGATGCGGCGCGCCGATCACGTGCGGCGCAAGGATCAGCACGATCCCCGCGCCCATCGCCGCAATCCCGCGCCCCAGCCCGATCATGGCAAGGCCGATGCCGGTGGCGGCGACCGTGCCCCACCACCAGACCTGCCGCGCGCCAAGCTCGGCCGCGGCCACGCCCGGCACTTCCGGCGGCAGCGAGAAGGCCGGCGCGAAGTGGAAGGCCGTGAACCCGGCGATGCCCCAGATCAGCCCGGTGCGCCCGTCGATGCGCACGTCCCGCTCCGCCGCCATCGCCATCGCGGCGACAAGGATGAAGGCATAGCCCACATAGATCAGGGCCGAGAACAGCACGCTCATCCCGTCGCGCACCGGGTCGAAGCCCGGCAGGTCGGGATGGGCCGACACCGCCTCGGCGCCGAAATGGACAAGCTCACCGCCCTCGTAAAGCTCGGCATGAAGCAGGACAGGTTGCACGAATGCGAACTGCAGCGCGGCCGCGATCAGCCCCGCGCAGAATCCAGCGAACAGCGCGCTGGTCAGGATACGCTGAAACATGGCTCAGTGGCAGGGAAAGCCGGTGGCGTGGCGCACGTCATGGGCGGCGTCATGCAGCGCGGCGGCCTGCACATGGCCGGCCAGCGTGATGATCCCGAAGCCCAGCACGATGGCGGCAACAGCCGGCAGAACGGCCGATTTCGAGGCGGATTGAACCAGTGCGGTCATAGTCTATTCTCCTTCCTTGCCTCTCACCCGAGGCGTGGATTGCATCACGCAAAGGCTGGTCTCCTGGCTCGCGGGTCACAGCCTGTCCTGCCGCCTTCCCGGGCCTGTCTTGGCCCGGTGGCATGTGGCAGGGGGCTCACCGCTTACAGTCGCGGGGGCGGCTGACGTCTGGGCTCCCGAAGTGGGTCCGCCGTCACGTCATTCCCGATTTATCCCCGAGTGCTTTGCACCCTTATGGGGACCCTTGCAGCCCCCGGTATGAGGCCCGCCCGCCCTTGCGTCAAGGCCGATTGCGACATCCGGGCGCAGGCCGGCGGCGCCGGGCACGGCCCGCGCCGGTGGGCTGAACCCCGCCGACCGCGCCGCCGGGAACGCAATATCTTGTGGATAACACCCCGCAAAAGCCCATATCCGGGGCAAACCCCGTTGACAGGTGGCCTTTGCCTGTCTCTCATTGGTCCCCAAGACCGGAATCACCGGCGCGTCACCGGCCACAAGGGGCAAACCAGTGCAGTTCTCAAAACTCAGGCTGACCGGCTTCAAAAGCTTCGTCGACCCGACCGACCTCTATATCCAGAACGGGCTGACCGGCGTGGTCGGCCCCAATGGCTGCGGCAAGTCCAACCTGCTGGAGGCGCTGCGCTGGGTCATGGGCGAGAACCGTCCCACCTCGATGCGCGGCTCTGGCATGGAAGACGTGATCTTCGCCGGCGCCGCCACCCGGCCCGCGCGCAACTTCGCCGAGGTCTCGATCCATATCGACAATTCCGACCGCCTCGCGCCCGCCGGTTTCAACGAGGCCGACCACCTCGAGATCATCCGCCGCATCACCCGCGACGTGGGCTCGGCCTACAAGGTCAACGGCAAGGATGTCCGCGCCCGCGACGTCCAGATGCTCTTTGCCGATGCCTCGACCGGCGCCCATTCCCCGGCGCTGGTCCGGCAGGGGCAGATTTCGGAACTCATCAACGCCAAGCCCAAGGCCCGCCGCCGCATCCTCGAAGAGGCCGCCGGCATCTCCGGCCTCTACCAGCGCCGCCACGAGGCCGAGCTCAAGCTGAACGGCGCCGAACAGAACCTCACTCGCGTCGACGATGTCATCGAACAGCTTGCCACCCAGCTGGCCCAGCTTGAGCGGCAGGCGCGCCAAGCCGCCCGCTACCGCAAGATCGGGGAGGAGCTTCGCCACGCCGAGGGCCTGCTTCTCTACCGCCGCTGGAAAGAGGCCGACGAGGCCCGTGCCGCGGCCGAGGCCCAACTGCGCGAACGCACCTCCGACGCCTCCCGCGCCGAGGCTGCCGCACGCGAGGCCGACCGCCTGCGCAGCACGGCCGAGGGTGCCCTGCCGCCCCTGCGCGAGGAAGAAGCCATCGCCGCCGCCATCATGCAGCGCGTGCAGGTCGCCATCGATTCGCTCGACGAGCAGGAGGCCACCGCCCGCGCCCGCATCGACACGCTGGAATCCCGCATCACCCAGCTTGCCCGCGACATCGAGCGCGAGGAGAGCCTCAACCGCGACGCCGGCGAAACCATAGCCCGGCTGGAGGAGGAGGCGCAGGAACTGGAAGAGGCCTCGCAAGGCCATGACGAACGGCTCGCCGAGGCCGCGCAGGAGTCGCATGACGCCGCCGCGATCCTGCAACAGCGCGAGACCGATCTCAGCCAGTTGACCGAAGACGTGGCCCGCCTCTCCGCCCGCCACCAGTCGGCGCAGCGCACGGTCGAGGATTACCGCAAGACGCTGGAGAAAAGCGAATCCGAGGCGACCCGCGCCCGCACCGCCGCCGAAACCTCCCGCGAGGCGCTGGACAAGGCCAAGACCGATTACGACGCCGCCCAGCAGGCAGAGGCGAAGGCGGTGAACACCGCCGAGGCCGCCGAGGAAACCCTGACTTTGGCCGACGAGGCCCGCGCCGAGGCGCAATCACGCGAGGCCGACGCCCGTGCCGAACGGTCAGAGGCCGAGGGCGAGGTCAACGCGCTTTCCGCCGAGGTGTCGGCGCTGGCCCGCCTCGTCGACCGCGACACCGCCGAGGGGGGCCAGATCCTCGACGCGCTCACCGTCACGCCGGGCTATGAAAAGGCCCTCGGCGCCGCGCTCGCCGATGACCTCCGCGCACCCGAAGTCGAGGCCGACGGCCCCTCCGGCTGGACCCGCCTGCCGGGCTACCCCGAGCCGCAGCCCTTGCCCGATGGTGTCTCGCCGCTCTCCGATCACGTCACCGTGCCCGATGTCCTGCAACGCCGGCTCAGCCAGATCGGCCTCATCGAGCCCGAATTCGGCCCCCGCCTTCAGGCAGAACTCCTCCCCGGCCAGCGCCTTGTCAGCACCGAGGGCGACCTCTGGCGCTGGGATGGCTACCGCGCATGGGCCGAGGATGCGCCCTCGGCCGCCGCGCTCCGCCTGCAACAGCTCAACCGGCTGGAAGAACTCAAACAGCAGCTGGCTCATGCCACCGCCCGCGCCGAGGGCGCCAGCGGCGCGCATGAAGCCCTGCGCAAGCGGCTGGCCGAGCTGACCGAGGCCGACAAGCGCGCCCGCGAGGCCCGCCGCGCCGCCGACACCGCCGTCAACGACGCCAACCGCGCCCTGTCGCGCGCCGAGGCCGACCGCAACCTCGCCCAGTCGCGACTTGAGTCGCTTGGCCTCGCCGTCACCCGGCACGAGGAAGAGGCGCTGTCGGCCCGCAAGGCGCTGAACGAGGCCGAGGCGGCGCTGAACGCGCTGGAAGACCTCGACGAGGCGCGCGCCGGGGTCGACGACGTCAAGATGACGGTCGAGGCCGCGCGCATGACCATGATGGCCAAGCGCTCCGCCCATGACGAGCTGCGCCGCGAGGGCGAGGCGCGGGCCAAGCGCGCGCAGGAGGTGGCGAAGGAAGTCACCGGCTGGCGCAACCGGCTGGACACCGCCGAGAAGCGCAGCGCCGAACTGGCCGAGCGCAAGACCGCCTCGGAGGAGGAGCTTGCCGAGGCGCAGGCCAAGCCCGCCGAACTCGCCACCCAGCGTGACGACCTTGCCGCCCAGATCGCCAGCGCCGAAAAGCGCAAGGCCGAGGCCGCCGACGCCCTGTCCGCCGCCGAGGGCAAGCTGCGCGAGGCCGTCGCCGCCGAACGTGACGCCGAACGCGCCGCCTCCGACGCGCGCGAGGCCCGCGCCCGCGCCGAGGCCCGCGCCGAAGCCGCCGTCGAGGCCCGCGATCAGGCCGCCGAACGCATCGAGGAAGAGCAGGAAACGACGCCCGCCAAGCTGCTCGACCGGCTCGAGGCCGACCCCGACAACATGCCCGGCGCCGACGCCATCGAGGCCGATGTCAACCGCCTCAAGCGCCAGCGCGACGCGCTGGGCGCCGTGAACCTCCGCGCCGAGGAGGATGCCAAGGAGGTGCAGGAGGAGCACGACTCGCTCACCGCCGAGAAGGCCGATCTGGAGGAGGCCATCCGCACGCTCCGCAACGGCATCGCCTCGCTGAACCGCGAGGGGCGCGAGCGTCTGCTGACCGCTTTCGAGCAGGTGAATTCCAACTTCACCATGCTCTTCCAGCACCTCTTCGGCGGGGGCGAGGCCAACCTCGTGATGGTCGAAAGCGAAGACCCGCTCGATGCCGGGCTCGAAATCATGTGCCAGCCGCCGGGCAAGAAGCTGGCCACCCTCTCGCTTCTGTCGGGCGGCGAGCAGACGCTGACGGCGCTCGCACTGATCTTCGCCGTCTTCCTCGCCAACCCGGCGCCGATCTGCGTTCTCGACGAGGTCGACGCGCCTTTGGATGACGCAAACGTGGGCCGCTTCTGCGACCTGCTCGACGAGATGTGCCGCCGCACCGAAACCCGCTTCCTCATCATCACCCACCACGCCGTGACGATGAGCCGGATGGACCGGCTCTTCGGCGTGACCATGGGCGAAAAGGGCGTGAGCCAGCTCGTTTCGGTCGACCTCAAGAAGGCCGAGCAAATGGTGGCCTGACGGGGCGGTTTCACCTCGTTAAAATCTTAAATGTTCCTTCATTCCGGAAGGCCACACTCCGCCTCGCTGCAACCCTTTGCAGTGATTGGAGGTGATGAACCTGAGCGAACACAGGTTTCGAAAGTGGATGGTGATCCTCGCCGCGGCAACGCTGCTTGTGACCATCGTTCGCCTTTGGATCGGGGGCTGACCCCGTGACAAGGAAAGACCCTGCGGAGCAGCAACTCCGCAGGGTCACTCATTAGGTGATGAACCTGAATGATAGGTTTCGATGCCCTCTTATGATGCGATTCATCTAACGAAAAGTAAACATGCCCACGCCCAAGGTGGTTAACCCCACCCCCGGCGCAACGCTCCCAGCCTTAACCGCGTCGCGTCCGACCGAAACACCGACGCAATACCGACAAAATACCGACGTGATACCGACAGCGCGTTTCGAGCAAAATCAATGAATTAACCCGATTGGCCCTAAGGCAGCGGCCCCGTCTGGTACAGCTTCACCTTCAGCCCCCCATGCGCCACCGGCGGTCCGCCCGGCTTGAACGGAAGCCCCGTCGCCTTGGCCAGCCCCCCTTCCGAGGTCACGATGCCCACGCGCCAGCCGGAAAACCGCTCTTTCAGCGTCTTTCCCAGTGCGCCGTAAACCGCATAGAGAAGCTTCACGTTCCCGATCCGGCCACCATAAGGCGGGTTCACCATCACCAGCCCCGGCGGCCCCTCGGGCGCCGCCCGGTCGCTCACCGCCATCCGCTCGAACCGGGTGAACGCCGCCACGCCCGCCCGCTCGGCATTGGCCGTGGCCGATCTCACCGCCCCGGCATCCCGGTCGCTGCCGTCGAAAACCATCTCCGTTCCGCCGCTTGACGCCTGCTTCATCCCGGCCCAGGCCTCGGCATCGAACCCCGCCAGATCCTCGAACGCGAAGCGCCGCGACCGGCCCGGATACAGCCCCGCCGCGATCTCCGCCGCCTCGATCACGAAGGTGCCCGAGCCGCACATCGGGTCAACCACCGGCTCCGCCCCGTCGAACCCGCATTGCCGGAGGAACAACGCCGCCAGCGTCTCGCGCATCGGCGCCTTGCCGACCGCTTCCTTGTGGCCGCGTCGGTGCAGCGGCTCGCCCGAGCTATCCACCGAGAAGGTGCAGAAATCATCCTCGATTCGCACCATCACACGCAACGCCGCCTTGGCATCGACTTGCACGCCAAGCTCCTCGTGCAGGGCCCGTTCCACCCGCTGCTGCGCCGCCTTGTCATGGTAGATCCGCGAGCCGTGGCAGGTGGCCTCCACCTTGACCGGCACGTCTGGCCGCAACACCTCGCCCCACGGAAACTTCCGCGCCCGCTTGTCCAACTGTGCAAGGTGCATCGCCCGGAACCCGCCGATCCGGGCCAGCACCTTTCCCGCCCCGCGCAGCACGAGGTTGGCCCGCCACACCTCCGGCCAGCCGCCCCGCACGGTCACCCCGCCCGGTACCTCGCCGGTCACGTCGAACCCGGCCGCGCGCGCCTCCCCGGCCAGCACGGGCTCCAGCCCCGGGGGCGCGGCAAGGAATATCTCGAACGCCTCTCCGCTCATGCCCTGCTTCTTCTTGGTCTGAATACTCCGGGGGTCCGGGGGCAGCGCCCCCGGTACTGCCGTCGCCGCTCTCACAACCGGTTCAGAAGCGCCGGCGTCGGCCAGGCATCCGCCGGCATGCCCAGTTCTTCCTGAACATCCTGCACCGCCGAGCGTGTGCCCGCGCCGAGGATGCCGTCGATATCGCCCACGTCATAGCCGCGCGCCGCCAGCTTCTGTTGCAGCGCCTTCATCTGCGCCCCCGACAGGCCCGGCTCGGGATTGCCCGCGTCGAGGACAGGCCCGCCCTCCAGCCGGTTGGCGAAATAGGCCGCCGTCAGCACGTAGGTGAAGGACTGGTTCCATTCGAAATAGACCCGGAAATTCGGATAGGCGAGGAAGGCCGGCCCGTTGCGCCCCTGCGGCACCAGCAGGCTAGCCTGCAGGTTGCGCTGGATCTGCCCGTGCCGCGGCGTCACGCCGAGCGCCGCCCAGTCGGCACCGGATTTCTGCGTGCGCAGCCCGGATTGCGACCAGTCCATGCCCTCGGGCACGTCGACCTCCTGCAGCCACGGCTCGTTCGCGCGCCAGCCCAGCGATTGCAGCATCTTGCCCCCCGACATCAGCGCATCGGGCGCCGAGGTCTTGAGGCTCACCTTCCCGTCGCCGTCGCCATCGACACCGTTCTCGATGATGTCCTCGGGCAGCATCTGCACCATGCCGATCTCGCCCGCCCACGCGCCGGTGGTGGTGGCGGGGTCGAAATTGCCCCTCTCGTAAAGCTCCAGCGCGGCATAGACCTGCGGGCGGAACAGTTCGGGCCGGCGGCAGTCATGGCTCAGCGTGACCAGCGCGTTCAGCGTGTTGAAATCGCCCTGAAAGCCGCCGAAATCCGTCTCGAAGGCCCAGAACGCCAGCAAGACGCCGCGGCTCACGCCGAACTCGCGCTCGACCCTGTCGAAGACGTTCGAATACTGCTCGGCCTTGGCGCGGCCCGTGTTCAGCCGGTTCTGGCTGATCAGCTGCCGGGCGAACTCGATGAAGGGTTTCTGAAAGAACCCCTGCGCCCGGTCGGCGTTGATCACCGACTGGTCATGCCGCGCCGAGGCGAAAAAGCTGTTGACGGTCGCCGGGTCGTGCCCGCGGGAGATGGCTTCCTGTTTCAGGGAGTCGACGAACCCCGCAAAGGAGCCGCCGCATTGTTGTGCCGTGGCCCCGCCTGCTGCAAGGATCAGGGCGGCGGTCAGGATTAGCTTTCTCATGAGAACCTCAATCAATGGCGATATCCCGGTAAACCTAAGCCATTGGTCTTCCGTTGCAAACCAGTTTGCGCGCTATCAGGCCATCAGGAGCGCAAGCGCGCCTGTCAGCGCCAGCCCGGCCCCCCACACCCGCCAGAGCAGCCGCACCGTGGCGTCGATCTCGTCGGCGCCGATCTGCTTGCGGCCCGCTTCGTGCACGAAGGGAAACGCGCGCATCCGCCCGTCATAGGCGCGTGGCCCCGACAGCGCCACGTCCAGCGCGCGGGCCGCCGCCGCCTCGGGCCAGCCGGCATTGGGCGAACGGTGCTGGCGCGCGTCCCTCACGATGCCGGGCCAGTCGCGCAGCGCCCCGTGCAGCGCCGCGATCATCAGCGCCGTCAGCCGGGCGGGCAGAAGGTTCAGCAGGTCGTCGAACCGCGCCGCCGCCCAGCCGAACTCGGCATAGCGGTCGTTGCGATAGCCGATCATGCTGTCGGCGGTGTTGGTGATCTTGTACAGCAGCAGCCCCGGCAGCCCGAAGATCAGGAACCACAGCGCGGGGGCGATCACCCCGTCGCTGAAATTCTCCGCCGCCGACTCGATGGCGGCGCGGACGATGGCGGGCTCGTCCATGGCCGCCGTGTCGCGGCCCACGATCTGCGCCACCGCCATGCGCCCGTTGCCGACCGAGACGCGCAGCGCGTCGGCCACCGCGCCCACATGCTGGACCAGCGATTTCTGGGCGAGGAAAATGGCGGCGACGATGATTTCGACCAACCAGCCCAGTTCGGCCAGCAGCGCCCCCAGCAGAATGGCCCCGAGCGCCAGCCCCGCCATCACCAGAACGCCCTTCGCCCGCCGCGCCGGGCCGGCATTGAACCGCCGGTCGCACCAGCCCACCGCCCGGCCCATCAGCACCGCCGGATGCGGCAGCCTGTCCCACAGCCAGCGCGGCTCGCCCAGCAGAGCGTCGAGCAGCATCGCCAGCGCCAGAAGGGCGGGGGTCACGCCCTAGCCCTCGTCCGCGTCCGTGCCGGTCTCGGGCAGGGGCGGGTGACGGGTGATAAAATGTCCCTTAACCTCTTGCGGCCATTCCCGGAACGGCACCCGCCCGGTCTCGCTTTGCGCATGCATCTCGGCATACTCCACCACGGCCTCGGCCGCCGCCTCGGTCGGCTCGAACCGGCCCAGCGTATAGGCCAGCTTGCCGGGCGCCTGAATGGCGATGTTGCAGCCATGGGCACAGCCCATCAGGCAGGAGACCCGGCGCGTGCGCACCGCGCGGCCCTCGGCGTGGCGCTCGACAAGCTCGGCCATGTCCTCGCCATGCGGGCGGTCATGGGTCTCGGCGTTCCAGTCGTCGCGCTTGCAGGTGTCGCAGATGGTGATCCACGTGGTCATGCGCCTTATCCCTTCCCGTTACGGGGGTGTTGAAACGGATTTGACCCGCCCGCACAAGGGCCGCGCGACCCGGAAGGACACGAAACTTTAACCTTTTGTAAACGCTCCCGCGCAACGCATGGTGCCTTGTGCCCTATTCCAGCCGGGTGACCACCTCGGAACTGCGCTCGAGCGTCCGGTGCACCGGGCATTTATCGGCAATTTCCAAAAGCCTTTGCCGCTGCTCCTCGGTCAAGTCACCCTCCAGCCGGATCACCCGCCGGAACCGGTCGGGCTTGGCGCCGGGCTGGCTGGCATCCTGCGCGTGCACCTTGTCATGGCAGACATCCACGCTCACCCCCTCCAGCGGCCAGCCCTTGCGGCGGGCATACATCCGGATCGTCATCGAGGTACAGGCGCCCAGCCCCGCCGACAGGAACCCGTAGGGCGTAAGCCCCTTGTCGGTGCCGCCATAGGCTTCCGGCTCATCGGCCAGAAGGTGATGCTTGGGCCCGGCATTGACGTCCTGAAGGAAGCCCTCGGGGTCGGCCTCGGTCACCCGCACCACGCCCTCGGGCGCGCCGGGCGGCGGGCAGGGGGCCTTGAGGTCGAGATATCTCGCGGCCCATGCCGCGATCACCTCGGCGGCGTATTCGGCATCGTCGGGGTTGGTGATCAGGTGATCGGCCTCGCCCAGCGTGACAAAGCTTTTCGGATGCTTCGCGGCAAGGAAGATGTCGGAGGCATTGCCGATCCCCACCACCGCGTCGCGCGGTGCGTGCAGCACCAGCAAAGCGCGCTTGAGCTGGGCAATCTCGCCCTCCAGCTTCTCGGCCTTCACATCCTCAACGAACCCCTTGCCGATGCGCACCGGCCGCCCGCCCAGATGCACCTCGGCGGCGCCCTCGGCCTCGATCTTCTCCAGCTCGCCGCCGAAATTATGCATCACGTGACCCGGATCAAAGGGCGCGCCGATCGTCACCACCGCCTTTGAGCTGTCGATCTGCCGTGCCGCCTTGAGCATCGCCGCCCCGCCAAGGCTGTGCCCGATCAGCAGCGCCGGCGCCATGCCCCGCGCCGCCAGCGCTTGGGCGGCCAGCACGAGATCCTCGACATTCGACGAAAACGACGTGTTCTCGAACTCGCCCCCGGAATGGCCCAGCCCGGTAAAATCGAACCGCAGCACACCAAAGCCCGCCCCGGCCAGACGCGCCGAAATGCGCCTTGCGGCGGGAATGTCCTTGGAACAGGTGAAGCAATGCGCGAAAAGCGCGGTGGCCAGAACCGGCCCCTCGGGCAGATCGAGCCGCGCGGCAAGCTCGTCACCCGCGTGACCGGTGAAGGTGAAACGTTCGGTCGGCATCGCCATTCCTTTCCTTGGGCAGGCCCTAAGGGTAGGAAGCCCGGGGTGCCCGCACCAGACATGTAACGGCGCTGTCACGTCAAGGTGAGATGGTGAAAACACTTGTGAGGATCATGGCGGCGCTGGCGCTTGGCGCAATGGGTCTGAGCTTTGCCGGGGCCCTTCACCCGGTCGGCGACAGCCTGGCGGTGTTCCGCCTCGCGATCGCCCTGCCGGCGCTGTTGCTGGTGCTGGCCACGGGGTTGCCGCGCGGCTGGCGGCTGGCGGGCGCGGCGCTCTGCCTCGCCGGGGCGGGCAGCGTATTTTGGCACAAGCTGCCGCTGGCCGAGCCGGGGCCACTGAGTGTCTACCAGAAGAACATGTTCCACCGGAATTCCGATATCGCCGGGCTTGCGCAAGACATCCTCGCCGTCGCGCCGGATATCGTGACGCTGCAGGAGGTTTCGGTCGAGAACGAAGCCCTGCTCGACCTGCTGTGGGACGCCTACCCGAACCAGCACCTCTGCCGCTATACCGCGCGCAGCGGTGTCGCCGTGCTGACCCGGCTGCCCACCTCCGGCACGCCCTATTGCAGCGAGGAGATCGGCCTTGCCCTCGTGGCAGTGGAGACGGATAGCGGCCCCCTTCGCGCCATGTCGCTGCATTTCGCCTGGCCCTATCCGGGCCATCAGGCAAAGCAGGCCGCATGGCTCACGCGCTACCTGCGGCAGGGGGCGGGCCCCGCGATCATGGGCGGTGATTTCAACATGGTGCCATGGTCGCATACCCTGCGCCGCATCGGCCTTGCCGGCGGATTCAAACGCGCCGGCCCCTCGCGCCCGACCTTCCAACTCGGGCCGTTCCCCCTGCCCATCGACCATGTCTTCGCCCCCGGCGGCGGGCAGGTCGAGGTGCGCGGCCTTTCGGGCAGCGATCATCGCGGCCTTCTCGCCCGTGTGTGGCCCGCCGGCTAGACCACGCAACTCTTCGACAAATGCAGATCACTTTTCCGGCCGCGAAACGGCGGGTTTTTCACTTGTCTTAACCGGCATGGGGCCAAAGTCTCCGGGCGGCGAATGGGAGTGTGCTGTGCAGTTAAAACTGAAGCATATACGCGATGTGCGGATCTTTGCCGCGGTGGTGACGGTGGTCGCCCTTGCCGGGAATTTCGTCCTGCACAGGCTGATGTACCCGAGCAATATTGAGGGCGATCTCCTGTTCGCGGGCTCGGTCATCACCGTGTCGCTTGCTCTGCCGATCTCGTTCTTCATCGGCCTGCGGATGCAGGAAATCTATCGCCTCACCGTCCGGCTCGAGGCCGCCCGCGATCACGACCCGCTGACCGGCGCCCTGACACGGGAAGCGTTTTACCGCTACGCGTCGTCGCATCGCCGGGGGCCCGCCACGCTGATCGTGGCCGATGTCGATCATTTCAAGGCGTTCAATGACCGCTACGGCCACCCGGCCGGCGACGCGGCGCTGCGGCACGTGGTCGACGTTCTCTCGCGCCACTGCCGGCAGGGCGATCTGCTGGCCCGGTTCGGCGGCGAGGAGTTTCTCCTGCTGATGCCCGGCACGACGCCGCGCGAAGGCCAACACGTGGCCGAGCGCCTGTGCGAGGCGCTGCGCAACGAACCGGCAGAGATGGACGGCGAGGCGCGCCCGGTCACCGCCAGCTTCGGGGTCGCCGCGGTCGAGGATCCGCGCGAACTGACCGCCGCGATCGAACGGGCCGACGTCGCGCTTTACGCCGCCAAGCGCGCCGGCCGCAACTGCGTCCGGCAGGCCTGAGCGCCGACGCCTACGCCTCGCCCATCAGCGCCCGGTCGAACGGGTATCTCGTCAGGTTCTCGAAGCCGTCCTCGGTGATCAGCACCTGGTCTTCCAGCTTGATCGAGAAATCGCCGCCGACCTCGCCCACCAGCGCCTCGACGCACAGGGTCATGCCCGGCTCCAGCGGATAGTCGAACGCCCCCGCGACCGCCATGTCTGGATAGGCGACCAGCGGCCACTCGTCGCACAGCCCCACGCCATGCATCAGGCAGCCGTATTTCTGCGCCTGAAACTTCTCGTCGAGCACATGGGTGTTCGCGGTCAGTTCCGGTATGGTGACGCCGGGTTTCAGCATCTCCATGTTGGTCATGATATGCTCATGCGCGTGTTGCATGGCATAGATCATGTCGGGGCGCGGTTTTTCGTCGCCGATCCACCAGCTTCGTGAAATGTCGACGCAGATGCCGTAGCTGCCGACAAGGTCGGTATCGAAGGAGAGGATCTCGTTGTTCTGCGCCAGCCGCGGCCCGCATTCCTGAAACCACGGGTTGGTGCGGGGGCCCGAGGCCAGCAGCCGGGTTTCGATCCATTCTCCGCCACGCCGGATGTTCTCGGCGTGCAGCACGGCCCAGATATCGTCTTCCGAGGTCTGGCCGGCGGGCACGTTGGTGCGGGCATAGGCCTCCATCGAGGCGACGGCGACCTCGCAGGCATGAGAGGCACAGCGCATGGCGAGGATCTCGTCGGGCCCCTTGACCGAGCGGGCCTTCTCGGTCACCTCCTCGCCCTCCATGATCTCGAACCCCTGCGCCTCGAGCGCGCGCAGCCCGTGCAGCATGACCTTGTCGACCGCCAGCCGCTTGTTGCCCGGTGCGTGCTCGTCCAGCAGCACGCGCACCTCGTTGGAAAACACGTCGGCGGCCACGTCCACCTTGTCGCCCCGGTCGAAATAGAACAGGTCCGCCCCGCTGCGCTGTTCGCGCACCAGCGGGTTGAAGGTGCTCAGGAAGGGCGAGTTCTTGTAGTCCCACATCACCATGTAGCCATCGGCACAAAGCAGCAGCGCCCGGAACGGGTTATGCGTGTTCCAGAGCTGCATGTTGGTCGAGTCGGTCGCATAGCGGATATTGAGCGGGTCGAAGACCAGCAGCCCGGCATAATCGCGCTCGGCGATATGCCGGGTCAGCCGCTCCCACCGATACCACCGCATCGCTTGCAGGTCGGGCAGTTTCAGCCCCGCCATCTCCCATTCGCGAAAGGCCAGCTGCGTCGGGCCGATCTCGATCCGGTCGGCATCGTTGGGGGTGTTGTCGCCCAGCACGGCGCCCTTGGTGGGATCGATCTTGCGGGTGTCGCGGTAATGGGTGTTCATCTGGCTGGTCTCCTCGCTGAGACCAGCCTGCCCCGGAAAAAGTCACATGCGCGCGACCGAATGCGACGCGGAAAATGTCGGATTGAGGCGGCGCGCGTGGGCGGTCTCTCAGCCGTTGCGCCCCATGTCGCGCACCGTCTCGATCATCAGCTGCACGTTGTCGGGATCCGCATCCGGCGTGATTCCGTGGCCGAGGTTGAAGATATGCGGCCCGCCCCGGAACGCCTTCACGATCTGCCGCGTCTCGCGCACGAGGTCGTCGCCGCCGGTGACCATGTGCGAGGATTTGAGGTTCCCCTGCACGCAGCCCGAAACCTGCACGTTCTCCGCCGCCCATTCCGGCGTCACGGAATCATCCACGGCCACGCAATCGGCGCCGGTGGCTTCGTGGAAGCCGATATATTTCTCGCCCGCCTGCCGGGGGAAGGCGATGACGGGAATATCGCCATGCCGCGCCTTGAGTTCGGTGACGATGCGCTTGGCGGGGGCGGTGGCATACTTGTCGAAATCCTCGCCGGAGAGTGACCCCGCCCAGCTGTCGAAGAGCTTCACGCATTCCGCCCCGGCCTCGATCTGGGCCGAGAGGTATTCGATCGTGGCCTCTGTCAACCGGTCGAGAATCGCCTCGAAGAGCGGCCGGTTCTCGGTCTTGAGCGCATGGGCGGGCCCCTGATCGGGCGTGCCGCGCCCGGCGATCATGTAGGTCGCCACCGTCCACGGTGCGCCCGCAAATCCGATCAGCGTCGTGTCGGAAGGCAGGGCGCCCGACAGGTTGCGCACCGTCTGGTAGATCGGCGCCAGTGTCTCGTGAATCTCCGAGGCCGGTTTCAGCGCGTCGAACTCCGCCTGTTGCGTGATCGTCGACAAGCGCGGGCCTTCGCCCGTGACGAACCACAGATCGGCCCCCAGCGCCTGCGGCACCAGCAGGATATCGGCGAACAGGATCGCCCCGTCGAACCCGTAGCGGCGGATGGGCTGCAGTGTCACCTCTGTCGCCAGATCGCTGTTGTAGCACAGCGACAGGAAATCCCCCGCCTCGGCCCGCGTGGCGCGGTATTCGGGCAGGTAGCGCCCGGCCTGCCGCATCATCCAGATCGGCGGCACTTCCTGCGCCTCGCCGACCAGCGCCTTCAGGATCGTCTTCGTCGCAGCCATCGGGGGCCCTCCCTTTCGGGCACGTGGTTCTCTCCCCTCGGCGGCAATGTCAAGCGCCCGGCGCTTGCCAGTGGGGCGACGCGGGTCTAGACCCTGCGGCATGACATACGATCCGCCCTCTCCGACCCGCCCTTTGAAACTCGGCACACGCGGCTCGCCGCTGGCGCTGGCACAGGCATATGAGACGCGCGACAGGCTGGCCGAGGCGCATGACCTGCCGCCCGAGGCGTTCGAGATCGTGGTCATCAAGACCACCGGCGACAACCGCGCGTTGATCGCCACCGACACGCCGCTGAAGGAGTTGGGGGGCAAGGGGCTGTTCACCCGCGAGATCGAGGAAGCGCTGCTTTCCGGCGGGATCGACATCGCGGTGCACTCGATGAAGGACATGCCGGTCGATCAGCCCGGCGGGCTGGTGCTCGACACCTACCTGCCGCGCGAGGATGTGCGCGACGCCTTCGTTTCGCCCCGCGCGGCGGGGCTGGCGGATTTGGCCGAGGGGGCGAAGGTGGGCACATCGTCGCTGCGCCGCCGGGCGCAGGTGCTGGTGCGCTATCCGCATCTGGAGGTCGTGCAGTTCCGCGGTAACGTGCAGACGCGGCTGAAGAAGCTCGAGGATGGCGTGGCGGCCTGTACCTTCCTTGCCATGGCCGGGCTGAACCGGCTGGGCCGGCCCGAGGTGGCCCGCGCCGCCATGGCGCCGGAGGAGATGCTGCCAGCGGTCGCTCAAGGCGCCATCGGCATCGAGCGGCGCAGCGACGATACCCGCGTGGCCCACATGCTGGCGGCGATCCATGACGAGGTGACCGGGCAAAGGCTGGCGGCGGAACGCGCCTTTCTCGCCACGCTCGACGGGTCCTGCGAGACGCCCATCGCGGGGCTGGCGGAACTCGATGGCGGCACGCTGCGCCTGCGCGGTGAAATCCTGCGCCCCGATGGCAGCGAATGCCTGTCCGACGACGGCACGGCGCCGATCGAGGACGGCCCGGAACTGGGCGCCGAGATGGCGCGCAAGCTGCTGGCACAGGCGGGGCCGGGATTCTTCGACTGGCGCGAGTGACCGCTCGTCGCGCCCTTGCAGGCGCGCCTCGCGAGGCCGCCTGACAGGGCGGATGAGCGACACCGTCAGGGCAGCACTTTGCCCGGATTCATGATGCCGTTTGGGTCGAGCGCCCGCTTGATCGTGCGCATCACCTCCATCGCCACCGGGTCCTTGTAGCGCCCCATCGCCGCCAGTTTCGACAGCCCGATCCCGTGCTCGGCCGAGAACGAGCCGCCCAGCGCCACGGTCTCTTCCTCCACCGCCGCGCCGATGGCGCGATGCACATCCTTGTCCGTCGTCTCCGGCCACGCCGCGAAATGCAGGTTGCCATCGCCCATATGCGCCACGTGCAGGAAGCCGATCCCGGGGTCCAGCGCGCTCGCCCGTGCCTTGGTGCGCTCCAGCAACTCCTGCATCCGGTCGAGCGGCACGGCGATGTCGTTGTCGACGATCGGGTCGCGCAGGCGCGACACCTCCGCCGCCGCCTCGCGCCGCGCCCACATCTCGGCCCGCTGCGCGTCCGACTTGGCGACCACGGCGTCAAGCACCGCGCCGCTTTCGTAGAGGCGGCCCAACACCTCCTCCAGATGCGCGGCGATCGGCACCTCGCCATCCGGCCCCGGCTCGGCATCGCGGGCGGCCAGCGCGCCGACCTCGACGAGGATGTTCACCTCATACGCCTCGTCGAAGGGCGGGCGGGTGTCGGGAAAGCGATTGTGATGCGCCTCGATATAGGCACCGGGCATGTATTCGAACGCCTCCACCGCGCCCCCCGTTTCCGCCTGCAGGATATGCAGCAACTCCAGCCCGCGCGTCACGTCCGGCGCGGCGACCATCGCGGTGGCATAGGCGCGGGGCTTGGGGAAGAGCTTCACCACGGCGGCGGTGATCACGCCCAGCGTACCTTCCGCCCCGATCAGAAGGTCGCGCAGGTCATAGCCCGAATTGTCCTTGTGCAGCGCGCTCATCAGGTTCATCACCTCGCCCGTGGGCGTCACCGCCTCGATACCGAGGCACAGGCCCCGCGTGCTGCCGTAGCGCACCACGTTCGACCCGCCCGCGTTGGTCGACAGCGCCCCGCCGATCATCGCCGAGCCGCGCGCGCCGAAGGTCAGGGGGAAGATCAGGTCATGCTCCGCCACAGCCTCGTGCAGCGACGCCAGGATGACGCCCGCCTCGACCGTGGCCGTGCGGCCCGTGGGGTTGATGTCGCGGATGGCCGACATCCGGTCGAGCGACAGCATGATCGCACCCTCCGCCGTGGTGCCCTTGACCAGCCCGGTATTGCCCGAGACCGGCACCACCGGCACCTTTGCCTCGTTCGCCAGCCTTACGATGGCGGCGACCTGTGCGGTGTCGGCCGGCTTGACAACGGCAAGCGGGGTCCAGCGGATCATGCCGGCCCAATCCTGCGACCAGGGGGCGGCGTCTTTGCCGGTCAAAACGTGGTTGGGGCCGGTGATGGCGGCGAGGTCTTGGAGAATGCGGTCTGTCATGGCGGCAATCTGCGTCAGCGCCCGGCCAAGGGCAAGCAGGGAGTGGACAGGCGCCGCAACCGGTTTATCTTTCCGCCCAGACCCGATCCGGAGACCGTCATGCGTACCGCCCTTGCCCCAAGCCGCGTTCTGGCCCTGCTGGGCGTCCTGTTGCTCACCGCCACGGCATCCCTGGCGGCGCCGCGCGACTGGCAGTTCGCCTCGATCGACGGCGGCACGCTCTCGCTCGATGACTGGGCGGGCCAGCCGGTGCTGGTGGTCAACACCGCCTCGCGCTGTGGCTTCACGCCGCAATATGACGGGCTGCAGGCGCTCTACGACACTTACCGCGCCCGCGGCTTCGCCGTGCTGGCGGTGCCGTCGCAGGATTTCAAACAGGAACTGGCCAGCGACGAGGCGGTCAAGGATTTCTGCGCGCTGAACTTCGACCTCGACCTGCCGATGACCACGATCACCCCGGTGCTGGGCGCGGGGGCGCACCCGTTCTACCGCTGGCTCGCCGACACTGAAGGCTGGCAGCCGTCTTGGAATTTCAACAAGGTGCTGATCGCCCCCGACGGCTCTGTCGCGGGCACATGGGGCTCGGCCACGGTGCCGGAATCGCCGGATATCACGAGCCGGATCGAGGCGCTTCTGCCGCGCGGCTGAACGCAGCGAAAACCCGGCCAATTCGGGCTTGACGGGGCCGCCGGGCTGCCTTACCTAGCGCCACGGCTCGGCGGAGTAGCTCAGTTGGTTAGAGCAGTGGAATCATAATCCATGTGTCGGGGGTTCAAGTCCCTCCTCCGCTACCAATTCCCTCGAAATCACGACCTGACCCGATCACGCCTCACCGTGTGGTGAAGTCGCGCGTCTTTGGGCGGCGGGTCAGCCACCAGTACTTGACCGTGCCCGCCGACCAGTTGTTGATGATCCTGCCCGTCGCGGTCTTGTACCAGCTCGTGCAGCTTCCGGCCCAGGCGGTGCGGGCCAGTTCGCGCTCCTGCTGCCGGCGGTGCCGTTGCAGGGCCTGTTGCCGGACCTCGATCCGGCTTTCGCCGCGCCCGCGCAGGCGGGCAATGGACCGCAGCACGTAGCGGATCTGGCATTCCAGCATGAAGATGATCGAGTTGTGGCCGAGATTGGTGTTCGGCCCGTAGAGCAGGAAGAAATTCGGAAAGCCGGGCACGGCAATACCCAGATAGGCCTCGGGCCCGCCGGCCTCCTCCCACCTGTCCGAGAGCTTCTGGCCGCCGCGGCCCTCGACCTCCAGCCCCGGCAGGAAATCCCGCGCGTGAAAGCCGGTGGCGAGCACGATACAATCGGCCTCGATCCATTGTCCGCCCTTCGTCAGCAGCCCGTCCGGCGTGAGCCGTTCGACCTGATCGGTGACAAGGCTTACATTCTCGCGTTGCAGCGCCGGGTAGTAATCGTCGGCCAGCAGGATGCGCCGGCAGCCCAGCGGGTAATCGGGGGTCAGATCGGGCGCCAGCTCGCCCGCCTCTGCCGAGATGTGGCGCCGGGTCGCCTCGGTCTGCCGCCGCGACTGGCGCGAGCCGTCGATGAACTCGGGCCAGCTGCGCTCCCATTGCCAGTAGATCGACCAGCGATAGAGTCGTTGCAGGAAGGGCAGGGCCCGGAATCGGCGTTTTTCGCGGTCGCGAAAGGCGCGGTCGCCCTTGGCGACCAGCCAGTTCGGCGAGCGTTGCAGCACGGTCAGGTGACCGGCCACCTTGGCGATCTGCGGGATCGCCTGCACCGCGCTGGCCGCGTTGCCGATCACCACGACGCGCTTGCCGGTCAAGTCATAGTCCGCGTCCCACTGCGCGGTATGCATGAGCTTGCCGCCAAAGGTCTCGCGCCCCTCGAAATCGGGGATCATCGGCTGGTTCAACTGGCCCACCGCCGAGACGAGGAACCGCGCGGAAAAGCTCGCGCCATCCTCGGTCGTGACCTGCCACCGCGCCTGTTCCTCGTCCCAGCGGGCATGGCGAACCCCGACGCCACAGCGCAAATGCTCGGTGACGCCTGTCTCCTCGGCCGTGCGGCGGAGGTAGGACAGGATTTCCGGCTGGGTGGCATAGATGCGCGACCAGTCGGGATTCATTGCGAAGGAAAAGCTGTAATGGTGCGATTGCGTGTCACAGGCGCAGCCGGGATAGATGTTGTCGCGCCACGTGCCGCCCAGACCGTTGGCCCGTTCCAGCACCAGCACCCGCAGCCCGGCCCGAAGCGCGCGCGCCGCCATGCCGATCCCGCCGAACCCCGCCCCGATCACGATCAGGTCGAGGGACGGGTCGGCTATTCCAAGTGTTTCAGGTGCCTGCATCACGATATCCTTGGCTGTCAGGTGCCAAGCTACAGGCTTTCGTCGCAGGCTCAATCCGGCAGTCCGCGCGCATATGCCCGAAAACGGCCACTTGAGGTGGCGCATTCAGGCGCCGGCGCCGAGACGATCGGGGGGGGCGGACGACGAGGCTGGCGCCTGGCTGGCGAGGGCTGGTCAGCCGGTAAAGGCATAGGGGCAGGCCGCGACCTCTTCGGTCAGCCACTCGGTGAAGGCGCGGGTGGCCGGGGTTTGCTCGTGCTGGGCGGGCAGCAGAAGGAAATAGCCCTCGGGCAGCGGAGCCGTGTCGCCGAACGGCTCGATCAGCCGGCCGGATTGTACGAAGTCATGGGTCAGCGTGTCGTGCCCCATGGCCATGCCCGCCCCGTTGAGCGCCGCCTCGATCGCCACCACGTAGGTCGAGGCAAGGTTGACCGCCCGCTCTTCGCCGAAGACCCGCCCGGTATGGCGCGCCCAGGATTCCCAGTTGCCCATGATTCCCGCGCAGTCGAACAGCCGCGCTTTTGCAAGCTCGGGCGCGCCGCCCATGTAGTCGGGGCGACAGACCGGACGGCAGACATCAGACGTCAGCCGCGTGGCGATGCCGGACATGTCGCCGGGCCGGCCGAAGCGCACCTCGACCGCCGCCTCCCGCGCCCGCGTTTCCGGGTCCCACAACGCGGTGACGATGTTCAGCACCAGCCACGGATGCGCGGCATAGAGCCGGTGCAGGCGCGGCGCCAGCCAGAAGACCGAGAAGGCCATGTTGCATTGCAGGATAAGCGCATTGCCACGGTCGTTGCCGGTAAAGGTCCGCGTGCCGCGCGCCAGAACTTCGAAGGCCTCGCGCACCGTGGGCAGATAATTCGCGCCGGCCTCGGTCAATTGCAGCGCGCGGGTGCGGCGGATGAAGAGTTCCCGCCCGAGATAGTCCTCGAGGCTGCGCACATGCTGGCTGACCGCCGACTGGGTCAGGTTCAGCTCCTGCGCCGCAAGGGTGAAGGACAGGTGCCGCGCCGCGGCCTCGAAGGCGCGGAGCCACGACAGGGGAGGGAAGGCATTTCCGCTCATGAAAGACGCACGACGTATCCATTAATTTTCTTAATGGCATGCCGCCGAATCCATCGTTTGTAAAGCGGCCCGCAGGCTGGCACCCTGTGCCAAAGCATAACAGGAGCCCGATATGACAAGCGCCGCACAGACCGCCCATACCCCCAACATCTCGCACTGGCAGGAGCGTGTCGAACTGACCGCCGCCTTCCGCTGGACCGAACGGCTCAACATGCACGAGGCCGTGGCGAACCACTTTTCGCTGGCGGTGAACGAGGATGGCACGCAGTTCCTGATGAACCCCAACCAGGTGCATTTCAGCCGCATCAAGGCCTCTGACCTGCTGCTGATCGATGCGAACGATCCCGAGACGTTGGAGATGCCGGGCGCGCCCGACCCCACCGCGTGGGGCCTGCATGGCGCGATTCACCGGCAATGCCCGCATCACCGCTGTGTCATGCATGTGCATTCCATCCACGCCACGGTTCTGGCCAGCCTCGCCGACAGCACCCTGCCGCCGATCGACCAGAACTGCGCCACCTTCTTCAACCGTTACGTGATCGACGACGGCTATGGCGGCTTGGCCTTCGAGGAGGAGGGCGACCGCTGCGCCGCGCAGTTGCAGGATCCGAAGAAGACCGTGATGATCATGGGCAACCACGGCATCCTCGTGATGGGGGCGACGGTGGCCGAGACGTTCAACCGGATGTACTATTTCGAGCGTGCGGCCGAGACCTATATCCGGGCGCTTCAGACCGGCCGGCCGCTGCGGGTGCTGTCGGACGAGATTGCCGAGAAGACGGCGCAGGAGATCGAGGATTATCCCAGCCAAGCCAAGCGTCACCTCGCGGAACTGATGGCGATCCTCGACGAGGAAGGCTCGAACTACGCCAACTGAGCCATGGCGCGGGGCGTTACGCGCGCCCCGCCTCCGCCGACAGGGTCAGGGCACTGACGCCGAGCTTTTTCAGCGCGGCCTCCCATTTCATCGGATCGGGGGTTTCGAACACCAGCTTGGTATCCGCCTCGCAGGTCAGCCACGCGTTCTGGGCAATTTCCCCCTCAAGCTGCCCCGGCCCCCAGCCGGCATAGCCCAGCGTGATGATCGCGTGGCCTGGCCCGCGCCCCTGCGCGAGGTCTTCGAGGATGTCAAGCGTCGCCGTCATGGCGAAATCATCCGTCACGTCGAGGGTCGAGATCGACGAGTGATAGCCGTAATCATGCAGCACGAAGCCGCGCCCGTGTTCTACCGGGCCGCCGAAATGCACCGCGATATCGCGGGCATCGTCGCTTTGCGTGATTTCAAGCTGTTCCAGAAGATTGGTCAGGCGCAGATCATCCGTGGGCTTGTTGATCACAAGCCCCATCGCGCCCTCCTCGGAATAGGCGCACAGGAATATGACCGAATAGGCAAAACGCGGATCGCCCATTTCCGGCATGGCAATCAGCAGTTTTCCGTTCAGGTCGATCTCGCTCAAACTGTATCTCCGCAAGTGTTTCCTTCCCCAATGATGGGGGTTGGCCTTCCCCAGTGCAAGCATGTGATCCGGGGCGCCGCGGCGAGGTGGCCCGCGTCTCTCCGGAAAGTGACTTGGCATTTCAACGCTTATCACGCATTTCGGGTTCATGATGGGTAAAGCTTTTCGTCTTTTCGCCGCCGCTGTCTGCGCGGTGCTGTCGTTCGGGCCCGCCGCCGCTCAGCAGGGCTCCGACCTTGTGGAGATGCGCGTGCTGCCCGGCTGGCGCACGGCGAGCGGTGTGCATGTGGCGGGGCTCGAGGTGCGGATGCGGCCGGGGTGGAAAACCTATTGGCGCGCGCCGGGCGATTCTGGCATCCCCCCGCAATTCGACTGGCGCCGCTCGGGCAACCTGAGCGGGGTCGAGATCGTCTGGCCCACGCCCAGCATCACGGTCGAGGGCGGCTTGCGGACCATTGGCTACAAGGATTCGGTGATCCTGCCGATCCGCGTGGCACCGGGGCAGGCGGGGCGCGACGTGACGCTGAACGGCCGGGTCGAGATGGGCGTCTGCAAGGATGTCTGCGTGCCGGTCGAACTGGAGGTCTCGGGCCTGCTGCCCGGTGACAGCCGCACACCCGATCCGCGCATCGCCGCGGCGCTGGCCAGCCGGCCCTATACCGCCAAGGAGGCGAAGGTTGCCCGCGTCACCTGCCGCATCTCGCCCATCGAGGACGGTATCGGCCTGCGCGCCGAGATCGACATGCCCCGCACCGGCGACGCCGAGACGGCGATCGTCGAGGTGGACGACCCGCGCATCTGGGTTTCGCCCGCCCGCACCGTGCGAAAGGGTGGCCGGCTGGTGGCCGAGACGAAGCTGTACCATGTCGAGGGGCGGTCATTTGCCCTGAACCGCTCGGGCATCCGGATCACGGTGGTGGGCCAGTCGCGGGCGGTGGATATTCAGGGCTGCCCGGCCGGCTGACGCCGCCGCAGGAGATAGGCCAGCCCCGCCCCGGTCAGCACCGCCAGCACGATCAGCAGCGCGCCGGCAAGGTAGAGGCCAAGCGCCGCCATCATCGGCGAGGGCCCGGCCAGCATCGGCAGCGCTTGGGTGAACGGGTGCGGAACCTGCCCGGTCGCCCATGTCACGCCCATCGTGGCGACAAGCCACGCCACCACCGCAGTCAGGGCGCCCGCGACGGTCATCCGAACCGAGGAGACCCGCACCGCCAGCGCCCGCCGCAGCGCGCCGGTGCGGCGGGAAATATCGTGCTGGATCGCGATCAGCGAGGGCACCAGCAGCAGGACCAGCACCATGCCGAAGCCCAAGCCATAGACCAGCGTGATCACCGTGGGCTTGAGGAACTGCGCCTGTTGCGAGCGTTCGAAGAGCAGCGGCGCAAGCCCCAGAACGGTCGTGAGCGTTGTCAGCATCACCGGCCGCAACCGGTCGGCCGCACCGTCGATGATCGAGGGGATCACGCCCCGTTCGCTGGCGTATTCGTCGATCGTGGTGACCAGCACGATCGAGTCGTTGATGATGATCCCCGTCATGCCCAGAAGGCCCACCACCGTGAACATCGAAAGGGGCACGTCCCACACCCAATGCCCGTAGACCGCGCCGATCAGGCCGAAGGGAATGACCGCCATCACCACCATCGGCCGCGTCCAGCTTGCGAAGACCCAGGCCAGCACGAGGTAGATGCCCGTCAGCGTCAGGATCAGGCCCAGCCGGGCGTCGTTCAGGAACTCGTCCTCCTGCTCCGACAGGCCCGACATATCCCACTCTACTTGGTGCGTGGCGGCGATCTCGGGCAGGATGTCTTGCTCCAGCGCCTGCATGATCTCCGAGGCGCGGGCGGCGTCGTCTTCCGAAATGTCGCCGGTCACGTTGATCAGCCGTAGCCCGTTCTCGCGCCGCACCGTGGAAAAGCCGGTGCGCCGGTCGACACTGACGATATCGGCCAGCGGCACATAGGTGCCCGAGGGCGTGCGCATCTGCATCCGTTCGAGGAAATCGGCGGTCAGTTCCCCTTCGGGCAGTTCGACCCGCACCTCGGCGCTGCGCGGCCCGTCGGGATAGGTCGCGGCCTCGATCCCCGTCAGCCGGTTGCGCAGCACGCGGCCCAGCTCGTCGATGGTGAAACCCAGCGCCTGCCCCTGCGGGGTGAGGTCGAGGATCAGCTCCTCCTTGTCATAGGCGAGGTTGTCCTCGACCGCGGAAACCTCGGGGAACTGCGCCAGCGCGGCCTTGAGCGCTTCGGAGGCCGCCTTGAGCGTCTCGGCGGTGGCGCCGAAGAACTCCACATCGAGCGCATCGCCGCCCGGCCCCGAGCGCCAGCCACGAAAGCTGACGGTTTCGGCCATCGGGTGCGGCTCGACCCGCTCCTGCAACTCGCCCACGAAGGCGAAGCTGGAATAGGGCCGCAGGTCGGCGTCGATCAGCTCGATGGAAATACCGCCAAGCTGGTCGGCATCCTTGGTATCCGAGCCCGAAAGCCCCCGGCCGCTGTTGCCGCCGATCTCGCCCAGCACGAAGGCGAGCGGATTGCGGCCATAACGTTCCTCGTACTCGGCCCCCAGCGCCTCGGTCGCGCGCTGCATCTCGCGCATCATCTCGACCGACTCGGCGCGCGTGGCGCCGGGCGCCATCATGAAGTTGCCGGTGACGCTGCTTTGCTCGGGCGAGTTGAAGAACCGCCACGTCACGTCGCCCTTGATGAAAAGGGCCGCCTGCGTTGCGAGGATGAGCACGATGGCCGCGCAGGTCACGTAGCGCGCCCGGATCACCAGCCCGATGAAGGGCCGGAACAGTTTTTCCCGCACCCAGACGAATCCCCGGTTCACCACACGGCTGGGCATGTCGTACCAGTGGGCCTTGGCCGAATGGGCCAGCGCGTGCGACATGTGGTTGGGCAGAATCAGGAAACATTCCACCAGCGAGGCCATCAGGACAACGATCACGGTAAAGGGGATGTCGGCGATCATGTCGCCGAACCGCCCGCCGATGGCAACCAACCCGAAAAAGGCGATCAGCGTGGTCAGTGTGGCCGAGAAGACCGGAAGCGCCATGCGATGCGCGGCGCGCTCGGCGGCCTCGACCGGTTTTTCGCCCAGCTTGCGGACCCGCGCATCGGCGTGTTCACCCACGACAATGGCGTCATCGACCACGATGCCTAGCGTGATGATCAGCGCGAAGAGCGAGATCATGTTGAAGGTCAGCCCGCCCAGATACATCATCGCCACCGCCGCCAGCAGGGCCACCGGGATACCCGCCGCGACCCAGAAGGCAATGCGCGCGTTCAGGAACAGGAAGAGCAGCAGGACCACCAGCGCGAGACCGGTCAGCCCGTTGTCGAGCAACAGGTTGAGACGGCCGGAGATCGCCTCGGCCCGCGTACGGATCAGCGACAGTTCCACCCCTTCGGGCAGGGTGTTCTGCAAGTTCGCCGAGACCTCCTTGACGGTTTCCTGAATGGCGATGGCGTCGCCCTGTGCCGAGCGGTCGACGCGCACCGACATGGCCGGGTTCTCGCCCACGAAATACTGCCGGTTCCGGTCGACCCCCTCGACCCGCACGGTGGCCACGTCGCCCACGGTCAGCTTGGTGCCGTCACGGTTCGAGCGCAGGACGATATCGGCGATCTGGTCGGCGTTGCGCTTCTCGGTGCCGGTGCGCACGCGGGTGTTGGAGCCTTCGACATCGCCGGCCGGGTTGGCATCGACCTCGGCGCCCACGGCGGCGGCGATCTCGGCCATGGTGATGTCGTAGGCGATCAGGTTGGTCGACGGCACCTCGACGATGGTTTCGGGCGCGGCGATGCCCCGTATCGTGGTGCGGGTGACGCCCGCGTCGAACAGCCGCCTGACAAGCTCGTCCGCGAACAGGCCAAGCTGTTCGGGCCCGACCGGGCCGGTGATGACCACGTCGGTGACCCGGTCGCGCCACGCCCCGCGCCGGATCTCCGGCTCCTCGGCGTCCTCGGGCAGGGTGGTGACGGTATCGACGGCGGCCTGCACCTCGTCGGCGGCCCGGCTCATGTCCCATCCGGGCTCGAATTCGAGCGCGATGGAGGCCGCGTTCTCGCGGCTGTCGGCCTCGCTGCTTTCGACGCCCTCGACCGCCAGCAGCACCGGTTCCAGCACCTGCACGATGGCGTTGTCGACATCCTCGGCGCTTGCGCCCTCCCAGGTGACGGAAACGCTGACGCTGTCGATGACCACGTCGGGGAAGAACTGCGCCCGCATCTTCGGCAGGGCGGCGAGGCCCAAGACGACGAGAACGACAAGCAGAAGATTGGCGGCGGTGCGGTGGCGCGTGAAATAGGACAACACGCCGGCCACGCGCGGAGAGGGGGCGCGGGCCAATGGCTTACCCTCCCATCCGGCGTTCGAGCCGTTCGACCACCCGCGCCGGCACACGCTCCTGCTCCAGTTGACCGAGAAGGCGGCGTTTGACCTCCTCGCTCATGTCGGCGCTGGCTTCCACGAACTCCATCAGCCGTTCGCGGCGCGAGGCGGTGAGTTCCAGCGTGCCGGGATCGGTCTCGGGTTCTTCCAGAACGCCGGGGGTAAGCGGGCGCACCCGGATGCCTTCGCCCAGAAGGGGCGTGCGCTCGACCACGACACGGGCGCCGGGCAGGCCCTCGCCGCGCACGAGGATGTCGTCGCCCTGTCGGCGCAGCAGCTCGACCTGCAACGTCCGCAGGCGGTTCTCCTCGTCGAGAACCAGCACCGTGCCGCTCGGCCCGAGCGACGAGGCGGGCAGCCGCACCAGCCGTTCGAGCGACGGCTCCTCGATCCGGACAGCGACAAAATCGCCGGGCTTCATCGCCGGCGCCTCGTAGAGCCGCGCGAAAAGCAGCCGGCCCGTGGCGCCTTCGCCCACGGCGGCGCTTTCCCGGCTGATCACGCCTTTGGCTTCCAGGTCGAGCCCATAGGCGCTGAGATAGGCCGAGACCGGCGCCTTGATCAGGCTGCCCGTCTCGTCCAGAAGCCGGCCGTATTGCGGGGTAGAGACGCGGAACGACACCTCGAGCGCGTTGCCATCGACCAGCGTGCCCAGTTGCTCGTTGGCCGAAACCAGCCCGCCCTCGACGACCGAGACATCGCTCAGCGTGCCCGAGAAGCCCGCCACGATGCGGGTATCCGCAAGCTGCCGCTCGGCCTCGTCGAAGGCGATGCGCGCCCGGGCGAGGCTGGTCTCGGCCTGATCGATGCGGGCCTCGGCCACGGCCAACGCCTGACGCCGGGCGATCACCGCCTGCCGCGCCTGTGCGGCGGCCAATTCGGCGGTTTCCACCGCCGCCGAGGTGCCGACGCCGCGATCCTCGAGATCGACCTGCCGCTGATAGGCCCGTTCCTGCAGCGTGGCCTGTTCTTCGGCGGCCTCCAACTCGTCCTGTGCCAAGTCCAGCGCGCGCAGGGCTTCTTTCTTCTCGGCCTGCGCGTCGGTCAGCTCGCTTTCGGCCCGGTTCAGGGCGAATTCCGCATCGGCCGGGTCGACCTGTGCCAGAAGCTGGCCCGCCTCGACAACGCCGCCCTCCTCGAAATTATCCGCGAGCGTCACCAGCGTGCCGGTCGTCTTGGCGCGGATTTCCAGTGTCCGGCGGCTTTGAATCTCGCCATAGGCGGTGAGTTCCGGCGTGATCGTCTGTTCGCGCGCCTCGACCACGTTGACGGCGAAAACCCGTTCGCGCCGCTCGGGCACGCGTGGCTCATACGCCATCCGTTCCTGCACGGCGGAGAACACGATCTGGCCGGCATAGACCAGCAGGCCCAGCGTCAGCGACAGCAAAAGCAGGCCGGTCAGGCTTTGGCGGAGGAATCTCATGCGGCTTCGTAGAACCCCTGAAACGGGCCCCTCGGGGCGTCCGGTGATATTAGTCGGAATGGCGTGAAAGCCAAGTGTACGGGGGTTCTACGAAGCGGCGCGCTACTTCCGTCGCAGATTTTCATCGAGCCGGGGCATGATCTCGACGAAGTTGCAAGGGCGATGGCGATAATCGAATTGCGGTTCGAGGATTTCGTCCCACGCATCCTTGCAGGCGCCGGGGCTTCCGGGCAGGGCGAAGAGGTAGGTGCCGTTCGCCACGCCGCCGGTGGCGCGGGATTGCACGGCGCTGGTGCCGATCTTTTTCATCGAGACGATGGTGAAGACCGTGCCGAAGGCCTCGATCTCCTTCTCGTAGATCTCACGATGCGCCTCGACCGTCACGTCGCGGCCCGTCAACCCGGTGCCACCGGTGGAGATCACCACGTCGACCCGGTCGTCATTGACCCATTCGCGCAGTTGCTCGACGATCTGGTCCCGCTCATCGCGCACGATCATCCGGTCGGCAAGGATATGGCCCGCCGCCTCGATCCGGTCGGCCAGCGTGTTGCCGGAGCGGTCGTCGGCGGCGTCGCGCGTGTCGCTGACGGTCAGCACGGCGATGCGGACGGGGATGAACTCCTTGGCTTCGTCGATGCGGCTCATGGCGGATCAGGTCCTTTCGATCAGGGCAAGGCGCAGGGCGAGGCCCGAGAAGATGGCGGCACAGACATACCCTATGCCGCGCGAGAAGGCGGGCGAGTGCGTCAGCCGGCGCCCGAGGCCGCCGGCGAAGATACCGACGGCGGAATTTACGATGAACCCACCCACCGCGATCACGGCGCCAAGGATCAGGAACTGCACCAGCACGCTACCTTTGGCGGGGTCGATGAACTGCGGCAGGAAGGCCAGCACGAACAGGATGACCTTGGGGTTGGTGAGGTTCACCACCATCCCGTCGCGAAAGGCGCGGGCCGGGCGGACCTTGGGCGCATCCCCGGCCTGTGGCGGGTGGCGCAGGGCCTGCCATGCCAGCCAGAGCAGGTAGGCGACCCCGGCCCAGCGGATCACGTCGAAGAGCCACGGCAGGGTGGCCACGGCGGCGCCGAGGCCAAGCCCCGCCAGCGTGACATGCACCATGCCGCCAAGGGCCACGCCGGCGCTGGCGGCGATGGCGGGCCGCGCACCGGCGCGCAGCCCCTGTCCGAGGCAGAACATCATGTCTGCCCCCGGCGTCAGGTTCAGCGCCACGGCGGCGGGCACGAAGGCGAGCAGGGTGAGCAGATCGATCATCACAGGTCGAACCAGTTGGGGCGCGGGCCGAGATTGACAACCTGCGTCTCGCCGATCCGTCCGGTCTGGCCCCAGCTGTCATGAATATGGCCGCAGAGCGCCAGCCGTGGCTGAAGGCGCTCGATGGCGTCGTAAATCGCGGTCGAGCCGACCGATTGCCCGCCCGAGGTGACGTCGGCCACGCCCTTCGGCGGCGAGTGCAGCACGAGGATATCGACCGTCTCGCAGGCGCCCAGCATCTCGGCGGCCGCCTCTTCGGAGAGATCGCAACTCCAGCTACCGAAAGGCGTCACCGGCACGCCGTAGCCCAGCCCGAAGACCCGCAGCCCGTTCACCTCCACCCCGGTGCCGTGCAGCACGCGCATGCCGGGATTGGCTGCCGCCTGCAACTCCTCGATGCTCTCGGCATTGCCGGGCACCACGACGAAGGGCGCGGTGATGCCGTCCAGCAGGGCAGTCGCCTCGTCCAGCCCCTGCCGCATGTTGCAGAAATCGCCCGCGCCGATGACGAGATCGGCGTCGTGGCTTGCCTCGACCAGATCGGCGGCGCGGGTCCGGGCGAGGTGCAGGTCGGAAAAGGCCAGAACCTTCATGCCTCTCCCTCGAGACGTGCCTGAAGCTCCAGCAGGTCGGCCCAGGCATGGCGCTTGTTATGCGGGTTGCGCAACAGGCCCGCCGGGTGGAACATCGGCAGCGCGGGCCGGCCATAGGCCTGTGCCCACGTGCCCCGCAGACGGGTGATGCCGCGCCGCCCTAGGCCGGCCTGACAGCTGGTATTGCCCATCAGGACCACCAGTTCCGGATCGACCAGTTCCACATGGCGCTGCACGAAGGGCAGAAGCATGGCGATCTCCTCGGGCGTCGGATCGCGGTTCTGGGGCGGGCGCCATGGCAGGACGTTGGTAATGTAGACGGCGTGGCCCGGGTCCTCGGCATGGCGGGCCATGCCGATCGCTGACAGCATCCGGTCGAGCAACTGCCCGGCGCGGCCGACGAAAGGCTTGCCCTGCATATCCTCGTCGCGCCCCGGCGCCTCACCGATGATCATGACGCGGGCGGCGGGATTGCCATCCGAGAAGACCAGCGAGCGCGCGCCATTCTTGAGGTCGCAATGCGAAAAATCCGCCATCGCCGCCTCGAGCGCCTTGAGGTCGGTAGCATCCGCCGCTGCGGCGCGGGCCACGTCGACCGGGTCCACCTCGGGCGTCTGGGGCGGGATCGGGGGCGTCGCCCGCGCGGGCTGGGCCTCCGGCGCGGGCTTGGGGGCCAAAGCTGCTGCGGGGATCTCGTAGCGGTTGACCGGCAAATCGCCGATCGCCTCGGTCGCGCCGAGTTCGATGTGCCATTCCAACATTGCGCGGGCGGCGTGATATGAAAGCTCCGATTCCACGGGTGCAGCGTATCGCAAGGGCGGGCCGGCCTGAACCGGAAAAGCGGGTCAGGCCACCATCGCGGCGGCGGCGCGCAGATCGTCGCGGAACAGGGCCCGTTCCTCGGCCTGTTGGGCGCGGTCGGGCAGGCGCAGCAGGAAGCTGGGATGGACGGTGATGAAAACGGGCGTGCCATCCTCTGCCGCCTCGACCGTGCTGCGCCGTTTCAGAAGGCCCTTGCGGTTGCCCGTCAGGCTTTCCAGCGCCGTGGCGCCGAGCGCCACGATCAAGCCGGGCTGCACACGCTTGCGCTCGATATCCAGCCACCAGCGGCAATGCTGGATCTCATGCGAATTGGGCGGCTCGTGCAGGCGGCGCTTGCCGCGGGGCTTGAACTTGAAATGCTTGACGGCGTTGGTGACGTACGCCTCGTTCCGGTCGATCCCGGCCTCGCCCAGCACTTCGTCGAAAAGCCGGCCGGCGGGGCCGACGAAGGGCCGACCGGTCAGGTCTTCCTGATCGCCCGGCTGTTCGCCCACGAACATCAACCGGGCCTCGAGCGCTCCTTCGCCCGGAACCGGCTGGGTGGCGTTTTCCCAAAGCGGGCAGCGGCGGCAGCCCTGAAGTGCCGCGCGGAAGGCGGCCTCGCGGTCGATGGGCGGCGGGGTGGCGCGGTCTTCTTGCAGGCGATGGAGAATCCTGCCTGCCCGCGCCGGGGCCAGCGTCGGAGCGGCCTCGGCCATGCCGGCGGCGCGGGCGCGGGCGGTGGCGACCATTTCGGGGATCAGGTCGGCCTCGGGCAGGTTCTTCCAGTATTTTTTGGGCATCTCCGCCTGCATCGCCTTCAGCTTCACGCGGGCGGGGTTGAAGATCGACCGGAAATAGGTGCGCCAGAGCGTTTCCGTGTCGTCCTCGGCCAGCGGTGGCTTGGGCGTGCCGGGGGCGAAGCGGAGCGCGCCATCCTCGAAATGCGCGGTCAGGTCGGGGGTGAAGATCGTCCAGTCCATGTCGCCGAAGCGCTTGGCAAAAAATGGCGCGGTGGGTTCGGTGATGAAATGCGAGGGCTCGAACCACGCGGCGAAACGGCGGCGCGGGGCGTCAGGTTTGCCGATCTCGCGGAAGCGGACGAAAGCGGTCATCTTGTGCTTGTCGCGGCCGACCTCCTTGGCCATGGCGTTGAGCTTGGCAACGCGCGCATCACCCCGGTCGTGGATCAGGCGGGGATTGTCCTGAAGCGCGCAGAGCAGGGCATAGGCGCGCGCGAACCGCTCGGGGTCGCGGTGCCAGAGGGCGAGGCGGGTGAGGGTGAGAAAACCCTTGGGCACGGTGATTTGGCGGCCTGTGTGCGCCTCCGGCAGATCGGCAGACCCCCCGTCAAACAGGTCTTGCGCCTGTTCGCCATGCTGCCAAAGCACCTCCTCCGGCGGGATGCCCGACGACAACAGGCCCCGCGCCGCATCGCGCCATGCGTCGAAGGTTCCGATTGTTGGAAGATCGACCCGGTGCATCAGAAGAGCGCCAGCTGTTCCGGCGGCGGGGCGAAGCGGGCGCGCAGGTCGGCGGCGTCGAGCGTGTTGCGCGGGCTCCAGCCGGGGAGGGTGATGAAAGGGCGGGCGTTTTTCAGGTTGGCGCCCATGCGCTGAAGGTCTTCGTAGCGCAGGCCACGGTGGCGGCGGGTGGCGAGGATGCGGGTCACCGTGCGGGTGCCGAAGCCCGGCACGCGCAACAGCGTTTCGCGGTCGGCCCGGTTCACGTCGACGGGAAAGACATGCCGGTTGGCCAGCGCCCAGGCCAGTTTCGGATCGACCTCGAGATCGAGATTGCCGCCCTGCGTCGCCCCGGTGATCTCGCCCAGCTCGAACCCGTAGAAGCGCAACAGCCAGTCGGCCTGATAAAGCCGGTGCTCGCGCATCAAGGGCGGCTTGATGAGCGGCAGGGTGGCCGAGGCATCGGGGATGGGCGAGAAGGCCGAGTAATAGACCCGCTTCAGCCGATAGCTGCTGTAAAGCCGGGTGGAGGTGTGCAGGATCGTGGCATCATTCGCCCCGTCGGCCCCCACGATCATCTGAGTCGATTGCCCCGCCGGGGCAAATTTCGGCGGGCGCTTGCCGGTGAAGCTCTTCTCCTTCCGCTCTTCCTTCAGAATCCGCACATCGGCCATGGCCTTGCGGATCTGGTCTGGCGATTTCTCGGGCGCGTAGGATTTGACCGCGTTGTCGGTGGGCAGTTCGACATTGATCGACAGGCGGTCGGCGTAAAGGCCTGCCTCCTCGATCAGCTTGGGGTCGGCGTCGGGGATGGTCTTGAGGTGGATGTAGCCGCGAAAGCGGTGCTCGGTCCGCAGGGTGCGGGCTATGCGCACCATGTCGGCCATCGTGTCGTCGGGCGAGCGGATGATGCCGGAACTGAGGAAGAGCCCCTCGATATAGTTGCGGCGGTAGAATTCGAGTGTGAGGTGCACCACCTCCTCGGGGCTGAACCGGGCGCGTTTGACGTTGGAGCTGACCCGGTTGATGCAATAGGCGCAGTCATAGATGCAGAAATTCGTCATCAGGATCTTGAGCAGGCTGATGCAGCGGCCATCGGGCGCGTAGGCATGGCAGATGCCCGACCCGGTGACCGATCCCAGCCCCTTGCCATCGCGGCTGTCACGCTTCGCCCCGCCGCTCGATGCGCAGGAGGCATCGTATTTCGCGGCGTCAGAGAGAATCGCAAGTTTCTGGTCAAGGGTCATCGCAGCCATGGCGTTCACTATATGTTCTCAAGGTGGCTGCCACAAGCCAACGACTTCGTGATCCGCTAGACTCCGCCACGCGGCATTCCTATAACCCGGCACAGTCAAGAGAGAGTGGCGGATGAGCTTTTCACAAACCCATCTCCTGGGGATCGAGCCCCTTGCGGCCCCGGAAATCAGCACCATTCTCGACCTGTCCGAACAGTATGTCGATCTCAACCGGTCCAACATGAAGCATGGCGATGCGCTGGCGGGCCTGACCCAGATCAACATGTTCTTCGAGAATTCCACCCGGACGCAGGCCAGTTTCGAGTTGGCCGGCAAGCGTCTGGGGGCGGATGTGATGAACATGGGGATGCAGGCCAGTTCGATCAAAAAGGGCGAGACACTGATCGATACGGCGCTGACGCTGAACGCGATGCATCCCGATTTGCTGGTCGTGCGGCACCCGCATTCCGGGGCGGTGGACCTGTTGGCGCAGAAGGTGAACTGCGCCGTGCTGAACGCCGGCGACGGGCGGCATGAGCACCCCACCCAGGCGCTTCTGGATGCGTTGACCATCCGGCGGGCCAAGGGGCGGCTGCATCGCCTCAGCATCGCGATCTGCGGCGATATCGCCCATTCGCGGGTCGCAAGGTCGAATATCCTGTTGCTGCACAAGATGGAGAACCGCGTGCGCCTGATCGGGCCGCCGACCCTGATGCCCTCGGGCATCGCCGATTTCGGGGTCGAGGTGTTCGAGGACATGAAAGAGGGGCTGCGCGATGTCGACGTGGTGATGATGCTCCGGCTTCAGAAGGAACGGATGGACGGCGGATTCATTCCTTCCGAGAGAGAATATTACTTCCGCTACGGGCTGGATGCCGAGAAGCTGGCCTACGCCAAGGATGACGCCATCGTCATGCATCCCGGTCCGATGAACCGGGGGGTCGAGATCGATGGAGAGATTGCGGACGACATCAACCGCAGCGTCATCCAGGACCAGGTGGAGATGGGGGTCGCCGTGCGTATGGCGGCGATGGACCTTCTGGCGCGCAACCTGCGCGCCAGCCGAACCAGAGAGGTGATGGCATGAGTGACAAGATCAACGTGAAATCGGGTGACCGGGGCCTTGTCTGGGTTTTCGCGGTCGACCTCGAAGGCGACGAGGCCGCGAATTTCAACCGCCGCAACGGCGAATGGCCGGCGCAGAAGGCGTTGGGGGCCGAGACGCTGGACCCCGAGCATGTCGAGGTGTTTCAGGCGAGCGACCTCGAAGGGGTGGGCCTTGCCGGCTATCTCGAGGAGGGGATGGGCATTCCCCGGGATCAGCTTCAGGACATGCGCGCGCGGCTCGATGCCCAGCAGGGATGGGTGATGGTGGTGACGTCGAAGGCCCTTGGTGGCAAGGCCCAGACGCTGCCCCCGCGCGCGCCGCTGCGGCTGATCGGGAGTTTCTCGGAAGACCGGCCGCCGGTGTCGTTCGACACGCTGCCCTCGGGTTCGGCGCAGGGGACGGTGGCGGGCAGCGCCGATGAAGCAGAGGCGCCGCGCCACCGCAACTGGCTCTGGGCGGTGGCGGGGGTGGTCGCGCTGGCGATCATCCTGACCCTTGTGCTCGTGGCCCGGTGAACGCCACGGGGAGGGGCGGATGAGCGGGGCGGATAGCTGGAAAGACATTCTCGACGACGACGAGACCGTGCTCTGGCAGGGGCGGCCCGATGGGCGCATGACGTTAAAGGTCAAGAATATCATGGGGTTCCTGTTCGGCCTGTTCTTCGCGGGGTTTGCGCTTGTCTGGATGGTGCTGGCCTCGCAGGCGGGCGGTTTTTTCTGGATGTTCGGCCTGCTGCATTTCTTCGTGGGCGTCGGGGTGGCGCTCGGCTCGACATTCTGGAGCGCGTGGCGGCGGCGGCATACGTGGTACACGCTGACCGATCGGCGGGCCTTTATCGCCACGGACCTGCCTTTCCGGGGGCGCAGCCTGAAGAGCTATCCGATCACGAAATCGACGGTGATCGACTATGACGGGGGCGATCCGGCCTCGATCATGTTCAACCACGAAATGCGGCGCAAGAAGAACGGGCATTACCGCGTTGACGTGGGCTTTGAACGGATCGAGAACGGGGCCGAGGTGTATCGGATGATGCGCGACATTCAGAAGGGGCAGGCGGTTTGAAAACCCTGTTTTACAACGCCCGGCTGATCGATCCGGAGGCCGGGACGGACGCGCCGGGCTGGCTTTTGGTTGAGGGGGGCAAGGTGCTGGACACTGGCAGTCGCGAGGCGCCCGGGGCCGAGACCCGGGTGGATTGCGGCGGCAAGTGTCTGGCGCCGGGGATCGTCGATATCGGGGTGAAGGTCTGCGAGCCGGGGGAGCGGCACAAGGAGAGCTATCGCTCGGCCGGGCTGGCGGCGGCGGCGGGCGGGGTCACGACGATGGTGACGCGGCCCGATACGTCGCCGGCGATCGACAGCCCGGAAACGCTGGAATTCGTGGCAAGGCGGGCGCAGGAGGCGGCGGATGTGACCGTGCTGGCGATGGCGGCGCTGACCAAGGGGCGCGAGGGCCGGGAGATGACCGAGATCAGCTTCCTGATGGATGCCGGCGCCGTGGCTTTCACCGATTGCGACCATGTGGTGACCGACACTAAGGTGCTGACCCGCGCGCTGACCTATGCGCGCAGTCTCGGGGCGCTGGTGATTGCCCATCCGCAGGAGCCGGTGCTGTCGGCCGGCGCCTCGGCCACGAGCGGAAAATTCTCTTCTCTCAAGGGGTTGCCCGCCGTCTCGCCGATGGCGGAACGGATGGGGCTGGACCGGGATATCGCGCTGATCGAGATGACGAGGGCGCGGTATCATGCCGACCAGATCACCGCCGCAAGGGCGCTGCCGGCGCTGGAGAGGGCCAAGAATAACGGGTTCGACGTGACCGCCGGGACCTCGATCCATCACCTGACGCTGAACGAGATCGACGTGGCCGACTATCGGACCTTCTTCAAGGTCAAGCCGCCGCTCAGGTCGGAGGAGGACCGTATGGCGGTGGTCGAGGCGGTGCGCGAGGGGCTGATCGATACGATCAGTTCGATGCACACGCCGCAGGACGAGGAAAGCAAGCGGCTGCCCTTCGAGGAGGCGGCGAGCGGCGCGGTGGCGCTGGAGACATTGCTCCCGGCGGCGATGCGTCTTTATCATTCGGGCGATCTGAGTTTGCCCCAGCTTTTCAAGGCCTTGGCGCTGAACCCCGCCAAGCGGCTGGGGCTGGAAAGCGGGCGGTTGGGCAAGGGGGCACCGGCGGATCTGGTGCTGTTCGACCCCGACAAACCCTTCATCATGGACCGCGAAACCCTGCGGTCGAAATCCAAGAACACGCCCTTTGACGGCCAGCGTATGCAGGGGCGTGTGCTGGCCACCTATGTGGGCGGCAACCCTGTATACGAGGCCCGCTGATGCCAGTGATGGACACACCGATCATGCTTCTCCTGCTGTGGGCCGTCATCGGCTACCTGCTGGGGTCGATCCCCTTCGGGATCGTGCTAACCCGTTGGCTGGGCTTGGGAAATCTGCGTGATATCGGGTCGGGAAATATCGGCGCGACCAATGTTCTGCGGACCGGGGACAAGCGGGCGGCGGCGGCGACGCTGGTGCTGGATGGCGCGAAGGGCGCGGTGGCGGTGCTGCTGGCGCGGTGGATCACCGGGGAGGATGCGGCGCAACTGGCTGGCCTGGCGGCGTTCCTGGGGCATTGTTTCCCGGTCTGGCTGGGCTTTCGGGGCGGCAAGGGGGTGGCGACATTCCTTGGCATCCTGCTGGCGCTGGCATTTCCTGTGGGGCTCGCGGCCTGTGCGACCTGGGCGGTAACTGTCGCTGTCACAAGGATTTCTTCGATGGGGGCGCTGATGGCGGCGGCGTTGTCGACGCTGTGGGTGTTTGCGCTGGGCGAGCCGCGGATGTTCGTGCTGGGGGTGATCCTGACGATCCTTGTCTTCGTGCGGCACCGGGAGAATATCGCGCGGATCAAGGCCGGGACGGAGCCGAAGATCGGGCAGAAGACCTAGAGGGTTTTCCGGGCGAGTCCGCGGTGTGGCGTGATTCGTTGGTTAACGGCGTTGTTTTGCAGGGTTTCGGACGTCGGTATCACGTCGGTATTACGTCGGTATCGCGTCGGTATCGGGGTCTGTGAGCGGGCGGGTTTTTGCGTCGTTCCGCGCGCAACACGCGAGATGTTGTGGGGCGCGCAACAGCGGGATTTGCAGATTGGGGCGGGTTGGCATGGGGGTCGAAGTGGAAAATGACCGAACAGCGCCGAAGGCGCCGGTCAAGCGCCGGCCCGTCCCGACGGGCGGGCGCTTTCGCGGAGGGAGTGCCACGCTTGTAGGGAAGATGTATTCGGCGCCATAAAGTGGCGGCCAGTGCCGTTGCGGCGCCCACCCACGGGCCGGCGCTTGCCCGGCGCGGCAAGTCGGAGGAGGTGGGTTTTACCCACCCTACGGGATCATGTGGCGGGTGTGACGGAGAGGCTCCCGGATCAGGTCCGGGGCGGGCGGCTCAGTAGCTGTATTCGGCGTAGATCGGGCTGAGGGTCTCGTTCCACTCGCCGTTGTATTTCGCCAGCAGCTCGTCGGCGGGCACCTGTCCGGTTTCGATGCTTTCCTTGAGCGCGTTGAGGAAATGGGTCTCGTCGGCGATCATGCCCCCGGCGCCGGGGCGGGCGCGGGCCTTGAGGCCGGCTTCGGAGATGGTGACGGCCTCGCGGGCAAGCTCGTGCATGGAGAGGCCGTTGACCTTGGCATCGAGCGCCTGTTCGCTGGCGGCGACGCGCAGCGCCTCGCGGGTGTCGGCATCCCAGTCTTTGACCATGTCCCATGCCGCATCCAGCGAGGACTGGTCGTACATCAGCCCGACCCAGAAGGCGGGCAGCGCGCAGAGCCTGCGCCACGGGCCGCCATCGGCGCCGCGCATTTCCATGAATTTCTTGATCCGCGCCTCGGGGAAGATGGTGGTGAGGTGGTCGGCCCAGTCGGAAAGCGTGGGCGTCTCGCCCGGCAGGGCGGGCAGTTCGCCCTTGAGGAAATCGCGGAAGGACTGGCCCAAAGCGTCGATATACTTGCCGTCGCGGTAGACGAAATACATCGGCACATCGAGCGCGTATTGCGCCCATGCCTCGAACCCGAAGCCGTCGTCGAAGACGAAGGGGAGCATGCCGGTGCGGTCGGGGTCGAGATCGCGCCAGACGCGGGAGCGCCATGATTTATGGCCGTTGGGCTTGCCCTCGAAGAACGGCGAATTGGCGAAGAGCGCGGTGGCGACGGGCTGCAGGGCCAGCGCCACGCGGAGCTTCTGCACCATGTCGGCCTCTGACGAGAAGTCGAGATTCACCTGCACGGTGCAGGTGCGGTACATCATCGATTTGCCCATGGAGCCGACGCGATCCATGTATTCGGTCATCAGCTTGTAGCGGCCCTTGGGCATCATCGGCATCTGCTCATACGACCATTCCGGCGCCGCGCCGAGGCCGATGAAGCCGACGCCGACCTTATCGGCGATGGATTTCACGTCGGCGAGGTGGGCGTTCACCTCGTCGCAGGTCTCGTGGATTGACTCGAGCGGCGCGCCGGAAAGCTCCAGTTGCCCGCCCGGTTCGAGGCTGACATTGGCGCCGTCTTTTTCCAGCCCGATGAGCTTGCCGTTCTCTTCCACCGGCGCCCAGCCATGCAGGTCGCGCAGCCCTTCCAGCACGGCGAGGATCGAGCGTTCGCCGGCATAGGGGAGGGGTTTGAGGCTGTCCTTGCAGTAGCCGAACTTCTCGTGCTCGGTGCCGATGCGCCAGTCTTCGCGCGGCTTGCAGCCGGATTCGAGGTATTCGGCCAGTTGGTTTTCGGATGTGATCGGCCCGCCGCCGGACTGGGGAATGGACATGTCGGGTAGGCTCCTGCTTCGGCGTGCGGTGTTGAGTTCAGAGAAGTGGCGCCAAATGCCGGGAGTGTCAATGCAGCCGGGCGAGCTTTGCGCGGGCCATGTCGGGGCGCTGCCAGACGGTTACGGGGGCGGTGGCGGGCGCGCGCATCTGGGCGAGCATACGCTCTGTCCGGATGCCCGGGAGGCTGGCGAAGACGTCGAAGAGCGTGTCGGCGCCCTCGGCGTTCAGCGGGATGAAGAGGTCGGGCTGATCGGGCTGGGAGAGCACCCAGTGGGGCGGTTTTGCCGTGGGGTCGAGGGAGAGGGACGAGATTTCGGAAAGCGCCACGGCGCCGCCGGTGAGCGGGCCGAAATAGGCGATCTGGCCCTCGTCGACGCGGACCACGCCGGGCCCGCCTGCGCCGCCGCGGAAGCGGGCGCGTTGCAGGCCGGCGAGGGTGAGGGCGGCGCCGGCGATGGCTATGGCGCCGCCGATGTAAGGAAGCAGGCCGGTGGTGCCGAGGAGCCACCAGAGGCCGAGTAGGAGGATGGCGGCGCCCGTGATGGCCTCGCGGAAGCGGTGGAGGGTGGCGCGGGCCTCGGGGCGGATGAAGCTCATGTCCAGTCTCCGAGCGCCTGTTGCCAGACGGTGAGGGCCGCGACGGCGGCGGTGTCGGCGCGCAGGATGCGGGGGCCGAGGGCGATGGGGTGGGAAGAGGGGTGGTCTGCCAGACGGGTGCGTTCGGGGTCGGAGAAGCCGCCTTCGGGGCCGATGAGGATGGCCCATGGCTGGCCTGCGAGGTCTTGCGGCAGGGTGGCGGCGCCGCCGGCCAGCGCCTCGTCGCAGAACATGAGGTGGCGGTCCTGCGGCCAGTCGGCGAGGAGGTCGGAGAGCTTGTGGAGGGCGGTGACCTGCGGAACGTAGGTGCCGCCGCATTGTTCGGCCGCCTCAAGGGCGTGTGCTTGCAGGCGGTCCTGCCTTATGCGCTCGGCATTGGTGAAATCGGTCTGGACGGGGAGGATGCGGGCGGCGCCCATCTCGGCGGCCTTTTCGACGATGAAGTCGGTGCGGGCCTTCTTGATGGGGGCGAAGAGGAGCCAGAGGTCGGGCGGATTTTTTTGCGGGGCGGTTTGCTCGTCGGCCTTTAACAGGCCGCCTCGCTTGGTGGCTTCGGCCACGGTGGCGCGCCATTCGCCGTCTTGGCCGTTGAAGAGGAGGAGGGGGTCGCCCGTGCTCAGCCGCATCACGCCGAAGAGGTAATGCGCCTGATCGCGGGTGAGGGGAATGGTTTGCCCTTCCCCCAAGGGGTGCTCTACAAACAGCCTGATCTTCGCAATCGCCATGAGGGCAGATATATGACCCCGACGAACGAGACGCCAGAGCCGCGCGGTACGGTGGCCGACGCGGTGAAGGGCAACTGGGTGGACCGGCTGGCGCCGGAGGGGGCGCGGCCCTATCTGCGGCTCAGCCGGGCCGACCGGCCGATCGGGACGTGGCTGCTGTTGCTGCCGTGCTGGTGGGGGCTCTTGCTAGCGATGCTGCATGACGGGCGCGCGGGGTGGCACGACCTGTGGATTTTCGCGGGCTGCGGGATTGGCGCGTTCCTGATGCGGGGGGCGGGGTGTACGTGGAACGACATCACCGACCGGCATATCGACGGCTCTGTCGCGCGGACGGCGTCGCGGCCCATTCCGTCGGGGGCGGTGAGCGTGCAACAGGCGCTGGCGTGGCTGGTGGCGCAGGCGCTGGTGGCGTTGTGCATCCTGCTGACCTTCAATTGGGCGGCGATCCTGATGGGGGTGATCTCGCTGGTGCCGGTGTGCATCTATCCGTTTGCCAAACGGTTCACGTGGTGGCCGCAGATTTTCCTCGGGCTGGCGTTCAACTGGGGGGCGCTGCTGGCGTGGGTGGCGCATACCGGGCGGCTGGAGTGGCCGGCGGTGGTGCTTTATGTCGCAGGGATCTGCTGGACGCTGTTCTATGACACGATCTATGCGCATCAGGATGCCGAGGATGACGCGCTGATCGGGGTGAAATCGACGGCGCGGTTGTTCGGGAGCGAGAGCCCCCGGTGGCTGCGGCGGTTCCTTGTGCTGGCCGTGATTTTGCAGGGGCTTGCGGTGATCGGGGCGGCGGTGGGCGCGGCGCCGTTTGCGCTGTTGGTGGCGCTGCTGGGGACTTGGGCGTTCGGGTGGCACATGCACTGGCAGCTCAGCCGGTTCGATCTGGAGGATGGGGAGCGGCAGTTGAAACTGTTCCGGTCGAACCGGGATGCGGGGCTGTTGCCCCTGCCGTTTTTCGCCGTTGCGCTGTTCCTTTGATTGATCTTGCCGGCGGCTGGCCGTAAAACCGCACGACCAGTTGGATTAACAGTATAGGCCCATGCGTCTTTCATCGATATTCGCTATCGGCGGCGTGTTCCTGACAGCGGCCCTCCTTTGCCTTGTCTGCGCGCGATTCGCCGTATCCGTTGTCGAGGAAACCTCGCGCAACTCGGTCCGCAACACGCTTGACGAAAACGGCATGACGTGGACGGAGGTGGACGCCAACGGCCTGCATGTCTTCCTTGCCGGGACGGCGCCCACGGAGGCGCGGCGGTTCAAGGCGTTGTCGATCGCGGGCTCGGTGGTGGATGCCGCGCGGGTCATCGACCAGATGCTGGTGCAGGATACGGGCCAGATCGCAGCGCCGCGCTTTTCCATGGAAATCCTGCGCAATGACAGCGGCGTGTCGCTGATCGGGCTGGTGCCCGCGTCAATGGACCGGGAGGCGTTCGTGGGCGCGGTCGAGGCGGCGGTGGCGGGCGAGCCGGTGGCCAATTTCCTTGAATCCGCCGACTATCCCGAGCCGGAGACATGGGAGGCGGCGACGGATTACGCGCTGCGTTCGTTGCGGGATCTGAAGCGGACGAAAATCTCGCTCGATGCCGGGCAGGTCTCGGTCACGGCGATGACCGAAAGCGCGGCGGTCAAGGCCGACATGGAAAACAAGCTGGCCCGGCGGGTGCCCGAGGGGCTGAAGCTGGCGCTGGACATCTCGGCGCCGCGGCCGGTGATCACGCCCTTCACCCTGCGCTTTGTCAGCGAGGAAGGCGGCACGCGGTTCGATGCCTGTTCCGCCGATACCGAGGCCGCGCGCGAGCGGATCGTCGCGGCGGCGCGCGAGGCCGGGCTGACGGGCAAGGCCAACTGCCTTGTGGGGATGGGTGTTCCGACGCCCAACTGGGCCAAGGCCGCCGAACAGGCGATCGGCGCGGTCAGCGAGCTTGGCGGCGGGGTGGTGACATTCTCGGACGCCGATATCTCGCTCGTGGCGCTGGAGGGCACGCCGCAGGGGCAGTTCGACAACGTGGTGGGCGCGCTGGAAAGCGCGCTGCCGGAGGTGTTCGCGCTGCATGCCGTGCTGCCCGCCCCGCCGGAGGAGACGACGCCGGAGACGCCGGAATTCACCGCCACGCTGTCGCCCGAGGGCATGGTGCAGCTTCGCGGCCGGATCGCCACCGCCGCCGAGCGCAAGCTGGTCGACAGTTTCGCGCGGGCGCGGTTCACCTCGGACGGGGTGCATATGAGCGCGCGGGTGGCCGAGGGGCTGCCCGAGGGCTGGACGTTCCGCGTGCTGACGGCGCTCGATGCGCTGTCCTACCTGACCAACGGGGTGGTGCGGGTGGCGCCGGACGAGATGCATATCAGCGGGCTGACCGGGCAGGCCGAGGCCGGATCGGCCATTTCGGGCATGTTCTCGGAAAAGCTGGGCGAGGGGGCGCAGTACACGATCGACGTGGATTACCGCGAGGAGCTGGACCCGGTGGCCAGCCTGCCGACGCCCGAGGAATGCGAGGCGCGGATCGCCACGATCCAGGAAACCCGGAAGATCAGCTTCGAGCCGGGATCGGCCAATATCGACGCGGCCGGGTCGGACATCATGGACGATATCGCCGAGATCCTGAAGACCTGTGGCGAGATCACCATGGAGATCGGCGGCCATACCGACAGCCAGGGCCGCGAGGTGATGAACCAGCAGCTCAGCCAGGAGCGGGCGCAGACGGTTCTGAACGAGCTGCGGATGCGCCGGGTGCTGACCGCGTCGATTTCCGCCGTGGGCTATGGCGAGACCCAGCCCATTGCCGACAACGACACCGAAGAGGGCCGCGAGGCGAACCGGCGGATCGAATTCAAGGTGATCCTGCCCGTCGAGATCGTCGAAGAGCAAACAACGCTTGAATCTCTCGAAGGAACGTCAGAAGAACAGTCGGACAGTGAAGGTGCCGACGGCGAGGCTGACGACGCCGCCGGCGCGGCGGAAGAGGGGGCTGCGGACGCTGCCGACAGCGGGGCGCAGGAAGACACGGCGGATGAACAGAATTGAATTCATAATCGCGACGGCCATCATCCTGTTCGTCGCCTTCGCGCTGGGCTGGTTCGCCAACTGGCTGGTGCACAAGTTCATCCGGGTGTCGCAATCGGACGTGGGCGAGCTGGAACGGCTGGCGCAGGAGCTGCACGAGGCCGAGGAGACCCGCGATCAGGCGATCACCTATCTGCAGCAGCGCGAGGCGGAGCTGACCAACCAGCTGAGCCAGACCGAGGCCGAACTGTCGGCTACGATGGACGGGTTGCGCGAGGCCCGGCACGAGGCCGAGAGCCTGCGCAACGAGTTGGAACGGCAGCGCGCCGGGTAGGGCGCGCTACTTCTTTTTCTTCGACAGCTTGACCTTGGCAGCGGCCTTTTCGGCGGCTTTCTTCGCCTTGGCGGCGGCCTTCTTGGCCTTGTCGGCAGCCTTGGCGACCTTCTCGTCGGCCTTCCTGCGGGCCTCGTTGGCCTTTTTCTCGGCCTTGCGGGCTTCCTTGGCCCTTTGCTCGGCTTTCTTCTCGGCCTTCTTCACGTCCTTGGTGCGGGCGGTTTTCTTGTCGGCGGACTTGGCCTTGTCGGCGGGCTTGGCCTTGGGGGCGGGCTTGGCCTTGGCCGGTTTGGCCTTGGCCGCGGGTTTCTTTGCCTTGGCGGGTTTCGTCTTGGCCGGTTTGGCGGCCTCGGCGGTTTCGGCGTTATGGGCCACGTCGGCCGGGGCCGTGGCGGCGGGCTTGGCGCGGGTCTTGGCCGTGCCGCGCGGCGTGGCGGGGGCCGTCGACCGGGCGCCGGCGGATCTTGTCGGTGCCTTGCCCGGGGCGGGTTCGGCCGTCGAGACCCGCGCCTCGGCCATGGCGAGGCGGGCGGATTCGATGAGGCGGGGCGCGGTGGCCGCGCCGATGCCCGGCACCTCGGTGAGTTTCGCGGGCGGGGTTTCGGCGAGATCCTTGGCCGTTCTGATGCCGCGGCTGGCGAGTTCGCGGGCCATGGCGGGGCCGACGCCCTTGATGTCCTTGGTGTAAGTCATGATGTTCCCTTGTCTGGGTCGTATATCTTGTGTCGATACTATGTATATACGATGGTTTCAACCGTCGTGATGACAGGGGAGAATAGGAGGGACGCGGCGCGGGGCAAGGGTTTTGTCTGACGGGGCGCCGGAGGGCCGGCCGCTGCGCGGCGGATCGCCCTTCGGCCCGCGCAGGGCCCTTTGCCGCGCTTAGCCCGTTTCCTCCGCCGACTGTCTTTTCGGCCTGTCGCCTACCCGTGAAAGCCGGATGTCGGCGGTGCGGGCGTGGGCCTCCATCCTTTCGGCGCGGCTGATATCTGCGGTGGCGGTGGCGAGGGCGGGGAGGGCCGCGTCGCTGACCTGTTGCCAGGTGACGGTCTTGAGGAACTTGTGGACCGAGAGCCCGCCGGTATAGCGCGCGGCGCCGGAGGTGGGCAGGACGTGGTTGGGCCCGGCGGCCTTGTCGCCGAAGGCCACGGTTGTCGCCTCTCCGAGGAAGAGGGAGCCGTAGGCGCGCAGGCGCTCGCGCCACCAGGGCAGGTCGGCCGCCTGAACGTGGAGGTGTTCGGGGGCCTTGCGGTCGGCGTAGGCGGCCATCTCCTCGGCATCGGCGCAGAGCACCACCTCGCCGAAATCGCGCCACGCGGCAGTGGCCGCGTCACGGTTGGCCGGGGGCAGGGTGGCGATGAGTTGCGGCACGCGGGCGAGGACGGTCTCGGCCAGCGCCCGGTCGGTGGTGGCGAGCCATGCCGGCGAGGTGGGCCCGTGCTCGGCCTGACCGACGAGGTCGTTGGCGACGGTTTCGGGGGCGGCGGTGGCGTCGGCCAGCACGAGGATATCGGCCGGGCGCCCGCCGAAGAGGCCGAAGGCCAGCGCCGCCACACCCTGCACGCCGCCGAGGGTGAGGATGCGCGAGGCGCCGGCGAGCTGCATGGCGTAGAGCATGGGCGAGGGAATGCCGCCCGCCGCCGCGTTGGGCGGCGTGCAGGCGGTGATGTCGGGGACGCCGGCCTCGCGCGCGGTGGCGATGGTCATCAGGGCCGAGGCGATGTGGCTGTAGCGCCCGCCGGGCACGTAGCAGCCGGCGGAGCGGACGGGGATCTGTTTCTGGCCGGCGAGGAGGCCGGGGCGGAGTTCGATTTCCATGTCCTGCGCGGTGGCGCGCTGGGCGGCGGCGAAGCGGGAGATATTGTCATGCGCCCAGCTTATGCTGTCCTTGAGGGATTGTGGGGTCTCGGCGATGGCCTGTTCGATGCGCTCGGGGGAGACCACGATCTCGCCGTCCCATCCGTCGAGGCGGTTTGCGTAATCCCGTGCCGCCTCTGCGCCGCCGGTGCGCAGGGTCGCCAGCATCTCGCGCACGGTGTCGGAGATGGCGGCCGTGGCCTGTGGCTGTTCGCCGGGGGCGGATTTGAGGGGGATTTCGGCCATGGGTCGCGTCTCCTTTGGGCTATCACTTGCGCGGTGCGGGGTGGCGGGGCAAGAGGCGCGTGCGGTCGGGGCCGGTGTTTTCGCGGCGGCTGAAACGGGGTTTCGGGTTTCCTGAAAAGAGCGGTGGAGAGCGGCGTCAGAGGCTGGATTTGAGGCCCTGTGCCGCTTTTTCGATCAGGTCGAGCGCGCCGTCGAAATCGCGGGTGTAGTATGGGTCGGGAACGTGATCCATGCCGGTATCGGGGGCGTAATCGGTGAAGAGGCGGAGGGGCGTGGTGTTGCCGGCGGGGCGGTGGGCCTCGATCCTCTCGATGTTGGAGGCGTCCATGGCGATGAGCAGGTCGAAGCGGGTGAAATCCTCCGGCGAGAGTTGCCGCGCGCGCAGATCGGAGAGGTCGTAGCCACGGGCGCGGGCGGCGCGCTGCATCTCGGCGTAGGGCGGCTCGCCCACGTGCCAGTCGCTGGTGCCGCAACTGTCGGTCTCGATCTCGGGGGCGAGGGCGCGGAACACGCCTTCGGCGGTGGGCGAGCGGCAGATATTGCCGAGGCAGACGAAGAGAATCCGGGTGGTCATGCGGCCATTGTTAAGGCAAGCAGGGGGCATGGAAAAGATCGTGATCCTGACGGGGGCCGGCATTTCCGCCGAAAGCGGGCTGGGCACGTTCCGCGACGAGGGCGGGATATGGACGCAATACGCGCTGGAGGATGTGGCGACGCCCGAGGGCTTCGCCCGCGATCCGGTGCTGGTGCATGATTTCTACAATGCGCGGCGGGTGCAGGCGGCGGAGGCGGAGCCCAACCCGGCGCACAAGGCGCTGGCGCTGCTGGAGGCCCGGCACAAGGGCGAGGTGCTGATCGTCACGCAGAACGTGGACGGGCTGCACGAGAAGGCCGGGTGCCGCAACGTGCTGCATATGCATGGGCAGCTTGACCGGGCGCTGTGCCATGGCTGCGGGCATCGGTGGGATGCGCCTCTGGAGATGTCCGTGGAGGATGCCTGCGAGGCTTGCGGGGCCAAGGCGACAAGGCCCGACGTGGTGTGGTTCGGCGAGATGCCCTATCACATGGACCGGATCGACCGGGAGTTGGCGGAGGCGGATATCTTTGCCGCGATCGGCACGTCGGGGCAGGTTTATCCGGCGGCGGCCTTCGGGCAGTTGGCGGGGAGTTATGGTGCGCGGACGGTGGAGTTGAATTTGGAGCGGTCGGCGGCGTCGGAGGATTTCAGCGAGCTGCGCCACGGGCCGGCGAGCAAGGTGGTGCCGGCTTGGGTGGAGGAATTGTTGCGGGGGTAAGGGCGTGCCCCAAGGCCCGGAGTCAAGCCGCGCTTTAGCGCGGCGCCGGGCAGCGCCCGACCGCCCCCCGGGCGGGCGCTTCTGCAATGGGGCCATGCAGAGCTACCGTCGGAGGAGGGCCGCACCATAAATCAACCAACACGTGCGTTGGTGCGCCCCCCCACGGTCGGGCGCTGCCCGGCGTGGCAACCGTTGCGAAAAAAAACGCGCAAAAGAAAAGCCCCGCCGGGTTGGGCGGGGCCGTGCTTGAGCCGCCGTGAGGGGGTCGAACCCCTCAGGCGCTGGCCGCCTGGGCCTTGGCAATCTCTTTCTTCACCTTCAGCGCGGAGGCCGACAGCGTGTCGTCCTTGGCCTTGGCAAGAAACGCGTCCAGACCGCCGCGATGGTCGACGCTGCGGAGAGCCGAGGCCGTGATCCGCAGCTTGATGCCGCGGCCCAGGGTTTCGGATTGCAGGGTCACATCATTCAGGTTCGGCAGGTACCGGCGCTTGGTCTTGTTGTTGGCGTGGCTGGAGTTCATGCCAACCATCGGCTTCTTTCCGGTCAGTTCGCACACGCGCGACATGGGGTCATCCTCGTCTTGGGTCGGGGCGCTGCGCGGCCCCGTTCAATACAAACGGGCACCACCAAAGGCGGCGCCCCGAAATCCGTCTGCGGTCTTTACGGCCAAAGATGCGGGGCGTCAAGGGATTCGGGCGGGAAATTCGCCGGCGCCGGCGCGGGGGGCGGGCGGGGGAGGGGGCGCTGCCCCCAACGTTGAATTTCCCGCGGAAATTCAACGCCTCCCCCGGGATATTTCCGGCCAGAAGAAGCGAGGGCGCGGCCGCTTATCCCCGTCCGTGGGGCGCGTCGAAGTCGGGGTTGGGGTTGATCGGGATGATGCCGTAGGGGTTAATCGTGCGGTGGCTCATGTGGTAGTGGCGGGTGATGTGGTCGAAGTTGACCGTCTCCTTCACGCCGGGCCACTGGTAGAGTTCGCGCAGGTAGCCCCAGAGGTTGGGGCAATCCATGATCCGGTTGCGGTTGCACTTGAAATGCGTGTGGTAGACCAGATCGAAGCGCACCAGCGTGGTGAAGAGGCGCCAGTCGGCCTCGGTGATCGTCTCGCCCATCAGGTAGCGGCTATTCGACAGGCGGTGTTCAAGCCAGTCGAGGCTGTCGAAGAGGGGGTGGACGGCCTCGTCATAGGCGTCCTGCGAGGTGGCGAAGCCGGCCTTGTAGACGCCGTTGTTGACGGTGTCGTAGATGCGGTCGTTGACCGGCTGGATCTCGTGGCGCAGGTTTTCGGGCCAGTAGTCGTCGGTGTTGCCGGTGATGTCGTTGAAGGCCGAGTTGAACATGCGGATGATCTCGGCGCTTTCGTTGGAGACGATGGTTTCGCGCTCCTTGTCCCAGAGCACCGGCACGGTGACGCGGCCGGAGATCTTGGGATCGGCCTTGAGGTAGAGCTCGCGCAGGTAGTCGAGCCCGTAGAGGGGATCGCCGGTGGCGCCGGGGTAGTCGTCGCGCAACTCCCAGCCTTCCGACAGCATGTCGGGATGGACGACGGAGACGCCGATATGGTCCTCGAGCCCCTTCAGCTTGCGGAAGATCAGCGTGCGGTGCGCCCATGGGCAGGCGTAGGAGACGTAGAGGTGGTAGCGGCCGGATTCGGCCTTGAACCCGCCTTCGCCCGAGGGGCCGGCGGAACCGTCCGCGGTGATCCAGTTGCGGAACTTGGTTTCGGAGCGGACGAACTTGCCGCCCGTCTTCTCGGTGTCATAGCCTTTGTCTTTCCATTCGCCGTCGACGAGCAATCCCATGGGAGCCTCCTTTGGTTAGGCAACGAGGTAGCGCGGCGGAGGTTCCGCGCACAGGGGGAGGGCCGCGCAGGGGAAGTGCGCGGCTGCACATGTCGCTTGCCGCGCCGGTTTTGCCGATTCCCGGTTTGCATGGGCGGCGGGCTGAGCCTATAGAGGCGGGGAGACGATGCCCGGAGATCGGGCCGGAAAGGTGTGTGAAGGGCGGCCGACCCAAACCGGGGGCCAAGGCTTCATGTCGTCAGTGCTCTCCTTTTCGACCGGGCCGGTGCGTGATGTTTGAATGAAGGGAGACGCCGCATGAGATTTGCCGTTTTTGCAGCCGCCATGATGGGAGCGGGCGCCGCGCAGGCGCATCCGGGGCATCTGGCCGAGGTGGCGGGCCATGGCCACTGGCTGGGCGCCGCCGCGATCGGGGCGGCGATTGCCATCGGGCTGTGGGCCGGGCTGAAGGGGCGCAAGGGCGATGCGTCCGAGGCCGGGGCCGAGGCCGCGGACGAAGATGCCGACGCCGAGCCGCGGGAGGCCTGAGCCAGATGGTCAAGACCGGGGTGATGATCTGTGGCCACGGCTCGCGCAGCCAGTCGGCGGTGGACGAGTTCGCGACGCTGGCCGAGAAGCTTCCGCCGCTTTTGCCGGCGGAGTGGGAGATGGAATACGGCTATCTCGAGTTCGCCAACCCGGTGATCCGCGACGGGCTGGACCGGCTGCGGGAGAAGGGCTGCGAGCGTATTCTGGCCGTACCGGGGATGCTGTTTGCCGCGATGCATTCGAAGAACGACATTCCGACGGTTCTGAACACCTATGCCGCGAAGCACGGGATCGAGGTGAGTTACGGCCGCGAGCTGGGGGTCGACCCGAAGATGGTGGCCGCCGCCGGGTCGAGGGTGCGCGAGGCTTTGGACCGCGCCGATGCCGAGCTTGGCGAGGTGAGCCGGCATGAGACCTGTCTGGTGGTGATCGGGCGGGGCGCGTCGGACCCGGATGCCAATGCCAATGTCTCGAAGATTGCCCGGCTGTTGCAGGAAGGCATGGGCTTCGGCTGGTGCGAGGTGGGGTATTCGGGCGTGACCTTCCCGCTGGTGGAGCCGTGTTTGCAGCATGTGGTGAAGCTTGGCTACAAGCGGGTCGTGGTGTTTCCGTATTTCCTGTTCTCGGGGATTCTCATCGACCGGATTTACGGGTTTACCGACCAGGTGGCGGGGGAGTATCCCGGCACGCAATTCGTGAAGGCCGGGTATCTGGGCGATCATCCGCAGGTGCTGGAGACCTTTGCCGAGCGGGTGAGGGAGCAGGTGGGTGCCGTACCGCCGCCCAATTGCGGGACATGCCCCTACCGGACGCAGGTTCTGGCGCTGGAAGGCGAGGCCGTGGTGGAGATTTCGGCGGAAGAGCGGCGGGGGCATCCGGCGTTCAGCGATACGCCGCCGCCAACTTGCGTGATGTGCAAGTATCGCACCGCCGTTCTGGGCTTCGAGGCCGAGGTGGGGGCGGTTCAGGAGAGCCATCACCACCATGTCGAGGGGCAGGGCGCCTCGGCGCCGGGGTCGAACGTGGAGGATTGCCAGCTGTGCAGCACGTTCTGCACCGGGCTGTGCCGGCTGGAGATGGCGGGGCATCATCACCATCACGATCATCACCATCACCATCATGACCATGGGCATGATCACCATCATCACCACGATCATGATCACCACCACGACCACGGGCACGACCATCACCATCATCACCACGCCCCCTATCCGCATGCCGATCACCCGCTGGGGCCGGAAAGCGCGCGGAAGGCGAAGGTCTGAGGCGGGCGGTTCGTTCGTTTGACATGTCGCGCCATTGTGGCGCCCCGGAGAGGCTGGAGCCCGTGCGCCCATACGAGAAGAACCCGCAGGCGATTTATGCCGAGAGTTTCGCGACCGTCCGGAGGGAGGCGCGGCTGGACCGGTTCGGGCCGGGGATGGAGGCTTTGGCGATCCGGCTGATCCATGCCTGTGGCATGGTCGAGGTGGCGGACCGGCTGGCGTTCTCGGAGGGGGCCTACGAGGCCGGGCAGGCGGCATTGCGGGCGGGCAAGCCGGTCTTCTGCGATTGCGAGATGGTGGGGGCGGGGATCATCCGGCGGTATCTGCCGGCCCAGAACGAGGTGATCGTGACGCTGAATGATCCCAAGGTGCCGGGGATTGCGGCGGGGATCGGGAACACGCGCTCGGCGGCTGCGGTGGAGTTGTGGGCCGAGCGGCTGGAAGGGGCCGTGGTGGCCGTGGGGAATGCGCCGACGGCGTTGTTTCATCTGCTGGAGTTGATCGATGAGGGGGCGCCGAAGCCTGCCGTAATTCTCGGGTTTCCGGTGGGGTTCGTGGGTGCGGCGGAGTCGAAGGCGGAATTGGCCGGGAATTCGCGGGGCTGCGAGTTCGTGGCGCTGCGCGGGCGGCGTGGCGGGTCGGCGATGGCCTCGGCGGCGGTGAACGCGCTGGCGGCGGGGATTCCGGAGGGGCGCGCATGAGGGGGCGGCTGCTCGTCGCGCCCTTGCAGGCGCGCCTCGCGGGGGTTGGAGGGCGTGAGCATGGCTGAGACGTGGTTGCATATCGTCGGGATCGGCGAGGATGGCATGGACGGGTTGCTTCCGGCGACGCGGGCGGTTGTCGAGGCGGCGGAGGTGATCGTCGGGGGCGACCGGCATCACAAGTTGTCGGAGGCGGTGCGCGCGGAGCGGGTGGCGTGGCCCTCGCCCTTCGATGCGCTGATCGATCTGTTGATGTCCTACAAGGGTCGGCGGGTGGTGGTGCTGGCCACCGGCGACCCGCTTTGGTTTTCCGTGGGCGCAAGGATCGGGCGGGCGATCGAGCCCTCCGAGATCACCTATCATCCGCAGGTGTCGGCGTTTCAGCTGGCCTCGGCCCGGATGGGGTGGAGCCTTGCGGATGTGGAGACGCTGACGGTGCATGGACGGCCCGTCGAGCAGATGATCGCCTTCATCCAGCCGCAGGCGAGGTTGCTGATCCTGACCACGGGGGCGGAGACGCCCGCGAAGATCGCGGCGTTCCTGACCGAGCGGGGGTTCGGCAAGTCGCGGATGACTGTTCTGGCGGCGATGGGCGGGCAGGACGAGGCGCGGTTCGACGGGGTGGCGGAAAGCTGGGCGCATGAGGTGCCGGCCTTCAACACGCTGGCGGTGGACTGCGTGGCGGCGCCGGATGCGGCGTTGTTGCCACGGGTGCCGGGGCTGGCGGATGAGCTGTTCGAGCATGACGGGACCATGACCAAGCAGGAGGTGCGGGCGACGACGCTGGCCAAGCTGATGCCGATGCGCGGGGCGTTGTTGTGGGATATCGGGACAGGGTGCGGCTCTGTGGCCGTCGAGTGGATGCGCGGCGCGCGCTATGCGCGGGCCGTGGGGATCGAGCCGAGGGCGGACCGGAGGGCGATGGCGGCGGCGAATGCGCTGGCGCTGGGCGTGCCGAAGCTGGAGTTGATCGACGGGTCCGTGCCGGAGGCGCTGGCGGGGCTGGAGGCGCCGGATGCGGTGTTTATCGGTGGCGGACTCAGCCGCGAGGTGTTCGAGGCGGCGTGGGATGCGCTCAGGCCGTTGGGGCGGCTGGTGTGCAATGCCGTGACTCTGGAGAGCGAGGCGTTGCTGTTGGAGTTGCATAAAGAGTTTGGCGGGCAGTTGGCGAAGATCAGCGTGGCAAGGGCCGAGCCCGTGGGGCGGTTGACCGGGTGGCGGCCGTTGATGCCGGTGACGCAGTGGAGCTTGGTGAAGCGATGAGGTTGGCGCGTCATTTGCTGGCGTTGGTGGGTGTCGAGAGTGCGGGATGCCTCCGGCGGGGAGTGAGTGGGCTTCTAGGAAACGCTCCAGTGGAGCGTTTCGCCCACGAACGGGCGGAGCCCTTGGGGCCAGAAGAAGCTGCGGGGTGCGCTTCGTGAGCGGGGTTTTGTATGGCGTGGGGCTGGGGCCGGGGGATCCGGAGTTGATGACCTTGCGGGCGCATCGGTTGATTTCGGGGGCGAAGGTCGTGGCCTATCCGACGCTTGCCGGGGCGGGGAGTTTTGCGCGGTCGATCGCGGCGGGGGCGATGTCGCCGGGGGTGCGGGAGATCGTGATGGATGTGCCGATGACCACCGAGCGCGGGCCGGCGCAGGCGGCTTATGATATCGGGGCCGAGGAGATTGCGGCCGTGTTGGAGGCGGGGGAGGACGTGGTGTGCCTTTGCGAGGGGGACCCGTTCTTTTACGGCTCGTTCATGTATTTGTTCGCGCGTTTGTCGGGGCGGTTCGAGGTGGAGGTGGTGCCGGGGGTGACGTCGATCACCGCCTGTGCCGCGCGGGCCGGGATGCCGCTGGCCGCGAGGAACGAGCGGGTGACGGTGTTGCCGGGGCCGCTGCCGGAGGATGAGCTCAGGGCGCGGATCGAGGGGGCGGAGAGCGTTGTGATCATGAAGGTGGGGCGGCATTTGCCGAAGATCCGGGGGGTGATCGAGGGCCTCGGGTTTGGCGGGCGGGCGGTTTACGTGGAGCGCGCCAGCCTGCCCGGCGAGGTGGTTTGCCCCTTGGCGGAGGCGCCGGAGACCGCGCCGTATTTTTCGATGATTTTGCTGACGAAAGGGGCCGATCCATGGCTGTGACTCCGGTTGTTCTGGCGCTGAGCCGGTCGGGAGAAGAGGTGGCGCATCGCGTGGCGGCCTTGCTGGGGGCGCCGGTGCATGGGCGTGAGGGGCGCGTGGCGCGCGCGGATGCGTTTTTCGGCAATGCGCTGGATCATGCGCGGGATCTGTTTGCCGCCGGCGTGCCGGTGGTGGGGGTCTGTGCCAGTGGCATCCTGATCCGGGCGGTGGCGCCGATGTTGTCGGACAAGCGGGCGGAGCCGCCGGTGGTTTCCGTGTCCGATGACGGGGGCGTGGTTGTGCCGCTTCTGGGTGGGCACCGGGGCGCGAATAGGCTGGCGGTGGAGATTGCCGAGGGGCTGGGCGCCGTCGCGGCGGTGACGACGGCGGGCGATGTGGCGATGGGCGTGGCGCTGGATGCGCCGCCCGAGGGGTATCGGTTGGCCAATCCGGGGGATGCGAAGGGCGCGATGGCGGCGATGCTGGCGGGCGAGGGTGTGTCGGTTGTCGGCGAGAATATCTTTGGCGTCGAGGATGCTGGCGGGGCTGTGGAGCTTGTTGTCAGCGAGGCGCCTGTCGAGGGGGGCGAGCGGCGGCTGGTCTATCATCCGCAGCGGCATGTGATTGGCGTGGGCTGTGCGCGGAATGCTGACCCGGAGGAGCTGTGGGAGCTTGTGCAGGACACGCTGGCCGAGGCCGGGATTGCGCCGGGGGCGGTGGCTTGCGTGGCGACGATTGATTTGAAGGCGGATGAGCCGGCGATGAACGAGGTGGCGCGGCGATTGGGGGTTCCGTTGCGGTTGTTTGCGGCGGCGGAGTTAGAGGCGGAGACGCCGAAGCTGGCGAACCCGTCGGAGGTGGTGTTTGCCGAGGTGGGGTGTCATGGCGTTTCCGAAGGGGCGGCGCTGGCGTGTGGGGGCGACCTCGTCGTTGAAAAGCGGAAGACGGCGAATGCGACCTGTGCGGTGGGCCGGTGTGAGGTGCCGCTGACCGAGATGCCGGGGCGGGCACGCGGGCGGCTGTCGGTCGTGGGGATCGGGCCGGGGCAGGCGACGTGGCGGACGCCGGAGGTGTCGAGGCTCATTGCCGAGGCGGATGAGCTTGTGGGCTATGGGCTTTATATCGATCTGCTGGGGCCGTTGGCGGCAGGCAAGGCGCGGTCGGATTTCCCGCTGGGGGGCGAGGAGGCGCGGTGCCGCTATGCGCTGGAGCAGGCGGGGCAGGGGAAGAATGTCGCGCTGGTCTGTTCGGGCGATGCCGGGATTTACGCGATGGGGGCGCTGGTGTTCGAACTGCTGGACCGGGACGCGGCCGCGCAGGGTGTGAGCGATGCGGCGAGGCGGGTCGAGGTGCTGTGTTCGCCCGGCGTGAGCGCGTTGCAGGGGGCGGCGGCGCGGGCCGGGGCGCCTTTGGGGCATGATTTCTGTACGATTTCCCTGAGCGATTTGCTGACGCCAAGGGAGGATATCATCCGGCGCTTACATGCGGCGGCGGAGGGGGATTTCGTGATCGCCTTCTACAACCCGGTGAGCAAGACGCGGCGGACGCTGTTGGCGGAGGCGCGGGATATCCTGCTCGAGCATCGGCCGGGGGAGACGCCGGTGATGCTGGCCACCTCGCTGGGGCGGCCGGAGGAGCATGTGCGATACCGGCGGCTGGATGAGCTGAAGGTGGACGAGGTGGATATGCTGACCGTCGTGCTGGTGGGGTCGAGCAATTCGCGGCTGGCCATGATGGGCGAGGGGCCACGCATGTTCACGCCGCGGGGCTATGCGCGGAAGATCGACGGGGATCTGGCGCGGAAGGATGGCACGGCATGAACGGAATCCTGCTGGAATTCGCCGGGCGCATGTCGGATGCCGGGGCGACGCAATTGCCGGAGAGCTACAAGCAGATGGCGGTGAATGCGCGGTTTTTCCTGAACACGCGCATGGCCGGGTCTGACTTTGCCAAGCGGCTGGAGGGCGCCGAAGATTTCCGGGTGAACCAGAAGAAGGGGCGGATTGTCTGGACGTTCGACGGTGCACCGGAGGTGGCGGCGGATGCGCAGGTGATCGGGACCTATTCGGACGATGGCAGCTTCATGTGGGGCTGGGGGCATCCGGATGTGGAGGAGCCGATGCAGCAGGCCGCGTGGGCCGTGCAGCAATTCGGCGAGCGGCAGGAAATCGAGGAGTTGCTGAGCCGGGGCGGGCCGGTCGATGAGGATCGGCTGCAGGAGTATATGGCGATCTGCGCCTATATCTCGGACGCCGATGGCGTGTTCATGGGCGAGCATGGCGGTGGCGGCGGCAAGGTGTGCATCTGTTACTATCTGAACGATCAGTTGAAGGGACTTGTTGAGGCATGACGGTTTATTTCATCGGGGCCGGGCCGGGCGACCCGGAGCTTCTGACCAAGAAGGCGGAGCGGGTGATCGGGGAATGCCCGGTGTGTCTTTATGCCGGGAGTTTGGTGCCGGCGGAGGTGGTGGCCTGTGCGCCGGAGGGCGCGCGGGTGATGGACACCGCGCCGATGACGCTGGACGACACCCATGCCGAGATCGTGGCCGCGCATCAGCGGGGCGAGGACGTGGCGCGGGTGCATTCGGGCGATCCGTCGCTTTACGGGGCGATTGCCGAGCAGGTGCGGCGGCTGCGGGCGGACGGGATCGATTACCAGATCATTCCGGGCGTGCCGGCCTATGCGGCGGCGGCGGCGGCGCTGGGACAGGAATTGACCGTGCCGGAAGTGGGCCAGTCGATCGTGCTGACGCGGGTGAGCATGAAATCGACCTCGATGCCCGCGGGCGAGACGCTGGAGAATTTCGCGAAGACGCGGACGACGCTGGCGATTCATCTGGGCGTGCGCGCGCTCAGGGAGATCGAGCGGGTGCTGGTGCCCTATTACGGTGCCGATTGCCCGGTGGTGGTGGCCTATCGCGTGGGCTGGCCCGATCAGTTGTTCATTCGGGGCACGCTGAGCGACATTCGCAAGAAGGTGCGGGACGAGAAGATCACGCGCACCGCGCTGATCCTCGTGGGGCCGGTTCTGGGCGAGATTTCGGATTTCCGGGACAGCGCGCTTTACGATCCGGCGATCCCGCATGTGCTTCGGCCGAAAGCGACAGTTTGATGAAGATTCCCTGAGCGGGCTGAAATGTCTTTTGAGAATCGGCGGTTAAGCGTTAGATCGTGAGTCGGTATTCTTGCGATCGGGTGCATCATGACAACCTATCTGCCGCCGGAGGTTCAGGCCGGGCTCGACGAGGCCCGCAAGCGGGCGCTGAAGAAGAGCCAGCGGCTGCGGGTGCAGGCGGGGGACGAGACCTTTCGCGTGCTTGAGGCGTGGGACGAGGGGTTCGCGCTGGAACTGTCGGTTGCGGATCACCTGCGGGGGATGGTCGACCTTTATGATGGCGAGCGTTTGTTGTCGCAATGCCTGATCGTGGCGTCCGAGGAGGATGGCGACGTGATGCGTTTCGAGTACAAGCGCATGACCGAGGCGACGGACGAGCAGCCGGTGGATTTCGAGAAGCCGGAGAATGCGCCGGTGGCCTTGATCGCGAAGGACTGACCGCGCGGGTTAGGGGCGGATTACCACCTCGGTGCCGATGGGCGTGATGCGCCACAATTCCTCGATGACATTATCGGCGACAGCGATGCAGCCGGCTGTCCAGTCGCCCGGCAGGGTGCGCAGGCCTTTGACGGTGTTGGGCTGGCCGTGGATGAAGATATCGCCGCCCGGCGAGACGCCGTTGGCTTTCGCGTGGGCGATGTGTTCGGCCTGCGGATAGTCGATGCCCAGCGAGAGGTTGTATTTGCTGTTGGGGTTGCGGCGGTCGATGCGGAAGGTGCCTTCGGGGGTGCGGCTGTCGCCCTGTTGCGTCTTGGGGCCTTCGGGTGCGCGGCCGAGGCCAATGGGGTAGCTCCGCAGGGCTTCGCCCTCGCGGAATACGGTGAGAATGCGGTCGGCCTTGTCGATCTCGATCCGGTCGATCGTGCCGGTGAGCGGCGGCAGCGGGGCGGGCGGCGGTGGCGGCGTGGCGTAGCGCTGCCAGAGGATCACGCCGCCCAGCACCAGCGCGGCCAGCACGGCCGCCCGCAGCGCAAGCCGGATCATTGCAGGTCGGAGAAGGCGTCTTGCAGGCGCGAGACGGCCTCTTCCACGCGGGCGCGTTGGGTGCCGAGGTTGAAGCGCAGGAAGCTCTCGCCGCCGGTGCCGAAGCCGCCGACCGAGGGGGCGAGGCGGGCGTCGTCATGGACGCGGGCGAGCACGTCTTCCATCGCGAGGCCGGTATTGGCGAAATCGACCCATGCGAGGTAGGTGGATTGCATCGGCATGGGCACGGCGCCGGGGATCTGTGCGACGCCGTCGTTGAAGAGCTGGGCGTTGCCGTGGATATAGGCCACCAGCTCGTCGACCCATTGGGCGCCACGGGGCGAGTAGGCGGCGGCGGTCAGTTCGACGCCCAGCAGGTTCGGCTGGGTCTGGTGGACGTGCAGCGCGTGGCGAAAGGCCATGCGCTTTTCCGCATCGGGGATGGTCACGGCGGCCTGACGTGCGCCGGCGATGTTGAAGGTTTTCGACGCGGCGGTGAGCACGATGGTGCGCTGGGCGGCGTCGGGGGCGGCGGTCAGGAAGGGGGTGAAGCGGTGGCCGGGGAAGGCGAGGTCGTGGTGGATCTCGTCGGAGATCATCATGAGGTCGTGACGCTCGCAAAGCGCGGCGAGCTGTTGCAGCTCTTCCGGGGTCCAGACGCGGCCCGCCGGGTTGTGGGGCGAGGAGATGATCACGGCCTTCTCGCGGCCCGTGAGCCCGGCCTCGAGCGCGTCGAGATCCATGTGGTAGATGCCACCCTCGATGACCAGCGGCGACTCGTGCACGACCCGCTCGGCGGAGCGGATCTTGTTGGTGAATTCGTGGTAGACGGGGGTGAAGATGATCACCTCGTCGCCCTTGTCGGTGAAGGTTTCCAGCAGCAGCGCGATGGCGTGGCCGAGGCCCAGCGTGCTGGTCATCCAGTCGGGATCGACGGACCATCCGTGGCGCTCTTTCATCCACCAAGCGGCGGCCTCGATCGCCTTGGCGTCGGAGGCGAAATAGCCGTAATTGGCCTTCTCCAGCAGGCCCTGCACGGCCTCCTGCAGCACGGGGGCGGCGGGGAAATCCATGTCGGCGACCCACATCGCGATCCCATCCTCGGGCGAGACGCCGGAATAGGCTTCCATCTTGTCCCACTTGGAGGAATTGGTGCCGCGGCGGTCGATGGGATCGTCGAAAGTCATGGGGCCTCCGGTTGCTGGCTCATCCGCGGCAAGCTATCGCAATGGGGCGCGGGTGCAAGGGCGTTGCGCCTCGGGCGGCCATCGCCTAAATGAAGCTGCATGAAACGGCCCATTCTCATCCACCCCGATCCGCGCCTGAAAAAGGTGTGTGCGCCCGTGAGCGACGTCTCGGACGAGCTGCGCGCGCTGGCCGACGACATGCTGGAAACCATGTATGACGCGCCGGGCATCGGCCTTGCGGCGCCGCAGGTTGGCGTTATGGACCGGGTGCTGGTGATGGATTGCATGAAGGAAGAGAACGAGACGCCGCGGCCGATGGTGCTGATCAACCCCGAGATCGTGGCCAGTTCGGACGAGACCAACGTCTACGAGGAGGGCTGTCTGTCGATCCCGGAGCAGTTTGCCGAGGTGACGCGGCCCAAGCTGGTCGATGTGCGCTGGATGGATCTGGACGGGAACGAGCAGCAGGAAACCTTCGACGGGCTGTGGGCGACCTGTGTGCAGCACGAGATCGACCATCTGAACGGCAGGCTGTTCATTGATTACCTCGGCCCGATGAAGCGGCAGATGATCACCCGCCGGATGCAGAAGCTGAAGCGGGAAAAGGCGCGCGCGTGAGCGCCAGGCGGTGCCTGCCATGGCCCGACGGGCGGTTGCGGCGCAAGGCCGAGCCGGTGGAGGCCGTGACCGACGAGATCCGCGCCGTCTGGGACGACATGATCGACACGATGGAGGCGATGCCGGGCGTGGGCCTTGCCGCCACGCAGATCGGCGTGATGCTGCGGCTGGCGGTGGTGGATGCGTCGTCTGAGCGGGGCAAGGCGGTCAGGATGGCCAACCCCGAGGTGTTGCATGCCAGTATCGAGCTGCGTGAGCATGAGGAGGCGAGCCCCAACCTGCCCGGCGTGTCGGCCAAGGTGAAGCGGCCGAGGGCGGTGACGGTGCGGTTTCTCAACGAGGCCGGCGAGGTGGAGGAGCGCGATTTCGTCGGGCTCTGGGCCACGTCTGTGCAGCACCAGATCGACCATCTGAACGGGCGGCTTTACTTTGACCGGCTGGGCAAGGTGAAGCGGGACATGCTGTTGCGGAAGGCGAAGAAGGCCGGGTAGGGGTTTGGTGGACAGAGGTGGGTTGGCACCCACCCTACGGGCCGTAACCGTTTGACAGCGAAGGAAAGGGGACACCGATGCGCGTGGTTTTCATGGGAACGCCCGATTTCTCGGTGCCGGTGCTCGACGCGCTGGTCGAGGCGGGGCACGAGGTGGCTGCGGTTTACTGCCAGCCGCCGCGGCCCGCGGGCCGTGGCAAGAAGGACCGCCCGACGCCGGTGCATGCCCGGGCCGAAGCGCTGGGGCTTGAGGTGCGGCATCCGGAGCGGCTGAAGGGCGAGGCGGAGCAGGCGGATTTCGCGGCATTGCAGGCGGATGTGGCGGTGGTGGTGGCCTATGGGCTGATCCTGCCGCAGGCGGTGCTGGATATGCCGAAACATGGGTGCCTGAATATCCATGCCTCGCTGCTCCCGCGCTGGCGGGGGGCGGCGCCGATTCACCGGGCGATCATGGCGGGCGATGCCGAGACGGGCGTGTGTATCATGCAGATGGAGGCAGGGCTGGATACCGGGCCGGTGCTGCTGCGGCAGGCGACGCCGATCAAGGCGGAGGATACGACCGGCACCCTGCATGACCGGCTGTCGGCGATGGGTGCGGCGCTGATCGTCGAGGCGCTGGCGCGTCTGGGCGATCTGGTGCCGGAGGCGCAGCCGGAGGACGGCGTGAGTTATGCCGAGAAGATCGACAAGGCCGAGGCGCGGGTGGACTGGACGCGGCCGGCGGCGGAGGTGGATGGCAAGATAAGGGGGCTGTCGCCCTTTCCCGGCGCGTGGTTCGAGCATGACGGGCAGCGGATCAAGCTGCTGGCCTCGCGTGTCGTCGAAGGGACGGGCGCGCCGGGCGAGGTGCTGGACGAGGCGCTGAGCGTGGCCTGCGGAGAGGGCGCGGTGCAGGTTTTGCGCTTGCAGCGGGCGGGCCGGGGGCCGCAGGATGCGGGCGAGTTCCTGCGCGGCACGAAGCTGCCCGCGGGCACGCGGCTTTAGAGGGGGCGGCCCATGTTTCTGCAGCTTTTCGGCACGGTCGTGATCGCCGGGATCGTGGGCTATGTCAGCGAGAAGTCGGGATTCACGCGGAACGGATACCTGCCTTCGATCATTATCTGCGTGGGCGGGGCGTTCCTGTTCTATTTCATCCGCATCATGTTCGGGCTGCGCTTTGGCGCGCCGGGGGTGGACGCGATCATCTCGTCCATCGGGGCGCTGATCATCGTGCCGACGCATTGGCGCAAGGGGAGGTAAGGGCGATGAACATCATCTTTCTCATCATCATCGGCGCGGTCGCAGGCTATCTGGCGACGCGGATCATGCGGATCGAGGCCGGGCTTCTGCCCACGATCGGCATCGGCATCGCGGGTGCGCTGATCGGCGGGTTAGTGTTGCAGCTTGCGCTGGCGGTCCTGGGGATTCTGGCCGGGCTGATCGGGGCCGTGCTGGGGGCGCTGGTGCTGATCTGGCTCTACCGGACCTACTGGGTGGGGCGCCGGTAGGCCGGGCGCGCCGCTAGCCCTTTCACTTTTCCGAAAATACTCAAAGCGCTGCGCCTGTGTCTGGGCGGGGCGTTATGAGTATTTGTGGAAAGATGAAAGCCCGGTGTCAGCCCTTGGCCGGTTTGAAGGGGTTCATGCCGGCGCGGGCGAGTGCGTCGGCGCGTTCGTTTTCGGGGTGGCCGGCGTGGCCCTTGACCCATTCCCACGTGACCTTGTGGCGGGCCTGCGCGGCGTCGAGGCGTTGCCAGAGTTCGGCGTTCTTCACCGGTTTTTTCGCGGCGGTTTTCCAGCCGTTCTTCTTCCAGCCGAAGATCCAGCCGGTGACGCCGTTCTTCACATAGGCGCTGTCGGTCACGATGGTGATGGGGGAGGGGGATTTGAGCGCCTCGAGCGCGTGGATCGCGGCGAGGAGTTCCATGCGGTTGTTGGTGGTATCGGCCTCGCCGCCCTTCAATTCGCGTTCCCGGACGACGGTGTCGCCATCCATCGCCTGCAGCAGAACGCCCCAGCCGCCCGGGCCGGGATTTCCGGAGCAGGCTCCGTCGGTATAGGCGAACAGCTCAGCCATGGGCGGCGATCGTGATCCAGGGGTCCATCGTGCCGGCGAGGCCTTTGTCGGTGCCGGTGTGGCTGGAGAAGGGGGTGAAGCCCGCGTCGGTGAGCAGGGCGTGGAGTTCGTCGGCGGTGTAATAGGTATAGTGCCGGCCGAGCGCGTCGCGATGGGCGCCTTCCCCGGTCTTCATGCCGATATGGAAGAGGCCGCCGGGTTTGAGCGCGCGGCGCAGGGCGGCGAGGTGGCGGGGCATGGCGTCGCGGGGCGCGTGGAGGAGGGAGAAGTGGGCCCAGATGCCGTCATAGGCGTTGTCCTCGGTGATGTCGTCGAAGCTGGCGACGCGGGCGGTGACGCCGGCGGTGCGGTTGGCGTGGTCGACCATTTCCGGCGAGGCGTCGGTGGCGGTGACGGTGAGGCCCGCTGCCGCCATCTGTGCCGCCGCCCAGCCCGGCCCGCAACCGAGGTCGAGCGCGTGGGCGCCCGAGGGCAGGGCCGCGATGAAGGCGGTGAGTTGCGGGTCGTCGGACTGGGCGTCCATGGTGCGGACGTAATCGTCGAGCCTGGCGGCGTAGACGTCGAGGGTTTGCTTGTCGGCACTCATGAGAAGATTACGCCTATTGCGAGGCAGGTGACAACGACGATGGTGAGCAGGATGCGCAGCTGCATCCACCAGTCGGGCGCCGCCCCTTGCCGCCAGAAGAACCAGTCGATGCCGAGGATGGCGATGTAACCGGCGATGAGTGACAGCCCCGCCGAGGTGACGCCGCCGCCGGTGGTGAAGAAGGCCCAGAGCGCGGGCAGGACCGAGAGGATGTATCCGGTGGCGGCACGGGGGCCTTCTAGCCGTGTGGCGAAGCCCCAGAGCACGCCGGACATGAAGGCGAGGATGACCGCGCCGTAGAACAGCATGACATAGGCCCCGGCGAAGCGCGGGCCGAGCGTGCGCGCGCCCCATTCGGCCAGCCCCGGCTGGAGCACGGTGAGCACGCTCCAGACGAAGGGGATGAGGCCGGCGAAGCCGAGCAGGAGGGGCGTGCGGGGGATGTCGGTCAAGGGGGTATCCGGGCCGTGGCTTTGGTGGGTCGGGTGTAAGGCCCGGGCGGGGCGGGTTCAAGGGCGGGGTTTGGTTCGGGAGGGGCGAGGCCCCGGATCAAGTCCGGGGCGGGGGGGTGGCGCGGGCCCCGTGTCGGGCACGGGGCGGGGTCAGGCGCGCTCGAGGGCGAGGCGGCCGGCGAGGCCTGCGAAGATCGCCGCGAAGCCGCGGCTGAGCCAGCGCATGATCCGTTCGGAGGCAAGCAGGCGGTCGCGCGCTGCCGCCGCGAAGAGGCCGTAGAGCAGGAAGACCGCAAGGGTGAGGGCCATGAAGACGGCGCCGAGGCCCAGCATCTCGGCCGTGGCGGTGGCCGGGTTGCCCGACAGGAAGGGGGGCAGCAGCGCGAGGAAGAAGATCGAGAGCTTGGGGTTGAGGATGTTGATGAACGCGCCGCGGCGGGCGATGGTCAGGCCGGGCTCGGCGTTCGCGTCGGGGCGGACGGAGAGGGCGCCGTCGGATTTGAGCGCCTGCCACGCGAGGTAGAGCAGGTAGGCGACGCCGGCGAATTTCACGATCTGGAAGAGGAGCGCGGAGGCGTGGAGCACGGCGGCGAGGCCGAGGGACGCGGCGAGGATGTGGGGGACGATGCCGAGCGTGCATCCGAGCGCCGCGAAGGCGGAGGCGCGGCGGCCCTGGCCGAGGCCGATGGCGAGCGTGTAGATGACGCCGGTGCCGGGGGCGATGACGACCACGAGGGCGGTGAGGAGGAACTGGAGGGACATTCGAGGGCCTCGGTCAGGGCAGGTTCCGAGAGCCTATGCCGGGGAGAGGCCCCGGATCAAGTCCGGGGCGGGAAACGTCCGGGTTGGACTTAGGGCGGCGGTCAGGCGGGTTCGCGGAGAACGCGGGGGACCTTGAATTCGACGTTTTCCTGCGCGGTTTCCACCTGTTCGATGGTCACGTCGTAGCGGGCGCGGAAGGCGTCGATCACCTCGTCCACGAGCACTTCCGGTGCCGAGGCGCCGGCGGTGATGCCGATGGAGCGGATGCCCTCGAGCGCGCGCCAGTCGATATCGGCGGCGCGCTGGACGAGTTGGGAATAGGAGCAGCCCGCGCGGGCGCCGACCTCGACCAGCCGGCGGGAATTGGAGGAGTTGGGCGCACCCACGACCAGCATGGCCTCGGCCTTGGCCGCCATCGCCTTGACCGCCTCCTGACGGTTGGTGGTGGCGTAGCAGATGTCTTCCTTGTGCGGGCCCTTGATGGCGGGGAAGCGGGTGTTCAGCGCGGCGACGATGTCTGTGGTGTCGTCGACCGAGAGGGTGGTCTGGGTGACGAAGGCCAGCTTTTCCGGGTCGCGGACGGTGACGTTGGCCACGTCATCCACGGTTTCGACGAGGAGCACGTCGCCCTCGGGCAACTGGCCCATGGTGCCGATGGTCTCGGGGTGGCCGGCATGGCCGATCATGATGATCTGGAGACCGTTGGCGGCGTGGCGTTCGGCCTCGATGTGGACCTTGGAGACCAGCGGGCAGGTGGCGTCGACATAGACCATCTCGCGCTGCGCCGCCTCGGCGGGCACCGCCTTGGGCACGCCGTGGGCCGAGAAGATCACGGGCCGGTCGTCGGGGCAGTCTTCCAGCTCCTCGACGAAGACCGCGCCCTTGGCGCGCAGGTCGTCGACCACGTATTTGTTGTGCACGATCTCGTGGCGCACGTAGACCGGGGCGCCCCATTTCTGCAGCGCCATCTCGACGATCTTGATCGCCCGGTCGACGCCGGCGCAGAAGCCGCGCGGGGCGGCGAGATAGAGGGTGAGGGGCGGTTTGGTCATCGGGCCTCCTGAAACCTGGGCCAGAGGTAAGGCCTGTGGCCGCCCGCGTCCAGAGGGGGCGGACATGACAAGGCCCGGGCGGGGGCGCCCGGGCCGGGTGGTGTCAGGTCACGTCTGTTCAGCTTTCCTGGGCGTCGGCTGTTTCACGCTCGGAGTTCTGGTTGTCGCGCGGCGGGCGGCCGATCACGTCCTTGAGGTCTTCCAGCTCGATGAAGTTGTCGGCCTGACGGCGCAGGTCGTCGGAGATCATCGGCGGCTGGCTGCGGATGGTCGACACGACCGAAACGCGCACGCCCTGACGTTGCAGGCTTTCGACCAGCGGGCGGAAATCGCCGTCGCCGGAGAAGAGCACGATATGGTCCACGCGCGGGGCGAGTTCCATGGCATCGACCGCAAGCTCGATATCCATGTTGCCCTTGACCTTCCGGCGGCCCTGACTGTCGGTGTATTCCTTGGCCGGCTTGGTGACCATGGAGAAGCCGTTGTAGTTCAGCCAGTCGACCAGCGGGCGGATCGGCGAATATTCGTCATTCTCGAGCAGGGCGGTGTAGTAGAACGCCCTCAGAAGCTTGCCCCGGCGCATGAATTCGGCGCGAAGCAGCTTGTAATCGATGTCGAATCCCAGGGATTTGGCCGCCGCATACAGATTGGAACCATCGATGAACAGCGCAAGCCGTTCGTCCTTGTAAAACATCGAAATGTCCTTTCAAATGTAAAGCCCGGTCCGGTTTCGAGTGTGAGTGGTGAGTGGTGAGTGCGTAATTCCCGAAGTGGGCTGGCCAAGAAGAATAGGATTTGTTCCGGGGATGCACAAGGGCGTTTGATGAGAGCAAAATTCAACTTTGAGCGGTAATCCGGACAAGGCGCTGTGTCAAAAGATCAATTTTATATGGTCGCGCTCGGCGCAAACCTGCCGTCGGCGGAAGGGGCGCCGGATGTGACGTTGCGTTCCGCCCTGCGGAAATTGTCGGAGGCGGGCGCGCGGGAGGTGGTGGCGAGCCGGTTTTTCGCGACGCCCTGCTTTCCGGCGGGCGCGGGCCCGGATTACGTGAATGCCGCCGCGCGGTTGTGTTTCGATGGGGGCCCGGAGGCGCTTTTGGCGCTGTTGCACCGGATCGAGGCCGAGTTCGGGCGGGAACGGGTGCAGCGCTGGGGGCAGCGGGTGCTGGACCTTGACCTGATCGCGGCGGGGGAGGCGGTGCTGCCGGACGAGGCGGGGTATCGCGCGTGGCTGGATCTGCCGCTGGAGGAGCAGAAACGGCAGGCGCCCGACCGGCTGATCCTGCCGCATCCGCGGTTGCAGGACCGGCCCTTCGTGCTGGTGCCGCTGGCGGAGGTGGCGCCGGAATGGCGCCACCCGGTGCTGGGCCGGACGGTAGCGGAGATGGTCGAGGCCTTGCCAAAGGCGGAGCGCGACGAGGTTGTCCCGCTCTGAGCCGTCAGTAGGCGGGCGCGGCGAAGGCGAGGAGCGCGCCGGGGGCAAGCGCGGAAACGGGGCGGGGAATCGGGGAGGCGGCCATGGGGAAACTTCGGTAGATGCCGGCGTTCCGAAATGGCTTGGCGGCGCCCCGGATAAATCAATCTTTCCTGTGCAAACACACGCCGGATGCGGGCGGGAATGGGCGAAATATCTCCTTGTAACTCGGGCGGAGAGGATTTAGATAAGGCACTTCCATATTTCTGTGCCACCCCTCTGGAGGTCTCATGGCCCGCGTGACAACCGAAGATTGCGTCGACAAGGTTCCGAACCGGTTCGATCTGGTGATGCTTGCCGCCCACCGGGCGCGCGAGATTTCCGCCGGATCGCAGATCACCGTGGACCGCGACAACGACAAGAACCCGGTTGTCGCCCTGCGCGAGATCGCCGAGGAAACGCAATCGGCCGACGAGCTGCGCGAGCGTCTGATCGAGTCGAACCAGACCCAGATCGAGGTGGACGAGCCCGAAGACGATTCCATGGCGCTGCTGATGGGCGGCGGCGAGCCGGACAAGCCGGCCGAGGACGACATGTCGGAAGAGAACCTTCTGCGGGCGCTGATGGAGGCGCAGGGACAGGGCTGACCTGTCCCCCGCTGAGGGGATGCGCACGGCATGATCGCGGCACAAGACCTTATCGAGCTTGTCCGCACCTATAACCCGCGAACCGATGAAAAGCTGATCACCGCGGCCTTCGATTTCGGCCGCGAGATGCACGAGGGGCAGTTTCGCCACTCGGGCGAGCCCTATTTCACGCATCCCGCCGCCGTCGCCGCCATTCTGGCCGAGCAGCGGCTGGACGATGCGACCATCATCACCGCCCTGCTGCACGACACGATCGAGGACACGCGTGCCTCCTACAAGATCGTGTCCGAGAAGTTCGGGCCGGAGGTCGCCGATCTTGTCGATGGCGTGACCAAGCTGACCAACCTGCAGCTTTCCAGCACCGAGACCCAGCAGGCCGAGAATTTCCGCAAGCTGTTCATGGCGATGTCGAAGGACATGCGGGTGATCTTGGTGAAGCTGGCCGACCGGCTGCACAACATGCGCACGATCAAGGCGATGCGGCCCGAGAAGCAGCTCAAGAAGGCGCGCGAGACGATGGATATCTTCGCGCCGCTGGCGGGCCGGATGGGCATGCAGTGGATGCGCGAGGAGCTGGAGGATCTGGCGTTCCGGGTGATCAATCCCGATGCGCGGGCCTCGATCATCCGGCGGTTCATCACGCTGCAGAAGGAAGCCGGCGACGTGATCGAGCGGATCACCTCGGACATGCGCCACGAGCTGGACAAGGCGGGAATCGAGGCGGATGTGCTGGGCCGCGCCAAGAAGCCCTATTCGATCTGGCGGAAGATGCAGGAAAAGGAGATGGGCTTTTCCCGCCTGTCGGATATCTACGGCTTCCGCATCATCACCGCCTCGGAAGAGGATTGTTACCGCGTGCTGGGCGCCATCCACCAGCGGTGGCGGGCCGTGCCGGGGCGGTTCAAGGATTACATCAGCCAGCCGAAATCGAACGGGTACCGGTCGATTCACACCACCGTGTCGGGGCGCGACGGCAAGCGGGTCGAGGTGCAGATCCGCACCCGCCAGATGCATGACGTGGCCGAGACGGGGGTGGCGGCGCATTGGTCCTATCGCGACGGCGTGCGCTCGGAGAACCCGTTCGCCGTCGATCCCGCCAAGTGGATTTCCAGCCTGACCGAGCAGTTCGATTCGGAGGAGGATCACGAGGATTTCCTCGAGGCCGTGAAGCTGGAGATGTATTCGGACAAGGTGTTCTGCTTCACGCCCAAGGGGGATGTCGTGAAGCTGCCCCGTGGCGCGACGCCGATCGATTTTGCCTATGCCATTCACACGCGGATCGGCCATGCCTGTGTGGGCGCCAAGATCGACGGGATGCGGGTGCCGCTTTGGACGCGGATCAAGAACGGCCAGTCGGTCGAGGTGATCACCGCCGATGGTCAGACGCCGCAGGCGACGTGGCTGGATATCGCCACCACCGGCAAGGCGCGGGCCGCCATCCGGCGGGCGCTGCGGGAGCTGGACCGGGGCCGGTATATCAAGCTGGGTCGGGAACTGGCGCGGTCGGCCTTCGAGCATGTGCGCAAGCGGGCGACCGAGAAGGCGCTGACCGCCGCCGCCAAGACGCTTCGGCTGAAGAATGCCGACGAAGTTCTGGCCCGGCTGGGCAGTGCCGAGCTGACCGCGCAGCAGGTGCTGCACGCGGTTTACCCGGATATCGCCCCGAACGAGAGCAACGTGGTCGGCCGCGACCGCGCGGTGATCGGTCTGGCCCGGAACCAGAGTTTTGACCGGGCGCGTTGTTGCCAGCCCCTGCCGGGCGAGCGTATCGTGGGCATCACCTATCGCGGCAAGGGTGTCGTGGTGCACACGATCGACTGCGAGGCGATGTCGGCCTTCGACGATCAGCCGGACCGCTGGCTCGACCTGCACTGGCACGCCGGCAAGCATCCGGCCGAGTACGAGGTGACGCTCGATATCACGATGAGCAACGACGCAGGCGTGCTGGGACGTATTTGCACATTGATCGGAGAGCAGAAGGCAAATATCTCGGACCTGACATTCGTCGACCGCAAACCGGACTTTTACCGCCTGCTGATCGATATCGAGCTACGCGATGCCGAGCATCTGCACAGCGTGATCTCGGCACTGGATGCGGAAAGCGACGTGGCCGCGATAGAGCGTTTCCGCGATCCGGGCCGGGCCGGTGGCGGGGACAACAAGTGAACCGGGGAGCCGCGCAAGGTGGTCTTCAAGCGCAGAGACAGACGACCATGGTGGAAGATCGTTTACGAGACGGTCTGGCCTAAGGGCGGCTGGAAACGTGCGTTCTATTACATCAAGCACCGTGTGCGGCGCCTGCCCGATCCGCCGCACCGGATCGCGCGGGGGATATTCGCCGGGATCTTCGTGACCTTCAGCCCGTTCTTCGGGTTGCATTTCTTTGCCGCCGCCGCGCTGGCGCTGATCCTTCGGGGCAATGTCATCGCCTCGCTGCTGTCGACCTTCGTGGGCAACCCGCTGACCTTCGTGCCGATCGGGGCGATTTCGTTCCAGACGGGCAATTTCCTGCTGGGCCGGACCTTCGAGCACGAGACGGGCGCGCACCGGTCGCTGGGCGGCAAGTTCGTGGATGCGTGGACCGACCTGAAGGACAACTTCCTGACCCTGTTCGGGGACGGGAAGGCGGATTGGCACAACCTCTATGTCTTCTATGACGAGGTGTTCTTTCCCTACATGATCGGCGGAATCATCCCCGGCCTGATCTGCGGGATGATCGGCTATTACGTCAGCCTGCCGGTGATCCAGGCCTATCAGAAGGGCCGCAAGGGGCGGATCAAGGACAAGATTCTGGCGCTGAAAGAAAAAGCCTCGGGCAAGGCTGACGCCAAGCAGAATCGGGATTAGGGTGGCGGCGGGCCCCGTGGGGGCCGGGTTTGTAGAGGAGGGCGGCATGACGTCTGCGGGAAACCTGCGCCTTGGCGTGAACATCGACCACGTGGCCACCGTGCGGAACGCGCGCGGCGGCGAGTATCCCGACCCGGTGCGCGCCGCGAAGCTGGCCGAGGAGGCGGGCGCCGATGGCATCACCGCGCATCTTCGCGAGGACCGGCGGCATATTTCCGACGGTGATATCGACGGGCTGATGGCCGCCTTGAGCGTGCCGCTGAATTTCGAGATGGCGGCGACGGAGGAGATGCAGCAGATCGCGTTGCGGCACAGGCCTCATGCGGTCTGCATCGTGCCCGAGAAGCGCGAGGAGAAGACCACCGAGGGCGGGCTGGAAGTGGCGCGCGAGGAGAACCGGCTGGCGCATTTCATCGCGCCGCTGCGCGAGGCGGGCTGCCGGGTGTCGATCTTCATCGCCGCCGACCGCCGCCAGATCGAGGCCGCGCACCGGATCGGGGCGCAGGTGATCGAGCTGCATACCGGCGCCTATTGCGACGCCCATGCCGAGGGACGGATCGAGGACCGGGACCGGGAACTGGCCGGCTTGCGCGAGATGTCGGCCTATGCCCATTCGCTGGGGCTGGAGGTGCATGCGGGCCACGGGCTGACCTATGACACGGTGCAGCCGGTGGCGGCGTTTCCCGAGGTGATGGAGCTCAATATCGGGCATTTCATCATCGGGGAGGCGATTTTTCGCGGGCTTCAACCGGCTATCGCCGAGATGCGGCGGCTGATGGACGAGGCGCGGGGCGAAGAGGCAAGGTCGGCGGGATGAGCGCCGTCAGCCTGATCCGTTATGCGCTGGTGTTTCTGGCTGTCGCCGTGGGCGTGGCGCTGCTGGTGGGGGTCTTGAACGCGCAGGTCGACACGACGCTGGGTTCGTCGGCGCAGCTCATGGTGCCGGCAATGATCGCCGCGGTGATCGAGGGCCAGCAATTCGCCCGGCGGGAAAAGCGCAAGCCCAAGGGGGCAGACGCGTGGAATTTCGCGTGGGTCGCGACGGCAATCGCCGTGGTGATGAACGTGGCGCTGGCCTATGGGGCGGGGCGGTGGCTTCCGGAATTCGGCAAACTGGCGGTGACGGCGCCGGGATCGCGGCAGTTCCTGATATTGCTGGGGCTCTATGCCGGGGGCTACCTGATCTGCAACCGGGTGTTTCTTGGCATCGCGGCGGGCAACCAGGTGAGCCTGATGCGCGGGCGGGGGGAGATCGAATGAAGATCGCGATGAAAGCGGTGGCCGTTTGCCTTGGGCTGATGGCCGGGGCGCCGGCGGTGGCGCAGGAGGCGGTGCGGTGCGAGTGGCCCGCGCGGGCCGACAACATCGCCGAGCCGTGGGAGGAAAACACAAGCACCTTCGCCAATGGCAAGGTACGGCTGGCGCTGCTGGATACGGTCGAGCCGGCGGGCGCGCCGTTCCATATCCTCGTGCTGTCGCCGCCCTATGACGAGCTTGGCGCGCGCCAGTGCCGGACGGTCGGGCTGAACGGCATGGGGTTCGGCGGGGCGGATTTCGGCAGTCTCGAGGCGGAGTATGACCCGGCCGAGGGGCTGGTCTTCACCATGGCGGTGCAGGTCTATGCCGAGGCGGAGTTCCAGCCGCGCACGCTGCGGTTCACGCTGAACCAGTCGACCGGGGCCATCGGGGCGCAGCTTCTGCCATGATCCTCGGGATCGGTACCGACCTTGCGAATATCGAGCGGATCGCCGGCACGCTGGAGCGGTTCGGCGACCGGTTCCGCAACCGGGTCTTCACCGAGGTGGAGCAGCGCAAGGCCGAGCGGCGCGCGGATACGCCGGGCACCTATGCCAAGCGCTGGGCGGCGAAGGAGGCCTGTTCCAAGGCGCTGGGCACCGGCCTTCGGATGGGGATCGCGTGGAAGGACATGGCCGTCAGCAACCTCCGCACAGGGCAGCCGGTGATGCACGTGACCGGCTGGGCCGCCGAGCGGCTGGCGGAGATGACGCCGGCGGGGCACGAGGCGATCATCCACGTGACGCTGACCGACGATCACCCATGGGCGCAGGCCTTTGTCGTGATCGAGGCGCGGCCGATCGGGGAGGCCCCGAAGGCGTGACTTGACACTATCCCGCGTGGCGCCCATGAAACCCGCGACTACCCGGAAACCGAGGCGCGGAGACAGGCATGGCCGAAGAGGGCAAGAAATCGAGCTCGCTATGGGAGACCGTCAAGACGGTGTTCTGGGCGCTGGTGATCGCGGGGATCTTCCGCACCATCTTCTTCCAGCCGTTCTGGATTCCGTCCGGCTCGATGAAGGATACGCTGTTGATCGGCGATTTCCTGTTCGTCAACAAGATGGCCTATGGCTATTCCTACGCCTCCTGCCCGTCGATCAGGATCCAGCGCTTGGGGATCAACATCGACGCCAAGGATATCTGCGGCTTCCTCGACGGCGACAACACGCGGCTTTTCGGTGACGAGCCCGAGCGGGGCGACATCATCGTTTTCCGGCATCCGGTGAACGGCACCGATTTCATCAAGCGGGTCGTCGGCCTGCCCGGGGACCGGGTGCAGATGCGCGAGGGTGTGCTGCATATCAATGACGAGGCGGTCGGGCTGGAAGATGCCGGCACCTTCAGCGAGCTCAAGGAGCGGCAGGGCCCGCTTCAGGTCACGCCGCGCTGTGAGAACGGGCCGGTGGGCATGGGCGCGGAATGCCGCAAGTCGCGCCAGATCGAGACGCTGCCGGGCGGGCGGAGCCACGCGATCCTCAACATTTCACGCCAGTCGCTGGACAATACCGGCGTGTTCACTGTGCCGGAGGGGCATTATTTCTTCATGGGCGACAACCGCGACAATTCGACCGACAGCCGGGTGCCGCTGGCCGCTGGCGGGGTCGGGTTCGTGCCGTATGAAAACCTGATCGGGCGCGCGGGGCGGGTCGTGTTCTCGTCCGCCGGGCGGTCGATGCTGTTCTTCTGGACATGGCGCGGCGACCGGTTCTTCGAGAAGCTTGAATGAAGCTTTCGGGCGAATTGAAGGCCTTTGAAGGCCGGCTGGGGCATCAGTTCGCCGAGCCGGAGTTGCTGGTGCGGGCGGTGACGCATTCCTCGATGTCCTCGCCCAACCGGGATGACAACCAGCGTCTGGAATTCCTCGGCGACCGGGTGCTGGGGCTGGTGATGGCCGAGGCGCTGCTGGAGCGTGATCTGGCGGCGCAGGAGGGTCAGCTTGCGCCGAGGTTCAACGCGCTGGTGCGCAAGGAGACCTGCGCGGATGTGGCAAGGCAGATCGACCTTGGCAAGGTGCTGAAGCTGGGCCGGTCGGAGATGATGTCGGGCGGGCGGCGCAAGCAGGCGCTGCTGGGCGACGCGATGGAGGCGGTGATCGCCGCTGTCTACCGCGATGCCGGGTTCGAGGCGGCGCGCGAGGTGGTGCTTCGGCTTTGGGGCAAGCGGATCGAGAGCGTCAAGGAAGATGCGCGCGATGCCAAGACGGCGCTGCAGGAATGGGCGCAGGCGCGGGGGCTGACGCCGCCGGATTATGTCGAGACGGCGCGGTCGGGGCCGGATCACGCGCCGCAATTCACCATCGAGGCGCGGCTGGCGGACGGGCAGGCCGAGAGCGCCACGGCCGGCTCGAAGCGGCAGGCGGAGCAGGCGGCGGCGCAGGCCTTGCTGGCGAGGGTCGAGGTGGGGTAGGGTGGTCCGTCGCGGGACAAGGCGTGCCTTTGGCACGCCGCCGCGCATCGCCGCACCGCGGCCCGACGATGCGCGGCGGACCAAGCCTCCACGGGCTACAACCGCGTCAGAGCCTCTTCAAGATACCTGACCCAGTTTGACGGAGCGTGGTCGGCGCGGGCCTGAATCCGGGCTGTCTGGGCGATGGCCTGCGCGGCGTCGCTGTCGGTGAAGAGGCCTTCGATCGCCTCGGCCATGGCATCGGTGTCGCCGGGGGCGACGCGGCTGTAGACCGTGCCGTCGGCGAGGTATTCGGCCAGCCCGAGGCATTCGGTCGCCACCACCGGCACGCCCAGCAGCTTCGCCGCGACGAGGGTGATGTGACCGCAGGCGGTCTCAAAGCTGAGAAGCGGCAGGGCAAGGCCGACCGAGCCGGTCGCCAGCCGCCACGTCTCCGGGCCGGGCTGGTTGAGGCGGATCTCGACATTGTCGGGGAAGTCGATGCCTTCGACGCTGTAGGGGCGCGCGACGATGACGGCGCGGCGCTGTGGCAGGCGGCGCATGGCCTGTGCGAGCAGCCGGTAATCGCGCGCCTCGCCGCCGATCGAGCAGAGGTAGGGTTCGTCGGGCGCCGCTGTGGAGGGGGCGATCTCTGGCGGGTCCATGGCCCATTTGAGCACGCGGATGCGCTCGGGCGGGAGGCCTAGTTCGCGGGCGTAGAGCTGTTTCTCATGGGCAGAAAAGACGACGAACTCGTCGATGCCGTCCAGCCCCGTCCGGTAGGCCCGTCGCCGGACGCCATGCGGCAGGGCGGTGAAGTTGAAGGAAAACGCGATCTGCGGCACCGAGGGGCAGAGGGCCTGACGCGAGAAGTTGGTCAGTGCCGCCATGTTGGGCAGGTGCGAGACGAGGATCGGATTCTGCCCGGCCGAGCGGGCGCGGCGGGCGGCAAGCGCCGCGGCGGAGACCGCGCGCAGGCGGCGGAGCCGCTGTGGCCCGCCATAGGCCTGCGAGGTGAAGGACGACCAGTCGAGCGCGGCATCGGGCATGTGGCCGGCCATGAACCGCCAGCCGGGCGCCATCAGGTCTGTGGTATTGATGAGCGCGCGCGTCATCCCGGCCCGGCCTTTGTTCGCAGAGTGCTGTGCCCGACGCTAGCCAAGTTTCGCGCCGGGGGGAATAGCACGATCACTGGCAAAGCGGGCGTGGATGGGCTATGGCGCATCAATTGAGCCAAGGAAGAGAGAATGACCCAGCGCGCCGGTTTCATCGCCCTGATCGGAGAGCCCAATGCGGGCAAGTCCACGCTTCTCAATCGCATGGTGGGGGCGAAGGTAAGCATCGTGACCCACAAGGTGCAGACCACCCGCGCCCGCATTCGCGGCGTGGCGATGGAGGGAGAGGCGCAGCTTGTCTTCGTCGACACGCCGGGCCTGTTCAAGCCCCGCCGGCGGCTGGACCGGGCGATGGTAGCCGCCGCATGGGGCGGGGCGGCGGATGCCGACGTGGTGGTGCTGTTGGTCGAGGCGCATCGGGGGATCACCGAGGGGGTGGGCCACATCCTCGACGCGCTGGGCGAGGCCACCAAGGGCCGCAAGGTGGCGCTGGCCATCAACAAGATCGACCGGGTGAAATCGGAGGTGTTGCTGGGGCTGACGGAGGAGCTGAACGCGCGGTTTCCCTTCGAGCGGACCTTCATGATTTCGGCCGAGCGGGGGCACGGGGTGGACGACCTGCGGGAATGGCTGGCGGGCGAGCTGCCGGAGGGGCCGTGGCTCTATCCCGAGGACCAGATCGCCGATTTGCCGATGCGGATGATCGCCGCCGAGATGACGCGCGAGAAGCTGACGCTGCGGCTGCATCAGGAGCTGCCCTACCAGTTGACGGTGGAGACCGAGAGCTGGGAGGAGCGCAAGGACGGCTCGGCGCGGATTGACCAGGTGGTTTACGTGGCGCGCGACGGGCACAAGGGGATCATCCTTGGTCGCAAGGGAGAAACGATCAAGGCGGTGAGCCAGGCGGCGCGGGAGGAATTGGAAGAGTTCCTCGGGCGGAAGGTGCATCTTTTCCTGCAGGTGAAGGTGCGGCCCGGCTGGCTGGACGAGGCGGAGCGGTATTCGGAGATGGGGCTGGAGTTCAAGGACGGGAAAGAGTGAGGTTGGCGGCGTTGGATTGGCCCCGTCCCGGGCTTGACCCGGGACCTCTTCGCGCAACACGAGGCCCCGGGGCAGGCCCGGGGCGGGGTGGGGTGGGTTGGCACCCACCCTACGGGGTATGGTCGCGTATGAGGCAGGTGTCGTGACACGGCTGACGGCCGAATTCTGGGTGCATGCCTATCTGGCACGGCTGCGGTTTCAGGAGATTCCCGCTTTCGTGACCGCGCATGGCGACGATACCGCCGGCGCGGTGCTGGTGAAGCTCAACACGCTGGACGGGCAGGCGAGGGCGTTTCAGCGCAGTTTCGACCTGATGAGCGGAGAACGCGCATGGGTCGTGCTGGCCGAGGGCGAGGAACGGGCGGTGGACGAGGCGATCGCCAAACAGCGGGGGTTCGACCCCGACCTGTGGGTGATCGAGGTCGAGGATCGCGCGGGGCGGCATTTGCTTGACGAGCCGGGGCTGGCGGACTGAGCGGGTCAGCCGACCTGTTTCGCGATCCACCATGTCACGTCGCCGGGGCCGCGCACCCGCCGCGACGGTCGCCGTCACCCTTCTCTGTCATTGGCTGCACCACCTCGGCCCCCGCTGCCACGGCGCGCTCGAAGGCCGCGTCGGCATCGGCGAGGTAGAGGTGCAGATTGGCGGGCGGGCCGCCCGGCATTTCGCCCATCATCACCACGCTGTCGCCGATGCGGGTTTCCGCATGCATGATCCCGCCGCCGTCTTCGCGCCTGATGATCCGGAGATCTTCCGCGCCGAAGACGGCGGCGCAGAAGTCGAGCACCGCGCGGGCATCCTCGACCAGCAGGTAGGCCGAGATGTCGGGGTAGCCGTCGGGTTTGTGCATCCGGTTTACTCCACAGTGATGACCTTGCGGGCCAGCACCTGCTGATTGCTGACATCGAGGAACCGCAGTTCGTAGATGCCGGGATCGTCGGGCAGGGTCAGGCTGACCGGCGGGTCGCCGGCGATCTTGACCGCCTCGATCCATGTGAAGATGGCCTGATCGGCGGCGGCGATGGTGATCCGCTGGTCGGCGCTGCTGGCCTCGACCGTCCAGCCCACCTCGATCGTGCTGCCGGGGGCGGCGGTGTCGGGGGCGGTGAGTTCGGCGCCGGAGTTGAGCGCGGCGTCGGCGTCGAGCACCTCGACCGGCTGGCGGGCCAGCACGCGCCCGCCCTCGCGCAGGATGTAGCGCAGCTCGTAGAGACCGGGGGTTTCGGGCGCGGTCATGTCGCGCTCGGTCTGGGTGCGGATGGAGAAGTAGTTGGAGAAATCGTCGTCCCCGCTGCCCATGGGCGCCAATGCCACGTAGTCGCCGGGATCGACCGCCCCGGTCCACGAGACCTTCAGCGTGTCCCCCGCGCGCACCTCGGACGGGCCGGAGACGGTGACTTCGGGCTCGGTGATCTCGATGGGGCGGCTGGCAAGGGTCTTGCTGCCCTCGCGGAGGATATAGCGGATCTCGTAGAGGCCGGGATCGGAAGGCGCGCGCAGGTCGCCCTCGGACTTGTCGCGGACGGAGAAGTAGTTGCCGAACTCGCCCTCCGCGGAGCCGGTGGGAACGACGGCGATATAGTCTTGGGTCGAGACCGTGCCGGTCCACGAGACGCGGATGGCCGAGCCGGCCAGCGCCGTGTCGGGGGCGGTCACCGAAACCTCCGGCGCGGTGATCTCGATCATGTCGGTGGCCAGTGTCTTGCCGCCTTCGCGCAGGACGTAGCGGACCTCGTACATGCCGGTCTCGGCCGGGGCCTGCAGCGCCTTCTCGGTGTCGTCGCGCACGGTGACGTAATTGCCGAACTTCCCTTCTTCGGTGCCGGTGGGGACGATGTTGATGTAATCCTGGCTGTTGACCGTGCCTGTCCACGAGACCATGAACTTTTCGCCGGCAAGGGCCGTGTCGGGGGCGTCGACGGTGACCTCGGGCTCGGTGATCTCGACGGGGGTGGTGGCGAGTGTCTTGTTGCCCTCGCGCAGGACGTAGCGGATTTCGTACATGCCGGGTTCGGCCGGGGCCTGAAGCTGGCCGTCGGTCTTGTCGCGGACGACGATGTAGTTGCCGAATTCGCCCTCATCCGTGCCAGTGGGCACGATGGTGACATAGTCGTTGCCGCTCACCGCGCCGGTCCAGGAGACGGGGAATTTCGAGCCCGTCTGTGCCGTTTCGGGGCCGGTGACGGTGACCTCGGGCGCGGTGATTTCGACGGGGGTGGTGGCCAGCGTCTTGTTGCCCTCGCGCAGGACGTAGCGGATTTCGTACATGCCGGGTTCGGCCGGGGCCTGAAGCTGGCCGTCGGTCTTGTCGCGGACGACGATGTAGTTGCCGAATTCACCCTCATCCGTGCCGGTGGGCACGATGGTGACATAGTCGTTGCCGCTGACCGCGCCGGTCCAGGAGACGGGGAATTTCGAGCCCGTCTGGGCGGTTTCGGGGCCGGTAACGGTGACCTCGGGCGCGGTGATTTCGATCGGGGCGGAGGCCAGCGTCCGGTTGCCTTCGCGCAGGACGTAGCGGACCTCGTACATGCCGGTGTCGGCGGCGGCCTGAAGCTGGTTCTCGGTCTTGTCGCGGACCACGATGTAGTGTCCGAACTCGCCTTCATCGGTGCCGGCGGGGACGACGGTGATGTAATCCTGTTCGTTGACCGTGCCGGTCCAGCCGACGGGGAACTTGGAGCCGGCGAGCGCGGTCTCGGGGACGTTGAGCGTGATCTCGGGCGCGGTCACCTCGATGGGGCGGGTGGCGACGGTGCGCTTGTCAACGTGGAGGACGTAGCGCAGTTCGTAAAGGCCGGCGTCGGCGGGGGCGCCGAGGGTGCCTTCGGCCTTGTCGCGCACGGTGACGTAGCTTGTCGAGGTGCCGGCCTCGGCGCCCGCGGGCACGATGGTGACGAAGTCGTCGGGGTGGATCGAGGGCGACCATCCGGCGGTGAAATCCTCGCCCGTGAGCACCATGTCGGGCCCGGTCAGAACCACCTCGGGCTTGGTGATCTCGAGCGCGTCGGTGCCGAGCACCTGCTTGCCGTCATTGTGGATGTAGCGGATTTCGTACATGCCCTGATCGGCGGGCACGGTGAAGTTGACGGTCTTGTCCTCGTTGACGCTCTGGGTCTCGCCATGCTCGGCCGCGGCGGTGCCGGCGGGGACGATGGTGAGGAAGTCTCCGGTTGCGGCGGTGGGGTCCCAGGTGACCTCGATGATCGAGCCGCCGATGGCGGTGCCGGGGCCGGTGACGGTGACCTCCGGCAGGGCGGGTTCCGGCTCGGGGGTGGTGTCGGCGACGGCGGTGCTGACGCTCGACATGGCGGATTTGAGTTCCTCGGCATTGGAGGCCTGGATATAGGTGCCGCCGGTCTCCTCGGCGATGCAGGAGAGGGAGGTGTCGTCCTGATCGGCGCCGAGGCCGAAGCCCACCACATGGGCGGTGAAGCCGACGCCGCCCTGTTCGAGGGAGCGGGCCAGTTCGCAGGGGTCGCGTTCGCAGCTTTCCAGCCCGTCGGAGATGAGCACCACGGTGGCGGGGCGGTCGGTATAGGCCAGTTCGGTGGCGGCGCGTTCCACGGCATCGGTGAGGGGGGTCTTGCCGGTGGGGGTGATGGAATTGACCCGGTCGAGGATGGCGGCGCGGGTCTGGGCGCCGGGCTGGACGAGGGTTTCGATATCGCCGCAATCGCCGCGGCGGCGGTGGCCATAGGCCATCAGGCCGACCTCGCGCTCCTCGGTCCAGTCGCCGAGGAGGGTGTCCATCACGTCGCGGGCGATCTCGATCTTGGCGGTGCCTTCGATCTGGCCCCACATGGAGTTGGAGCCGTCGAAGACGACCATCACGTTTTCCTGGGCCGTGGCGGCGGTGGCGGCGAGGCCGAGGCCGGCGGCCAGAATGGCATTCCTGTAAAATGATGACATGACTATCCCCCTCTAAAATCTGGTTTCCGGGGAGATAAGCACAGAACGCGAGTCGTTTCCATCTGCCTTGGCTTCCGGGGCGATCTGGTGTCCAATCGGCGAGGGCCGAGACAGGGGAAACCGCATGGAGTGGCGAGATCAGGGCATATTGCTTGCCAGCCGCGCGCATGGTGAAGCCTCTGCAATCATTGAGGTTTTCACGCCCCAGAGGGGGCGGCATGCCGGCGTTGTGAGGGGGGGCGCGTCACGGAGGATGGCGCCGGTGCTGCAGCCGGGGGCGCAGCTTGACCTCACATGGCGGGCGCGGCTGGAGGATCATATCGGGACATTCGCGGTGGAGCCCGTGCGCTCGCGCGCGGCCGCGTCGATGGGCGACCGGCTGTCGCTGGCGGGGCTGAACGCGGTGGTGGGTCTGCTGTTGTTCTGCCTGCCGGAGCGGGAGGCGCATGAGCGGTTGTACCGGAAAACCGAGGCGCTGCTGGACCTGCTGGGGCAGGGGGAGGTCTGGCCGCTGGCCTATCTGCAGTGGGAGATGGTGCTGCTGGATGATCTCGGGTTCGGCCTTGATTTGCAGGCCTGTGCGGTGATGGGGCCGCAGGCGAACGACCTTTCCTATATCTCGCCGCGCACCGGGCGGGCGGTGTCGCGGGCGGGGGCCGGGGAGTGGGCGGACAAGCTGTTGCCGCTGCCGCCGTGCATGGTGGGGCATGGGCCGGCGCCCGATGCGGAGGTGGCCGAGGCGCTGGGGGTGACGGGGTATTTCCTGCAAAACCGGGTGGCGCCGGAGCTGGGGCACAAGCCGTTGCCGGAGGCGCGGGGGCGGTTCGTGGAGAGATTCCGGGCGAGCGTGGCGAATCAGGGTTAACGGGCTGATTTTACCGGGAAATGCCGGGTCGGTATCGTGTCGGTATCACGTCGGTATTTCGTCGGTGTTTTTTCGGTGGATGGGCCGGGTTAAGGCGGCGGGCGTTGCGCGGCCGGTGCGGTTGGGGGCGATATCTTGAAAAGATATCGGGCCGAATTCTTTTGAAGAATTCGGTTGGGGGCGTCATCGGAACCAGTGGTGGGGGGCATCCCAGAAGCGTCGGGCGGCTTCGGCGCGGGCGGCGTCTTCGGAGAGGCCCACGTCGCGGAGGAGGCGGGGGTCGAGTTGCGCCAAAGCGCGGCGCTGGCGGGAGAGGGCGAGGTAGCGCCACAGCGAAATGCCGCGGCGGGGCGGGTGGCGTCGGGAGAGGATGGAGAGGGTCATGGCGGGGATCCTTTCGGGGTTGCGATATGGAAGGATCATCGCCGGTTGCGCGCGGGCGGGCGAACCGGATCGTGCGGGAATGTGGCGACCCGGATGTTGCGGGAAAGGAGGATGGAGGTGGGTTTCACCCACCCTACGAGGTTTGGCGCGAGGCCCCGGGTCAAGCCCGGGGCGGGGCGGGTTTCAGCGCAGGGCGAGGACGAGATCGACCAGCGAGCCGATGGAGCCGTGGTTGTCGGCGGCGCCGGTCTGGCCGAGGCGTTCCATGCCGACGGCCGCGGCATAGATGATGCGGGCCATTTCGGGGTTGCCGATGCCGGTTTCCGAGAGCAGCCCCTGAAGCGACGCGAGGCGGGCCTCGTCGACGCGGGCCAGCGTGGCACGGGCGGCGGCGTGGGTGGTGGCCCATGAGCGGATGGCGGATTCCGTGGCGGTGCCGGCCTCGGGGGCGGCGATGGACTGGGCCAGCGCGCGCAGGCGCGGGACGGCGCCGGTTTCGCTTTCGAGCACGGCGGAGAGATCGGACAGGGTGGACGCCTCCCAGCGGGAGAGGATCTGGTCGTGGAAATCCGGCACATCCTTGAAATGCCAGTAGAACGAGCCCTTGGTGGTCTTCATGTGGCGCGCCATGGGCTCGGCCTTGAGCGCCTCGGCCCCGGCGGCGGCCAGCCGTTTCGTTCCGGCGGCAAGCCAGTCGTCACGGGTGAGTCGCTGGGGGCGCGCGGCGGTCATGGCGTTGGCATACGCCCGCGTATGCCATGGCGCAAGGGTGTCGGTCGTTGAGAAACTGCCTGTTTTACAGGCATCGGAGCGCGGGGCGTGGGTCGCGTGCGGCGCGTCATGAAAGTTTTACCGAACCGTCGCAAATGCTTTGAGGTTTGGGCCTAGCACCTCCCCAAATCCAGGGGGACATTCATTTGCTGGACATCAAGTCGCTGACCAAGACTTTCGGTCGGAACACGGCGGTCGACGCCGTGTCCATCACCGTGCAGAAACCCGCGATGATCGGCATCATCGGCCGGTCGGGGGCGGGCAAGTCGACCTTTCTGCGGATGCTCAACCGGCTGACCGACGCCACCGAGGGGCAGATCCTGTACGAGGGGCGCGACGTGACCGCGCTGAAGGGTGCCGAGAAGCGCGCGTGGCAGTCGGATTGCGCGATGATCTTCCAGCAGTTCAACCTCGTGCCGCGGATGGACGTTGTTTCCAACGTGCTGCATGGCACGCTGAACCGTCGCTCGACGCTGGCCACCATGTTCAACCTCTACCCCGAGGAGGACATTCACCGCGCCATCGACATTCTCGACCGGCTGGGCATTGCCGAGCACGCGCCGAAGCGGGCCGAGGCGCTGTCGGGCGGGCAGCAGCAGCGCGTGGCGATTGCCCGCGCCATCATGCAGCAGCCCAAGATCGTGCTGGCCGACGAGCCGATTGCCAGCCTCGACCCGATGAACGCGCAGCTTGTGATGGACGATCTGCGGCGCATTCACGAGGAAGACGGGCGCACGGTGATCGCCAACCTGCACACGCTCGATACCGCGCGGCGCTATTGCGACCGGGTGATCGGGATGCTGCACGGGCGGGTCGTGTTCGACGGCACGCCGGCGCAGCTTACGACCGGGGTGGCCCGCGATATCTATGGCGCCGACGGGAGCTTTTCCGAGGCCGCCACATCGACCGACATCGCGGCGCTTGAGCGCGAGTATGCCTGAGTTTCATCTGCCCGCCGCAGTGGTTGCGGGGGGCCAACAACCCAACCGGAGGACCAAGATGAAAAGACTGTTTGCTGCCATTCTGGCGACCACTGCCCTGACCGTGCCCGCGGGCGCACAGGAAATCGAAGAGTTCCGTATCGGCATTCTTGGCGGCGAGAACGCCCAGGACCGCCTGAACTCGAACGAGTGCCTGCGGGAATATACCGAGGAGGCGCTTGGCGTTCCGGTCAAGCTGTTCGCGCCGGCCGACTATAACGGCGTGATCCAGGGCCTGCTGGGCGGCACGATCGACATGGCGTGGCTTGGCGCCAGCGGTTATGCCAAGACCTATCTGGAGAACCCCGACGCGGTGACGCCGGTTCTGGTGAAGGTGAACGTGGATGGCGGCTATGGCTACCATTCGATCGGGTTTGCCCGCAAGGACAGCGGGATCACCTCGCTGGAGGACCTGCAGGGCAAGGTGTTCGGTTTCGGTGATCCGAACTCGACCAGCGGCTACCTTATCCCGTCGATCGAGATTCCGCAGGAGACCGGCGCGACGATGGAGTCGGGCGATTACTTCGGCGAGGTGAAGTTCACCGGCGGTCACGAGCAGACGATCGTTGCCGTGAATAACGGCGACGTGGATGGCGGCGTGACATGGGCCGATGGCTTGGGCAACTGGGAAGACGGGTATAACTCGGGCGCGCTGCGCAAGGCGGTGGATGCCGGGCTGATCGACATGAACGATCTGGTGGAAATCTGGCGTTCGAAGCCCATTCCGGAAGGCCCGGTGGTGATCTCGAACGCGATGCCGGAAGAGGTCAAGGCGACCATGACCGAGCTGTGGGACAACCTGTCGGAGAAGGACGCGGATTGCTTCTATGGCGTGGCGGCGGGCGAGGCGAAGAGCTTCGATCCGATCACCCATGACGCGTATCTCTCGATCATCGAGGCGCGCAAGTCGAAGTCGCAGTAAGCGATTGATCCCGGGTGCGGGTCCCGCGTGGCGGGGCCCGCGCCTGTATTGAGCGGCAGGGGGGCAGATGGCAGAGCTGAGCGCAGGCGGCACGGGCGGTATCCGCGAAGACTATATGGCGATGACCCGTCGCAAGCGGGCCTATTCGGGCATCCTGCTGATCGTGTTCGTGGCGCTGATGGTGTCGGGCTTCATGCTGGCCGATGCGCGCAATGCCGGCGGGTTCTGGGACGGGTGGCACAACGTGCTGGCCTTTCCGGCGCAGGTCTGGGGCGAGGCGTGGGAGAAGGCGGGCGAGCTGCCGGGGCATTTGCTGACGTTTCTGCCCGCCTTGATCGAGACGGTGAATATTGCCGCCGCGTCGACATTGCTGGGCGGGCTGGGGGCGATTGTCATTTCGCTGCTGGCGACAAGGGGGATGGCAAGGTGGCCACGGCTGATCCCGGTGTTTCGGCGGATGATGGATATCATGCGGGCGGTGCCGGAGATCGTGATCGCGCTGGTGCTGATCTTCGTGCTGGGCGGCGGGCCGGTGCCGGCGATGATCGCGATTGCGTTTCACACGGTTGGGGCGCTGGGCAAGCTGTTCTCGGAGGTGAACGAGAATGCATCGCTGAAGCCGGTGGAAGGGCTGCAATCGGTCGGCGCGAGCTGGTCGCAGCGGATGCTGCTGGGGGTCATGCCGCAGGTGGCGCCGAATTACCTGAGCTATGCGCTGCTGCGCTTCGAGATCAATATCCGGGCCTCGGCCATCCTCGGCTTCGTGGGCGCGGGGGGGATCGGGTATGAGCTGAAGAACGCCATGTCATGGGGGCAGGGCCAGTTCGACGAGGCGGCGGCGATCTTCCTGCTGCTCTTCGCCACGATCATGTTCTTCGACCAGATTTCATCGCATTACCGTGACCGGCTGACCCGGGGGAGGCCGCTATGACCATGATCGCGGAGGGCGGGCCGTCGCTCAAGGCGCAGGCCTCGGGGCTGTTTCGGCGCAAGCGGCTGTTGAACTTCGGGCTGCCGGCGGTGATCGTCGCCTATTTCGTCTATATCTTCTTCAGCTTCGACATTGCCGGGCTGGCGGAAAGGGCGAGCCTTTCCAACGCGCGGACGCTGGTGGCGGACAGCTACAGCTACAAGACCCATGTGACGCTGGACGATCGGTCGGACGAGCTGGTGATCGCCATCGAGGGCGAGCGGAAGGGGACCTATCCGGAGGGGATGACGCCGGGCTGGGTGACGCTGACCGAAGACGGGCTGGTGGCGGAGCTGGGGCGCGGCCACCGGGTTGTGTACGAGGGGGCGCGGGTGTTCTTCGAGATTCCCGGCTATGGCACGCTGGAGGCGGAGCCGTCGCGGCGGGGGGTGGATATGGTCTTTCCCTCGGAGAGCATGGAGGATCAGCCGGACTGGATCAACGTGTCGAAGAACCGTCTGGCGGTGACGACGGATGCGGGCCGTTTGACGGTGACAAGGACGCGGGCGGAGCTGTTCAAGTACCAGTTCGGCTGGGAGCTGTTCTTCTTCACGCTGGAGAGCCCGTTTCACGGGAAGAGCTTTGGCGAACTGGTGGGGCTGGCGCTGTCGGATGAGCGGCTGGTCGAGGGCCGGTCGAACGCGGGGGCGATGTGGCATGATTTCTGGAACAACGCCATGTGGCGGCATTCGGAGGTGGCCTGGGCCATTTTCGAGACGGTGCTGATGGCGTTCCTCGGCACGTTCGGGGCGGCCCTTGTGGCGTTGCCGCTGGCGTTTCTTGCGGCGAGGAATTTCACGCCGGTGAAGGCGCTGATGTTCGGGGTGCGGCGGGTGTTCGACTTCGTCCGGGGGGTGGATGCGCTGATCTGGACGATCGTTCTGGCGCGGGCCTTCGGGCCGGGGCCGATGACGGGGGCGCTTGCCATTCTGCTGACGGATACGGGCACGTTCGGGAAGCTGTTCTCGGAGACGCTGGAGAATGTGGACGACAAGCAGATCGAGGGCATCCAGTCGACCGGGGCCAAGCCGTTGCAGCGCTATCGCTTCGGGGTGATCCCGCAGATCACGCCGGTGCTGTTGTCGCAGCTTCTGTATTACCTCGAATCGAACACGCGGAGCGCCACGATCATCGGGGCGATCACCGGCGGCGGAATCGGGCTTTTGCTGACGCAGGCGATCATCACCCAGAAAGACTGGGAAGAGGTGAGCTATTACATCGTGCTGATCGTGCTTATGGTGATGGCGATGGATACGATATCCGGCTGGTTGCGCAAGCGGCTCATCACCTCGGACGACAGCGGGGTCTGAGGCGTCGGACGCCTTCGGCGAGAGTATTTGGACCAAGAAGAAGCGGGGGGTGGCCCATGCCGGAGTTGGGGGTGGAGCCGTTCGTGCATCCGGATTGCGAGATTTCGGAAGTGGTGTTCGGGCGGTATTGCGAGATCGGGCGGGGGAGCCGGGTTCAGCATTCGGTGATGGGCGATTATTCCTATTGCGACCGATATTGCGACATCGCCAATGCGGAGATCGGCAAGTTCGCCAATATCGCGAGTTTTGTCAGGCTCGGGGCGAGCGATCATCCGCTGGACCGGGCGAGCCTGCATCATTTCATGTATCGGTCGGCCTATTACTGGCCGGAGGAGGCGGATGACGCCGCGTGGTTCGAGGCAAGGCGGGCGCGGCGGGTGGTGATCGGGCATGATACGTGGATCGGGCATAATGCGCAGGTGAAGCCGGAGGTGACGGTGGGCCATGGCGCCGTGGTGGCGGCCGGCGCCGTGGTGACGAAGGATGTGCCGCCTTTCATGATCGTGGCCGGGGTGCCGGCGGAGCCCTTGCGGGAGCGGCTGCCGGGGGCGGTGGCGGCGCGGCTGATGGCGCTGGCGTGGTGGGACTGGGAGCATGACCGGCTGCGCGCGGCGCTGGAGGATTTCCGGGCACTGCGGGCGGAGGCGTTTCTGGAAAAATACGGCGGGTGAGGGAAAACGGGCGACCCCGAAGGGCCGCCCTTACTGGTGCTGAAATGCGTAACTCTAACGCGGGCCGGAATAGGCGGGGTTTGCAACGGGTTCGTGTCGGGCGTGCAAAGCTTTCGTGACGGGGCTCATTCGGCGGCCATGGCGAGGCGGCCGGGGGAGTGCAGGAAGCGGCGGGCGGCCTCGCCGGTCAGGTGGGTGACGCGGCCGGCGACGAGCGTGGCCTCGACCTGCCGTGTGTCGGCGTTGACGATGGTGAGGTCGGCGCGCTTGCCTTCTGCGATGGTGCCGCGATCGGTGAGGCGCATGATGCGGGCGGGGGCTTCGGAGATGAGGGTCCACGCCTGCGGCAGGGGGAGGATGCCCTCGTCGGCCAGCCGAAAGGCGGCGGCGGCCATCGAGGGATAGTGGTAGTCGGAGACGAGCGCGTCGCATTTGCCGAGCGCGATCAGCTCGGCGGCGGAGACGTAGCCCTTTTGCGAGCCGCCGCGCACCACGTTGGGGGCGCCCAGCAGCACCGGGTCGCCCACGGCGCGGGCGAGCTTGGCCACGGCGCGGGTGAGGGGGAATTCGCAGATCTTGGCGCCGATCATCGCGTAGGTTTCGCGGGTTTCGGGGTGGCGGTCGTCGTGTGATCCGTAGCGGATGCCGAGCCGGTCGAAGGCGGCGGCGAGCGTGCAGAGGTAGCGGGGGACGGCGGGGGCCTGTCGCTTGGCGTGGTGGAGGGCGTCGGTATAAGCCTCGGGCGACTGGCCTATGGCGCGGGCCATCATCTCGAGCCGGGTGGGATCGGTATCGGCGAGTGCGAGGGTTTCGTCGAGGTGGTTGTTGAAGATGACGTAGCCGACCCCGTGGGTCTCGACGGCGTCGAGCAGGCGTTCGAGCGTGTCGGTGGTGTGGGTTTCGCAGCGGATCTGGACGCGGAGGTCGGTCTGCATCCGGGGGCGGTAGCTGTCGAGGGCTTTCAGGAACTCCTCGGCGAAATCGGGGCCGCGGTGGCCGCCTTCCCATGACCAGCTTTGCGCCATCCACGCGGTTGTCAGCCCGTTGGCGGCGGCGTCGCGGTCGGTGGAGAGGAGGGCCTGTTCGGCGGGGAAGGGGGCCGAGGGGCGGGGCCGGAGGTGGCGCTCGAAAGCGTCGCCATGCAAGTCGACGATGCCGGGGAGGATGAGAAAGCCGGTGAGGTCGACTTCGGGGAGGGGCGCGTCGGTGATCAGACCGCCCTCGACCGCCACGGGGGCCGCGTGGAACGCGCCGTCGCGCAGGGTGGCTGCGCCGGTCAGGCGCATGGCGGGCGTGGTGGCGGACATGGGGCTGCTCTCATGCTCGGGTTTTGCGGGGAGGGTAGCCGATTTGTTTATCGGTTTGGTGACAGGGGGATGGCGGATGTTCACGGATCCGCGACCGTGAGGGTGACGCGGTCGCCGGAGAACCATGTGCGGCCGTATTCCACCGGCGTTCCGTCGGCGTCGACGTTGAGGGAGATGGTGCGCAGGAGGGGGGCGCCTTCGCGGGTTTGCAGGTGGAGCGCCTGGGTGGGCGTGGCGAGCTTGGCGTTCAGCCGGGTCCAGGCGCGGGTGTAGTCGGGCAGGCCCTGTTCGGCGAGCGCGGCGGTGACGGAGCGGAGGCGGGGGAGCGCGTCGGGCAGGTCGGGGAAGCGGGCGGCGGGGAAGACGCTCTGGAACAGGGCCACGGGCTGGCCGTCGGAGAGGGAGAGACCTTCGTAGACATGGACGGGGTCGCCTTGGGCGAGGGCGAGGTGTTGGGCCTCGGTGGCGTCGGCGGCGCGGGTTTCGAGGGCGAGGATCTGCTTGCCCGGCAGATGGCCGGCGGCGCGGAGGTTCTGGTGGAAGCGGACGCGCTTGCCGATGGGGTAGTCGGTATGGCTTTGGGCGACGAAGACGCCGGCGCCGCGGCGGGCGTGGACGAGCCCGTCTTCGGCCAGCGTGGCCAGCGCGCGGCGGACGGTGTGGCGGTTGACGCCGAAGCGTTTGGCGAGCGCCGCCTCGGTCGGCAGCTTGTCGCCGGGGGCGTAGCGGCGTTCGGAGATGTCGCGGCGGAGCGTGTCGTGGATGGATTTCCAGATCGGGGTGCGCTTGGCGGTGGTGGACACGTCACGAAACTTTCACGGCTGAAGGGGTTGCCCGACTCGGGGGGGCAGTGTATGGATTTGTCTAGTTGTATAGTAGATTAGACAAGCTGGCAAGGTGTCTAGATGACCGCGAATGACGAGCGCAAGGCGTGGATGAGCCTTTTGGCCAAGGCCCCGGCGAAGGAGCTGGCAAGGCTTTGGGAGGCGTTTGGGCCGGAGCCCGGGCATGAGTGGCTGCGGGCGCCGGAAGCCGGGGGCGTGATGGTGCGCGGCCGGGCCGGGGCGACGGGGGCGCCGTTCAACCTTGGCGAGATGACGGTGACGCGCTGTTCGCTGAAGCTGGCGAGTGGCGAGGTGGGTCATGGGTATGTGCAGGGGCGTGACAAGCGGCAGGCGCGGCAGGCGGCCTTGGTGGATGCGCTGATGCAGACCGGGGAGGCCGCGAAGGTGCGCGCGGCGATACTGGAACCGCTGGGTGAAGCGCTGGAGGCGGCAAGGGCCGCGCGGGCGGCGAAGGCGGCGGCGACGAAGGTGGATTTCTTTACCATGGTGCGGGGAGAGGATTGATGGAGGCGTCGGTTCTGGAGGGCGGGTTAGGGGATGCGCCGGTCGACGCGGCACGGGCGTTTCGCGCGGCGATGCGGGTGATGGCGCGGCCGGGCACGATCGAGGCGTTGGACGCGGCGCGCCCGCCCGCGCCGGTGTCGTCGGCGGCGGGGACGCTGTTGCTGACGCTTTGTGATCACGAGACGGGGGTGTATCTGGCCGGGGCGTATGACACGGGCGAGTTGCGGGAGTGGCTGGCGTTTCATACCGGCGCGCCGGTTGTTTCGGCGGGTGAGGCGCAGTTTGCGCTGGGGGATTGGGCGGCGTTGATGCCCTTGTCTCAGTATGCGGTGGGCACGCCGGAATATCCGGATCGCTCGGCGACGCTGATCGTCGAGATGGAACGGCTGGAGACGAAGGGCACGGGTTTGCGCGGGCCGGGAATTCGGGAGCGGGCGGAGCTGAGCCTGCCGGATTCGGAGGCCATGCGGGGCAATGCGGCGCAGTTTCCGCTGGGGGTGGATTTCTTCCTGACCTGCGGGGACAGGGTGGCCGGTTTGCCGCGTTCGACCAAGCTGGAGGACGGATCATGTACGTAGCGGTCAAGGGCGGTGAGCGGGCGATTGACAATGCCCATGCGTGGCTGGCCGACGAGCGGCGGGGCGACCGGGATGTGGCCGAGTTGTCGGTGGCGCAGATCCGCGAGCAGCTGAGTTTGGCGGTGAACCGGGTGATGGCGGAGGGGTCGCTGTATGACCCGGACCTTGCGGCGCTGGCGATCAAGCAGTCGCGGGGCGATCTGATCGAGGCGATCTTCCTGATCCGGGCCTATCGGACGACATTGCCGCGGTTTGGCGCGTCAAAGCCCATCGAGACGGGCGAGATCGCGTGCGACCGGCGGGTTTCGGCGACGTTCAAGGATGTGCCGGGGGGGCAGGTTCTGGGGCCGACATTCGATTACACGCATCGGCTGCTGGATTTCAAACTGGCCGCCGATGGCGAGGTGCCGGAGGCGGCGGAGGGTAAGGCGCAGGGCGGGGCGGTGCCGCATGTGACCGGGTTTTTGAACCGCGAGGGGCTTATTCAGCAGGAGCCGGAGAGCGACGAGACCCCGCCCGATCTGACGCGGGAGCCGATGGAATTGCCGGCCGGGCGGCCGCTGCGGCTGCAATCGTTGACGCGGGGGGATGAGGGGTTCGTGCTGGGCATGGCCTATTCGACCCAGCGGGGATACGCGCGCAACCACGCTTTCGTGGGCGAGCTGCGCATCGGGGCCGTGGCGGTGGAGATGGATATCCCGGAGCTGGGCTTTGCCATCGAGATCGGCGAGATCACGGTGACGGAATGCGAGACGGTGAACCAGTTCAAGGGCTCGAAAACCGAGCCGCCGCAATTCACGCGGGGCTATGGGCTTGTCTTCGGGCAGACCGAGCGGAAGGCGATTTCCATGGCGCTGGTCGACCGGGCGCTGCGCTGGAAGGAATTGGGCGAGGATGACGTGGGGGCGCCGGCGCAGGACGAGGAGTTCGTGCTGATGCATGCCGACAATATTCAGGCGACCGGGTTTCTGGAGCATATCAAGCTGCCGCATTATGTGGATTTCCAGAGCGAGCTGGAACTTGTGCGGAAGCTGCGGCGGGAGGTGGAGGCGGCGCGCTCGTCCGCCCTTGCGGGCGGCCTCGCCCCGGATGAGGTGGCGGAATGAGGCGGAGGTTCAGGCAGGTGTCAGGGCGGTTGCGAGCCGGGGCCCGGCCCGTGACGGGCCGGCCCCGGCTGCCATGTCATTCCGCGGGGGTCTGGTCTTCGGCGTTATCGGCCGGTTTGCGGCCGAAACCGGAATTCGGGAACATGTCCATGAGCATCTTCCCGACAAGCAGTGCGCCGAAGATGACCATGAGCGCAACAATTACCATCGTCGTCATCCGTTCTCATCCCTCTCTTGATTTGAACATGAGAGCACTCGCTAACCGGGAATGTCGGCGAGACCATGGCTGAAAGGGTCCATTTCATGACAAATGACGCCGAAAATGTGACGGCCTACAATTTCGCCTATCTGGACGAGCAGACCAAGCGGATGATCCGCCGGGCGATCCTGAAAGGGCTGGCGGTTCCGGGCTATCAGGTGCCGTTCGCGAGCCGCGAGATGCCGATGCCCTATGGCTGGGGCACGGGGGGTGTGCAGGTGAGCGCGGCGGTGCTTTGCCCCGAGGATTGCTTCAAGGTGATCGACCAGGGGGCGGATGACACGACGAACGCGGTGTCGATCCGCAAGTTCTTCGAGACGACCGCCGGGGTGGCGACGACCGAGGAGACGGCGAAGGCCACGGTCATCCAGACCCGGCACCGGATCCCGGAGGCGCGGCTGGGCGAGGATCAGATCCTTGTCTACCAGGTGCCGATCCCGGAGCCGCTGCGCTTTCTGGAGCCGCGGGAGACCGAGACGCGGAAGATGCACAGCCTCGAGGAATACGGGCTGATGCATGTGAAGCTTTACGAGGACGTGGCGCAGCACGGGGCGATTGCCACCGCCTATGCCTATCCGGTCAAGGTGGAGGGGCGGTATGTGATGGACCCGTCGCCCATTCCGAAATTCGACAACCCGAAGATGGAGATGGACGCGATCCAGCTTTTCGGGGCGGGACGGGAGCAGCGGATCTATGCGCTGCCGCCGCATTCGAAGGTGGTGAGCCTCGATTTCGAGGATCACCCGTTCGAGGCGTCGAAGGCGGATCATGCCTGTGACATCTGCGGGGCGGAGGACAGCTATCTCGACGAGGTGATCACCGATGACGCGGGCGGGCGGATGTTCGTGTGCTCGGATACCGATTATTGCCGCTCGCGGCGGGCGGCCGGGCATATGGGGGCGCAGGGTGTGCCCTATGAGGAGGGCGCGGCATGACACCGCTTTTGCAGGTTGAAGGCGTTTCGAAATTTTACGGCGCGCGGATCGGGTGCGAGGATGTGAGTTTCGAGCTTTTCCCGGGCGAAGTGATGGGAATAGTCGGGGAGAGTGGATCGGGTAAATCCACGCTTCTGGGCTGCCTCGCCGGCCAGTTAGCTCCTGATGCCGGCGAGGTCTTGTTCGACACACGGGCCGAGGGGTTGCGCGATACGCTGAAGATGTCGGAGCCGGAGCGGCGGATGCTGGGACGGACGGACTGGGCCTTCGTGCATCAGAATGCGCGGGATGGTTTGCGCATGGGGGTGAGCGCCGGGGGCAATGTGGGCGAGCGGCTGATGGCCGTGGGCGCGCGGCATTACGGGCAGATAAGGGGGCAGGCGATCGACTGGCTGGGGCGGGTCGAGATTTCCGAGGACCGGGTGGATGACCGGCCGGGGCAGTTCTCTGGCGGGATGCAGCAGCGGTTGCAGATCGCGCGGAACCTCGTGACCGGGCCGCGGCTGGTGTTCATGGATGAGCCCACGGGCGGGCTGGACGTGTCGGTGCAGGCAAGGCTGTTGGATTTGCTGCGGGGGCTGGTCAGGGAGATGGGCTTGAGTGCCATTATCGTCACCCATGATCTGGCCGTGGTGCGGCTGCTGGCGGATCGGCTGATGGTGATGAAGGGCGGGCATGTGGTCGAGGCCGGGCTGACCGATCAGGTGTTGGACGACCCGCAGCACGGGTATACGCAGTTGCTGGTATCAAGCGTATTGCAGGTGTAGCCGATGATCGAGAGTTTCAGACCGGACGAGGCCGGGGGCCTTGCGCGCGAGGAGGGGATCGGGGCCGGTGCGGTCTGGATCGATCTTTTGGAGCCTACGGCGGAGGAATTGGCGCGGGTGGGCGATGCCACCGGGGCGAAATTGCCGACCAAGGAGGATATGGAGGAGATCGAGCTGTCGAGCCGGCTGTACCGGGACGGCGATATCGATTTCATGACGCTGGTGCTGCCGGCGCTGTCGGAGACCGAGAAGCACGAGGTGGCGCCGGTCACCTTCGTGATGTGCGAGGGGCGGCTGGTGACGATCCGCTATCACGAGCCGCGGCCGTTCCGGACCTATCCGGTCAGGGCGGCGCATAGCCCCTATGACACCGATTCCGCGCAGGAGGTGCTGTTCGGCCTGCTGGACGAGATCATCGACCGGCTGGCGGATATTCTCGAACTGACCGACGGGCGGATCGAGGGGGTGTCGCGGGGGCTGTTCGGCAATGGCTTGGAGGTCGAGGTGGCGGACCGGCGTTCGGCGCTGGCGACGCTGGGGCAGGCGGGGGCGCTGGTGTCGGATGTGCGCAACAGCCTTGTGACCATCGAGCGGGCGCTGACCTTCCTGAACCGCGAGGCGGCGGGGGACGGGAAGAAGCCGCCGCGCGCGATCAAGGTTCTGGCGAGCGACGTGGCGTCGCTGTCGGAGCATGCGGGGTTCCTGACCCAGAAGCTGAGCCTGATCCTCGATACGTTTTTCGGCCTCACCACGATCGAGCAGAATGCCGTGACCAAGACGTTTTCGCTGGTCGCTGTCCTGTTCATGCCGCCGACGCTGATCGGGGCGGTGTTCGGGATGAATTTCGCGTGGATGCCGTGGATCGCCACGCCTTGGGGCTTTGGCGCCTCGGTGGTGGCGATGGTGGCGTCTTCGGTGCTGTCTTACCTCTATTTCCGATGGAAGAACCTGTTATGACCCATGATCCCGTGATCGCGCTGAGCGATGTTTCCAAGGCTTTCGTGCTGCACAACCAAGGGGGCGCGCGGATACCGGTGATGGCCGGGGCCGAGTTGAGCGTGGGTGCCGGGGAGTGCGTGGCGCTGACCGGGGCGTCGGGGGCGGGGAAGTCGACCCTGATGCGGATGATCTATGGTAATTACCTTGCGGCGTCGGGGACGATCATGGTGGCGGGGGTGGATGTGGCGAAGGCGGAGCCTAGGGAGATCCTGACGCTGAGGCGGCAGACGCTGGGTTACGTGAGCCAGTTCCTGCGGGTGGTGCCGAGGGTGCCGACGCGGGAGGTGGTGGCCGAGCCGTTGCTGATGACCGGGCATGCGCGGGAAGAGGCGATGGCACGGGCGGAAGAGTTGTTGGCAAGGCTGAACATTCCGGAGGCGTTGTGGGGTCTGAGCCCGACGACCTTTTCGGGGGGCGAGCAGCAGCGGGTGAATATCGCAAGGGGGTTTGCCTATACCTATCCGGCGATGTTGCTGGATGAGCCGACCGCGAGTTTGGATGCCGAGAACCGGGATACGGTGCTGCGGCTGATCGAGGAGGCCAAGGCACGCGGGGCGGCGATACTGGGCATCTTCCATGATGTCGAGGCGCGGGAGCGGGTCTGCGACCGGGAGGTCGATGTCTCGGGTTTCACCCCGGCGGCGGCATGAGCGCGGGCACGCTGATCGGCGTGGTCGGCCCTTCGGGTGTCGGCAAGGACAGCGTGATGGAGGCGCTGGCCGCGTCGGAGCCGTCGATGGGGCTGGTGCGGCGGGTGATCACGCGGCCGGAGGCGGCGGGCGGCGAGGCGTTCGAGGGGGTGAGCGAGGCGGAGTTCGCCCGGCGGCGCGAGGCGGGCGCGTTCGTGCTGCACTGGCCGGCGCATGGCTTGTTCTATGGCGTGCCGGCGACGGTGAAGGACCGGCTGGCGCAAGGCGAGACCTGTCTGGTGAACCTGTCGCGGGCGGTGCTGGGGCAGGCGGAGCGGGTGTTCGAGCGGTTCGTCACGCTGCATTTGACCGCGCCGGCGGAGGTTCTGGCGGCGCGGCTGGCCAAGCGGGGGCGCGAGGACGAGGCGGAGATTGCCCGGCGGCTGTCGCGGCAGGGGTTTGCCCTGCCCGAGGGGCTGGGCCGGGTCATCGAGGTGGCCAATGACGGGCCGCTGGAGCGGACGGTGGAAACGGTGCTGGCGCGGCTTCAGGCGGGGAAGGTGTGACGTTGGATCAGGTGGAAGAAGCCATCCTCCCCCTCGCCCACGAGGCTGAGCCCGTCGAGCGTGAAGGGGTCGGGCACGATCCCGTCGAGCTGTTGGGCGAGGACGGATTTCACGGGCGCGATCCGGTCCTTCGGGAGCTTGGAGGAGAGGGTCATGTGGAAGCGGAATTCCTCCATCACGTAGGGGTAGCCCCAGCGGTCGAGCAGCGCCTCCTGCCGCTCGGTGAGCCCGGCGGCGCGGCGCTTGTCGCGTTCGGCGTCGGTGAGCGGCGCGCGGAAGCTGTCGAGGGTTTCGACGGCCATCGCCGCGATGCCCTCAAGCTGGGTGGCGTCGCCGCGCGGCACGAGGGCGAGGAAGCGGCCCAAAGCGGCCAGTTCCAGCCCGTCGAACGTGGCGGCGGGCATCTGGGTGCAGAGCCGGTCGAAGGCGGTGAAGAGGGCGTCTTCGGTCTGGCCCTCGGCCAGCCGGAAGGGCGGCTTGATCGTGGCGTGAAACCCGTAGCGGCGGGGCGTTTCGGTGATCTCGCCCAGTGGCGCCGGCAGGCCGGGGAGGTCGGGCTGATCGGCCGGCTCGCCCCGGGCGATATCCCATCCCAGCCACTCCGCCCCGAAGCGGGCGAACCCCTCGTCGGAGGGGGTGTAATAAACCGCGTAGCGTTTGTATTCCATCGTTCCGCCTTTCCCGTCATTCCCTGCCATCAAAGAGTATCGCTGACATGACACAGGAATTCGTTCTCGCCAATGCCACCGTGGTTCTGCCGGGGGAAACCGTCACCGGGTCTGTCCGGTTCCGGGGGGAGGAAATCGTGGATATCGCGACCGGGGCGGGCGTGCCCGAGGGGGCGGTGGATTGCGGCGGCGATTACGTGGCGCCGGGGCTGGTGGAGTTGCATACCGACAACCTCGAGCGGCATATCCAGCCGCGGCCGATGGTCGACTGGCCGCATGATGCCGCGATCCTTGCGCATGATGCCGAGTTGGCGGGGACGGGGATCACCACGGTGTTCGACGCGATGCGGGTGGGCTCTATCCCCAGCGGGCAGGGCCGGTACCTGAAATACGCCCGGCAGTTGGCCTCGGAATTGTGGACGCTTCGGGCGGAGGATGCGCTGAAGATCAGCCATTTCCTGCATTTGCGGGCGGAGGTGTGTTCCGAGACGCTGATCGAGGAGATGGAGGAGTTCGGCGCGGAAGATCGGGTGGGGCTGGTCAGCCTGATGGATCACACGCCGGGGCAGCGGCAGTTTCGCGATCTCAGCAAGCTTGAGGATTACCTGAAGGGCAAGAAGGGCTTTTCCGATGCCGAATTTGCCGAGCATGTGGCGCAGCTCAAGGCGCTGAGGGCGCGGCATGGCGACCGGCACGAGGCCCATGCGGTAGAGGCGGCGGCGCGGTATGGCGCGGTGCTGGCGAGCCATGACGACACGACCGAGGGACAGGTGGCGGTGTCGCATGGCTATGGCATCAGGCTGGCGGAGTTTCCGACGACGCGGGAGGCCGCGCAGGCCTGTCACGAGAGCGGGATTGCCGTGATGATGGGGGCGCCGAACCTGATCCGGGGCGGGTCGCATTCCGGGAACGTGGCGGCGCGGGAGCTGGCCGAGGCGGGCTTGCTGGATATTCTGAGTTCGGATTACGTGCCGGCGGCGCTTTTGATGGCGGCGGTGCAGCTGGGCGAGCTGTGGGGGAATATGGCGCGCGGGATCGCCACGGTGACGCGGAACCCGGCGCGGGCGGTGCATCTGGACGACCGGGGCGAGATTGCCGCGGGGCAGAGGGCCGACATCGTGCGGTTCGCGCTGTGCGGCGGCGTGCCGGCGGTCAGGGGCGTGTGGTCGCGCGGGGTGCGGGTGGCGTGAGCGGGCTTTGACTTCGCCTTGGTGCGCGCGCATAAGGCGAGTCGAGTTGAGAGGAGACGCCCATGCCTGCCGAGTACCTGTTCGACGCGCCGGACCAGCCCGTGGTGCCCGTGGAAGGCGAGGCGCGGGAATTCCCCGTGCGCCGCATCTTCTGCGTGGGGCGCAACTATGCCGCCCATGCCGCCGAGATGGGCAACGAGGTCGACCGCGAGGCGCCGTTCTATTTCACCAAGTCGGCCCATGCGCTGTGCCTGTCGGGGGGCGAGATTGCCTATCCGCCGGGGACGGCGGATTGCCATCACGAAATGGAGTTCGTGGTGGCGCTGGATCGGGGCGGGTTCGAGGTGTCGGAGGCCGAGGCGATGGGGCTGGTTTACGGCTATGCCTGCGGGATCGACCTGACCCGGCGGGACCTGCAGGCGGCGGCGAAGGACAAGCGGCGGCCGTGGGATCTGGGCAAGGATTTCGAGAACGCGGCGATCATCGGGACGCTGACGCCGAAGGGCGAGTTCGGCGAGATCGGGGGGCAGCGGATCGCGCTCAGGAAGGATGGCGAGACGGTGCAGGACGCGGTGCTGTCGGAGATGGTGTGGAGCGTGCCCGAGCTGATTGCGCATTTGTCGCGGTTCTACAGGCTGGCGCCGGGGGACCTGATCTATACCGGGACGCCGGCGGGGGTTGGGCCGGTGCAGCCGGGGTCTGTGCTGGAAGGGGAGATCGAGGGGCTGTCACCGCTTCGGATCGGGGTTGCGGGGTAGGCGGAGCCTGCTGATGCGGCCGAAAGGGGCCGTTGGTGGGCGAGTATCAAGCTGGTCAGTGGAGAAGACTGCCCTTCGTTCCATCCGCTCGAACAGGTGAACCGCCCGCAGTTGACCTTGACAGAGGCCTCAGCAAAACGCGTGAGATTGTTGTCACTGGGTACTTGAGACGTCTCGGGTGTGTCTATCGTACTGGATAAGGCCCGGCGGGTTGCCTGATTGGCCGTTGGTCTGGGGTGAACGGGCGAT
>Ga0310345_10000114_pt1 | contig 168624 bp, 164 predicted proteins | sample HC15DNA20500_MG_FD_204667 | JGI IMG/M metagenome (GOLD analysis project Ga0310345, IMG submission 204667) | Marine microbial communities from station ALOHA, North Pacific Subtropical Gyre - HC15-DNA-20-500_MG | ecosystem: Environmental > Aquatic > Marine > Oceanic | place: Pacific Ocean... | reverse complement strand
TAGTCACCACGGTCACGCCGTTTGCATCCGGCGTTCCGCACGCGGTGGGGCTCCGGCCTGCTTCGTGCTCTCCCCGGTGGACGATGCTACGTCACCGCATCCCTGCTGAGGGTTTCCGCCTCCGGTTGGAAGCGGCTCTCTGCCGGACTGACGCCAGCTTCGGGCGTCGGGACCACACGACTTGGGCCGGCGCGCACAGCGTGGTTCGTCTGCCGTCGCTTGCATCGCTCACACGCCTCCGGATGTTGCGCACGCCCTTGCGGGTGCGTGCGCGCGATCCGGGCTTGCGCCCTGCGACCCTCGCTCCGGCCTGACGCTGCCGCGCCACCGCATCCCGCCCCGCGTATCGTGACGATCGCGAAACGCCCCTCATGACGGGGCGGGACGAATAGGAATATAATCCAATTGCGAGAATTGTCAATCCGCGAGGTATCGAATGGGTATCTTCCGATCCGCGCCGGACGGTCCTAAACAGGCCCCGCCAATTTTTCACGATGCTGAAGGAACCTTTCGCGGTTCCGTGGTTGGTACAGATGGCAGACAGCATCATCCCCCACCGGACATACCGTTCCCGGACCAGCCGGGTCGCTCATGTCATCGAACGCGTCGGACTGTCCATGGCCGGCGCGTCGTGCGGCCTGTTCGTGGCCGCGCATGTCGCGAACGCACGCGTCGATGCGCTGGGCTCCGTGAGCATGAGCCTCGCCCTGATGATTCTTGGAGCAATCGGGTTCTATCTCGGGATCGATGTGCCCCCTCACCGCAACGCCAGACTGCATCTGGCACGCGCACGCGCCGACGAACCTCCGCCGTCCACCGACCCCGTCGAGCTTCTGAGCTCGGCTGGAACCTTTCTCGCCGCCATAACGGCTTTCATATCGGTGTATTCCATCGTCACCGACGCCGATACAACCACCGCGACATCGTCATTGCTCGCGTTCGGCTGGCTGCTTGGCGTGACGATACAGATCGTGGCCGGTCTGACGGCGCGCATGCGGAAAACTTGAGAGAATTTGAATCGAATCGACGTTGCCCCCGCAGGGCGTGCGTCGGCTTCAGGACGTCTTTCCGCGCCCGGGATGCGACGCGCCGGTTTTCATGACCATGGACGCGCCCAGCGCTTCGCGTTGTTTTTTCAGGGCATCGCCCCGCGCCTTCGCACACAGCGCCTTGTCATAAGGCGTCGGCTGCCTCGGCCCCACCAGTTCGACGCGCGACACCATCTGCCGGGGCATGGTGCTGCCATCGGAAGGTGGCTGATTGATCATGGGAGGTGGCTTGCGTGATGACATGCCACATAAACGCGCAGGCTCCCTGAAAGTTTCCTGGAACAAATCGCGCGGCACAATTTAATCTCAATCGCGCCACTGTGACGCAGCAGAGTCGCTCACGGTTCGGCCCGTTCATGGTCCCGTCGCAATTGCGGACGAAGCTCCCGCCGCGCAACCCGCCATGACCAGGCGCGGCAGCCGGTCGCCGGATCATGCCCGGGCGCGGATTGTTCTCGTCATTCTTCTTCGAAACGAGGAGTTTGCTCATGGCTTCCAAGGTCAAACCCATTCCCCAAGGCTTCCACACCGTCACGCCTTATCTCATTGTCGATGGCGCGGAGAAGGTGATCGGCTTTCTGAAGAAAGCCTTTGATGCCGAACTGCTGCACGAGATGACCAAGCGGCCCGACGGCACCGTGATGCACGCCACGCTGAAAATCGGCAACTCGATGGTCATGATCGCGGACTCGTCCGAACACGCCAAGGCTTCGCCGGTCATGCTCTATCTGTATGTGCCGGACGCGGACGCCGCCTACCAGAAAGCCATCAGGGCCGGCGCCACCTCGATCATGGAGCCGATGGACCAGTTTTACGGTGACCGCTCCGGCGGCGTGAAAGATCCCGCGGGCAATAGCTGGTTTGTCGGCACGCATATCGAGGACATCAGCGCCAGCGACCTGAAGAAGCGCGCGGAGGAAGAACTCAGGAAGCGCAGCAAGGCGGCGTAAGCGCCCTGCACCGGGCGCGGGCCGGACGCTCAGTGCGGCCCTTCGCGCTCGTAGATGAACTTCGGCATTTCCCACTTGTAGCGGATCGCCAGCAGGCGGAACGTCAGGCCGAAGGCGACCGACCCGATCACCACCGCGACATGCTCGGTGCCGAAATGCGTGCCCGCGACATAGATCGCGCCCGTCATCAACGAGACGCTGGCGTAAAGCTCGCTGCGGAACAGCAGCGGCACCTCGGTGCACAGGATATCGCGCAGCACGCCGCCGGCGCATCCGGTGATCATCCCCGCCACCACCACGATGGTCACCGGATGCCCCATGCTCCGCGCGACGTTGCAGCCGATGATGGTAAAGACAACGAGCCCGATCGCATCGAGCACGAGAAACAGATAATGAAAGCGATGCACCACGCGCGCCAGCGCGATGGTCAAAAGCGCCGCGCCGCCGGTCAGGAACAGCAGCGAGGGATATTTCACCCAGAGCAGCGGATAATGCCCGAGCAGCACATCGCGCAGCGAACCGCCGCCGAGCGCGGTGATGCATCCGAGCATCGCGACGCCGAACCAGTCCATCTTGCGCCGCCCGGCCGCCAGCGCCGCCGTCATGGCCTCGGCAACCATGGCGAACAGACCGAAGATGAAAAGAACTGATTCTGCGGGCTCCATGAGGGAGGCGTAGCATAGTTCAGACGCCGACGCAGTGCAGGGACGCCGCGCAAAAGCTTATGCGGACTGACCAGCTTATACCCGGTCATCCCCGCGAAAGCGGGGATCCAGCCTTTAAATAGAAACCTCACATGGCGCTGACAAACCGCAAACTGGGTCCCCGCCTGCGCGGGGACGACCGGTTGAGAGATGCGAGACCATGACGAAGTGAATTACGCGGGCCAGCTCTCCGCCTGTACCATGATGTCGCGCGTGCGCTTCACCTCGGGCCAGTCGCGGTCGAAGTCGCGGATCAGCCGCTTCATCTCCTCCCCGCCCGCCGCAGCGTCCAGCGACGCACGGTCCGGGAATTCATACATCGCCAGATGCACGGCAGGATCGTTGGCGAGCCAATAGCGCCACGCACGCTTTGAGCCGAACGACTTCACCGCATCCGGCAGATGCTCGCGCGAATACCACGCATCGAACGCAGCGCGTTTGGATTCATCGGGGACAGTGGCGCGGACGACGAGGATGTGGGGCATTGATGACCTAGGGTGACTTAGTTACCATAGAAGATAACTCTGATTGAGCGATGGCCTCATGTCCAATGATTCAGATAAGTCGCTGGTAAAAATCACCGACCTATTTGGTGTTGCTAAGCCCCTTGAGCAGTTGGTATCTGCGATAGAACGAGGGGTCGGCAATTTCATGCGGCCCATTCAGAAGCGAAGAGACACAAAGGCCGATATTTCCTCCTTCAATAACTGGAACGAAGCAATTTCGCGAACGGGCCTTTCGGTAAACGCCGCTGAACTTACGCTAAGCGACCGAGCTATTGTACGCCTAACCGCAGACAACATTCGGAAACAACACAATCGAGAACTTGTAGCTATCGAAGCGGTAAATGAACATCTTCATACGTTAGGGGACAGTTCAAACGAGCCGCAAAATACGAGCACGATAGAGGCCGAGTGGCTGGATCGATTTTGGCGACTGGCAGAAGACGTTACGGATAAAGATATGCAAACCGTTTGGGGGCGTATTTTAGCTCGCCAGGCAAAAGGCCCGGCTAGATACAGCGCGAGATGCTTAGAGGCATTAAGCCTACTTAGCAGACAAGAAGCGAAGGACCTAGAGACACTCAGCAAGTTCGTAATTGAAGCAACCGCTTATGGCGAGCCGAGTCACTTCTTTTTGCTAAGCCCATACTTAGTAAGCTCCGACCGCCCCTCGCAAACACTAACGGATGAAATTCAAAAATTGATCGGAAATCCATTTCAAGCTGTCTTCGGACCGGCGGGGTTCTACGTCGACTCAGGGTCCGGGTGGGCTCAAGATATCAAGATTGACGTCGAGGATGGAAAAGCTCCAGTACGGATCGCGAGGAAGCAATTTGTTATTCGATACAACGCCTCAACTACGTGCTTGGACAAGCTCGGCTCCGGACTAGGAATCACACCGCTGGGCGCGGAAATATTCAGTCTAATCGAGAGTGAGCCAGATTCCAGATTCATAGAACTCTTTTCATCCGCGCTTTCTCATTATGGATTGCGCCTTGAAGACAATAGCTGATCTATTTCCCCTCACAACGGAATGTTGTCGTGCTTCTTCATCGGCACGTCGACGTGCTTGTCCTTCAGCATCGCCAGCGCGCGGGCGATGCGCTTGCGGGTCGAATGCGGCATGATCACGTCGTCGATGTAGCCGCGCTCGGCGGCGACGAACGGTGACAGGAAGCGGTCCTCGTATTCCTTGGTGCGCGCGGCGATCTTTTCCGCATCGCCGATGTCCTGCCGGAAGATGATTTCCACCGCGCCCTTTGCGCCCATCACCGCGATCTGTGCCGTCGGCCAGGCGTAGTTCATGTCCGCGCCGATTTCCTTCGAGGCCATCACGTCGAACGCGCCGCCGTAGGCTTTGCGCGTGATGACGGTGACCAGCGGCACGGTGCACTGGCTGTAGGCGAACAGCAGCTTCGCGCCGTGCTTGATCAGCCCGCCGTATTCCTGCGCGGTGCCCGGCAGGAAGCCCGGCACGTCCACGAAGGTGACGATCGGAATGTTGAAGGCATCGCAGAAGCGCACGAAGCGCGCGGCCTTGCGCGAGGCGTCGCTATCGAGCACGCCCGCCAGCACCATCGGCTGGTTGGCGACGAAGCCCACCGTCTTGCCCGCGATGCGGCCGAAACCGGTGACGATGTTTTTTGCGAAGGTGTCCGCGAGTTCGAAGAAGTCGCCCTCGTCCACCACTTTCAGGATCAGTTCCTTGATGTCGTATGGCTGGTTCGGATTGGCCGGGATCAGCGTGTCGAGCGACTCTTCGGTGCGCTCGATGTCGTCGAAGCTCGGCCACTCCGGCACGCCTTCGGTGTTGTTGCTCGGCAGGAAGTCCAGCAGCCGGCGCATCTGGAGCAGCGTCTCGACGTCGTCGCTGAACGCGCCGTCGGCGATCGATGACTTCGTCGCGTGGACGCTCGCGCCGCCGAGTTCTTCCGCGGTGACCACTTCGTTGGTCACGGTCTTCACCACGTCGGGGCCGGTGACGAACATGTAGCTGGTGTTCTTCACCATGAAGATGAAGTCGGTCATCGCCGGCGAATAGACGTCGCCGCCCGCGCACGGGCCCATGATGACGCTGATCTGCGGGATGACACCCGAGGCGATCACGTTGCGGCGGAACACATAGGAGTAACCGGCCAGCGCAGCGACGCCTTCCTGGATGCGCGCGCCGCCCGCGTCATAAAGGCCGATGATCGGCGCCCGCGCCTTCAGCGCCATGTCCTGCAGCTTGGTGATCTTCAGCGCGTGGGTCTCCGACAGCGAGCCGCCGAACACGGTGAAGTCCTTGGCGAACACGAAGGTGGTGCGGCCGTTGACCGTGCCCCAGCCGGTGACGACGCCGTCGCCGGGGATCTTGGTCTTGTCCATGCCGAACTCGACCGAGCGATGCTCGACGAACATGTCGAATTCCTCGAACGAACCCTTATCCAGCAGCAGCTCGATGCGCTCGCGGGCGGTCAGCTTGCCGCGTGCGTGCTGCGCCTCGATGCGCTTGTCGCCGCCGCCCTTTTTTGCGCCCGCGCGGCGTTGATCGAGTGCTTCGAGGATATGCTTCATGGATTTCGTCCCGGTGTGTTCACGGGCGGCGGACGCCGCCGTTCTTGGATGGTTGGGCAGCTTTCTAGCACGCTGTTTGGGCGGGAGAAAATGGCCCTGCTGCCCCGAAAATGGCGGGTCTGGCTGGCCTGTGGCGCGTGCTAAAAGGCGTCCTTTACAGGGATTCGCAAGCCATGACCGAGACCGCGACGACCCCGGCCCCAGGCAGCGCCACCGGCGGGGTCCGCACCCTGCTCCGGCTGGAGGGCGCGGCGCTCGCCGCCGCCTGCATGGTGTTCTACAGCTATTTCGAGGGCTCCTGGTGGATGTTCGCCATCCTGCTGCTGGCGCCGGACCTGAGCTTTCTGGGCTATCTCGCCGGTCCGCGCGCGGGAGCCGCCGCATATAACGCCGCCCATGCGGCGATCATCCCGATGCTGCTCGGCATCTTCGCCATGGTCATGCCCTCGGCGCTGGCGATGCACCTGTCGCTGATCTGGTGCGCGCATATCGGGATCGACCGCGCGCTCGGCTATGGCCTGAAATACGACGCGGGATTTACGTTCACCCATCTGGGGCGGATCGGAAAGTACGCGGGCCGATAGCCTGCGCCCTCCCCGATGAGTCTATTCGCAGACCATCACGCGAGCGTCTCGTCCAGCCAGTCGAAGATGCGAGCGTTGGAAAGCCGGCTCGCGCCGACCTGACAATGCGCGCCCGCGCCTTCCGCGTTTGAGAAGTGGATCATGGTCTTGCGGCAGGTCAGATGATCGAACAGCTGCTGCGGCTGGCCCTTGAAGAACAGATCGTCTTCCGGGTCGAGCACCAGCGTCGGGCAACTGATCTTTTCCGCGATGCCGTCCTTGACGTTGAAGTCTAGCGCCTTGGCGAAATAGCCGCGCGGCGTTTTCGCGCCAGTGCAGTACATGCCGTGGGTAATGGCCCAGCGCGAGACCGGCGATGCCTTCATCGCGGCTTCAAGCGCGCGATCGACCTCCGGCGCGTGCTCCGCCCGCAGCGATGCGTCGAATGCATCGGACTTGTCCGGCGGAACGCGGGCGGCAGCGCGGTGGACTGCGCCGTAATCGTAGAGGCCATCGTTGGCCACCAGTGCCGCGATGCGCTTTTCGAAAGCCGCCGCGCGCGGCGCAAGCACGCCGCCGAGGCTGATGCCCATATACGCGATCTTCTTCGGATCGACCCCCGGCTGCTTCAGCGCGAAATCGACCACCGGCGTGATGACCTTCTCCCAGTCCGGCCGGAACACCAGACCTTCGCGATGCAGCGGCCCGTATTGGCCCGGCCCATCGAAGGCCAGAACATTGTAGCCGCGCTCGACACCGGCACGCGCGCCCGAGAAATGCATCTCTTCCACCGAGCCGTCGAAGCCGGTGTGCATGATCAGCGTCGGGCGCGGACGGCCCGAGTCATCGACGAGGTGGAGATAGCCCGGCAGCGTGGTGTTCTCGTAAGGAATCTCGACATGCTTGATCGGCTGGTCATGAAGCGCCGCACTCTGCTTGTAGGTCTCCACCGACAGCTTGTAGGCCCGCGTGACCCGCGGATCTTTCGGGTTGGCATGGAGGAAGAACTCGGACGCGAAGTAATAGGTGCTGGCGCGCAGGAAGCTGTCGCGGGCGCTGACGCGGTGGCCGCGTGCGAGCTGATCGGTCCCCTCCTTGGCCACCTTGTCGGCGGTCGCATTCCACTCGTCGTACCAGCTGTCGTAATCCCCGGCCTTGATGCGGGACGACGTCGCCAGGACCTCGCCGAACAGCGCGCCGCCATATTCCGCATTCCCGAAAATCCGCTGGGTCTCGAACCAGAACTGGACGTCATCCGCAAACAGCGGCGGCTTGGCCGCCGGAGGTTTCGGCGCGGCCGCTGCGGCCGGCGGCGCGGTCTGTGCGACCGCAAACGTGCTGGTGGCCAGGGTGGCCAGCGATACGCCGAGTTCCAAAAGTGTCCTGCGATCCATGGGTTCCTCCAAATTGTTTATTGGCGCCCGCTACAATGGCATCAGATAATCACTAACGCAAATTAATTTGCATTAAGGAAGGCCCATGATGGGGAAAACCCGGCCCGGCGGACGGACCGCCCGGACCAAGGAAGTGGTCTTTGAGGCCGTCGCCGCCCTGATCGCCGAGCGCGGTTACGGCAACATCGCCATGACGGACATCGCCGAGCGCGCCGGCGTGGCGGCCACGAGCCTGTACCGCCGCTGGGGCGACGTGCGCGTGCTGGTGCTGGAAGTGGCCGTGGAAGAGCTGATGCGCGAGCGGCCCCTGCCCGATACCGGATCGCTGCGCGGAGACCTGATCGCCTGGGGCCGCTCGATCGCTGCGGGCCTCGCCAGCCGCGACGGCTCGTCGTTCTTTCGCGCGCTGATTGCGACCACGATGCCGGCCGGCGAGTACGAATCGGCGCGCTTGGCAACACTCGCGCCGCGCAGCAAGCAAATCTCGACCATGCTGGCGCGCGCCCGCGAACGCGGTGAAAAAACGCCATCGACATCCGAAGTGCTGGATCACCTGCTCGCGCCGCTTTATGTGCGGGCGCTGTTCGGCTCGCCTGCCGACGAAGCCTTCGCCGAAACCCTGGTTGAGCGGCTGCTGGCCAGATAGGACTTAACGCTGCGCAATATTCCCGCGCACAGAAAGATCAGGCCATGCTGTTTCTTGTCATCTCCGAACCCCGGCCCGAGCGGTCATCCGATGTTGCCAAGGCGCGGCAAGGTTTCTGGCCGTGGATGGAGACGTATCAGGCGCAAGGAATCTGCAAGCACATCTATCCGCGCGTCGGGCGCGGCGCGGTGGCGATCTTCGATGTCGAGAGTAACGAGGTCCTCCACCGGATTCTGAACGAATGGGCGGACATCATCCCCGCCCGGTTCGACACCTATCCGCTGGTCGATCTGGCCGCGACCAAGGCCGTGCTGGCGGCGCAGGTGGCAGGGAAGACGGCAGAGGAATAAGTCTCACGCCTTCGGCGGACGGCTCGGCACGAAGTAGCTCGACTTGTGCACCACCTTGCCGTCGCGGAGCGTAATGACGTCCACCAGTTCCATGGTCACCGGCGTGCCGTCGGGCTTCGTTGCGGTGAGAATCGATTCCGAGACGAAATGATCGTCGCTGCCATAGAGCGCGACCGGCTCGAACTTGATTCCCGGCAATCCTGAGATGTCCTTGCCGAACTGCTCGGCGACCGACTCCTTGCCCTTGTAGACCTTCGGGCTGCCGTGGCGCTGATAGCTGGTGTCGTCGGTATGAAACGCCATGATCGCTGCAACGTCGTGGGCGTTCCACGCGGCGTTGTAACGCGTGGCGAGATCTTTCCACGACGAGGTCGGCGCAATTTTCGCAGCTGCTGAAGAGGACATCAACTCACTCCCTGGGCTCTTTATTCTTCTGAATTGCCACGAGCCTAGCCGGTTTCGCGCGGGTGCGAAACCGGACAAAGTGTCAGATGGCTCCTATGTCGCTGAGGCATTGCTGCGCGATCTTCATCCGGCTGGCGATGTGCTTGTCCTCGCGGATGTCGAGGTTGAGCGCGAACACGGTCTGCGCACTGCCCTTCTCGGCCCAGCCGACCAGCCAGCCGAGGCTCGCCTTCACACCCTCGACTGCTGTCCTGTCATCGACGCCGATCAGGCCTGTCTTGGCGCGGATGATGCTGTCGCCTGCCTTCGTCACCGGCAGAATGTCCGCAGTCAGATCCTGCGCGCGCTTCGACACCGGCAGCGTCCGCCGCCGCAGCTTGTCCACGAATGCGATCTGCTCCAGCGGCGAGATGCGCAGGTCACCCGTCAGCCAGAAGCGATCGATGCCGCCGCCGATGTTGCGGTTGCCGTACTCGAACGTATCGACATACGTCTGCATCCGCTCCGCGCCGATGCGCCGCGCGATCTGCTGATAGACCGGCACCACAGAAGCCGCGATGGCGGTCCGCATGGTGTGATCCTTGTTCCACTCGGGGATGCTCCGCGTCACGCCATCCCACTTGAAGATGTCCTTGTCCGGATCGGCGACGACGCCGGTTTCCAGCGCAATGACGGAATTGGCAATCTTGAAGCTGGACGCCGGAAGGACAGCCTCGCGGGCGCGGGTGTTGTCGCTGGCGATGACGTGCTGATCGTCGGCCTGAAACGCCGCGAAGGCGCCAACGGTGCCGTCGTCGGTGAAATACTTCTGCAAATTCTTGCGGACTTCGTATCGCGGCACGCCAGTGGCGAATGCAGGTACCGGGATAACGGCCGCAGCGGCGGCAAGCGACAAGACATGACGGCGATTGATCATGATCATCTCATACGAATTGGCGGCGCTAATTGCGCGGCGCATCGTGGTGAAATGATGACGGTTCCAGTCTTCGTCATTGCGAGGAGCAAAGCGACGAAGCAATCCAGCTTCAAGCGTGGATTGCTTCGCTTCGCTCGCAATGACGATAACTAAATCTAGCGCAGCCGTCCCGTCAGCCGCATGACGAAAATCAGGACTTCCGCGACGCCCTTGTAAAGTTCGGCTGGAATCTCGTCGCCGAGTTCGACATTGGACAGCGCGCCCGCCAGCACTTCATTCTCCTGAATGGGAATGTCGTTCTCTTTGGCGATCTCGATGATCTTCTCGCCGAGCGTGCCCTTTCCCTTGGCGACGACGCGCGGCGCACCCTTCTTGTCGTAGTGCAGCGCGACCGCGAGACGGTTTTTGATATCGATGCTCACAGCGCGCGATCCAGAAAATGGCCGGCCGGGGGCGGAGCGGACTTCGGCGGCGCGCCCTCGCCGATCACGATGTCGCCCGGCTCAAGCGCCGCTTCGCGCAGCGCATGCGACAGTTGCGGCGCATTGATGCGAAGCTGCGCCGCCGTCGCGGGCCGCTCGGCCCACATCCGCACCGACGTTCGTCCATGGCTCAATGACACCAGCGCGTGCACCGGACCGCTCGGCTCGACATCGAGTGAAAAGCGCGCCCGCCAGGCGCGGCTGGCCGCTTCGGCTTCGCTGCCTGCGCCATCGCGCGAAATCTCGAACTGCGCCACCGCCGTGCCTTGCGCCGTGGCGAACGGAATCTCGAAATTCCAGCGCGGCGCGGTCGGATCGTTGCGCGCGCCGGGCACATCCAGCGGCAACGAAGCCGCCTGCAACAGCGTCTGCCGCGCCAATGCGGCGTCGGTATCCTCGATCAGCCGATGCGCGACAGCCGCCGGGGCATCGTCGGGCGCGAGCGATGGCAGCGCGACCGGCTGCGCGGATGTTTCCGAACCGCGGAACGGCGGCGGCGGCACATTCGTGCGCGCGATCGCATCGTCATTCCCCGGCATGCGGGTCACACCGGCATGCGCTTCCGCATTGAGAAGCTTTGCGACCTCGTCCTGCACGCCTTTCGGAAATGCCTGCAGCACTTCCTGGAGCGCCGTGAGCCCGGCGCTGGCCGCGGCTGCGCGGTTGGCCGCCGTCGGCAGCGGTTCGTTCGGCGCGTAGATGCGGACCTTGCCGTCGAGTTCTGCGGCGTCCTCGGCGATGCGCGCGGCGGCCTGCGGCAACAAGATGTCACCGGCTTCAATCTCCGGCGACAACGGCGGCGCTGCGGACGGCGGCACGTTTGTCGGCTGCGGCGACGCTGCCGCCTCCTGCGCCGGCGCGGTGCCGAGCCACGACGCCACGGTCTGGCGGAAGACGATCAGCGCGGCCTTGAGGTCGGGACCATTGGAAGCCTGCGATGATCCGAGGCTTTGCTCGAGGAAGAGACCTGAATTCCGGAACGCGGTCCTGAGCGCATCGCCGGTGAGATTCTCGCCAAGCGGCGTGCGCTGCGCGAGCAGTTGCGCGGCGGCCTGTTGCAGCGTTTGCGGCAGCGCCGGTGACGACGCCGCAACACCGAGATTTGCGAACAGCGGCGAGAGACTGCCCTGCCGTGCGGCGGCGCCCTGCACCGCGGCCGACACGGCGAGCGCTTCGAGATTGGTCAGCACGCGGCCTGCGGCTGCGGCCTGCACCGGCACATCGGCCTTCGGCACGCTGACGGTATCGGCCTTCGCCGCACCGGCTGATGCCGTGGCCACGGACGACGGCGCGGCGCCCTCGCCCGGCACGATCTGAAGCCGCACACCCTGCGGCGTCTGCGACACCGCCAGTTGCAGCGCCTGGCCGGGCTGCAACGGCACTTCGGAGAGGACTTCGATTGTCAGATTCGCGATCGCAATGCGGACCAGATTGGCGTCGAGCTGCTTGAGCACGGTCGCATCGATCACGGTGCCCGGCTGCAACGCCACGCCCGCCGCTACGCTCTGCGCGGCGACGACCGGAAACACGGGATTAATGGCGATCGACATGATGGGGGCCTTGTTCGGCCGCCAAGCTAGACCAGCGTCGTAAACCCTTTGTTAACTCCGCCTCTCCGGTTTCTGCCGGGCGCGATCCACGGTCCGCGCTGTATTCCGGTCCGCTTTGACCTGGCCACCGGGATTCAAGTTCGTTTTGATGGATTGCCTGAATCGGGTGAGCCATCCCGCTCCGCGCGAGGGACGCGTCAGCATGTTGGAGCCCACCATGGCCGCGAACTGCATGCGTGCGTGATCCCGAGATGCATCGGACGATCCCGGCCCGGAAAGCTCGCAGAAGGTGTCGAACAGATCGCGGACGCCTGCGCTGTAAGCGGCGTTCAGCGGATGCTCACCGGGAGCGGACGCGGCGTCCGGCGCATAAGTCACCATCGGGCATGTCATTTCGGGCGGCTTGGGATCGAGATAATATGTGACGATCGCGCCGGCTGCATCGCGCCCCGCGTGCTGCGCCGTTTCCGCGACCTGCCGCCACATCCTGGCCGCACCGGCGAACGCAAAACTGCAAGCCTCGGCAGCGAGCGCGTCCTTGCTCTCAAAATGCTTGTAGAAGCCGCCCTGCGTCATTCCCGCAGCCTTCATAACGTCCGCGATACCGACAGCGCCAACGCCGTTGGCGGCGAACAGCCCGCTGGCGACCTTCACGATCCGCTCGCGGTTCTCTTCCGCCTGTTGCCTGCTCGATCGACCCATTGGCGATTTCCGATAATAGATGTTGATTGACCTCTATTTATATAATAGAGGTTGATAATACGCTAATTAACCGCCCCCCGGCCAAAAGCAAGGTTTCTCCGATGACCCAGTCTTACGATCCCAAGACCACGGCGCTCCTGTGCATCGATTTCTACAACGACTTCCTCAGCGAAGGCGGCAAGCTGTGGCCCATGGTGAAGACGATGGCAACCGAACTGAAGCTTCTCGACAATCTGCGCACCATCGTCAAAACGTCACGCGAGGCCGGCATCACCGTTTTCCACGTCCCGCATCATCGCTGGGAACCGGGCGATCTTCAGAACTGGAAAAATGCTACCCCCTATCAGCTCTCCGGCATGGAACGGCAGATTTTCGCCAAGGGGACATGGGGCGGCGAATTTCACGATGACTTCAAGGTGCAGCCGGGGGACGTTGTCGCGACCGAACACTGGGCATCAAGCGGCTTTCCGAACACGGACCTCGATATCCAGCTCAAACGGCGCGGCAAGGAGAAGATCATCCTTGTCGGCCTGCTCGCCAATACATGCCTTGAGGCGACGGGGCGCATCGGGATGGAGCTTGGCTATCACGTCACCCTCGTTCGCGACGCAACTGCGGCGCGCACGCCGGAGGCGATGCATGCGGCGATGAACATCAATGGTCCGACCTATGCCCACGCCATTCTGACCACGGACGAGTTAGTCGGCGCCATGAAAGTATGAATTGCTCAGAGCGTTCTGAGCACCTTTGCCGCGGCCTCGAAATCCCTGAACTTGGAGGCGCGGCGGGCGTCGACTTCCTCGTCGGCGCCCCACTTCTCCCGATTCCAGTCCTCGTCCACATGCGCCGCCGCCCAGACCTGCGCCGCATCCAGCACGCCATGCTTGAGCGCGAGCGCCAGCAGCGCCGAGCCGGTGAGCGTGGTCGCGATATGAAACGCGCCGACCGGCCACGCATCCGTAGGCAACGCACTGCGCGCAGCCGCCACCGCCGTCTCCGGTTGCGTTACATGAATCACGCCCTCGGCGAGAATAAAATGCGCGCCAAGATCATCGGCGGCCCAGCGCAGCACCGGGTCCCAGTGCTCGGCCTGCCGCGCGATCAGCGCGTCGGGAAAACCGGCGCGATAGAACAAGAGATCGGTCTCGAAGTACTTCGCAGCATCGTCGGCCACGGTCTGGACGTCCTTTACGACGCCGTCGATCACGCTGTTGGCCAGCCGTGTCAGCGGCATCGACATCGGATCGATGTTGTCGGTCTGGGCGTCCCACTCCGCGGCCATCGCTTCGGCGAGCTCGCGCGTCGGCGCAGCCAGCGGATTGCGCCCCGGCGTGCGGATCGGCTTGCCGTCGAGCGTCACCGTAAAACCGTCAGGCCCTTCGGCCACGCCCGCGCTGGTATAGAAGCGCTTGCGCAGCGGCGTGCGCGATGACTTGCGCGACGCCTCGCGCGGATCGAGCGGCGACTTGCCGGCAACTTCGTCGAACAGTTCGCGCATCCACTAGCCTTTTGATTTTCTGGGCATGACCTTGTCCGAAAACCGGTTTCCACTTTTCGGGGTCATGCCCTATTGATTTGCACACTGGCGCGAATACGCCGCGCGCTGATTGGGGTTAAGCCCCCACGCCGCGCCGTCGTCAAGACAGCGCGCGACCCGGTCGCTGAACGACGGACGGCGGTCGCGCTTCAGCACCGGTTTCGGCGGCGTGTCCTGCGTGACCACACCCGGCGTCGTGTTCTGCAATGCGAACGGCGGCGGCGAATTCATCTGCGGCACGGTCGGCACAACGATCGGCGGCGGCGGCGGCGCCGGTGGCGCGGTCGGAAACGGAATGACAGGCTGCGCGCCGACGCCGCCCGGCGGATAGAGCTGCGCGTGCGCGACGCCGGACACAGGCGCGGACAGCGCGAGCACGATTGCGAATGCGGTTCTTTTCATCACGATCATATCGTTACCCCGGACATCAGCGGCAAGAGCATCACCCTCGCGTGATCACTCCTCCGGAGCGTTCTCGATCGGATCGAAACGGTCGGCCTCGAGGCCGAGCAGGTTCCACGATTGCAGCATGTGCGGCGGCAGCGGCGCGGTGACGTCGATAAACCCGCCGCGCGGATGCGGGATCACGATCCGCCGCGCCAGAAGATGCAGCCGCTTCTGGATACCGCCGGGCAGTTCCCAGTTTTCCTTGTTGAAGTATTTCGGATCGCCCACGATGGCGTGATCGATATGCGCCATGTGCGCGCGCAACTGATGAGTGCGCCCGGTCACCGGCTTCAGCGACACCCAGGCCAGCTTCTGCGCCGAGGCCTCGACCACGGCATAATACGTCACCGCATGCGCCGCACCCTCGTCGCCATGGGCGGCGACGCGCATGATGGAATCTTCCTCGCTCTCTTCCTTGGCGAGATAGGTCGAGATGCGCCCCTGCTTCGGCTTCGGCACACCCGCCACCAGCGCCCAGTAGATCTTGCGCGCGGAACGATGGCGGAACGATCCGGTCAATGCGCTGGCCGCAAAGCGCGTCTTGGCAATCAAAAGACAGCCGGACGTTTCGCGGTCGAGACGATGGACCAGACGCGGCTTCTGACCCTTGGCGTCGCGCATCGCTTCCAGCATCTGGTCGACATGCTTGGTCATGCCCGAACCGCCCTGCACGGCAAGACCGGCGGGCTTGTTCAGCACCATCACGTCGGCGTCTTCGAACAGAATCATCTTGCGCAGATCTTCGAGCGTCTTGGTCGCAGCCTCGGACAGTTCACCGCCCACCTTGGGCGTGTCGAGCTTGAGCGGCGGAATGCGCACGCTCTGGCCTTCCTCGAGCCGGTCCTTGCTGTCGGCGCGCTTGCCGTTGATGCGCAGCTCGCCTTTGCGGACGATGCGCTGGATATGGGAGAACGACAGCCCGGGGAAACGATGCTCGAGGAAACGATCGACGCGCATGTTGTTCTCGTCGGCGGTGACAACGACGGTTTGCACTTTGGTCGGCAACGGCGGCGGTGCCGCTTTCTCTTCCCTCACCGGCTCGGGACGCGGCTCGCGCATTGGCTTCGCCGAAAACTCGGCGGCCGGGCGGCGCGGCGGAAATTTGCCGCCGGGGCGTTTATCCGGCCCGCCGAATGACGGCTTGCCCGACCCGCGCTTGTCGGTGGAGCGCTTCACGCCGCGCTTGTTGCCGCGTTCGGATTTCTTCGCGAGAGGCTTTCTGGCGCGGCGGCTCATGACTTAACTTTCCTGCTCGGGCCGCATTCAGGCTCGATAAGGCGAGCCGTCGGCCATTCAAATTCAAGACGTCGGGATTCGGTATCGTTCATTTGCATTGCGCATTGCTTTTGAGCAGCACGAGATCACGGCTCGCGTTGACTGACGGATTCCGTTTGGCGGCCTCGTCCGCAGCGGCGCACGCGCCGGCGCGGTCGCCATTCTGAATTCGCGCGAAGGCAAGATTGGACCACGCGTCGCCGAAATTGGGAGCATCGATGACGGCCTGTTCGAGCACCGGCTGTGCATCGCCCGGGCGCTTGGCGATCAGAAGAAACCGCCCGTAATCGGCATTGAGATTTTTCGACGGATTTGGCTGCTTGCGCGCAATCTTGAACAACTCCTCCGCGAACGCGGGATCGTTGAAGCGGACCTGGACCACCGCCGCGAAGCCGTGATAAACGCCGCTCTGTTCGGGAGCGAGGAGAAACGCCTGATTAAACCGCTGCGCAGCCTCGGCGGTGTTGCCGGCGCCAAGCGCCCTCCAGCCGCGCAGGGTGGTTTCCTCAAACGCCCTCTGCCGTGTCCCGGCGGCCTGAGTCAGCGCCGACACAAAGCGTTCGTCGGTTGCGCGCAGCTCCGGCGTTTTCTCGGCAAAGCCATAGAACGGCTGCTCGTTGATCGGCGCGGAGTAGGTTTTCTTCGTGACCTGAACGCCGGGCGCCACCTCGACCGTCTGGGCGGCCGCCATGCCAGCCCATGACAATGAGGCCAGCACGGCGAGCGTCCGAGCCGTTCTGCTGAAGGCGCTCATTCGCTCCGGCCCTTTCGCTCTCTTCGCAGCTTGGCCCAGTACTCGAGCCGCTTGCGAATCTCCCGCTCGAAACCGCGGTCCGGCGGATCGTAGAACGTCTGGCGGCCGAGCGCTTCCGGGAAGTAATCCTGCCCCGAGAAGGCGTCCGGCGTGTCGTGGTCGTATTCGTAGCCGCCGCCATAGCCTTCGGACTTCATCAGCTTGGTCGGTGAATTGAGGATGTGCTTCGGCGGCAGCAGCGAGCCGCCCTCCTTTGCCGTGCGCATCGCGGCCTTGTACGCCATATAGCCGGCGTTGGATTTCGGCGCGGTCGCGAGATAGATCACCGCCTGCGCGATGGCGAGTTCGCCTTCGGGAGAGCCGAGGAAATCATAGGCGTCCTTGGCGGCGTTGCAGATCACCAGCGCCTGCGGATCGGCCAGCCCGATGTCCTCCACCGCCATGCGCACCACCCGCCGCGCCAGAAACAGCGGGTCCTCGCCGGCGTCCAGCATGCGCGCGAGATAATAGAGCGCGGCGTCAGGATCCGAGCCGCGCACGGACTTATGCAGCGCCGAGATCAGGTTGTAATGGCCGTCGGCGGACTTGTCGTAGATCGGCGCGCGGCGCTGGAGAATGTCCTGCAACTGCGCGGCGTTGAAAATCTCGTCCCGGCGCGCGGCACGCCAGACTTCCTCCGCCAATGTCAGCGCGGCGCGGCCGTCACCGTCCGCCATCCGCACCAGCACGGCGCGGGCCTCCGCATCGAGCGGCAGCTTCCGGCCCTCGACCTCTTCAGCGCGGGCGTAAAGCTTCTCCACCGCCGCAACGTCAAGCGAGTGAAACACCAGCACCCGCGCACGCGACAGAAGCGCCGCGTTGAGCTCGAAGGATGGGTTTTCCGTGGTGGCGCCGACCAGAACCACCGTTCCGTCTTCCATCACCGGCAGAAACGAATCCTGCTGCGCACGGTTGAAGCGATGCACCTCGTCCACAAACAGCAGCGTGCCCTTGCCCATCTCGCGGCGGGCGCGGGCTGCATCGAACACCTTCTTTAAATCCGCGACGCCGGAAAACACCGCGGAGATCTGCTCGAACTCCAGTTCGGTCGCATCGGCCAGCAGCCGCGCCACCGTGGTCTTGCCGGTGCCGGGTGGCCCCCAGAACACCAGCGAGCCGAGCGTACGAGTCTCCAGCATCCGCGTGAGCGCGCCATCCGGACCGAGGATGTGATCCTGCCCGACCACATCGGCAAGCGTTCGCGGGCGCAGCTTGTCCGGCAGCGGACGCGGTGCGTCCTGCTCCATGCCGGCTGCGGCGAAGAGGTTTGCGGAAGGCTGCGGTCGCTTCGCGTTCATAGAGCAAGTTCTTCTCCCTCTCCCCGTTTACAGGGAGAGGGTTGGGGTGAGCGGCAACTCGGCAACAAGCAAAAGCCCCTCACCCGGATTGCCATAGCGGGTCGAAGACGCGCGTAAACGCGCTTACGGCAATCCGACCTCTCCCCGTAAGAACGGGGCGAGGTCAGGAGAAGCGTCTCGATAATCATCATCCCCCGAGAACGACATTCAACTGCTGGCCGCCGCGGATCACCGTGATGCGCCAGAGCCGCGAGCCTTCGGTGGCGAGTTTGTTGAGATCCCTGGTCCGGCCGATCTTCTGACCGTTCACGACGGCGATCACGTCGCCCTTCTTGAATCCGACATTCGTCGCGATCGCATCGTCAGGCAAATCGGTCACGACCACGCCCTCGATGCTGCTGTCGAGCTTCAGCTCGTCCGCCAGCGCCGGCGAGATGTTGGCGATCTTCGCACCCTGGAACGGCGAACGCGCCTTGATGACGATCTCATCGCGGCCGGTGTCCGGCGCGGTTTCCAGCGCGACCGAAAGTTTGACCGGCTTGCCGCCGCGCAACACCTCGACCTGTGCCGTGCCGCCGAGCGGACGCGTCGCGAAGCGGTAATCGAAGGCATTCGGATCGTCGACGACCTGGCCATCGATGGACACGATCAGATCGGACAATTTCAATCCGGCTCTGGCCGACGGACTTCCCTCGGAGATATTCGCCACCAGCGCGCCGGCCGGACGCTTCAGACCGAGCGTTTCGGCGATCTCGGGTGTCACAGCCTGCAAGCGCGCGCCGAGCCATGGGCGCTTCACCGCACTGCCGCCGCCCTTGGCCGAGGCGACGACCACGCGCACCATATTGGCCGGAATGGCAAAGCCGATGCCCTGCGAGCCGCCGGAGCGCGAGAAGATCGCGGTGTTGACGCCGACCAGCTTGCCGGTCATGTCCACCAGCGCGCCGCCGGAATTGCCGGGATTGATCGCCGCATCGGTCTGGATGAAGAACTGATAGTCGGTGATGCCGACCTGTGTGCGCGCCAGCGCCGAGATGATGCCGTGGGTCACCGTCTGTCCGACGCCGAACGGATTGCCGATGGCGATCACCACGTCGCCGACCAGCGCATCGTCAGAGTTCGAGAACTCGAGCACCGGGAATTTTTCCTTCACGTCCTTCAGGCGCAGCACTGCCAGATCGGTGCGGCTGTCCTTCAGCACGATCTCGGCTTCAAACTCGCGCTTGTCGGACAGCGAGACCTTCACCTGGTCGGCGCCTTCAATGACGTGATTGTTGGTGACCACGAGACCCGCCGCGTCGACCATCACGCCGGAGCCCAGCGAGCGCTGCATCTGTTCCGGCTGATTGCCCGGCACGCCAAAGAAACGGCGAAACACCGGATCGTCCAGCAGCGGGTTGCGGTTCTGCACGATCTTGGCGGCGTAGACGTTTACCACTGCCGGCTGTACGCGCTGAACGATCGGCGCATAGGAAAAGCGAAGTTGCGCCGGCGATTGGGGAACCACGCGATCCTGCGCCAGCGCGGGCGCGGCCAAAACGGACGAGACGAGAAGCGCGGAAAGCGCACGGGTAACGATCATGAAAACAGTCCTGAACTTGATGCCAAAGATACAGCCACGCCGGGGTGGCGGGAGAAATCACTATTCAGCGGGTTGCGGCAGCCTCGACGGACGCTTCGCGGTGTCCGGCTGCACCTTGCCTTTCCTTGCTCCCGCAGCCTTGTTTTCCAATGCGGCATCGACCCGGGCGCGATTGGCATCGCCCCACGCCTTGAGGGCATCAATCACCGGCCGCAGCCGCTGGCCCGTCTCGGACAACTCATAGTCGACCCGCGGCGGAACCTCCGCATACACCTTGCGGACGATCAGGTCATCCTCCTCAAGGGCCCGAAGCTGCTTGGTCAGCATCCGCTGGGTGATCCTCGGCAGCTTCTTGCGCAGTTCGCCGAAGCGCAGCCGCCCCTCCTGCAGGTGATAGAGGATGACGCCCTTCCACTTGCCGTCGATCAGATCGAGCGTGACCTCCACCGAACAGCCCGGAGCGCAGCCGAAATCCTGTCGTTTCATTGGGATATATCCATTGGTATCCGAACGGTGACTATATCCCTGAAATGACAGTACTTGCAAACATGGCCTAAGCGCGACAGGTAGGTTCTCGGAGACCGCAATGGTCCTTGATGGAGCAAGAACAATGAAAGCTGTGGGTTACAAGAAGTCGCTGCCGATCGATTCGGCAGACGCGCTGTTCGATTTCGAAACCGACAAGCCGGAGCCGCGCGGGCGTGACATCCGCGTCGCGGTGAAGGCGATTTCAGCCAATCCGGTGGACTACAAGGTCCGCAAGCGCGCCGAGCCGCCCGCAGGCGAAACCAAGATTCTAGGCTTCGACGCCGCCGGCATCGTCGATGCCGTCGGACCCGACGTGTCGCTGTTCAAGCCCGGTGATGAGGTCTGGTATGCCGGCTCGATCCAGCGCCAGGGCACCAATTCGGAATTCCATCTCGTGGATGAGCGCATCGTCGGCCACAAGCCGAAGATGTTGTCGTTCGCCCAGGCGGCCGCCCTGCCCCTGACGTCCATCACGGCATGGGAACTGTTGTTCGATCGCCTCGGGGTTGCGCCGGGCAAGAGTGTCGATCCGCGCACGCTGCTGATCATCGGCGGCGCCGGCGGCGTCGGCTCGATCCTGATTCAGCTTGCGAGGCGGCTGACCGGACTCACCGTCGTCGCCACCGCGTCACGTCCCGAATCGAGCAAGTGGTGTCTTGAGCTCGGCGCGCATCATGTGATCGATCATTCAAAGCCGATGAAGGACCAGATCGCCGCGCTGAAAGTCCCGCCGGTCGCGCTGGTCGCAGCACTCACCAATACCGATCAGCACTTCGCTGCGCTCGCAGACATCGTCGCGCCGCAAGGCAAGATCGGGCTGATCGACGATCCCGCCTCGCTCAACGTCAACCTGCTGAAGGGCAAGGCAGTATCGCTGCACTGGGAATCGATGTTCACGCGCTCATCGTTCCAGACCGACGACATGATCGCGCAGCACAAGCTGCTCGATGACGTCGCCAGCCTGATCGACAACGGCGTGCTGCGCACCACCCTCGACAAGGTGCTCGGCAAGATCAACGCGGCGAATCTCAAGCAGGCCCACGCGCTGCTGGAAGGTGGACGCTCCACCGGCAAGCTGGTGCTGGAAGGCTGGTAGCGCCTTCGCACTGATCGCGCGTCCCCAATAAAAAACCTCCGGCAGGGCATTGCCGGAGGTTATGGGAGATTTCTGAGAAAAACTGATGCGCAATCGAGCCGCGACGTCACCGCCGCGCTGTGACTGGAACATGCCTCAATTACCTTATTTAGTCAAACAATCGAAATGCATACGTGCTCTCACGATTGCGTGTGCAGCGCGGGATCTATCTGTTCGATATCGCCGATTGCGCGCCACCGATTTTCGCCGCTGTGGAAGCTGACTTCCACTTTTGGATAAGACCAAAGAAAAACCCCGGCAGTTTCCTGCCGGGGTTCTTTGTTCAAGTGGTCGTTACGCGATTACCAGGTGCGGCGGACGCGGAACTGGCCCGACACGATACCCTGATCCTTGTAGTCGTAGGTGCCGGCCGGCTTGAAGCCGCCGATCAGGTTCGCACCAGTGGTCGTGATCGAACCGGTGTTCGACTGGTCCAGCGTGGTGTAGAGCACTTCGCCCGACAGGGTCAGGTTCTTGACCGGAGTCCATGCGGTACGGGTGCCGACCTGCCAGATCGCGAAGTCCGGGTTGCAGGTGTAGCCGTTGGCTGCTGCACCACCGGTCAGCGCGCCGATCGCCTGGAGCTGGCGGCCGCAGATCAGGGCAGAAGCGTTGTTATTGTAGTCGACCTTGGTGTAGCTGCCGTACACGCTGGTCTGCCACTCTGGCGACCAGTTGTGCTCGTAGCCGCCGCGGAAGCCCCAAGCCTTGGTCTTCTCGATGCCGCCACCGTTGCCGTAGACGCCGTCATAGAGGTTCAGCGAAGCGAACGACTGGTAGCTACCAGCGAAGTTGGTCGAGCCGCTGAAGGCGTCGAAGGTGTTACCCGTGGTGCCGCCGATGATGTACTTCGGAGCGCCGTCGGTATAGGTGAAGTCCAACGACAGCTTGTCGCCAAGGCCGGTCGGCAGCTGCTTCAGCTGAAGGCCGCCCGAGATCGAGTAGCCCCACGCATCGCTCGGATGACCGAGCTGCTCGTTGCCGATTGCACCGGCACCAGTGCTGTAATAGTTGGCGCTGATGTTGTTGACCGCACCCGAGATCTGGGCGGTGAACGCAGCCTGGTCGAGGCGAATGTTACCGACGAAATCCGGTGAGTGCTGACCGCCCGTGCCGGTCTGGTTGGCAGCGAGCGTGCCGGCGCCGAGGTAAGCACCCGCCACCGTAGCTGCGGTGGCACCGGTGATGGAGCCGCTGGCGTTGAACACTGGCGCACGGTTGATCGTCTTGTTGTCTTCAACGCCCAACTGAGCCGAGAGGCCGTTGCCGAACTGCCAGGTGTAGGCAATCTGGGTGATACCGGTGGAGTTGTCGTAACCGCCGAGAAGGTTGGAGGTGTTCAGACCAACCGGGGTTGCGCCCCAAGGAGTCTGGAAGCCCGAGATCGCCTTACCGAAGGTGAAGCCGGCGAACTGGACGAAGCCGAGATCCATGGTGAGCACGCCCGACGACGGACCGTCGCCCGAGGTGTGCTGGAAGTTGCTCGACCAGTAGGTGCGGACAACGCCGTATTCGGACGCGGTGCGGGTGTCGATGTTCAGCTGGGTACGTGCGCGGGTCACGAAGTAATCCGACGAGCGGTTCTGCTGACCGGTGTTCGCGCTGTTGTTCCAGGCCGGCTGACCGTGGGCGCTGCCGTTGACCGTGACGTCGAGCTGAGCGTAGCCGCCCAGCTTGATGCAGGTGTCGGTGCCCGGGATATAGTAGAAACCAGCTCCATACAGGGAGCAGATCTTCACGTACTGGACCGCTTTCGCCTTGACGGGAAGATCAGCCGCCTGTGCTCCTGCGACAGCAGCCAACGCGGCCGCCGAACCCAGGATAAGGCTCTTAATCTTGCTCATAAAACCTCCAAAATTGTTCAATTGAGGAAAGGTCCGCTTCCCGTGGCGCTAGCCACCCCAATCAGCCCCTTGACCCCCACTTACCGCCGGCCGCCTCGCCTTCCGGGCGGGACCACCAACGAGTCACCCGACGTCTCCGGCTGACGCAGGAACAATGACCGCAAGCATCAATTGATTACAATAATTGATTTACTCATGCTTTTATTTGGCCGCGTTCGTGTGCTTTCCCCGCAACATCATGTCAGCGGGATGACGCAAGCAGTGATTGCAAAGGCGTAAATGCTGACATATTTTTGCGCATTCGCTCGCAAAGGCAGAATTAAATGGCCGGCAGACTTCCCGCCAAGAAAATTTCATCTCAACGTCACACGGCGAGCCCGCGCGGCACGGCGCGCGATGCGCATCCGATGGGGCCTGACGATGCACTGGTCCGGAAGTTCATCTGGGATGTTATTTCGATCAACACGCATCTCGAAGAAATCCGTTCCAACTGGGCGCGCATGCTGGACATCACCTGTCCGCAGTGGCTGATCCTGATGGCGGTTAATGATCTCGATGAGGGCAAGGGAATTTCCGTCCGCGAGGTCTCGACAAAGCTTCATGTCGATCCTTCGTTCGTGACCACCCAGACAAAAAGCCTGGAAAGGCACGGCTTCATGCGCCGCGTCGCATCGAAGGAAGATGCGCGCGTCGTGCTGATGTCGCTGACCGACAAGGCGCACAAGCAGATCGCGAATCTCTATTCGCAGCAGGTGGTCGCCGACAATCTCGTCTTCTCGGATTTCTCGACCCAGACGTTCCGCGATCTCACCGACAAGCTGTCGACGCTCAAGGAGCGCCTGGCGAAAGCCGCGCAAATGATCGCCGCAGGAAACTGACCGTCAGTCCGCGAGCGCAGGCGCCGTTCGCAGGCGCGCCGATATCCAGTCGAAGATAAACTCGTTGCCGATGGTCGGGTTGTCGGATTGCCCGTGCACCACGGCGGTCTCGGCAGTGGAGAACACCTTCAGCGTCACGTCCGCGCCCTCGTCCCTCAACGCCGTGCACAGAGCATCGGCGTGACGGGTATCGAGCCAGTCAAACTCTCCGAACGTCATCAGGATCGGGCACTTGATGCTGGTGATACCGCCATGACGCTGCATCCTGCGAATCTCGTCACCGATCGCGTCACCGCCGTCGTGTCCTGACATCCATTGTGCCGCGGTCACGCGCTGGTGCATGTCCCAGATCCCGGCATCGCACACGGCGGCGGCAAACCGGTCGTCGAGACCCGCCGCGCGCGAGGCATAGGCGGCGCCCAGTCCGTCACCGAAAATCGCGATCCGCCGCTCGTCGATGTCGCCGCGCGCAATCAGATAATCCACGCAGCAACTGATCGCGGTCTCAACCTCGTATCGCACCATCTCCTTGAGCTTCGGCGCGCCTCCCTGCCCCGGCAGATCGGCGAGCAGCAGCGACAGTCCGCGCGAATGAGCATGCCGCAGCAGCGTCAGCAGATGCTCTTCCTTGAAATGCTCCGGCCCGCCGACACAGACAGCGACGGGCGCCGGCGAATCCGACCCGGGCGCCGGCAGAAAATAGGCTTCGACAAAGCCGTTCTGGAAACAGGGAATGCGAACCAGCTCGCCGCCCGACGGCAGATGCGTGACCACGAGATTCGCGCAGGCCCGCATCTGCTCCAGCGCGGTCGCGCGCCGCACGTCATCCAGCTTCAGAAAGACTTCCGAGGTCCGGTAATAATTCGATGCCCGCAGCCAGTTGCTGCGCGCCGACGGGATATTCCCCGCCTCCAACGCAAGATTGCCGCGCGCCTTGTTGAGGTTGGCGATGGCATTCCATGCGCGATGCCAGCTTTCGTCGTCGCCGGCGGTGATCCCGTTCGCCGTCAGGAAGCACTCGGAGATGGTGCTGCCGCCTTCTTGCGCGGAGCCCAGCACACGCATGAACTGAAGGCTGTAATCCTCATTTTGGGGCCACTGCATCCAGCCGTTCGGCTCGAAGCGCGACGGCGAGAGATTGGCGGTTTCTTCATTCAAAACAGTCGTCCACACGATGAAGTCAGCCGATCATTGAAAGGCGGGCCGTATTCGCTTGATCTAGAACGACAATTGCCGCGGACAAGACGAGCAGGCGTGTTGCATTGCAGCCATGAGCATGGCCGCATTAATGCGACAGCGGCGTTACAGTGATGTGACAAACAGCCGATCTGCGACGTTTGTCGCATGCGACACGACGTCCCGGGAGAAAATCATTCCCGGAGAACGCCGAAATCAATCTGTTGCTTCTCTGAAAGGCGCTACACGATCGTCTGGATAATGCCGCCTTCGGCCCGCAACGCCGCGCCGTTGGTCACCGACGCCTCGCGCGAACTGGCATAGACCACCATGTTGGCGATCTCGTCGACCGTCGCGAATCGCTGGATCAGCGACGTGCTGCGGTGCTGCTTGACGAATTGCGAGGCCGCCTCTTCCACTGACTGGCCGTTCTGCTTCGCCAGATCCTTCACGAACGTCTCCACGCCTTCCGACATGGTCGGGCCAGGCAACACCGAATTGACGGTCACGTTGGTGCCCTTGGTCAACTCGGCCAGACCGCGCGAGATCGAGAGCTGCGCGGTTTTGGACATGCCGTAGTGAATCATCTCGCTCGGAATGTTCACGCCCGATTCCGACGAGATGAAAACGATGCGTCCCCAGTTGCGCTTCAGCATCCCCGGCATGTAGGCGCGCGAGAGCCGGACCCCGGACATGACGTTGACCTCGAAAAAGCGCGTCCAGTCCGCGTCGGGAATATCGAAAAAGCCCTTCGGCTCGAAAATGCCGGCGTTGTTGATGAGAATGTCCGTGTCCGGCTCGGCCTCGACCAACTTCGCGCATCCCTCGGCGGTGGATACATCGGCCGCGACGCCCCGCGCCTTCGCTCCGGGCACCGCCTTGACGATGGCCTCGGCTGCTGCGTCCGCCCTGTCCTGTGTGCGGCCGTTGACCACAACGCTCGCCCCGGCCCGGGCGAGGCCCCTGGCGATGGCCAGCCCGATGCCCCCGGTCGAGCCGGTCACGATTGCGGTGGTGCCTGAGAGATCGATTTTCATGAAAAGCTCCTTTGCTATGGAACTCATATGGCGGCCCAAACAGCCCGCGCCACTGCCAGATCGTGTCCGCCGGTTCATGGCATTGTGGCCGCACGGGAAACGTCCGGCCAATAAAAAAAGCGGCGCACAAGGCGCCGCTTTTGAATTCTATGAGGGATGAGGCTTACGCCGCTTCCGACGACGTTTCCTGCACCGGGCCCGAGTCCTGGCCCTTGGCATCGACGTCGCGGTCGACGAACTCGATCACGGCCATCGGCGCGTTGTCGCCGTAGCGGAAGCCGGCCTTGATGATGCGGGTGTAGCCGCCCTGACGGTCCTTGTAACGGGGCGCCAGAACGTCGAACAGCTTCTTGACCTGATCGACATCGCGCATTTCGCCGATCGCCTGACGGCGCAGCGAAAGGCCGCCCTTCTTGCCGAGAGTGACCAGCTTCTCGACGATCGGGCGAAGCTCCTTCGCCTTGGGGAGAGTGGTGACGATCTGCTCGTGCTTGATCAGCGCGGCGCACATGTTTGCGAACATCGCCTTGCGATGCTCCGCGGTGCGGTTGAGCTTCCGATGAACCTTGCCGTGACGCATGATGTAGTCCTCAATCCAGATTGCCGCGACGGTTCGTCGGACATGTTGCTCAGGTGGGCTGCCTGCGTTCGCCCTTAATCTCCGTCACCCTTCGAGGCTCGGGCTACGCCCTCGCACCTCAGGATGACGGACTATCGCTTGTTCGTCATCCTGAGGTGCCGTCGCTCTTGCGGCGGCCCCGAAGGATGACGCGGTTCTCAGTAGTGATCCTCGAAGCGCTTGGCCAGCTCGTCGATGTTCTCCGGCGGCCAACCGGGCACTTCCATGCCGAGGTGCAGACCCATCTGGGCCAGCACTTCCTTGATTTCGTTCAGCGACTTGCGGCCGAAGTTCGGGGTGCGGAGCATTTCCGCTTCCGACTTCTGCACGAGGTCGCCGATGTAGACGATGTTGTCGTTCTTCAGGCAGTTGGCCGAACGAACCGACAGTTCGAGTTCGTCCACCTTCTTGAGGAACGCAGGGTTGAAAGCGAGATCCGGAATGATCTCGGCGGCAACCTCCTTGCGGGGCTCCTCGAAGTTCACGAACACGTTGAGCTGGTCCTGCAGGATACGCGCCGAATAAGCGAGCGCGTCGTCCGGCGAGATCGCGCCGTTGGTCTCAATGGTCAGCGTCAGCTTGTCGTAGTCGAGGATCTGGCCTTCGCGGGTGTTCTCAACCTTGTAGGACACCTTGCGAACCGGCGAGAACAGGCTGTCCACCGGGATCAGGCCGATCGGCGCGTCCTCGGGACGGTTGCGCTCGGCGGCGACGTAGCCCTTGCCGGAATTCACGGTGAACTCCATGCGGATTTCAGCGCCCTCGTCGAGGGTGCAGATCTGAAGCTCGGGGTTCAGCACGACGACATCGCCGACGGTCTGGATGTCACCGGCGGTGACGACGCCCGGACCCGACTTCTTCACGACCATGCGCTTCGGGCCTTCGCCCTGCATCTTGATCGAGATGTCCTTCACGTTCAGCACGATGTCAGTCACATCCTCGCGCACGCCGGAGATCGAGGAGAACTCGTGCAGAACGCCGTCGATGTGAACCGACTGCACGGCAGCGCCCTGCAGCGACGACAGCAGCACGCGGCGCAGCGCGTTGCCGAGGGTCTGGCCGAAGCCGCGCTCGAGCGGCTCGGCGACGACGGTAGCGAAACGGGTCGGATCCGAACCAGGCGTCACGTTGAGCTTGTTCGGACGAATGAGTTCTTGCCAATTTTTCTGGATCGTCACTTGTTCACCCATGCCATCAAAATCACTGGCGTTGGAGGTCTGGCGGCGCGGGCAATGTTCTTAAACAATGGCCGCGTCATCGCATCTCAAAAACAACGCGGGCGCATATCGCCCGCGGCAGTCCAAACAATCAGACGCGCCGGCGCTTGCGCGGACGGCAACCGTTGTGCGGGATCGTGGTCACGTCACGGATCGAGGTGACGGTGAAGCCCGCGGCCTGCAATGCGCGCAGAGCCGATTCACGGCCCGAACCGGGACCCGCGACTTCGACTTCCAGCGTACGCATGCCGTGTTCCTGCGCCTTCTTCGACACGTCTTCGGCGGCAACCTGAGCCGCATACGGAGTCGACTTGCGCGATCCCTTGAAGCCCATCGTGCCTGCCGACGACCAGGCAATGGTGTTGCCCTGAGCGTCGGTGATGGTGATGGTCGTGTTGTTGAACGACGAATTCACGTGCGCGATACCGGAGGCGATGTTCTTGCGTTCACGGCGGCGGACGCGTGTGGCTTCTTTACCCATAAGTCTCTTCTCTTCCTTCAAGCGCGTCCGTGATTCCAGACGCTGGGGAAATTCAGGTGATCACCCGGCCCTCGCGAGCCGGATCGGTTCAGTGGTCGAAACGAAATTACTTCTTCTTGCCGGCGATGGCCTTGGCAGGACCCTTGCGCGTGCGCGCGTTGGTGTGGGTCCGCTGACCGCGCACCGGAAGGCCGCGGCGATGACGCAGGCCGCGGTAGCAGCCGAGGTCCATCAGACGCTTGATGTTCATGCCGACTTCGCGGCGCAGGTCGCCCTCGACCAGGAAGTCGCGGTCGATCATTTCGCGGATCTGGAGAACTTCAGCGTCGGTGAGCTGCGAGACGCGGCGGTCGGCCGGAATCTTGAGCTGCTCCACGATGGTCGCGGCGTTCTTCTGGCCGATGCCATGAATGTACTGAAGCGCAATCAGAACGCGCTTGTTGGTCGGAATGTTGACGCCTGCAATACGGGCCACGGTCTTCGCTCCTGTCGCCGTCCGCTCCGGACAGCTTGTCTTTGTTAGGTCTCTGGCGTCGGGCGGGTGTTCACAAACGCAAACACGACGCCCTCCCCACTTTTCTTTCGGGGCCCGGCATCGTCTGAACTATCCGACTGGATGCGGGCTTATTAATGTATTTAGCGGCGTTTCGTCAACCGCTTGGCGGTCTTGGCGCTCTTTTTCGTGGCCTTTTTGGCCACTTTTCGGGTCTTGGCAGCTTTGGTTCCCGCGGCCCGGGTTTTGGCCTTGGCGGCGGGCTTTTTACCGCCCTTCGCAGCCTTGCCAGCCGGTTTCGCGGCCTTTTTGGTCTTCCTGGCGGGTGCCTTGGCAGCCTTCCCGGAAGCCTTTTTTGCGCCCGTGGCGGGCTTGGCGGTTTTCCGGGCACCCTTCTTGGCGGACTTGGCAGCCGAATCGGCTTCCAGCGCCGCCAGCACCCGGTTGATCGCCGCCGTCACCTGCTCGATGGTCATCATGCCGTCGATGGTGATCAGCTTGCGCTTCTCCGAGTAGTAGTGAACGAGCGGTTCGGTCTGGGCGCGGTAGCTGGCGAGGCGCTTCGAGAGCACCTCCGGCGTATCGTCGATCCGGACCTCTTCGCCGCGCTCGCGCATCTGCGCGACGCGGGTCTCGACCCGCTCCAGCAGCGCACTCTCGTTCACGCGCAGTTCGACCACGGCGTCGAGCTTGAGGTGCTTCTTCTTGAGCAGTTCGTCCAGCGCCTGCGCCTGCGGCACGGTGCGCGGAAAGCCGTCGAGGATGAAGCCCTTCTTCGCGTCCGGCTCTTCGATGCGGTCGGCGATGATTCCGACCACCACCTCGTCAGGCACCAGCGCGCCGCTGGCCATGATGTCCTTCGCCTTGAGGCCGACCGGCGTTCCGGCTGCGACAGCGGCACGCAGCATCTCGCCGGTGGAGAGCTGAACGATACCGTGCTTTTGAACCAGTCGATGCGCCTGCGTTCCCTTGCCCGCCCCCGGCGGCCCGAGAAGAATCAACCTCATTTACGGCGGCCCCTCAGTTTCGATTTACGGATCAACCCTTCGTACTGGTGCGCCAGCAGATAGCCCTGCACCTGGGCGACCGTATCCATCGTCACACTGACGACGATCAGAAGCGAGGTACCGCCGAGATAGAACGGCACCGACGCGTAAGAGATCAGAATTTCCGGGATCAGACAGACGACCGCGAGATAGATCGCACCGATCACGGTGATGCGCGACAGCACGTAGTCGATGTACTCGGCGGTGCGTTCACCCGGACGGATGCCGGGAATGAAACCGCCGTGCTTCTTGAGATTGTCAGCGGTCTCGGTCGGGTTGAACACGATCGCCGTATAGAAGAACGCGAAGAACACGATCATCGCGAGATAGAGAACGAGGAACAGCGGACGGCCGTGGCTGAGCTGAGTCGTCAGCCACTGGAACCACTCCGGTCCCTTCCCTGCGTTGAAGCTCGCGATCGTGGTCGGCAGCAGCAGCAGCGACGACGCGAAGATCGGCGGAATGACGCCCGCGGTGTTGAGCTTGAGCGGCAGATGCGAGGACTGGCCCTCAAACATCTTGTTGCCGACCTGGCGCTTTGGATACTGGATCAGCAGCCGGCGCTGCGCGCGCTCGACGAACACGATCAGCATGATGACCGCAACGGCCATGATGATGATCGCGAGGATCAGGAAGGTCGACAGCGCACCCTGACGGCCGAGTTCGAGCGTACCGGCGATCGCCGACGGCAGTTCGGCGACGATGCCGGCCAGAATGATCAGCGAGATGCCGTTGCCGATGCCGCGCGAGGTGATCTGCTCGCCGAGCCACATCAGGAACATGGTGCCGCCGGTCAGCGTGATGACCGTGGAGATGCGGAAGAACATGCCCGGATCGGACACCACATTGCCCGCGCCTTCGAGACCGACGGCGATGCCGTAAGCCTGGAACGCTGCGAGAATGACGGTGAGATAGCGGGTGTACTGGTTGATCTGCTTGCGGCCAGATTCACCCTCTTTCTTGAGGGCCTCGAGCTGCGGCGAAACAGTCGTCAGCAACTGAAGGATAATCGATGCCGAGATGTACGGCATGATGTTCAGCGCGAAGATCGCCATGCGGTGGATGCCGCCGCCGGCGAACATGTTGAACATGCCGAGAATGCCGCCGGCCTGCGACTTGAACACCTGCTCCCAGATGTTCGGGTCGATACCCGGCAGCGGGATGTAGGTGCCCAGCCGATAAACAAGCAGCGCACCCAGTGTGAACCAGATGCGCTTCTTGAGTTCGTCAGCCTTTGCGAATGCCGCGAAGTTGAGGTTTGCCGCCAGTTGTTCCGCTGCAGAGGCCATCCGAGGCTCCGATCCTTCTATTCGTCAGTACCGAGCCTTAAGCGGCCCGGGCACCTGCGATTTTTAAGACTTCGCACGACCATATAGGAAGTCTTGTCGCGGGTGCCGGTCACAAAGGCGGGATCGGTCGAACCTTACGAGGCCTTCCTGTTCGGCTTCTTGGCAGCAGCCTTCTGGGCGGCAGCGTCCTTCGCCGGAGCCAGGATCTTCACCGAACCGCCAGCCTTCTCGACTGCCTCGATCGCGGACTTGGTCGCGCCGTGCACTTCGATGTTGAGCTTGGCCTTGAGTTCGCCGCGGCCGAGCAGCCGCACGCCGTCCTTCGAACGGCGCAGCAGTCCGGACTTCACCAGCGACTCCGCGTTGACGGTCGCGCTCGCATCGAGCTTCTTGGCATCGATGGCTTCCTGAAGACGGTCGAGATTGACCTCGGTCAGGTCGAGCCGGAAGATATTGTTGAAGCCGCGCTTCGGCAGACGACGATGCAGCGGCATCTGGCCGCCCTCGAAGCCCTTGATGCGCACGCCCGAACGCGCGGTCTGGCCCTTGCCGCCGCGGCCTGCCTGCTTACCCTTGCCGGAGCCAATGCCACGGCCAACGCGCATGCGCTTCTTGCGCGAGCCGCTGTTGTCGGCGATCTCATTGAGCTTCATCGCTTGCTTCCTTACTTCTCGTCGACGACGCGAACGAGGTGCTTGACCCGGTCGATCATGCCGCGAACCGCAGGCGAATCCTGCAACTCGGAGACACGGCCGATCTTGTTGAGACGCAGACCGATCAGCGTCGCACGCTGCGCGGCCTGACGGCGGATCGGGCTACCCGTCTGCTCGACCTTGATGGTTTTCGTTGCGGCCTTGGCCATTGTCCTAACTCCAAAACGTCTTTTCAGACTGGCATGATCCTAACGGAAAACCGGAAGACCGCTTTTCCGGATCACGCCCTAGTTATTCCGCGACAGCTTCCGCGTCGCCGCCGACGCGGCGGGACTGCAACGTGGAAACCTTGATGTTGCGGCGGTTTGCAACCGAACGCGGCGAATCCTGATGCTTCAGCGCATCGAACGTCGCGCGAACCATGTTGTAGGGGTTCGACGAGCCGATCGACTTCGCCACCACGTCCTGGATGCCGAGCGTCTCGAACACGGCGCGCATCGGGCCGCCCGCGATGATGCCGGTACCGGCCGGAGCTGCGCGCAGGTAAACGCGGCCAGCGCCGTGACGGCCAGCAATGTCGTGATGCAGCGTGCGGCCTTCGCGCAGAGCAACGCGCGTCAGGTTGCGCTTGGCCGACTCGGTCGCCTTGCGGATCGCTTCAGGCACTTCGCGCGCCTTGCCGTGGCCGAAACCGACCCGGCCCTTCTGATCGCCGATGACGACCAGAGCCGCGAAACCGAAGCGCTTGCCGCCCTTGACGACCTTCGCCACACGATTGATGTGGACGAGCTTGTCGACGAACTCGCTGTCGCGCTCTTCCCGATCCCGACCGCCCCGCTCGCGTCCACCGCGTTCGCGTTCACCTGCCATGGTGTTTTCCAATCCTTGTGAGGCTCGCGCCTCTGACCTTGTGTCCGTTCAAACCAATTTCAAAGGCTGAGCTTAGAAGCTCAAGCCGCTTTCACGCGCGGCTTCGCCGAGCGCCTTGACGCGGCCGTGGTAGAGATAGCCACCACGGTCGAAAACCACTTCCTTGACGCCGTTCTTCACAGCGCGCTCTGCGAGCAGCTTGCCGACAGCCTTCGCTGCGTCGATGTTCGCGCCGGTCTTGCCGGCATCGCGCATCGTCTTTTCCAGCGACGAGGCCGAAGCCAGCGTCTCGCCCTTCAGGTCGTCGATGACCTGAGCGTAGATGTGCTTCGACGAGCGGAACACCGACAGGCGCGGACGCCCGTTCGCCGTCCGGCGCAGCGCGAGACGTACGCGCTGCTTGCGCCGGGCATTCGTGACCTTGAGTTTCGACATGACCGGCTCCGTTACTTCTTCTTGCCTTCCTTGCGGAAGATAAACTCGTTGGCGTACTTCACGCCCTTGCCCTTGTAGGGCTCCGGCGGACGATAGCTGCGGATCTCGGCGGCGACCTGGCCGACGCGCTGGCTGTCGTTGCCGACGATGGTGATTTCGGTCGGCTTCGGCACGGTGATCGTGATCCCTTCCGGGATCGGGTAGATCACGTCGTGGCTGTAGCCGAGCGCGAGCTGCAGGTTCTTGCCCTGCAACGCGGCGCGGTAACCGACGCCGGTGATTTCCAGCTTCTTCTCGAAGCCCTTGGTGACGCCTTCGACCAGATTCGCGATCTGGGCGCGAGCGGTCCCGTACAGCGAGCGTGCGCGCTTGGTCTCGAAGCGCGGCGCAACTGTGATCGCGCCGTCCTTCATCTGGACCGAAACGTCGTCATGCACGACAAACTGAAGAGCGCCCTTCGGGCCCTTCATCTTGACGGTCTGCCCTTCGATATTCGCGGTGACGCCGGAGGCGATCGCGACGGGCTTTTTGCCTACGCGTGACATTGGTCTTCCTTCCTTAGAACACCGTGAAGAGAACTTCGCCGCCCACGTTCGCGTCGCGCGCGTCGTGGTCAGCCATGATTCCCTTCGGCGTCGACAGAACCGAGATGCCAAGACCGTTGCGGACGCGCGGCAGGTTCTTGACCGACGCGTAAACCCGGCGACCTGGCTTCGACACGCGCTCGATCTCCTTGATGACCGGCTCGCCGTCGAAATACTTCAGTTCGATTTCCAGCTCGTTGTGGCCGCCGGCATGCTCGACCGCTGCGTAACCGCGGATGTAACCCTCGGTCTTCAGCACTTCGAGAACGTTGGCGCGCATCTTCGAGCCCGGGGTCGAAACCTTGGACTTGTTGCGCATCTGCGCATTGCGGATGCGGGTGATGAGATCGCTGATAGGATCGTGCGTAGACATGTCCGACCCTCCCCTTACCAGCTCGACTTCACGAGGCCCGGGATCAGGCCCTTGGAGCCATAATCACGGATCGCGATGCGGCTCATCTTGGTCTTGCGATAGACCGCGTGAGGACGTCCGCTGATTTCGCAACGGTTGTGAACGCGGGTCGCCGACGAATTGCGCGGCATCTCGGCGAGCTTGATCGTCGCCGCGAAACGCTCTTCCATCGGCTTGTTCTTGTCGGCGATGATCGCCTTCAAGCGGGCGCGCTTGGCCGCAGCGTTCTTCGTCATCTTCTGACGCCGGTTATTCTTCTCGACTGAACTTTTCTTCGCCATACGAGTAGTCTCCATACCTTTCCGCGTTTGAGACGCTGACTAGTTCAGTGTCTCACTGCCGGAACGGAAAATTGAATGCGGTCAGCAACGCGCGCGCCTCGTCGTCTGTGGTCGCGGTGGTGCAGATCGTAATGTCCATGCCCCAGGTCTCGCCCGACTTGTCGTAGTCGATTTCCGGGAACACCAGATGCTCCTTGAGGCCGAGGGAGTAATTGCCCTTGCCGTCGAAGCTCTTCGGATTGAGGCCGCGGAAGTCGCGGACACGAGGCAGCGCGATGTTCACAAGACGGTCGACGAAGTCGTACATCTTGGACTTGCGCAGCGTGACCTTGGCTCCGATGGCCTGGCCTTCACGCAGCTTGAAGGTCGCGATCGCCTTGCGCGAATGGGTGACGACCGGCTTCTGGCCGGCGATCAGCGCGAGATCGGCGGCAGCCAGTTCGACCTTCTTGCGGTCGTTGACAGCCTCGCCGATGCCCATGTTGAGCACGACCTTCTCCAGCGCCGGCACCTGCATGGCGTTCGCATAACCGAACTGCTCGACCAGCTTGCCGCGGATGTCCTTGTCGTAAACCGCGCGAAGGCGCGGAACGTATGCGGTCTCAGCCATTGATCTCTGCTCCCGAGCGCTTCTCAACGCGCACCTTGGTGCCATCCTTCTGAATCTTGAAACCGACGCGGGTCGGCTTGCCGTCCTTGCCGACGAGCGCGATGTTCGACAGATGGATCGGGGCTTCCTTCGTGATGATGCCGCCCTCCTGCGCCTGCGTCTGCTTCTGGTGACGCTTCACCAGGTTGACGCCGCGCACGAGCGCCTTGCTCTCGGAAGGACGCACTTCAAACACTTCGCCGGTCCGGCCCTTGTCGCGGCCGTTCAGCACGATGACCTTGTCACCCTTGCGGATCTTGGCAGCCATTACAGCACCTCCGGCGCAAGCGAGATGATCTTCATGTGGTTCTTGGCGCGAAGCTCGCGCGGCACCGGCCCGAAGATACGGGTGCCGACCGGCTCGGACTGGTTGTTGATCAACACAGCCGCGTTGCGGTCGAAACGGATGACGGAGCCGTCAGCGCGGCGAATATCCTTCGCAACGCGAACGACGACGGCCTTCATCACGTCGCCCTTCTTCACCTTTCCGCGTGGAATGGCTTCCTTGATCGAGACGACGATGATGTCGCCCACCGTTGCATAGCGGCGCTTGGAACCTCCAAGAACCTTGATGCACATGACACGGCGCGCGCCGGAATTATCGGCCACGTCGAGGTTGGTCTGCATCTGAATCATTGATGCACCTCGTCCTCTTTCTGATGCGCGAAGTTGCGCTTAAGCTGTTTTCTTGTCGCTCTGAACAACCGTCCAGCGCTTCAATTTCGAGAGTGGTTTGCTTTCTTCGATCCAGACCGTGTCGCCTGCCTTGAACTGGTTGTTCTCGTCATGCGCATGGTAGTTCTTGGACCGGCGAATGGTCTTCTTGTAGATCGGGTGGGTGAAGCGGCGGTCGACACGCACGACAATGGTCTTGTCCTGCTTGTCGCTGACGACGACGCCCTGGAGAGTACGCTTCGGCATCTTTCGCCCCTTACTTCGTCTTGCCGTCGCGCTTCTGCGCGGCGATGGTCTTGATGCGTGCGATATCGCGGCGAGCCTCACGCAGGCGCGAGGTGTTCTCGAGCTGCCCGGTGGCGCGCTGGAAGCGCAGGTTGAACCGCTCCTTCTTCAGATTGAGGACGGCGTCGTCCATCTGATCGGGGCTCATCGCGCGGATGTCTTCGATTTTGAGTTGGGCCATGATCGTTACTCCGCAATGCGCGCAACGAAGCGCGTCTTGATCGGCAGCTTGGCGGCGGCGAGCGACAGTGCTTCCTTCGCGGTCTGCTGGGTCACGCCGTCGATCTCGAACATGATGCGACCCGGCTTGACGCGGGCGACCCACAGTTCAGGCGTACCCTTGCCCGAGCCCATTCGCACTTCGGCAGGCTTCTTCGACACCGGAAGATCCGGGAACACGCGGATCCAGACGCGGCCGGCACGCTTCATGTGACGGGTCAGCGCGCGGCGGGCGGCTTCGATCTGACGCGCGGTGACGCGATCCGGCGCCATCGCCTTCAGGCCGAACTGGCCGAAAGACAACGTCGCACCCGACGAGGCGACGCCGTGAATACGGCCCTTATGCGCCTTGCGGAACTTTGTCTTCTTTGGTTGCATCATGGCTTACGCCCTCAAACCTTCTTCGAATTTCAATCAGGCTGCATCGCGACGTGACGGACGTCCGCTGTCGCCTTCAGCCATCTTCTTGTCCTGGGCCATCGGATCGTGCTCAAGGATTTCGCCCTTGAAGATCCAGACCTTCACGCCGCAGGTACCGAACGTCGTGAACGCGGTCGCAACCCCGTAATCGACATCGGCGCGCAGCGTGTGCAGCGGCACGCGGCCTTCGCGATACCATTCCATGCGCGCGATTTCGGCGCCGCCGAGACGGCCCGAGCAGTTGATGCGGATGCCTTCGGCGCCCAGACGCATCGCCGACTGAACGGCGCGCTTCATGGCGCGGCGGAACGCAACGCGGCGCTCGAGCTGCTGCGCGATCGATTCGGCCACCAGCGTCGCATCGAGCTCCGGCTTGCGGATTTCGATGATGTTGATCACGACGTCGGAGTCAGTGATTTCGGCGACCTTCTTCTTCAGCTTGTCGATATCGGCGCCCTTCTTGCCGATCACGACGCCCGGACGCGCCGAGTGGATCGACACGCGGCACTTCTTGTGCGGGCGCTCGATCACGATGCGCGCGACGGCCGCCTGCTTAAGTTCCTTCATCAGCATTTCACGGATGCGGATGTCCTCGTGGAGGAGCTTCGCATACTCGTTCTTGCCGGCGAACCAACGGGAATCCCAGGTCCGGTTGATGCCCAGACGCAGCCCGATTGGATTAATCTTCTGACCCATCGTTCTCTCCCGCCCTTAGGCGCTCGCCTCGGCCTCGACCTGACGAACGACGATCGTCAGCTGCGAGAACGGCTTAAAAACACGACCCGAACGGCCACGGCCGCGCGGTGCGAAACGCTTCATGACGATGCCGTTGCCAACATGCGCCTCAGCGACGACCAGAGCGTCGACATCGAGGTCATGGTTGTTTTCGGCGTTCGCAATCGCGGACTCCAGGCACTTCTTGACGTCGCCGGCGATCCGCTTGCGCGAGAACTGCAGGTCGGCGAGCGCAGAAGATGCCTTCTTGCCGCGGATCAACTGCGCAACAAGGTTCAGCTTCTGCGGGCTGACGCGAAGCATGCGGGCTACCGCCTTTGCCTCGTTGTCCGGGAGAACCCGTTCGCGCTTTGGTTTGCTCATGACTAAGTCCTCAAGCCCTTACTTCTTGGCTTTCTTGTCGCCCGAATGGCCGTGGAAGGTCCGCGTCGGCGAGAACTCGCCAAACTTGTGACCGACCATTTCCTCGTTCACGGCAACCGGAACATGCTTCTGACCGTTGTAGACGCCGAAGGTGAGTCCCACGAACTGCGGGAGGATCGTCGAGCGGCGGCTCCAGATCTTGATAACGTCGTGACGGCCGGACGAACGCGCGGCATCTGCCTTCTTGAGCAGAGAGCCTTCAACGAACGGGCCTTTCCAGACTGAACGAACCATGTCCGGCGATCCTTACTTCTTCTTCCGCTTGTGGCGGCTGATGAGAATGAACTTGTTGGTCGACTTGTTTGAACGCGTCTTCTTGCCCTTGGTCGGCTTGCCCCACGGAGTAACCGGGTGACGGCCGCCCGAGGTGCGGCCTTCGCCGCCGCCGTGCGGATGGTCGACGGGGTTCATCACGACGCCGCGGTTATGCGGACGACGGCCCATCCAGCGCTTGCGACCGGCCTTGCCGATCGAGATGTTCATGTGGTCCGGGTTCGACACCGCACCGATGGTGGCGATGCAGCGGCCGTGAACCAGGCGCTGTTCGCCCGAGTTCAGACGCAGGATCACGAAATCATGGTCGCGGCCGACGATCTGGGCGTAGGTGCCCGCGGAACGGGCGATCTGGCCGCCCTTCCCGATCTTCAGCTCGACGTTGTGCACGATGGTGCCGACCGGCATGTTGCCGAGCGGCATGACGTTGCCCGGCTTCACGTCGACATAGCTGCCGGCGACAACGGTGTCGCCAACGGCCAGACGCTGCGGCGCCAGGATGTAGGCCTGCTCGCCGTCGGCGTACTTGATCAGCGCGATAAACGCGGTGCGGTTCGGATCGTACTCGAGACGCTCGACCTTGGCCGGCACGTCGACCTTCTTACGCTTGAAGTCGACGATGCGGTAAGCCTGCTTGTGGCCGCCGCCGCGGAAACGCACGGTGATACGGCCGGTATTGCCGCGTCCGCCGGACGAGTGCTTGCCTTCGGTCAAAGCCTTGACAGGCTTGCCCTTGTACAGCGCCGAACGATCGACCATCACCAGCTGGCGCTGGCCTGGCGTCGTGGGGTTGAATGTTTTCAATGCCATCGTCGTTCGCCTTACAGCCCGGTGGTCACGTCGATGCGGTGACCTTCTTCGAGGGTCACAACAGCGCGCTTGGTATCCGACTGAGAACCGAACTGGCCGCGGAAGACTTTCGTCTTGCCCTTGCGAACCAGCGTGTTGACGCTCTTCACCTTGACGTCGAACAGCTTCTCAATCGCGTCCTTGATCTGCGGCTTGGTCGCCTTCGACGCGACCTTGAACACAACCTTGTTGTGCTCGGAAGCCACGGTCGCCTTTTCGGTCACGACCGGCGCAACGATGATGTCGTAATGACGCGCATCCTGAGTCTTCATTTGAAGCGCGCCTCCAACGCATCGAGAGCGGCCTTGGTCAGAACGAGCTTCTGACGGCGCAGAATGTCATAGACGTTGATGCCCTGGATCGGCAGTACGTCGATGTGCGGAATGTTGCGCGCAGCCTGCGCGAAACCGGTGTTCACTTCCGCGCCGTCAATGATCAGCGCGTTGGTGATCTCCAGACCCGAGAAGTGTCCGAGCAGAGCCTTGGTCTTGGCGTCCTTCAGATCGGCATTTTCGATCACGATCAGACCGCCGTCCTGAGCCTTCGCCGACAGGGCGTGCTTCAGGCCGAGCGCGCGGACCTTCTTCGGCAGATCATGCGCATGCGAGCGAACGACCGGACCGAATGCACGGCCACCGCCGCGGAACTGCGGAACGCGAGCCGAACCGTGACGAGCACCGCCGGTGCCCTTCTGCTTGTACATCTTCTTGCCGGTGCGCCAGATTTCCGCACGGCCCTTGGCCTTGTGCGTACCAGCCTGACGCTTGGCGAGCTGCCAGTTGACGACGCGCTGGATCAGATCCTTGCGCGGCTCAAGGCCGAAGATCTCGTCCGAGAGCTGAACCGAACCGGCGGCTTTGCCTTCAAGGGTTGTGACCTTCAATTCCATCACGCGCCCTCCTCAGCCGGAGCCGCTTCAGGAGCAGCATCGGTTCCGCCAGCCAGCTTGAACTTGCCAGGCTTCGCAGCTTCCTTCGGAAGCGGCTTCTTCACCGCATCGCGCATCGTGATCCATCCGCCCTTGGAGCCGGGAACGGCGCCTTCGACGAGGACCAGACCGCGTGCAACGTCCGTCTGGACGACGCGCAGGTTCAGCGTGGTGATGCGATCGACGCCCATGTGGCCAGGCATCTTCTTGTTCTTGAAGGTCTTGCCGGGATCCTGACGGCCGCCGGTCGAACCGATCGAACGGTGCGAGACCGAGACGCCGTGGGTTGCGCGCAAGCCGCCGAAATTCCAGCGCTTCATGCCGCCGGCGAAACCCTTACCGACCGAGGTGCCCGTCACGTCGACGAACTGGCCGACAACGAAATGGTCCGCCTGGATTTCAGCGCCGACCGGGATCAGCGAATCTTCCGAGACGCGGAATTCCGCGACCTTGCGCTTCGGCTCGACCTTGGCGACGGCGAACTGGCCGCGCTCAGCCTTCGGCAGATAGACGCTTTTGCGCGAGCCCGAACCGAGCTGCAAAGCGACGTATCCATTCTTCTCGGTCGTGCGATGGCCAACAACCTGGCAATTGCCCAACTTGAGCACGGTCACAGGGATATGTTCACCGGTCTCCGTAAAGACCCGCGTCATCCCGACCTTTTGTGCGATCACTCCGGAGCGCATCGGCGTGCTTCCTGTTCTTTCTGTCCCGAGGGACTAACTAACTTATCTTGTGAGCATGACCCGGTCCGAAAACCGGTGCCCACCATTCGGGGTCATGCTCAGAGCTTGATCTCGACGTCGACACCGGCGGCGAGGTCGAGCTTCATCAGCGCGTCCACGGTCTGCGGGGTCGGATCGACGATATCGAGAAGGCGCTTGTGAGTGCGCATCTCGAACTGCTCGCGGCTCTTCTTGTCGACGTGCGGCGAACGGTTGACGGTGAACTTCTCGATGCGGGTCGGCAGCGGAATGGGTCCGCGAACCTGAGCACCGGTACGTTTTGCCGTGTTCACGATCTCGCGGGTCGACGTATCGAGAATCCGATGGTCGAACGCCTTGAGACGAATGCGAATATTCTGGCCGTTCATTGCCGTTTGTCTTTCTCTAAGAGCGAGTAGTGAGTGGTGAGCAGCGAGCAGTTACCTGCTCGCTACCCTCTATTCGCGTCTTTACTCGATGATGCTTGCGACGACGCCTGCACCCACGGTGCGGCCGCCTTCGCGGATAGCGAAGCGGAGCTTTTCTTCCATCGCGATCGGCACAATCAGGTGCACTTCCATCGCAATGTTGTCGCCCGGCATCACCATTTCGGTACCTTCCGGCAGGTGAACCACGCCCGTCACGTCGGTCGTGCGGAAGTAGAACTGCGGACGGTAGTTGGTGAAGAACGGGGTGTGACGTCCGCCCTCTTCCTTAGTGAGGATGTAAGCCTCAGCCTTGAACTTGGTGTGCGGCTTGACCGAACCCGGCTTGCAGAGAACCTGACCGCGCTCGACTTCTTCGCGCTTGGTACCGCGGAGCAGCGCACCGATGTTGTCGCCAGCCTGGCCCTGGTCGAGCAGCTTGCGGAACATTTCGACGCCGGTGACGGTGGTCTTCTGGGTGGCCTTCAGACCGACGATTTCGATTTCCTCGCCGACCTTCACGATGCCGCGCTCGACACGGCCGGTGACGACGGTGCCGCGGCCCGAGATCGAGAACACGTCTTCGACCGGCATCAGGAACGGCTGGTCGATCGGACGCTCCGGCTGCGGGATGTAGGCGTCAACGGCCTTCATCAGCTCCAGAACGGCGTCGTGGCCGAGCTTCGGATCCTTGTTCTCGAGAGCGGCAAGCGCCGAACCGCGAACGATCGGAATATCGTCGCCCGGGAAGTTATACTTCGAGAGCAGTTCACGGACTTCCATTTCCACGAGCTCGAGGAGCTCCGGATCGTCGACCATGTCGCACTTGTTCAGGAACACGACGAGCGCAGGAACGCCGACCTGACGGGCGAGCAGGATGTGCTCGCGGGTCTGCGGCATCGGGCCGTCAGCAGCGGACACGACCAGGATCGCGCCGTCCATCTGGGCAGCGCCGGTGATCATGTTCTTCACGTAGTCGGCGTGGCCGGGGCAGTCGACGTGAGCGTAGTGACGGTTCGGCGTCTCGTATTCGACGTGAGCGGTCGAAATGGTGATGCCGCGCGCCTTCTCTTCCGGCGCCTTGTCGATCTGATCGTAGGCCGTGAACGTAGCACCGCCAGCTTCAGCCAGAACCTTCGTAATCGCCGCGGTCAGCGACGTCTTGCCATGGTCAACGTGACCAATGGTGCCGATGTTGCAGTGGGGTTTCTTACGTTCGAATTTCTCTTTAGCCATGACGTTCTCCGTTCAACTTTGACTTACGTCAAAGAAATCAAGCAAACTTTTTCTGGACTTCTGCCGACACGTTTGCCGGCGCTTCAGCGTAGTGATCGAATTGCATCGTGAAGGTCGCGCGGCCCTGGCTCATCGAGCGCAGGTTGTTCACGTAACCGAACATGTTCATGAGCGGCACCATCGCGTTGATGACGTTGGCGTTGCCGCGCATGTCCTGACCCTGGATCTGGCCACGGCGAGAGTTGAGATCGCCGATCACCGAACCCGTATAATCTTCAGGGGTCACAACCTCGACCTTCATGATCGGCTCGAGGAGGACCGACTTGCCCTTCTGCAGCGCTTCGCGGAATGCAGCACGCGACGCGATTTCGAAGGCGAGCGCCGACGAGTCGACGTCGTGGTACTTGCCGTCCACGAGCTGGACCTTGACGTCAACCACCGGGAAGCCGGCAACGACGCCCGACCCCATCACGCTGTTGAGGCCCTTTTCGACGCCGGGGATGTATTCCTTCGGCACCGCGCCACCGACGATCTTCGACTCGAACTCATAACCGGCACCCGGCTCGTTCGGCTCGACGATGATCGACACTTCAGCGAACTGGCCCGTACCACCCGTCTGCTTCTTATGGGTGTACTTGACCTCGGCCCGCTTGGTGATCTTCTCGCGGAACGCAACCTGCGGCGCGCCGATGTTGGCGTCGACCTTATAGGTACGGCGGAGAATGTCGACCTTGATGTCGAGATGAAGTTCGCCCATGCCCTTCAGAATGGTCTGGCCGGACTCGTGATCGGTCGACACCCGGAACGACGGATCTTCCGCCGCGAGCTTCGCCAGAGCAACGCCCAGCTTTTCCTGATCGGCCTTCGACTTCGGCTCGATCGCGATTTCGATCACCGGCTCCGGGAATTCCATCTTTTCAAGGATGACCGGATGATCCGGATCGCACAGCGTGTCGCCGGTGCGGGCTTCCTTGAGGCCGGCCAGCGCGACGATGTCGCCAGCGTAGGCTTCCTTGATGTCTTCACGGTTGTTCGCATGCATCAGCAGCATGCGGCCGATACGTTCCTTCTTCTCGCGCGTCGAGTTGATGACGCCGGTGCCGCTCATAAGAACGCCCGAATAGATGCGGCAGAAGGTGATGGTGCCGACGAACGGGTCGTCCATGATCTTGAACGCGAGCAGAGCCAGCGGCTCCTTGTCGTCGGCCTTGCGCACGACTTCGTTGCCGTCCTCGTCGGTACCCTTGATCGCAGGCACGTCGACCGGCGACGGGAGATAGTCGACCACGGCGTCGAGCAGCGGCTGAACGCCCTTGTTCTTGAAGGCCGAACCGCAGAGCACAGGATAGAACGCGCCGGTCAGCACCGCCTTGCGGATGAGCCGCTTCAGCGTCGCTTCGTCCGGCTCATTGCCGTCGAGGAACGCAGCCAGCGCGTCATCGTCGAGTTCGACAGCGGCTTCGACGAGCTTCTCGCGGTACTCCTTCGCCTTGTCGGCGAGGTCAGCCGGAATTTCGACAACGTCGAACTTCGCGCCGAGCGCTTCGTTGTTCCAGACGTAGGCCTTCATGATCACGAGATCGACCATGCCCACGAAATTGTTTTCCGAACCGATCGGAAGCTGGATCGCAACCGGCTTCGCACCGAGGCGATCGATGATGTCCTGCAGGCACTTGTAGAAGTCGGCGCCGGTCTTATCCATCTTGTTGGCGAAGACGATGCGCGGAACCCTGTACTTGTCGCCCTGGCGCCAGACGGTTTCGGTCTGCGGCTCGACGCCCTGGTTGGAGTCGAGAACGCAAACGGCGCCGTCGAGCACGCGCAGCGAACGCTCGACTTCGATGGTGAAGTCGACGTGGCCGGGGGTGTCGATGATGTTCAGGCGCTTGCCGTTCCAGAACGCGGTGGTCGCAGCCGAGGTGATCGTGATGCCACGCTCCTGCTCCTGCTCCATCCAGTCCATCGTCGCGGCACCTTCGTGCACTTCGCCGATCTTGTGGCTCTTGCCGGTGTAATAGAGGATGCGCTCAGTCGTCGTCGTCTTACCGGCGTCGATGTGCGCCATGATACCGAAATTACGGTAGTCCTCGATGGCATGTTGGCGGGGCATAGCGGCTGTCCTTAATTTCCGTTCGTTTCGCCGTTACCAGCGATAATGCGAGAAGGCACGGTTGGCTTCCGCCATCTTGTGCACGTCTTCACGCTTCTTGACCGCGTTCCCACGATTGTTCGACGCATCGAGCAGCTCAGCGGAGAGCCGTTCGGTCATCGTCTTCTCGTTGCGGCCACGCGCGGCCGTAATGATCCAGCGGATGCCCAGCGCCTGACGGCGGGTCGAGCGAACCTCGACCGGCACCTGGTAGGTGGCGCCACCGACGCGGCGCGAGCGCACTTCGATGGTCGGCATGACGTTTTCCAGCGCCTGCTCGAACACCGGCAGCGGACCCTGCTTGGTCTTCTGCTCGATCATCTCGAGCGCACCGTAGACGATGCTTTCGGCGGCAGACTTCTTGCCGTCGTACATGATCGAATTCATGAACTTCGTGATGATGATGTTCCCGAACTTCGGATCCGGGTTCACTTCACGCTTTTCAGCCGAATGGCGACGCGACATCGTAAATGCTCCCGCTTACTTCGGACGCTTCGCGCCGTACTTCGAACGGCGCTGCTTGCGGTTCTTGACGCCCTGCGTATCGAGGACGCCGCGGAGAATGTGATAGCGCACGCCGGGCAAATCCTTGACGCGGCCGCCGCGGATCATGACCACCGAGTGCTCCTGAAGGTTATGGCCTTCACCCGGAATGTAGCCGATGACCTCGAAGCCGTTGGTCAGGCGCACCTTCGCGACCTTACGAAGCGCCGAGTTGGGCTTCTTCGGAGTCGTCGTATAGACGCGCGTGCAAACGCCACGCTTCTGCGGCGACTGCTGCAGAGCTGGCACCTTCTTGCGCGACTTCTGCGCTTCGCGTGGATTCGCGATCAGCTGGTTGATCGTCGGCATCGTTCGCCTTCACCCTTGTTCGCGCGAAGCCTTGCAAGCTTCGCAAATTCATTCGGAGCCAACCGCCCCACTCGCTTCACGCCGGCAACCAGACTGGGGTTCTCGGTCCGCGCCGCGCACTCAACATGCGCAAAACGAAACGGCGCCATCCATTCGGGCTCCGAATGGAAAGCGCTTGAACGCCACAGAGGACCACAATCGAAACCGTGGTCATGCATCCGAGACTGATCTTTGAAGGCGTGCGCAAAAGCGCGGTGGCCCGAGAGATCAATGTTGTCCTGGCATTGCCTGGCTAGTGCCGACAGCGTCTGAGCGACATTCGTCGAGGTTGGTGCCGATCCATCCGCAAAAGCGGGCTGAAAAGGTGATCCGTTCCGACGCAGGGAAGCTCACCGCCTGTCGTGAAGTGGCCGGGTTTTATAAGCCATGCACACTCAAGTCAAGACTAAACGACATGCGAAAAGAGCAAGCGCCAGAGCCACTTCTGACACACCGCATGAAGCCGCGCAGTCGCCGATTGTGACACGGCACGCGAATCTTCCCCGAGCAAATTCCGGCCGATTCTGCGCCCGCAGACCCGCCCCGGCGACCGCTCCGGACACCCGCGCAAGCCGCGAATCCCCGTTCGCATCCGGCCGAGTGAGCTCATCCCTCTCCGTCGATTCGGCTAATGTAGTTTTATTTCAATGGTTTACAAGGATGGACGGAGATTGCGGTTTTAAAGGTTCGGCGCCAGCCGCCGCTTTGCCGGGATCAGGGAGGTGGCCCGCAGCCAGTCCCGCAGATCGCGCAGCCGCTCATAGCCGTACTGCCGGGCCGCCTCGAGGGCGAACACCAGCGAGCGAGTCGAGCCGACGTCGACCACCGCATCGACCATGGTTTTCCGGCCGGTCCAGAGCTGGGCCATGAAGCTGCCCTCCGCCGAGCACGAATCGATGGCTTGTACATCCGTCGCGGTGAAAAGCTGCTCGGTCAGCTTGTCGATAAGGACAGCGCCCGGCGAGTACTTCGCAAACTCGCCGTCGAACGCGATTTTCCAGGTGTAGGCCGTTGGCCCACAATACATCAGCACCTGGGCGGCAATCACCCGCCCGTCGAGCCGCAGCAGCGCGACCGAAGCGTCACCGTCCGCCGCAAGGTCACCGATCAACCGCCGGGTAAACGCCGTGTCCCGTTCGCTGCAAAGAATCGCGGTGCCCTCGGCGCCCTTCCAGCTTCGCTTTTCGAGATCGAGGAACTGCTCGTACGCGGCCTTTGCCGCATCCACGTTGCGGTCGTTCACCACCTCAAGCGTGCCGAGAGCCGACAGCCTGTTCCAGTCCTGCCGAAGCTTCTTGCGGGTCGAGCCCGAATTCTTCACGCCCTTCTCCCGCGTCACCGACGGCCGCAAGGTCCGGGTCAGGGTCAGATGGGCGTGACGTTCATCCGCGATGGTTTTTTGAATCGCGGCATAGGCCTGCGAGTCGGCATCCATTTCCTTCAGGCTGACCACATTGGGCAGCGCCGGATTGTTGCGGATCGCGGCAAAGAACGCGGGGATCACCTCGCCCGCAAAGGCCGGATCGATCACCGGCGTCGACAGGAATGCGTAGTTGAAGGGCCGGGCCTCAAGCATCGCCGGCCAGAACATCATGACGCTGCGCTGCTGCAAGGCCCACAGACCCACGAGCCGCGCGGACTCGACACCCTCCTCCCAGGCCAGCAGCACATAGACCGCCGCGAACATGGTGTCGAAAGCCGCCTTCAGCGCGACGGGATTCATGAATGCGTTGCCGGGCGCGCGCCGGATGAGATCATCCCACTGCGCGCTGATATCCTGGCCCGGTTTTGCGACCGTAACTGAAATCATGAAGGCCAAACCTGGGAAGCGCCTGGAAGCCGCATTCTCGCGGTGGCGGATTGCGAGGGCATGACTGTGATCCAAAACCAGGCTGCCCTACTCTGGTTCCATTAATGCTGCGGCGGCCAGTCGCAGGCAAGCCGCAACCATTTTAATCGTTAATACCTGCGTTTTCGCGGCATTAACCTCACCGGACGTTCACCACGTTTGTTTCAAGCTTTAGTCGAGTTTGCAGCCGTAATGCTAAGCAGCTCAGATAGAGGCGAAACATGCGGCACACAGACATCGCCATCGTTGGCGGCGGACTTGCGGGATCGACCGCAGCGGCGATGCTGGGCCGCGCCGGCATCTCAGCGATCCTGATCGATCCCCATAAAATCTATCCGCCCGACTTCCGCTGCGAAAAACTCGGCGGCTATCAGCTCGACCTGCTGCGCAAGACCGGCATCGCAGACGCGGTGCTTGCCGCCACCACGCTCGATCACAGCGCCTGGACCGCCCGGCTGGGCCGCCTGCTCGATAAGAAGCCGAGCGACCAGCACGGGATCATCTACGACGATCTCGTCAACACCGTTCGCCGCCAGATCCCCGGCAATGTCGATTTCATCGAGGCCAAGGTCACCGCCGTCGCAACCAGCGCCGATCGCCAGATGCTGACACTGTCGAACGGCGAAGAAATTTCCGCGCGGCTGATCGTGCTGGCGAACGGCCTGAACATAGGCCTGCGTCACACCCTCGGCATCGAGCGCGAAGTCATCAGCTCGTGCCATTCCATCACCGTGGGTTTCAATGTCGTGCCGGTCGGCCGGGAGACGTTTGAATTTCCGGCCCTGACCTATTTCACGGAGAATTCCGCGGCGCAGATGTCCTATCTGACGCTGTTCCCGATCGGCTCCGCCATGCGCGCCAACCTCATGGTCTACCGCGGGATGGACGATCCATGGCTGCGCCGCATGCGCCAGACTCCCGAGGAGGCCATTCACGAACTGATGCCGAACCTTCGCGCCCTCTCCGGCGAGTTCAAGGTCGATGGCATCATCAAGATCCGTCCGGCCGATCTGTACATCACCAAGGGGCACCGGCAGGCGGGCATCGTGCTGGTCGGCGATGCGTTCTGCACGTCCTGTCCTGCTGCAGGCACCGGCACCGGAAAAGTGTTCATGGACGTGCAGCGTCTGTGCAACGCCTACATCCCGGCCTGGCTTGCCAGCGAGGGCATGGACGCGTCGAAGATTTCGCAGTTCTACGACGATCCGGAAAAGTGCGCGAACGACGCCTCTTCACAGCGTCAGGCCTACGATCTGCGTTCGATTTCCATCGATACCGGACTGCCGTGGCATGTCCGGCGCTGGGTCCGCTTCCTGCATCGCGCAGGCCTCGGCGCATTGCGTCATGTGCGCGAGACGCTGTCGGTCCGGCGGACGGCGCAGCCGTAACGGCTGCCTTACCGATCAATCCTCATCGTCATCATCATCGTCGTCATCATCCTCTGCCGGATGATGCGACTGATGAAGCTGGTCATCCCAGAGCTTCCGGTACATGCCGTTGGCCTTGAGCAGCTCGGCATGCGGACCGCGTTCGATGGCCTTGCCGTTGCTGATGACGATAATTTCGTCCATGTCGACCACCGACGTCAGGCGGTGGGTCGAGAAGATCATGGTGCGGCCCTTGGCGACCTTGAGCAGCGTGCGGTTGATCGCCGCCTCCGTGGTCTGGTCCAGCGCCGAGGTCGCTTCATCCAGCAGCAGCACGGACGGATTGCGGACAATGGCGCGCGCAATCGCGATGCGCTGGCGCTGGCCGCCGGACAGCGTATCGCCGCGCTCGCCGACCACCGTGTCGTACTTCTGCGGCAGCGTCATGATGTAACGATGGATTTCGGCCTTCTTCGCCGCATCCTCGACCTCGGCGTCGGTCGCGCCATCCTTGCCGAGACGGATGTTCTCGCGGAGCGACATGTTGAACAGCATGTTCTCCTGGAACACCACCGCCATGCTCCTGCGCAGCGAGTCGCGCGTCACCCTGCGGATATCGACGCCGTCGATAGTCACCTTGCCCTCGTTCGGCTCGTAGAGGCGCAGGATCAGATTGAGCAGTGTGCTCTTGCCGGAGCCGCTCGGTCCCACAATGGCGATGTTCTTCCCCGCGCCGATCTTGAGCGAGAGCCCGTCGAGCACCGTGGTGTCGCTGCCTTCATACTTGAAGACGACCCGGTCGAAGTTGATGTTGTCGGTGATGCGCGGCAAATCGGGCGCGCCGGGCCGGTCGGCGCCGCGCGTCGGCTCGTCGAGCAGTTCTTCCATATGCCGCACGGCCGCTGCCGCCTGAATCGCGACGGGAATGAAGTGCATCAGATGCGCGATGTTATAGGAAATTTCCCAGAACGCGCTCTCGAAGGTGACGAACGTCCCGATGGAAATCTTGCCGATGGTTGCGAGATAAGCGCCGATCGCCAGCACGATCAGGTGCAGCAGCAGCACCGACACGGTGACGGTGCGCTCAACCATGGTCGACAGGAAGGTCGCATCGGCCATCGAGCGGCGCGCCGCGTTGTTGCGGAAGGAGAACCAGCCGAACGCCTTGCGTTGCAGGCCGAACGCCTTCACCACCATTTGCGCTGCGACGTTTTCCTGCACCACGCCGAGGATCGCGGACTCGTTGACCTTCTGCTCGTAGTTGGCCTGAACGGCCTTCGGGGTCAGGATGCGTGGGCCGATCAGCGTGATCGGAAAGATCAGGAGCGCCACGGCGGCGAGCTGCCAGTTCAGCCAGATCATCAGGCCGATGCCCGCGATCAGCTCGAGGAACGGCAGCATCGCGCTGTTGGCGAAATGCTTGACCGAGGATTCGTAGCCCGCCATGTCGACGGAAAACCGCGACAGGATCTCGCCGCGCTTGGTGCGCCCGAAGAATGCTGCCGGCAGGTTCTGGACATGCTCGAACAGCCGGGAGCGGACATCGGAGATGACCGCCGCCGCCAGCCGCGCGTCCCAGCGCTCGTACCACACCGCGACGATGGAGGTGATGATGCCCGCGGCAGCCAGCACGCCCAGAATAGTGTAGAGCGCCTGGAAATCTTCCTCGCCGAGCGCGTCGTCGATCAGGAACTTCAGGCTGAGCGGCATGATGACGTTGAACAACGTCTCGATGAAAAGGCCGATCGCGACGAAGCTGAGCCAGGTCTTGTAGTTGCGCAGATGCGGCCAGGTGAACCGCCACAGGGTCGCGAACGCGCCCGCGGCCTCGCTCGCGGTAAACGCGACGAGATCCTCGTCGTCGTCATCATCATCGTCGTCGATGTCGTCCGGCTCCGGGGGCAGAGGCATGTCAGCCTGAGCCGTCGCGGCAAGGCGCGCAGCTTCGTCGTCGAGCGGCTTGCCCGACCCTGCCTTGTCGGTATCCGGGGTGGTCGCCATCTAAAACCGTCGCTGCGCGGCCAAACGGCCGCAATCACTCGCCGCAGCGGCCGGATGGCCGGTGCACCCTTAAGCGATTAGTCGTCGTCGGCAATCTTGTCAAAGAACGAATAACGCAGGCTGTCGGCGTCGGCGTACCAGTCGCCCGGCCCCTTGTTCGCCGCGAGCGTCGCGTCCCAAACCGCGTCGGTGGTATCGCGGCGATGCATGGACAGGTCGAAACCGTTGCCGAAGAACAGTTCGGACCATTCCCACCAGGTGCCCAGTTTTTTGACACCGCGCAGCAGGTCGTAGCGGTCGATCAGGGCCGGCGCCATGTCGCTGGTGATCGATCCGAACACAAAACCAGTCTTCACCACGCGATTGAGTTCGCGGACGGCGCGCGTCACCTGCTTGGGCGAGATATGACAGAGGCTGGTTTCGAAAACGAAATCGAACTCCTCGGCCTTGAACGGCAGCTTGGTAAGCGAACCGAGCTTGTTGTACTTGCGCAGCGCCTTCGGCGTCTTGCCGTGAATGTACCGGTTGTTCTCGATACCCCAGGCATCGATGCCGCGTTCGCGCAGCGCACCGACCAGTTCGCCGCTCGCCGAACCGGCAACCAGCAGCTTGTAGCCCTTGGCCCGGTTCCAGACGATCTTGATGAGGTTCATCAGATAGTCCGGATCGGTAAACTGGTTCCAGACCTCGCCGTAAGGGCCGGTGTTGCGGTAGTTGTCGAAATAGGCGCGATCGATCTTGTCGGACGGCACGTTGCCGCTCTCGCCGCGCTCATAACGCAGCTTGATCATCTGCGTCAGGATGATGTCGGTCGCGGCATCAGAGGAATCCAGCAGGCCGTTCAGCGTCGAGTCGAACAGATAGTCGCCGACCACGACCAAACCCGGATGGTCCGTCGGCTCGGGATGGTGATTGGTCATCACGTCGCGCGCAGGCAATCCGCCCGGAATGCAGTTCACCGACGACAGCCAGCGATGAGTCTTGCCTTCGAGGAAATGCGCGCGGGCGTCGCCGAAGGATTTCGGCAGCGACTTGATTGCCGCGTCGATCAGCTCCTTGTCGCTGAGATTGGCGAATGCCAGCGCATCAGAGCCCGGGATCAGCCAGTTCAGCACGCCGTGGCGGCCGACATCGTGCCGCGCGCCTTCGACGTAAACGCAGCAGCCGCCGAACGCCTCGGACATCCACCATGCGCCCGGAACCTTGTCGCCCCAGAACGGCTCGTCGAACAGGATCGAGACGCGCAGATAGTGAGCCGGACGATCGAAATAGGCGATGTGCTTGATCATCGAATGGCGCAGCAATTCGCCATCCCAGTTCATCGTCGTCAGCCACGAGTGCGGCAGGCACATCACGACGAGATCGTGCTCCTTGGTGATCGGCCCCTTGCCGTTCATCATGTTGATGGCGTAGCGCCCGGAATCCGCCTTGCCGACCTTCAGAACCCGATGGTTCAACTGGATGTCGGCCTCGATTTCACTTCGCAGGCTGTGGATGAGCTGCTCGTTGCCGTTCTGGATCGAGTAGAGGCCAATGTAGCCGTCCACATCCATCACGAAGTTCTTCAGCGCGTTGAGCCCGTTGGTGTTGTGCGGCTCGGTGGCAATGTCCGACCGCGCCATCACTTTCAGGAAGCGCTTGGCGACCGGATCGGCGACTTCGCGGTCCAGCAGTTCCTCGGCGCTCATGTAGGCCCAGGGATGTTCGTTGTCGTGTGCGCCGACGCCCTCATAGTATTCCGTGGGCGACACCATCTTGGCGCAGAGCTTGCGGAAATCCTCGATCGCCTTGGCGGTCTGCGCGCCGTATTTGCGGCGCATACCCGGCACGTCGTCCAGCAATTCGCCGTCAAGCTGCACCTGCTCGGCGTCCATCGGGATGGTCTGCAGGCCGAAATGCTGGATCAGCTCCCGCAGCGGATCAGGACCCGTCATCGAGTAGTCATAGATCTCGGCGACGCCCGCCTCGTACATCGCCGGCGCGGTGTCGAATTGCTTGGTCAGGATCTTACCGCCGACGCGGTCGGACGCCTCGTAGATCGTGACGCGGCAAAGCGCCCCAAGTTTTTTCTTGAGGTACCAGGCGCTCATCAGGCCACCCGGCCCACCGCCTACAATCGCAAGATCGAGCATGTCGTCCTTCGCCCCCTGCCGGGCACCCGTTCGGGTTTAAGCCGGTCTAACTCATCTTAAACAAATGCGTTTTTCATCTGAAGGGAAGATGAACAAAGCGCGATCCGACGCGAAAAAGGCTGAAGGTGCCTAAAAGAACAGCGTTTTTGCGGTTTTGACCGGCCTGGCGGGGAGCGAGGGCAGCCAGAGCGCTGGCATCCGCGGCACCGGCAGCACCCGCCCGGGAGGGGGCTCGGGGGGTGGCGTAACCTCATGCCGGAAAAGAAATAGGCCGGCTCGCGCCGGCCCGTGGAGGTGTTCCTCAGTATTCCGAGCCACGAACATCAAAATAATCACCGCAAGGCGATCATGTCCTATGGCTTCAAACTATCGCCAGTTTCTATAGCCCTGCCCTAATCGCATGCGCATCTTCGTTGGTCACAGAATAGCCATACAGTAGGACGGTCACGGGACGATACATCCCCCAAATGGGTCAAAGCCGTAAGAGGTATTGTTCAGGATAAACATCAGGTCGGGGGATGGGTCCCTACTCTATTTGATGACCAGCCGCGCCATCATCGCCGCAAGCTCGCTCTGGCGCGACACGCCGACCTTGGAAAAGACCCGCTTCAGAACCGATCGCGCGGTTTCTTCAGCAATGCCGAGCCGCTCCGCAGCGTCCTTTGGCGACAATCCGGAACCCACCAGCGCGGCAATGCGGGCTTCGCCCAGCGTCACACCCAGAACATCGCGGATCAGCGAAGGATCGGGAATGCCGTCCGCGGTCGGATTCATCAATAGAACGATGGCACGGGCACGCGTGAGAAAACCGTTGCCGACATTCTTCGCCGGGATCGGCAGCACATACAGCGCCAGCGGTCGGTTGGCATTCTGCCGATGCACAAGGATCGGTTTGGTTTCCTGGGACAGGATAATCCGGTTGCCATCGAGGGCATTCCGGATCGCGGTCACCGCCTCCCCGCTCGCGGCGGGATTTGAAATCACCAGGCGATCGTTCACGATATTCAATCCATCGCCGAGAAGCGCCTGGGAGGCCGCATTGGAGGACACCACACGGCCCATCGCATCCAGCGCGAACACGCCGATTCCGATCCGGGCCATCGCGATGCCCATGCCTGCGTTGACGGACTGGGCGTCCATCAGGTGGATGCTCAGACGCAGCGATGTTTCGACATGCGGAGCAAGCCGCTCCAGAATCTGCAACTCGTCTTCCGAATATTCCGGTCGGCCGATCGCACGCTGCACGCTCAACGCGACTTCTATATGCGGGTCCGGGGAGACGGTCGCCGCCGCAAAATATTTGAGGCCATGCCGCCGCAGCAAATCGTTGTAGAACGGGTCGGTCTCCATTTCCTCAGGCGTCAGAAGATCACGATCCGTAATGATATCGCGCTTGAAGAAATAGCCGCGTTCGCGCGCCCGGATGGCCCGGATGTCGCGGTCGCTCCAGCTCTGGGCGTATTCGGCGCACACTTCCCTTAGCGATGGAGATTCGATGACGCCAAAACTGCCGTCGTCGCGGCCGTAAATAAGGATCGCCCCGACATCGTCGAAGCATTTCGTGACGATCTCGAGCGTTGACGGCCATCGCGATGGATCCACCGCGGACGCATAGATAGCTTCAATCGCCGCAATCAGACGGTCAGGCTGCTGCAAAACAGGCCTCGCAATGGGATCAGGCGTCAGGCGCCAAATAAAGAACTATAAAAATAACATGGTGTTCCCGCCGCCTGTGTGAGGAGGATCACATAAGCGTAAACACGGGGGGCCGCTGAAAAGTCCGCCACCGTAACAAAAAGGCCGCCCTTTCGGGGCGGCCTTTTCATCATATGACATATGTCATTTGCTGCGGAATTACTCCGCCGGCGGCAGAGCCAGCGGTTCCGCTTCCGGAGCAGCCGGGGTGATCGCCGCCTGCTTCTCGCGTTCGTCGAGGATCAGCTTGTCGCGCTTGGCTGCGACTTCGCGGATCTTCGCCATCGAGGCGCCGGTACCGGCCGGGATCAGGCGGCCGACAATGACGTTCTCCTTGAGGCCTTCCAGCGGGTCCACCTTGCCGTTGACGGCAGCTTCGGTGAGCACGCGCGTGGTCTCCTGGAACGACGCCGCCGAGAAGAACGACCGCGTCTGCAGGCTGGCCTTGGTGATGCCGAGCAGCACCGGGGTACCAGTCGCGGGCTTCTTGCCCTCTTCCTTCGCCTTGGCGTTGAGCGCGTCGAACTCGATCTTGTCGACCTGCTCGCCCGAGATCATGTCGGTCTCGCCCTGATCGGTGATCTCGACCTTCTGCAGCATCTGACGGACAATCACTTCGATGTGCTTGTCGTTGATGAGCACGCCCTGGAGCCGGTAAACTTCCTGGATTTCGTTGACCAGATAGGCAGCGAGTTCCTCGATGCCCTTGATCGCCAGGATGTCGTGCGGCGCCGGATTGCCTTCGACGATGAAATCGCCCTTTTCGACGATGTCGCCGTCCTGCAGATGGATGTGCTTGCCCTTCGGAATGAGGTACTCGCGGGTCTCCTCGTTCTTGTCGACAGGCTCGATCGAAATGCGGCGCTTGTTCTTGTAGTCGCGGCCGAAGCGGATCGTGCCGGCGATTTCCGCGATGATCGCGGCATCCTTCGGCTTACGGGCTTCGAACAGTTCCGCGACGCGCGGCAGACCGCCGGTGATGTCGCGGGTCTTGGCGCTTTCCGTCGAAACACGGGCAAGAATGTCGCCCGCCTTGACCTTGGCACCCACGTCAACCGACAGAATGCCATCCACCGAGAGCATGTAACGGGCGTCACCGCCGCGTGCCAGCTTCAGCACCTTGCCATCCTTGCCCTTGACCACGATGGCGGGACGAAGGTCCGCGCCACGGCCGGTCGTGCGCCAGTCGATAACCACGCGCTTTGCGATACCCGTGGATTCGTCGAGCGTTTCCGAGATCGACTGGCCTTCGACCAGATCCTCGAATCCGATCGTGCCTTCGACTTCGGTCAGAATGGGTCGTGAATACGGATCCCACTCCGCGATGCGCTGGCCACGCTTGATCATATCGCCCTCTTCGACGCGCATGCGCGCGCCATACTGGATGCGATGCGTCGCACGCTCGGTGCCGTCCGGATCGACCACCGCAACGACCATGTTGCGGACCATTGCAACATTGAAGCCTTCGCTGTTGGTCGCGATCGCCTTGTTCTTGATGACGATCTTGCCGTCGAAGTTCGACTCAATGAACGACTGCTCGTTGATCTGCGCCGCACCGCCGATGTGGAACGTGCGCATGGTGAGCTGCGTGCCGGGTTCACCAATGGACTGCGCGGCGATGACGCCGACAGCCTCGCCGTGGTTGACCGGCGTACCGCGGGCGAGATCGCGCCCGTAGCACTTGCCGCAGATGCCGTTGACCAGTTCGCAGGTCAGCGCCGAGCGGATCTTCACTTCCTGGATGCCAGCCTGCTGGATGGCGTCGACGTGAGTCTCCTCCATCAGCGTGCCGCGCTTGACGACGACCTTGTTGGTCGCCGGATCGCGCAGATCCTCGCCCGCGGTGCGGCCGAGAATACGCGACGCCAGCGAGGCCACGACCGTGCCCGCGTCGATGATGGCGCGCATCTTGATGCCGAGCTTGGTGCCGCAATCGTCCTGCGTGATGATGCAGTCCTGCGCCACGTCCACCAGACGACGGGTGAGATAGCCCGAGTTCGCGGTCTTCAACGCCGTATCCGCGAGGCCCTTACGGGCGCCGTGGGTGGAGTTGAAGTACTCCATAACCGTGAGGCCTTCCTTGAAGTTCGACACGATCGGCGTTTCGATGATCGAGCCGTCCGGCTTGGCCATCAGGCCGCGCATGCCGGCGAGCTGACGCATCTGGGCCGGCGAACCGCGCGCGCCAGAATGAGCCATCATGTAGATCGAGTTGATCTGGGAATCTTCGCCCTTCGCGTTCTTCTTGACGGACGAAATTTCCTTCATCATCTGCTCGGCGATCTTCTCCGAGGCTTTCGCCCAGGCATCGACCACCTTGTTGTACTTCTCGCCCTGAGTAATCAGGCCGTCGTTGTACTGCTGCTCGAAATCCTTCGCCATCGTGCGGGTGTCGTCGACGATCTTCCACTTGCCGTGCGGCACGACCATGTCGTCCTTGCCGAACGAGATGCCAGCCTTGAAGGCGTTGTAGAAGCCGAGCGCCATGATGCGGTCGCAGAAGATCACCGTCTCCTTCTGACCGCAGTGACGGTACACCTGATCGATCACGCCGGAGATTTCGCGCTTCGTCATCAGCTTGTTGATGGTGTCGAAGGGCACCTTGCCGTGCTTCGGCAAAACCTGCCCGAGCATGACGCGGCCGGCGGTGGTGTCGTAGATCTTCGAGATCGTCTTGCCTTCCTCGTCGACCCCGGTCCACCGGTACTTGATCTTGGTGTGCAGGTGGATGACCTTCGAGAACAGCGCGTGCTCGATCTCCGCCATGTCGCGGTAGACCTTGCCCTCGCCCTGCAGGCCCTCACGCATGATCGAGAGGTAGTACAGGCCGAGCACGATGTCCTGCGACGGCACGATGATCGGCTGGCCGTTCGCCGGATGCAGGATGTTGTTGGTCGACATCATCAGCACGCGCGCTTCCAGCTGCGCTTCGAGCGACAGCGGGACGTGCACGGCCATCTGGTCGCCGTCGAAGTCAGCGTTGAAAGCGGCGCAAACCAGCGGATGAAGCTGGATCGCCTTGCCTTCGATCAGCACAGGCTCGAACGCCTGAATGCCGAGACGATGCAGCGTCGGAGCGCGGTTCAGCAGCACCGGATGCTCGCGAATAACCTCGTCGAGGATATCCCAGACCTCGGGACGCTCCTTTTCAACGAGCTTCTTCGCCTGCTTCACGGTGGTGGACAGGCCCTTGGCGTCGAGCCGCGAGTAGATGAACGGCTTGAACAGCTCGAGCGCCATCTTCTTCGGCAGGCCGCACTGATGCAGGCGCAGTTCCGGACCGACCACGATGACCGAACGGCCGGAGTAGTCGACGCGCTTGCCGAGCAGGTTCTGACGGAAGCGGCCCTGCTTGCCCTTGAGCATGTCGGCGAGCGACTTCAGCGGACGCTTGTTGGCGCCGGTGATGACGCGGCCGCGGCGGCCGTTGTCGAACAGTGCGTCGACGGCTTCCTGCAACATGCGCTTTTCGTTGCGGATGATGATGTCCGGCGCGCGCAGCTCCATCAGCCGCTTCAGGCGGTTGTTGCGGTTGATGACGCGGCGATACAGGTCGTTCAGGTCGGAGGTCGCGAAGCGGCCGCCATCGAGCGGCACCAGCGGACGCAGGTCCGGCGGAATCACAGGCACCACCGTCATGATCATCCACTCCGGCTTGTTGCCGGACACGCGGAAGGCTTCGACGATCTTCAGGCGCTTGGCGAGCTTCTTGTGCTTGATGTCGGACTCGGTCTCGGCCATCTCCGCGCGAAGCTGGCCATCGAGCTTCTCAAGCTCGAGACCCTTCAGCAGTTCGCGGATCGCTTCCGCGCCGATCATGGCGGTGAAGCTGTCCTGGCCGTACTCGTCCTGAGCACGGAGATATTCTTCTTCAGACAGCAGCTGACGGTCCTTGAGCGCGGTCAGACCCGGCTCGAGAACGACGTAGTATTCGAAGTACAGAATGCGCTCGAGGTCTTTCAGCGTCATGTCGAGCAACTGGCCGATGCGCGACGGCAGCGACTTCAGGAACCAGATGTGCGCAACCGGAGCAGCCAGCTCGATGTGACCCATACGCTCGCGTCGGACGCGTGACAGCGTCACTTCGACCGAGCACTTCTCGCAGATGATGCCCTTGTACTTCATGCGCTTGTACTTGCCGCAAAGACACTCATAGTCCTTGATCGGCCCGAAGATGCGCGCGCAGAACAGGCCGTCACGCTCGGGCTTGAACGTGCGGTAGTTGATGGTTTCCGGCTTCTTGATCTCGCCGTAGGACCACGACAGAATCTTCTCAGGCGATGCGATCGAAATCCGGATCTGGTCGAAGACCTGGGCCGGAGTCGTCGGATTGAAGAGATTCATAATTTCTTGGTTCATCGTCTTCTCCTCGCGTGCCGATCGTCATCGGCAGCAAATTCGAAACTTGTCAGTCGTCTCGCGCCCTGCCCGACGTTCAGACAAGGCGCGGATGCCCGGCTGCATGAGCCGGGCATGAAATCTTGATTACTCGGCCGCTTCGGACGTCGGCGTCGGACCCAGCTTGGAATTGTGCAGGTCGACGTTGAGGCCGAGCGAGCGCATTTCCTTGACGAGCACGTTGAACGATTCCGGGATACCCGCTTCGAACGTGTCGTCGCCGCGCACGATGGCCTCGTACACCTTGGTACGGCCGGCCACGTCGTCCGACTTCACGGTCAGCATTTCCTGGAGCGTGTACGCCGCGCCGTAAGCCTCGAGCGCCCACACTTCCATTTCGCCGAAACGCTGGCCGCCGAACTGCGCCTTGCCACCCAGCGGCTGCTGGGTCACGAGCGAGTAAGGACCGATCGAACGCGCGTGGATCTTGTCGTCCACGAGATGGTGCAGCTTGAGCATATAGATGTAGCCCACCGTCACGTTGCGATCGAACTGGTCGCCGGTGCGTCCATCGTACACGACCGACTGGCCGGACTTATTCATCCCGGCGAGCTCGAGCATGTCCTCGATGTCCTTTTCCTTGGCGCCGTCGAACACCGGCGTCGCGATCGGCACGCCGGGCTTGAGGTTACGCGCCAGTTCGAGCAGTTCGGAGTCGTTCAGCGACTTGATGGTCTCGTCGTCGCCGTAGACCTTCTTCAGGGTCTCCTTGAGCGGCTTGAGATCCTGCTTCGACCAGTAGGCCTCCGCAGCCTGCCCGATCCGCTTGCCGAGGCCCGCACAGGCCCAGCCAAGATGCGTTTCGAGAATCTGGCCGACGTTCATGCGCGAAGGCACGCCGAGCGGATTGAGCACGATGTCGGCATGCGTTCCGTCTTCAAGGAACGGCATGTCTTCGATCGGCACGATCTTCGACACCACGCCCTTGTTGCCGTGACGTCCCGCCATCTTGTCGCCGGGCTGAATCTTGCGCTTCACCGCGACGAAGACCTTGACCATCTTCATCACGCCGGGCGGCAATTCGTCGCCACGCTGAAGCTTCTCGACCTTGTCGAGGAAGCGCTGTTCAAGGCCCTTCTTCGATTCGTCGTACTGCTTCCGCATGGCTTCGATTTCAGCCATCAGCTTGTCGTTCGGCGAGGCGAACTGCCACCACTGCGACTTCGGATACTCCTCGAGCACCGCACGGGTGATCTTGGTGTCCTTCTTGAAGCCCTTCGGACCAGCAATGCCCTGCCGGTTTTCAAGCAGGTCAGCGAGGCGGCCGAAAACGTTACGGTCGAGAATCGCCTGTTCGTCGTCGCGGTCCTTGGCAAGACGCTCGATCTCTTCCCGCTCGATCGCCAGCGCACGTTCGTCCTTGTCGACGCCGTGGCGGTTGAACACGCGGACTTCCACGATCGTGCCCTGCACGCCCGGAGGCACGCGCAGCGAGGTATCGCGAACGTCGGAGGCCTTTTCACCGAAGATGGCGCGGAGGAGCTTTTCTTCCGGCGTCATCGGGCTTTCGCCCTTCGGGGTGATCTTGCCGCACAGGATGTCGCCGGCGCGGACTTCCGCGCCGATGTAGACGATGCCGGCTTCGTCGAGGTTCTTCAGCGCTTCTTCCGACACGTTCGGAATGTCGCGGGTGATTTCCTCAGGACCGAGCTTGGTGTCGCGGGCCATGACTTCGAATTCCTCGATGTGGATCGAGGTGAAGACGTCGTCCTTCACGATCCGCTCGGAGAGCAGGATCGAATCTTCGAAGTTGTAGCCGTTCCACGGCATGAACGCGACGAGCACGTTGCGGCCAAGCGCGAGTTCGCCGAGATCGGTCGACGGACCGTCAGCGATGATGTCGCCCTTGCGCACCTGATCGCCCACCTTCACCAGCGGACGCTGATTGATGCAGGTCGACTGGTTCGAGCGCTGGTACTTCATCAGACGGTAGATATCGACGCCCGACTTGGTCGGGTCGAGATCTTCCGTCGCGCGGATAACGATACGGGTCGCGTCGATCTGGTCGATCACGCCGGTGCGGCGTGCGGCGATTGCAGCACCCGAGTCACGGGCCACGACGCCTTCCATGCCGGTGCCGACGAACGGCGCTTCGGCGCGCACCAGAGGCACGGCCTGACGCTGCATGTTCGAGCCCATCAGCGCGCGGTTGGCGTCGTCGTTCTCGAGGAACGGGATCAGCGCCGCGGCGACCGAAACGAGCTGCTTCGGCGACACGTCCATGTAGTCGACCTTGTCCGGCGTGATCTGCAGAACTTCGCCGGCGTGGCGGCAGATCACCAGATCGTCGGTGAAGCGGCCCTTGTTATCGAGCGGCACGTTCGCCTGAGCGACGCGGTAGCGGCCCTCTTCCATCGCGGAGAGATAGACCACGTCGTCGGTCACGCGGCCGTCCTTGACCTTGCGGTAAGGCGTTTCCACGAAGCCGTACTTGTTCACGCGCGCGAAGGTCGCGAGCGAGTTGATCAGACCGATATTCGGGCCTTCCGGCGTCTCGATCGGGCAGATACGGCCGTAATGCGTCGGATGCACGTCGCGGACTTCGAAGCCCGCGCGTTCGCGCGTCAGACCGCCCGGTCCAAGCGCCGAGAGACGGCGCTTGTGGGTGATTTCCGACAGCGGGTTGGTCTGGTCCATGAACTGCGAGAGCTGCGACGAGCCGAAGAACTCGCGCACGGCAGCAGCGGCAGGCTTCGCGTTGATCAGGTCCTGCGGCATGACGGTGTCGATATCGACCGACGACATGCGCTCCTTGATCGCGCGCTCCATGCGCAGCAGACCGATGCGGTACTGGTTCTCCATCAGCTCGCCGACCGAGCGCACGCGGCGGTTGCCGAGGTGATCGATGTCGTCGATCTCGCCCTTGCCGTCGCGCAGGTCGACCAGCGTCTTGATGACGGCCAGGATGTCTTCCTTGCGCAGGGTGCGCATGGTGTCCGGCGCGTCGAGTTCGAGACGCATGTTCATCTTCACGCGGCCGACGGCCGACAGGTCGTAGCGCTCCGAGTCGAAGAACAGCGACTGGAACATGGCCTGCGCGGAGTCGAGCGTCGGCGGTTCACCCGGACGCATCACGCGATAGATGTCGAACAGCGCGTCTTCACGCGTCATGTTCTTGTCAGCGGCGAGCGTGTTGCGGATGTAGGGGCCGATGTTGACATGGTCGATATCGAGCAGCGGCAGTTCCTTGTAGCCCTGCTCGTTCAGCGCCTTCAGCAGCTTCTCGGTGATTTCCTCGCCCGCTTCGGCGTGGATTTCGCCGGTCTTCGGATTCACCAGATCCTCGGCCAGATACATGCCGACGAGTTCGTCGTCGGACAGGCGCAGCGCCTTGAGGCCCTTTTCCTGGAGCTGGCGCGCGGAACGCACGGTCAGCTTCTTGCCGGCTTCGAGCACGACCTTGCCGCTATCGGCGTCGATCAGGTCATTGATGGTCGAATAGCCGCGGAAACGGTCGGCAACGAACGGCACACGCCAGCCGTCCTTGATCCGCTTGTACTGGATCTTCTTGTAGAACGTGGACAGGATTTCTTCGCCGTCGAGACCGAGGGCGAACATCAGAGACGTCACCGGAATCTTGCGGCGGCGGTCAATACGGGCGAACACGATGTCCTTGGCGTCGAACTCGATGTCGAGCCACGAACCGCGGTACGGAATGACGCGCGCGGCAAACAGCAGCTTGCCCGACGAATGGGTCTTGCCCTTGTCGTGATCGAAGAACACGCCCGGCGAGCGATGCATCTGCGAGACGATAACGCGCTCGGTGCCGTTGACGACGAAGGTGCCGTTCATCGTCATGAGCGGGATATCGCCCATGTAGACGTCCTGCTCCTTGATGTCCTTGACGGACTTGGCGCCGGTTTCTTCGTCAATATCGAACACGATGAGGCGCAGCGTCACCTTGAGCGGCGCAGCGAACGTCATGCCGCGCTGGCGGCACTCATCAACGTCATATTTCGGCTGTTCGAACTCGTAGCGGACGAATTCGAGCTGCGAGGTTCCCGAGAAATCGTTGATCGGGAACACCGAGCGGAAAACCGCCTGCAAGCCTTCGTCAAGCCGCCCGCCGGTAGGTTCGTCCACCATCAGGAACTGGTCGTAAGACGCCTTCTGAACCTCAATGAGGTTCGGCATCTCGGCAACTTCCTTGATGTGTCCGAAGAACTTGCGAACTCGCTTGCGACCGGTGAACGTCTGCTGCGCCATCGTGGCCTCTCATTTTTGCCGCCCTTGACTGGCGGCCGCTTCCGGAGTGCGATGGGCACCGCATCCGGGTTAAATTTCAAATCGCCCGGACAACTGTCCCAGCGTCACGGCATCCGAGCTTCAGGCGGCGGGCGATCCCGTTCCGAATCTCAAGACGCAAAATGACGCGCGGAGCGCTGGTGGCGCTCTGCCCGTCAAAACAACTCTACGGCCTGTTAAAGCCCGAAATATCTCGTCTCCCAACGTCCCGCCTTGAAATCGATCCGGGTTTCAAAGGGCGATCCGTCCTTTCGTGCCTCCGCCTATGTAGGCGGTCTTCGCGGCGATTCGAGGGGTCAATCATCGAACCGTCACACATTAAAGTGTCCGGCCGGTCCCGAAGAACCGGCCGGGAAACATAACGACTTACTTGAGTTCGACCTTGGCGCCAGCCTTCTCGAGCTGAGCCTTGATCTTCTCGGCTTCGTCCTTGGCAACGCCGTCCTTGACGGGCTTCGGTGCGCCTTCGACGAGGTCCTTGGCTTCCTTGAGGCCCAGGCCGGTGATGGCGCGGACTTCCTTGATGACTTCGATCTTCTTGTCGCCAGCCGAAGCGAGAACAACCGAGAACTCGGTCTTCTCTTCAGCGGCAGCAGCACCGCCGCCGCCAGCGGCAGGAGCAGCAACCGCAACAGCGGCAGCAGCCGAAACGCCCCACTTCTCTTCGAGAAGCTTCGCGAGTTCAGCAGCCTCGAGAACCGTGAGGCTCGAGAGGTCGTCCACGATCTTTTGCAAATCAGCCATTTTAACTTTCCTTCAGCGTATCAGTTCGAACCAGTTGAGATGGAGAATGGCGTCACGCCGCTTCACCCTTCGAGGCATAGGCCTGAACCACGCGGGCCAGCTTCGCAGCAGGCGCGGTGGAGAGCTGAGCGATCTTGGTCGCCGGCGCCACAAGGAGGCCGAGGATCTTCGCGCGCAGTTCATCAAGCGACGGCAGCGAGGCAAGCGCCTTCACAGCGTCGGGATTCAGGACAGTCGTTCCCATCGCGCCGCCAAGGATGACGAACTTTTCGTTCGCCTTGGCGAATTCGATGGCAACCTTCGGTGCTGCTACTGGATCGCTTGAAGTCGCGATCACGGTCGGCCCCTTCAACAGGGAGCCGATGGAAACAACATCCGTGCCCTCAAGAGCAATTTTGGCGAGACGGTTCTTCGAGACCTTTACCGAGGCGCCAGCCTGCTTCATCTGCGTCCGCAGAGTCTGCATCTGGGCAACGGTCAGGCCGGAATAATGAGCAACGACCGCAACGCCCGTGGTCTTGAAGACCTCGTTCAGCGTTTCGACCGCCTCTTTTTTTGCCGCTCGTTCCACAGCAAGCTCTTTCCGGTTGGCGGTCCGCTTGAGACAGAACCGCCGGGTTGCACCGATCGTCCTGCCCGCTGGCCTCGAGACATTTCATCTCTCAACACGTCGGGCACGACGACATTTTGGAAGCCTGCCCTCTCGCCCTGGTCTGCCTTGCGGCTCGCCGGAACGAGGTGTCGAGGTTCGAACCAAACCCGCAGCCACCGCCGAATCGGAGGTGGGTCACGAAATCCGGTTTTCACCCGTCTGTGCAGGAGATTAAGCGAAGCCGTTTCCACGAGGGATCAGGCAAGGCACCTGCAGTCTTGGACAGGATCGGAGAGTTCCCCGGGTTTGACACCAGAGATAGCCCCTGCCCATTTTCTTCTTTCAAAACAAAGGCTTTCCGTTCCTGTGAGCAATCCATGCGGAATGATCGACGAGGAATGGACTCCTATTGGTTTGATTTTCGGAAAACGAGCACGGACGCGCCAGCGATAGCCAGCACGCCCGGAAAGGAATGTTTAACGGGTCAGGAACGCGTTGCCAAGGGGATTCTGAGTTCCATAAGCATTTTTCGGGCCAGAAGCCGCCCGCCTGCCTCTGCTTCAGGCACCCTCAAAGCATAGCGGCAGGCAAGCTTAAACTCAACCTCTTGTATTCGCTACGATTTTTGGACAGGCACCGCCCGCTGCGGCCCAGGCCTTGATGAGATCGCCGAATTCCTTCTGGGTTCCGGGTGCCGGGGTGCGATTGGCACCGGGTGCCCAGGCCCAGCCGACCAGACTGTCCTCGGCCATGTGCTTCACAAGCGCGGCCATGTCCTTGCCGTCGTTGCGCTTCGGATCCTTGATCTGCTCGCAAATCTGGCCGAGCGATTTGCCCTGCCATGCCATCTCCAGCGGGGCGAGATGCCACTGCGGATGACCCGGTACACCGGCGGGATCGAAGTTGGTTTCGTGGTGACAGGTGTTGCAGGCGAGACCGCCCGCCGCGCCCATGCCGCCTTCCCCGCGCACCACCAGCGGCTGATGCGGTCTCATCTTGTCGGTCTGCGTCGGGCGCTCCGTCGCAGGGTGACAGTTCATGCAGCGCGGCGACATGATCACCTTGCCGGCCTCCTCGAACAGCGCGACCGCGCGCTCGTTCGGGTTCTTGATATCGCCAAACGCCGACACCGGCTTCAGCTTGACCGGATTGACCGGCGGCTCCATCGCCGCATCCGCCTCGCCGCGAAATGCCGGTCCCGCGAACGCAAGCAACGTTGCGGCGAAAACGCCCGCTCCAAGCGCCAAAACTCCTTGTCTAAGGACTCCTTGCCTGAGCAACTTCATGCCGATGCTCCCGGTACGATCGGCAACTGCCGGGGACGGGTTTGACCAAGTTTCGCCATGGCGTTGGCGACCGCAGGACCGATCGGCGGCACGCCGGGTTCACCGACGCCGCTCGGCTTCTCGTTCGACTTGACGATGGTGACCTCGATCGCGGGCATCTCGTTGATGCGAAGCGACCGGTAGGCATCGAAATTGCCCGGCACCACGCGGCCATCTTCCATCGGCACGTCGGCATAGAGGATATGACCGAGACCGAACCCGATCCCGCCCTCCATCTGCGCGCGGATGATGTCCGGATTAACGGCGACGCCGCAGTCCACCGCGCACCAGACCTTGTGGACCTTCGGACCTTCCGCCTCCATCGACAGTTCCACGATCTGCGCGACAAAGGTATTGAAGCTCTCAACCACCGCGACGCCGCGCGCGCGGCCGGGCTCAAGCTTCGCATTCTTCCAGTCCGCCAGCTCCGCGACCGCACGAAGCACGCCGGCATGGCGCGGCTTCTTGCTCATCAGTTCAAGCCGTCCCTCGACGGGATCCTTACCTGCCGCCTCGAGCAACTCGTCGACGAAGGCTTCGACCGCGTAACCTGTGTGGGTGTGTCCGACCGAACGCCACCACAGCACCGGCACGCCGACATCGACCTGATGGAGGTCGCATTTGAAGTTGGCGACCTCGTACGGGATTTCGTTCGAGCCTTCATAGGCCGTCGAGTCGAGGCCATCCTTGAAGGTCATCGCCTCGAACGGCGATCCCTTCATAATGGACTGGCCGACGATGGTGTCGCTCCATGCCTGGATCTTCCCATCGCGCACCACGCCGCGCATGCGATGCACGCTGAACGGACGATAATATCCGCCGCGCATATCGTCTTCGCGGGTCCAGACCAGCTTGATCGGCTTGCCGGGACCGATGGCTTTCGCCACCTCCGCGAGTTCAGCCGCGACATGCACCGTCTGCTGCGCCCGCCGCCCGAAACTGCCGCCCGCGAGAATGGTCTTGAGCGAGACCTTCTCCATCGGCACGCCAAGAATCTTCGCGATAGTTGCGTGATCCGGCGTCGGGAACTGGCTGCCATAGCGCGACGTAACCGTATCGCCCTGCCAGTGAATGAACGCATTCAGCGGCTCCATCGGCGCGTGGGCCAGATATGGAAACACGAATTCGGCTTCGATGACGCGGCCGCCCGGCTTGGCGGCTTCGGCTTCGAAATCACCCTCCGTCTTCACGGTCTTGCCCGGCGTCTTCGACAGATCGCGAAACTCGGTCAGCAGTTGCTGCGTGCCGCGCTTTTCGGCCTTGCTGTCGTCCCATGTGATCTTCAGAAGATCGCGCGCCGTCTTGGCCGGCCAGAAGCCCTTGGCATAAACCGCAACACCAGTCGGCACCTGCTTCACATCGACGACGCCGGACACGGCTTTCGCCGCCGTCGCGTCGAACGACGCAACCGTCGCGCCAAACTGCGGAGGACGCGCGATCACCGCAGTCAGCATGTCCGGCTCGTTGATATCGAGCGTGAACACTGCCGTGCCGTTCGACTTCTCGGCGCTGTCGAGGCGTTTGGTCGCGCCTTCCTTGCCGATGAATTTGAACTGCGACGGGTCCTTCAGTTTCGGATCGGCCGGCACCGGCATCTGGTTCGCCTTCTCGGCAAACGCGCCGAACCGGCCTTGCTTGCCCGACGGATGCTTGATCACGCCATTCTCGACCGTGATCTCGGCGGCGGGCACGTTCCATTCCTTGGCGGCCGCAGCCACCAGCATTTCGCGCGCTGCCGCGCCGACCTTGCGCATCTGCTCGTATGAATTGGCGATGGCGCTTGAGCCACCGGTGCCTTGCACGCCGAACAGCAGGTTCTTGTAGAGAACCGGATTGGACGGCGCGTGATCGGCGCGCATCTGCGACCAGTCTGCGTCCAATTCCTCGGCGACCAGCGTCGCCATGCCGGTGAAAGGTCCCTGCCCGAACTCGATATGCTTGCAAAGCACCGTGACCGTGTCGTCGGGCTTGATGATCAGGAACGTATTCGGCGTGATGTTGACCTGTGCTGCGGCTGGCGCTTGCGCAAAGGCCTTGCCGCTCCTGGCGATATAAACGCCGATCGCGAGTCCCGCTCCCGCCTTCAGAAGCGAGCGGCGCGAGAGAGCGGATGCGCGGGTGACTGTGTTCTTGATGTGAACGTTCATGGCTCAGCCCTCCAGCGACTTGGCGGCGTCGTGGATCGCGGCGCGAATCCGGACATAGGTGGCGCAGCGGCAAATGTTGCCGTTCATTGCGAGATCGATGTCTTCATCCGTCGGCTTCGGATTGAGCGTAAGCAGCGACGTCGCGCTCATGATCTGTCCGGACTGGCAGTAACCGCATTGCGGCACATCGAGCGCGACCCACGCCTTTTGCACAGCCTGGGCTTCACGGCTCTTGATGCCTTCGATGGTTGTGATTTCGCTGGCGCCCACCGCCGAGACCGGCATTGAACACGAGCGTACCGGCTGGCCATCGAGATACACCGTGCATGCGCCGCATTGCGCGACACCGCAGCCGTACTTGGTGCCCATCAGTCCCGCGCCGTCGCGGATTGCCCAGAGAAGAGGTGTTTGCGGGTCGACATCCACACGATGTTCGCCGCCGTTGATCTTGAGTACGAATGCCGCCATCGCGGGTCTCCTTCGTAAATTCGAAGGCGAACACTACATTCGACTCGTTCTAATCAGCAATCAAACTAATGTGCGCTGCGGCGATACAAATTTTTTCAATGCGCGAGGAACGAAGCATCGCAGTTTGCGTTGCGGCTTCTTACATATGTCAGCATCCGCGACACAGATGATGACAGTTTTATTTTCCGGCTTCACGCAACCGGATAGCGGAGGGGCTTGCCTGAAAAGAAGGCATCGAGATTGGCCAGCGTGCAGTCCTGCATGGCGATATGCGACTCGACCGTGTGACCGCCGATGTGCGGCGTCAGCACGACATTGGGCAGCTTCGTGAGCGCGTCCGGCGCGTGCGGCTCTTTTTCATAAACATCGAGACCCGCGCCAGCGATCGCGTTGCTCTCAAGTGCAGCAACCAGCGCCTTCTGATCGATGACCGACCCGCGTGAAATGTTCACGACGGTGCCCTGCGGGCCGAGCTTCTTCAAAATATCCGCGTTGACGGCGTGCTGGGTATCTTTGCCGGCGCGCACCGCCACCATGAGAATGTCGGACCATTCGGCCAGCGACGCCAGACTCGTGTGATAGCCATAAGGCACATCATACCTGCTGCGGCTGTAGTATGCGACTTCGGTCTCGAACGCCGCGCAGCGTGCTGCGATCTTGCGGCCGATCTCACCCATCCCATAAACGCCGATCTTGCGGCCGGTCATGCCGGGACCTGGCCGCATCGACGGCGATGGCTGCTTTCCCGACCATCCGCCGCTGCGCACGTAGGCATCCGCTGGAATCAGTCGCCGGGTCGTCGCGAGCATCAGCGTCACCGCGAGATCGGCGACCGAGGCTGCGTTGGCCGCGGGCGAATGGCCGACGACGATGTTGCGCTTTTTCGTCTCGGCGAAGTCCACGCCGTCATAGCCCGTGCCGTAGCAGATGATCGCGCCGAGTGACGGCAGCGTATCCAGCACTGCTGCGGGTATTGCCTGCCCCCCTGCCGTGATCAGAGCACGGATCGGCTTCAACTGCTCTGCCGTGAATGTCTCGATCGGCGGCCTGCCCTTGCCGTCCAGCAGGTCGTAACGCTCGCCGATGCGCACCATCAGCGCCTTGGGAAATTGTGAATAGATCAGGACTTGTTGGGCCATTGCTGAACGTCCACTGGAGCACAAAGAAAAAGGCGGAGCAGGTGTTATCCCTGCTCCGCCTTCAAATCATTCACAAGCCGTTGCCTGTCAGTGCAGGCTGCCCGGCTCGACCTTCACGCCCGGACCCATCGTCGAGGAGACCGCAACGCGCTGAACGTAGGTGCCCTTCGAGCCAGCAGGCTTCGCCTTCACGACTGCGTCGGCGAGCGCCTTGATGTTTTCGATGAGCTTTTCTTCCGAGAACGAGGCCTTGCCGATGCCAGCCTGCACGATGCCGGCCTTCTCAACACGGAACTCGACCGAACCGCCCTTGGCGCCCTTGACGGCGTTGGCGATGTCCATGGTCACGGTGCCGATCTTCGGGTTCGGCATCATGCCACGCGGGCCAAGCACCTTACCGAGACGGCCGACCAGCGGCATCATGTCAGGGGTTGCGATACAACGATCGAAGTCGATCGCGCCGCCCTGGACCTTTTCAACGAGGTCTTCAGCGCCGACAACGTCTGCACCCGCAGCCTTGGCTTCTTCAGCCTTGGCGCCGCGCGCGAACACGCCGACGCGCAACGTGCGGCCGGTGCCGTTCGGCAGGGTGACAACGCCGCGCACCATCTGGTCGGCGTGACGCGGATCGACACCGAGGTTGATCGCGATCTCAATGGTCTCGTCGAACTTCGCCGAAGCGCGTTCCTTGACCATCTTCACCGCATCGGTGAGCGGATAGAGGTGCTCACGATCGATACCCTCACGGGCCTTCGCAAGTTTCTTGCCAATAGCCATGATCGTTACCCCGCCACCTGGAGACCCATCGAACGGGCAGAGCCCTCGACCATCTTCATGGCCGCTTCGACGGTATCGCAATTGAGATCCTTCATCTTCTTCTCGGCGATCTCGCGCACCTGCGCTTTGGTCACCTTGCCTGCGACGTCGCGGCCCGGCGCCTTGGAGCCGGACTGGATCTTCGCCGCCTGCTTGAGGAAGTAGGACATCGGCGGGGTCTTCATCTCAAACGTGAACGACCGGTCCGCGTAGATGGTGATGACCACCGGGATCGGGGTGTTCTTTTCTTCCTTCTGCGTCTGCGCGTTGAACGCCTTGCAGAATTCCATGATGTTGAGGCCGCGCTGACCAAGCGCGGGACCGATCGGAGGCGACGGGTTCGCCGCACCGGCCGGGACCTGAAGCTTCAGGTATCCGGTCACTTTCTTAGCCATACTTTACTCCTTCAAACGATCCGGACCATTCCGGACCTTCTTAGGACCGTGGTGCGGTTCAACAGGCGGCTGGCGACCGGCTGTCCCCTCCCACGGCATTCTCACCGCCATCAGATGATGGCGGAAACGATCAGACCTTTTCGACCTGACCGAATTCCAGTTCGACCGGCGTCGCACGTCCGAAGATCGACACCGCGACCTTCACGCGCGAACGCGCTTCGTCGATTTCCTCGACCACGCCGGAGAACGAGGCGAACGGGCCATCGGCCACGCGCACGTTCTCGCCGATCTCGAACGACACAGACGCCTTCGGACGCTCCACGCCTTCCTGCACCTGATGCAGGATGCGCATGGCTTCGGCTTCCGAAATCGGCATCGGCTTGTTTTCCGCGCCGAGGAAGCCCGTCACCTTGGGCGTGTTCTTGATGAGATGAAACGCTTCGTCGGTGAGGTTCATCTTCACCAGCACGTAGCCCGGAAAGAACTTGCGTTCGGCGTCGATCTTGCGGCCGCGGCGGACTTCCGTGACCTTCTCGGTCGGCACCAGCACCTGCTCGAAGAGATCTTCAAGTCCGCGCTGCTTGGCCTGCTCGCGAATCGATTCGGAGACCTTCTTCTCGAAGTTCGAATAGGCGTGAACGATGTACCAGCGCATGCTCATTGTTTCGGTTCCGCGCTCAGGCATGAATGCCGAGAAGGAAAGTAATCAGGACGCGGATGATCTGATCCGCGACGAAGAAGAACACTGAGGACACCGCGACCATGATGAATACCATGATCGTGGTGATCATGGTCTCGCGGCGGGTCGGCCAGGTGACCTTCGCGGTCTCCGAGCGCACTTCCTGCAGAAATTTGAACGGGCTGAGAGCCATCGTCTGAGGTCCGCATCCATAATGCCGGGAAAACGTCGTATCCTGGCGTGATTTCAGTTATTTCAGGAATCCGGACAGCCGTCGCACGCCAATGTTTACTGCGCCCAACCCTCGTTTGAAGGATGAGCCGCCAAGCGGGCTCGATTGTCCGGGGATTTCAATGCCGCGCCGGATATCCGTCAAAGCGGGCCGGCAGCAGGTGCCGTTATCTACTGTGGGACGGGCGTCAGGTCAAGGTTCGGGGAGCGGGCCAAGGGCCAGAAATACGTATTTGTACGGCCAAATCTGGCAGGGGCGGCAGGACTCGAACCTGCGACCCTCGGTTTTGGAGACCGATGCTCTACCAACTGAGCTACACCCCTGTATGCCGCCTCTATAGCGAACGATCTTTGCGGCGTCACGTCCCCTGTCGGCGATTTCTCGCTGATTTCTCGGAGAATTTCAGGACAATTTCCTGGCAATTAACCTGCTGATGGAACCCGGTTTCTGGCGATTGCCGACACCGGATGTGCCGCGTACATTAACTAAAAGCTCAACCGGTGGGGATGAAAACGGTTTGCCGCTTCGCAACGCCATACGCCGCATGTCGCTCACCCACCGGCTGCTGGCGCTTACTCTTGTTGCATCCCTGCCCGGCCTTGCCGCAGTCGCCTACGGCGCGTTCGATCTGCGCAATACGCGCTATGCCGAGGTCCGGGGCGACGCGCTGCGCAACGCACAGGTCGTCGCCTCCGAAGTCGGCCAGATTTTCGACGGCATACAGGCCTCGCTTCGCGCCGTAGCGGAGGCAGACGAGGTCAGCCGGCTCAACAGCACCGCATGCACCGATTATGTCGTGCGGGTCCGTCCGCATGTCGAGCCGCTGACCTCTCTTCTGATCGTCGGTCTGGACGGCAATATCCGCTGCTTCAGCGAGCCAAGTCTCGCCTCGCCGAATCTCGCGGGGCGTGAATACTTTCGCGAGGCTGTCGATCAGAAGAAATTCGCGATTGGCCCCTTTACCGTCAGCAAGATCTCGGACCGCAACATCATTCCGATGGCGGTCCCGATCATCCGGGACGGCAAGGTCGAAGGCGCGGTGGTGGCCGGCCTCAACCTGGAATGGCTCGGGGAGCAGTTGAAGCAGCGCGGCGTTCCGCGCGGCGGCACCATCCTGATCGCCGACCGCAACGGCATCGTGGTGTCGCGCGAACCCGCGCCTGAAAAGTTTGTCGGCACGAAACTGACCGATAGCCTCGGCAGGATCGGAATGTCCGCGCCGGCAACCGACGACATTGTCGGGATCGACGGCGTGGCGCGCATCATCGGCTTCCTCCCCGCGTCGGCGACCCCGTTCGGCCTTTATGTCAGCAGCGGCATCGCGCACAGCGAAGCGTTCGGGCCCATCGATCGCGCCGTCCGCAACAGCATCGCGCTGTTCGCGCTCGGAAGCGCCGTCGCGTTCCTGCTGGCCTGGCTGGTCGGCGAGAGCATTATCCGCCGGCCGCTGATGCGCATGGTGGCGACGGCCGAGGCCTGGCGGCGCGGTCACGATGCCGCGCGAACCGGCATCGTCGGCCGCGACGACGAGATCGGCGTTCTCGGGCAAACCTTCGACCGGCTGATGGACGAGAACGCGATGCGCGAAGAGCAACGCGCGACCGCCGAAGAACGGCGCGAGATTCTGGTTCACGAGCTTGCCCATCGTGTGAAGAACACCCTTGCCACCGTGCAGTCGATTGCGAGCTTGAGCTTTCGCCACAGTCAGGGGCCCGAAGCGCTGCGCCAGTTTCACGAGCGCCTTCAGGCTCTGGTGCGCGGCCATGACCTCCTGACCCGGAAGAACTGGCAGCACGCCAGCCTGTCGGAAATCGCGGAAGCCGCGATGGCGCCTTTGCATCAGGATCGCGGACATCGCGTCACAATCTCGGGACCGGAGGTCGATCTGCCGCCGACCACCGCCGTGCCGATGGCGATGATCCTGCACGAACTCTGCACCAACGCGCTCAAATACGGGTCGCTGTCGAACGAAAACGGCCGCGTCACCATTGGCTGGATGACCCGCGACGACCCGAGGGGCACGATCGTCAGCCTGATCTGGAGCGAGAGCGGAGGCCCATCCGTGACCCCGCCCGCAGAAGAAGGTTTCGGCACGCGCCTGATCACAAACCTCAGCCGGCAACTCGGCGGCGACTGCAATTTCCGCTACCCGCCCTCGGGTCTCGTCTTCCATTTGAGCATGGTGGCGCCCTCCTCCGAGCCGCGCCACCAGGCGAACGAGACACCCTCAGCGGCTGAATGAGCCGCCAACGAGGGCCTTAACCCGGTGTTGATTCAAAGTTCGTAAAAACTCCCCAACAGAATTCTCTGTGATGGCTCAGGATTTTTTGGGGACACGATGCGCAAACTTTGGTCCGTTTCCGCCCGGATAATGATCGCGATTTCACTGGTGGCGGCCGCCTCCTGCGCAGGGCTGGCCGCATTCGGCCTCTGGCGGCAAAACACGGCCGTCGATCTCGCCCTCCATCGCGAGTTGCAATCCGACTACGCGAACATGATCGGCGCCATGGAGTCCGATACGCGCGCCGTGCAGGCGGTGGCCAACACCGTGGCGAACATCCCCGAACTGAAGCCTATGATCCGCGCGCAGGACCGCGCAGGTATCAACGCGCTGCTCGACAAGACACTGAAAGACATCAAGCCGCTCGGTATTGAGCTGATCACCATCCAGATACCGCCGGGCGTCGCCCTCACCCGGGTTCACAATCCGAAGGCATTCGGCGACGACGTCACTGCCCGCCGCAAGATGATCGTTCAGTCGTTCGCGACGAAAAAGCCGATCGGCGGTGTCGAAGCCGGCCGCGACGTTCTCAACATCTTCGGCGCGACGCCGATTATGGATGACGAGACCCTGCTCGGCACGGTCGACGTCGGCGCGCCGTTCGGCGAGACCTTCGTGAAGTCGATGAAGTCGCGCTTCGGTGTCGATGTCGCCATCCATCAGATCAACGACGACAAGGTGCAGACTCTCGCGTCAACGGTGAAGGCCGCAACCGCCTCGCCCGCCACTCTGAAGCGCGCCCTGACAGGGGAATCCATTTTCCTCACGGGCACACTGGACGGCCAGCCGACAGCCACGACATTCGGTCCGCTCAAGAATTTCTCGGGCCAGCCTGTTGCCGTGGTCGAGATCATCCGCAACACCAGGGACTATGAAGAACTCGCCTCGAACTCCGCCAGGTGGCTTGCAGCAGGCGCTGTTGCCGCCGTCCTGATCGCGATCCTGATCGCTGCCTGGGTGGGCCGCGGATTGGCGCGCCCCATCGTCGCGCTTCAGGGCGCGATGCGCGCGATTACATCAGGCCAGCACGACGTCGTTGTGCCCGGCGGAAATCGCCGCGACGAAATCGGCTCGATGGCGCGCGCGGTCGAGGTGTTCAAGGACAGCCTGGTCGAGACCGGCCGGTTGCGGGCGGCACAGGAAGACCAGCGCATTGCCTCGGAGAAAGAACGCCGCAGCACCGTGCTCGCGCTGGCAGAGCGGTTTGAAACCGGCGTCGGCGGTGTCGTGAATGCCGTGGGCGCGGCCTCGACCGAGTTGCGCAACACCGCTGAGAGCATGGCCCGCACCGCGGAGGAAGCAACCAAGCAGACGACGGCGGTGGCCGACGCGTCCGAAGAGGCATCGGCCAATGCGCAGGCCGTCGCCGCAGCGATCGAGGAACTCAACGCCTCGATTAACGAGATCGCCCAGCAGGTCAATGAATCCGCGCAGGTTGCCGGTCATGCTGCTCAGCAAGCGAACCAGACCAACGCCGAAGTTCAGGGCCTGGCGCTGGCCGCGCAGAAGATCGGCGACGTGGTGAAACTGATCAGCGAGATCGCCGCGCAGACCAACCTGCTCGCCCTCAACGCAACCATCGAAGCGGCCCGCGCCGGCGAAGCCGGGCGCGGCTTCGCGGTCGTCGCATCCGAAGTGAAAGCGCTGGCCAGCCAGACATCGAAGGCGACCGATGAGATTTCGGCGCAGGTCGGCGCGATCCAGTCGGCAACGCGAACCTCGGTCGAAGCCATCGACGGCATCACCCGCACCATCGGCAAGGTCAACGAGATCGCGAGCGCGATTGCGTCAGCCGTCGAGGAGCAAGGCGCGGCCACCCGCGAGATCGCGCATAACGTTTCGCAAGCTGCGAAGGGCACGGGTGAAGTTTCGGCCAACATCGTCGGTGTCCGCGATGCGGCACGCGAGACCGGCGTCGCCGCCGATCAGGTCGTTTCATCCGCCGCCGAGCTTTCACAAAACGGCGAAACGCTGAAGGCACAAGTCGACGCCTTCCTGCGCGAGGTCCGGGCGGCGTAAGCCAGGCCGAATTTCTACGGTGACTTGAAGCCGCTCCATTCTGTGGGGCGGCTTTTTTCTTTCAGGGCTCCGCTGCCCTGTTCAACCGCGTATTTTTGTATCAATCTCATCCGCCGCCGGTTCCCTCATGTCCGGAACCTGTGCAAAACAAGAAAACTCCGGAGGCTCCATGAACGTCCACGCCACGCCAAGCGCAGCCAAGGCAACCCCTGCTCTTCCTTCAGCCAAACCGGAAGCGATCGGCCTTTCCGCGCTGCGCCTGGAGCGGATGCGCGATGCCTTCCAGCGCGAGATCGACAAGGGCACGACGCCCGGCGTGGTGTCGATGGTGGCGCGGCGCGGGCAGATCGGCTGGTTCGAGGCGCAGGGCAAGCAGGATCCCGCCGGCAGCACGGCGATGGCGCGCGACAGCATCTTCCGCATCTTCTCGATGACCAAGCCGCTGGTGTCGCTCGGCATCATGATGCTGGTCGAAGACGGTTACATCCTGCTCAACGATCCCCTCGCCAAATACATTCCGGAGTTCGCCAATCAGAAGGTCGGCGTCGAACGTAACGGCGCGATGGAATATGCGCTGCCGGTGCGGCCGATCACCATTCAGGACCTGCTGCGCCACACCTCCGGCATTTCCTACGAGATCACCGGCGCAGGCATGGTGCAGCGGATGTACGCGAAGTCGAAAGTCTTCCGCCGTGACATCACCAACGAAGAGCACGCCAAGCTGATCGCCGGCATGCCGCTGATGTGCCAGCCGGGCGCGGAATGGAATTACAGCCGCTCGACCGATATTCTCGGCCGCGTCATCGAGGTCGTCTCCGGCAAGACGCTCAGCGCTTTCCTCAGTGAGCGCATCCTCAATCCGCTTCAGATGAACGAGACCGGCTTTCACACTGCGCAGGACAACAAGTCGCGTATCGCACAGCCCTTCCCGGCCGATCCGTGGTCCGGCGACAAGGTAATGCTGTTCGATCCGCTGGAAATTCCGAAGATGGAATCCGGCGGCGGCGGACTGGTCTCCACCGCGATGGATTACGCGCGCTTCTGCCAGATGCTGCTCAGCGGCGGCGCCCTCGACGGCAATCGCGTGATCGGACGCAAGACGCTGGCCTTCATGGCGTCGAACCACCTCGCTGCAAACGTGAAGGTCGAAAGCCATCTGGTGCCAGCGGGCCATGGCTTCGGCCTCGGCTTCGCTGTGCGCACGCACGAAGGCATGGCGCCGTTCGCGGGCTCCGTCGGCCAGTATTTCTGGAGCGGCATGGCAGGCACATTCTTCTGGATCGATCCGAAGGAAGACCTGTTCGCGCTGTTCCTGAGCCAGGGTCCCGGCCAGCGCGAATACTTCCGCACGCTGGTGCGCAGCCTCGTCTACGCGGCGGTGGAATAGACCGCCGTCATTCCTGGGCAGCCCGCAGGGTTGAACCCAGAATCCAGATTCACGCAACGAGATTCCGGGCTCGCGCTGCCGCGCGCCCCGGAATGACGAATCGAAGATCAGCTAATCGTCGCGCCGCCGTCGATCACAACCGTCTGGCCGGTCATGAAGTTGCCGGCCGCCGATCCCATGAACACCGCCGCGCCTGCGATCTCATCGGGAATGCCGATGCGCAGCAGCGGCGAACGCGCGGTGGACGCTTTCAGGTTATCGGGATTGTCCCACAGCGCCTTGGCGAAATCGGTCTTGATCAGGCCCGGCGCGATGCAGTTCACGCGCACGTTGTGCGGACCGTACTCGCAGGCCAGATTGCGCGCGAGTTGCATGTCGGCGGCCTTCGAGATCGCGTAGGCGCCGAGAATGGTCGAGCCCTTCAGGCCGCCGATGGACGAGACGATGATGATCGAGCCGTCCTTGCGCGCGATCATCTGCGGCACCACCATGCTGATAATCCAGTTGTTGGCGACGATGTTGTTGCCGAGAATCTTGCTGAACTGATCGTCGGAGATACCCGCGAGCGGCCCATAGTACGGGTTCGACGCCGCGTTGCAGACCAGCACATCGATCTTGCCGTAGGCGCGGTTGGCTTCGTCGACCAGGTTCTGGAGGTTTTCCTTGCTGGAGATGTTCGCGGCGACGGCGATCGCCTTGCCCTTGCCGAACTTGTCGTTGATTTCCTTCGCCACCTGATCGCACTGATCCTGCTTGCGCGACGAGATCACGACCTGCGCGCCATGCTCCACCATGCGCTCCGCGATCGCGCGGCCGATGCCTTTCGTCGAACCTGTGATGACGGCCGTTTTTCCGGTCATGTCGAACAAGGTCATGCGCTTCTCTCCCTATGCGTGCGGCGCTGCCGCTTATCGTTATCCAAGCTTGTTGGTGACTTCCGGTCCCGCCGGCTGATGCATGGCATCGTGGGCGTGGCTGGCAATCCATGGCTGCTGGTTGATCATCGGCACGCGCCAGCCGGTGTGGCCGTCGCTCGTGAGATAATCGAGCCGCGTCACCGAGCAGTTGTCGATGGTGAAAGCGAATCCGGCGCCGGCCTCAAGCCCGAGCGCATGCGCGATAGCGGCCTTGATCGGGCCGCCATGCGAGACGCAGACAATGTCCTTGCCCGCATGCTCCGCGTTGATGCGCTTGATGCCTGCCACCGTCCGGTCGAACAGATCGTTGAAACTCTCGCCGCCCGGCGCGCGCTCGTGCGCAGGCGCGAACCAGTAGCTTGCGATCGACGCCGGACGCGCGGCGAAGAACGCGGCGCGGTTCATGCCCTGCCACTCGCCGAGATCCTGTTCGGCGAACGCCTTGTCCTGATGCATCTGATCCGGCTTCGGCAACCCTGCAGCCCAGATCGCCGCGGCGGTCTGATGGGTTCGCTTCAGATTGCTGGAAAACCAGACGGCATCCCTCGGCAGGAATTTCGCGACACCCGCGAACACCACGCTGTCACTGCAATCGCAATCGATGTCGAACTGGCCGTAGATGTTTCCGCCGTCGGTGCGAACCGGCGCGTGCCGCACCCACCACCAGCGTGTCGATGTTACCCCGGCAGGAACGGCATGCTGGACGAGAAAAGGCTTGGCGGGTGCATTCGACATCGTTTCAACTCAGATCGGCTTGCCGGCGTAAGGCATCGAGGCGGTCAGACCGCCATCGACCGGGAACGCCTGGCCGTTGACGTAAGACGCCTCGTCGCTGGCGAGAAACAATCCCATTGCCGCGAGTTCATGCGGCTGCCCCGGACGCTTGAGCGGATTGAGCTGGCCGATCTTGCCTTCGGTGCCGCGCTCTTTCGCATTGTCGAAAATCGGTTTGGTCATGCCGGTCTCGATCAGGCCCGGGCACACCGCGTTGATGCGGACATTGGTGCCGGAGAGAGAATATGCCGTGGTCTGCACAAGGCTGATCACACCCGCCTTGCTCGCCGCATAGGGATGACCGCTGGCATTGGCCTTGAGGCCTGCGACCGACGCGGTGCAGACGATGGCGCCATGGCCCTGCTTCACCATGTGCGGAATGGAATGCTTCACCGCGAGGAACGGCCCGATCAGATTGACGCGCAGAACTTCCTGCCAATGCTCCGGCGTCTGCTCCGCGAGCGGGATCAGACCGCCGCCGATGCCGGCATTGGCCCAGATCGCGTCGAGCTTGCCGTAGGCCGAGATCGCCTTGGCGATGAAACCCTTCACGTCATCCTCAAGGCCTGCATCCGCCATCACGGCTTCCGCGGTGCCGCCTGCCTTGCGCACCTGCTCGACGGTTTCCTTGACGCCCTCGGTCTTGTCGACCGCGATCAGCTTCGCGCCTTCTTTGGTGAACATCAGCGATGCCGCGCGGCCGATGCCGCTGCCCGCGCCGGTGATGATGACAGACTTGCCCTCGAGGCGACCCATGACGTTCTCCCGATTTTCGATTTAAAGTGAGCGGACGCGCGCTGCCGCGCGTCACGCCGGATTTGTTTGCGCGTCAGCTCGCGCCGGCCTTCTGGGCGTAGGCCCACGATGCCTGCGCCAGGGGAATGCGGCGCGCGGCCGACGCATCAGCCTTGGCGTTGGAGGCGGTGCCGTCCTGAATGCGCTTGGCTATGCCCTGCAAAATTCCCGCGAGTCGGAACAGGTTGTACGAGAAGTACCAGTTGAGATTCTCGATCGGCGGAACACCCGCGGCCTTGCAATAGATGGCTTCCGCCTCTTCCATGCTCGGAATATTCAGCGCCTTGAAATCGGCGCCATCGAGTCCCGGCATGACCCACTGCATCAGCAGGTAGGCGAAGTCCGCCATCGGATCGCCGAGGGTCGACAGTTCCCAATCCAGCACCGCAATAACCTTCGGCTGGGTGGGATGGAATATCATGTTGTCGATGCGATAGTCGCCATGCACAATCGACACGCGCTTCTGCGTCGGCACAGTCTTCGGCAGCCACTCGATCAGCTTTTCCATTTCCGGAATCAGATCGGTTTCAGAAGCCCGGTACTGCTTGGTCCAGCGATCGACCTGACGCGCGAAATAATTTCCCGGCTTGCCGAAGTCGCCCAGCCCGATCTTCTCCGGATCGTAACTGTGCAGCTTCGCCAGCGTCTCGATCTTCGAGGTGAAGACCGCGTGACGTTCCTTGGGCTCGAGACTCGGCAGTGTGGGATTCCAGAACACGCGCCCCTCTTCCATCGACATGATGTAGAAGGCCGCGCCAATCACCGCGTCGTCCATGCAGAGCGCGTAAGCGCGCGCCACCGGAAAACCCTGCGCATGCAGGGCGGCGATCACCTTGAATTCGCGGTCCACTGCATGAGCCGACGGCAGAAGTTTGCCGAACGGCTTGCGTCGCATCACGTAGGATTTTGTCGGCGTATTGAGCCGGTAGGTCGGATTCGACTGACCGCCCTTGAATTGAAGAACGGTCAAAGGACCTTGATAGCCCTCGACATTCTCACGCATCCAGGCATCGAGACGAACGTCATCGATCCGATGACGTTCCTCGACTTCCATTGTGCCTGAGTAATCCTCGTCTTGCCTTACCTGCTCAGCCACGACGTCTCCCAATCTCTTCTATTTCAGTTAGTGATTGGAATACTTCCGAAGCTCAAGCCGTGCAATGGCCCGGTTGTGAACCTCGTCGGGTCCGTCCGCCAGACGCAGCGTGCGGATGCCGGCGTAGGACTTCGCGAGACCGGCTTCGTCGGACACACCCGCGGCACCGAATGCCTGGATTGCATCGTCGATGATCTTGAGCGCGACGTTCGGCGCCGCGACCTTGATCATGGCGATTTCGGTCTGCGCGGCCTTGTTGCCGACCTTGTCCATCATGTCCGCCGCCTTGAGGCAGAGCAGACGGGTCATTTCGATGTTGGTGCGCGCTTCGCCGATACGCTGCTCCCACACCGACTGCTCGATGATCTTCTTGCCGAACGCGGTACGCGACGACAGACGCTTGACCATCTTCTCGAGCGCCTCTTCGGCGGCGCCGATGGTGCGCATGCAGTGGTGGATGCGGCCCGGACCGAGGCGGCCCTGCGCGATTTCGAAGCCGCGGCCTTCGCCGAGCAGAATGTTGCTGGCCGGCACACGCACGTTCTCGAGCAGGATCTGCGCATGGCCGTGCGGCGCATCGTCGAAGCCGAACACCGGCAGCATCTTTTCAATCGTGATGCCGGGCGTATCGAGCGGAACGAGAATCTGCGACTGCTGCTGGTGGCGGGCGGCGGTCGGATCAGTCTTGCCCATCAGGATCGCGATCTTGCAGCGCGGATCGCCGGCGCCCGACGACCACCACTTGCGTCCGTTGATCACATAGTGATCGCCGTCGCGCTTGATGCTGGTTTCGATGTTGGTCGCGTCGGACGAAGCGACGGCAGGTTCGGTCATCAGGAACGCCGAGCGGATTTCGCCGTTCATCAGCGGCTTCAGCCACTGGCGCTTCTGCTCCTTGGTGCCGTACCGCATGAACACTTCCATGTTGCCGGTATCTGGCGCCGAGCAGTTAAACACTTCGGAGGCCCAGTAGAAGTGGCCCATCTGCTCCGCGAGCGGCGCGTATTCGAGGTTGGTCAAACCCGCGCCGCGGAATTCGTCGTCTTCATGCTCGTTCGGCGGCATGAACATGTTCCAGAGGCCTTCGGCCTTCGCCTTCTTCTTGAGGTCTTCGAGGACCGGAATCACTTTCCAGCGATCGCCCTTCGCATCCTGTTCCTTGTAGATCGGGGCGGCCGGGCGAACATGCTTGTCCATGAACGCAATAACGCGGTTGCGCCACTCGGTCTGACGCGCGGACATTGTGAAATCCATAGGACGATCCTCTCTTGTTGTTAGTTAACGATGGTCTTGCAACACTCGCGACCACCTGTCCACCCGGACATCAACGTCAGCAATGTTGACGTTGTCTGATCCTCGCGTGAACGGCTTGCCGCGCTGCAATCTTGCTGCTAGGTTGATTTCATACATTTGTTTGAATGACAAGTGACAATCAAACAAATGTTTGATATGATTTTGCAGCGCGGAACAGCTTTTCCGCATTTGCATGGCATCTCTCACTTTGCATGGCTTCTATGTCGAGCGACCAAACGAAAACCGCCATTCTCACCGCCGCCGAAATGCTCTGGGCAGAGCGTAGTTTCGGCGAAGTCACGATGCGTGACATCGTGGCCGCCGCCGGCGTCAATCTGGCCGCGGTGAACTATCATTTCGGGTCCAAGGACGAATTGCTCGCCGAACTGTTCATCAGCCGCACCACGGTGCTGAACCGCGAGCGGTTCGCCGAATTGAAAGCCGCAGAGCTGGAAGGCGGCGGCCGTCCGAGTGTCGAGGCGATTTTGCGCGCGCTGGTTGGTCCGCCGCTGCGGTGGTGCCTCAGCCCCGACCTGCAGCGCTCGGCCGCCGCCCGCTTCATGACCCGCGCCTCGGTCGAGACCGTGCCGCCGATCAAGAAGATCGTGGATAAGGAATTCCGCCACCTGCAGCGATTTGCGACGGCACTGCGCCTCGCCCTGCCCCATCGCGACGAAGTCGATATCTACTGGGGCCTGCACTTCGCGCTGGCGATGATCCGGCAGACCGTGACCGACAGCGAGCGGTTGAAGAAGCTGTCAGGAGGATTGTGCGACTTGAATGATGTCGACGACATCATCCGGCGGATTGTATCGACTGCGAAAGACGCACTGGTCGGCGGCGCCGATGCCGCGACGCCTCTTGTTCGCGCGTCAGGCTTTCGAAAATCCTGATCGCGGCAGATCTGGCCGGGTGACATTCCGGCGACAGCCGGTAAACAGCATTACCAAAATGAAAGAGGTGCGACGGAGACCGCCGCACCTCGCATTTTTTTCAACTCGCGTGAGCGAGCAGCCGATCAGTACGGGCAGATCGTCCGGCCCCAGCGCGGGCTCCAGTAGCAGCCTGGAGCAATGAAGCCATAGCCGTAACCCCGGCCACGATAGTATCCGCGACCGCGACCCCAGCCACGACCCCAACCGCCGCCACGGCCGCGGCCAATACCCCGTCCACCACCGCGACCGCCACCGCCACGACCACGGGCTTCCGCCGAGGTCGACGTCGAGGTCGCGACAACGAACGACGTGCCGATGAAGCTGATCGAATAGACCAGCACCAACGCTGCCGCCGCCAGGGCACGTTTGAAGAAGTTCGAACGTGTCTTGATCTGAGTCATAAAGAGAACCTCCATTTCCGGAAACGCCGTGGAGCACTTCCGCGTATTTAACTCGCGAGCCTGCGTCCCGTTCAGGCACGTTCGGAAAATAGATAGTCAAAAACAAGACTACTCTACACGATTCATCCGGTAGCAGATTAGGATCATCCCGCCTCGCCGGTCAATGCATCGCACGTCACGCTATTCTGAGTACGTCTCGCTTCTTGCTGAACCGTTGTTCATCATGCTGAACGAAATATCTTCGCAATTGCGAGACACGTTTGAACCATCCGAACTTTTTCCGTCACCAAGCGTTTAAGCCCGCCGCTCCGAAAGTTGGTCCATGCCCAAAACACACATTTACGTTCTCGGCCTCAACACCTACGACCACGACGTGAGCGCCTGTCTGCTGCGGGATGGCGAAATCGCTTACGCGATCGCCAAGGAGCGCATCACCCGCGAGAAGCACGCCAGCGGCTTCTACAAGGAGGTCATCGACTACTGCCTGGAAGCCGAAGGCATCACTCTCGACGACGTCGATCTGGTGGTCCGCAACTGTTACATCCTGCCGGTTCCTGAAATGGAAGACCGGCTGCTCTACCAGGATCTGCCGGGCTTCCTGCCGGAATACGAGAGAGCGGAGGCCAAGAGCCATCCCTACTTCCTGTCGCGCTCCGACAAGGTGGTGTCGATCTCCCATCACCTCGCCCACGCCTACAGCGCGTTCGCCGTCTCCCCCTTCGAGGAAGGCGCGATCATGATTGTCGACGGCGTCGGCAGCTATCGCTCCGACGTCAATGAGCCGTTTCCCGCCACAGACACCGCGACGCCGTTGGCGCGCGAGTCGGAGAGCTACTACAAATTCTCGGGCGCGAAGCTGGAGTGCCTCAAGAAGGTCTGGATGGAGCCCGATCGCGGCTTCCTCAGCGACGAATTCTACAACATGCCCGGCCTCGGCGCGCTCTACAGCCGCGCATCGACCTACATCTTCGGCGACTGGAACAAGTGCGGCGAGCTGATGGGCCTCGCCCCTTATGGACGGCACGGCAACGTCAAGCCGCTGATGCAGATCAAGGACAACGTCCTCACCGTTCCGCGCTGGACCTCCGAACTGAACAAGCCCTACATCGCGGACAGCGGCGAGAAGTGGGAGACCAGCCCGCTGATGAAGCACTGGGAGGATCTCGCCTGGCGCGTTCAGGACGATACCGAGAAGGTGCTGCTCGCCCGCGCGGCGTGGCTGCGCGAAACCACGGGTGCGAAAAATCTATGCATCGCGGGCGGTGTGGCGCTGAACTGCGTCGCCAACGGCCGCGTTGCCCGCGAGTCGGGCTTCGAGAATGTCTGGATTCAGCCGGCCGCAGGCGATGACGGCATCGCGATCGGCTGCGCCTATTACGGGTGGCTGGAAATCCTCAAGCAGCCGCGTTCATTTGTGATGGATCATTCCTATGTCGGCCGCCGCTATTCCGATCAGGAGGTGAGCGACGCGATCTCAAAACCGCTCGTCAGCATTCAGACGACGCGAACGAAAAGCGACAACATCGCTCGCGACACCGCAAAACTGCTCGCCGACCAGAAGGTGATCGGCTGGTTTCAGGACCGCTCGGAGTTCGGCCCGCGCGCGCTGGGCAATCGCAGCCTGCTGGCCGATCCGCGCAAGCCCGAGATGAAGGACATCCTGAACAGCCGGGTGAAGCATCGCCAGCCGTTCCGCCCTTTCGCACCGATCGTTCTCTACGAGCGCGCCAAAGAAATCTTCGAGGGCGAGGAAGACTCGCCCTTCATGCTGATCGCCAAGAATGTCCGCCCCGAATGGCGCAACAGGATTCCCGCCATCGTCCATGTCGACGGCACGGCGCGGGTGCAGACGGTTCGCGAGGAAACCAATCCGACACTCTACCGGCTGCTGAAGGAATTCGACGCCCTCACCGGCGTGCCCGTCCTCATCAACACGTCGTTCAACGTCAAGGGCGAGCCGATCATCGAAACCCCGCGCGACGCCGTGATCTGCTTCCTGACCACCGGCATCGATCACCTCGTGATGCACGACACGCTGGTGTCGAAGAACGCGATGCACAAGATCGTCGGGCCGCTGGTGAATACCTATACCGATGTCGCAACGATGGTGATGGCGAACATGAAGCCTGCATGACGCCCGGCCCGGCCGGCCTGTGCGTTTGTGCCCTGCGGTAACGGGCGCCAGCCGGACGTATCGATTGCGCCCTCCGGATTCCGTCCTAGTATGACGGGGCGTAACCGGTGCCGGGCTGCACTATGACAATTGAGAAATGTATCAACGAGTATGACGCCTCGGAGATGATTTTCGAGGAAGGATCGACCGGCCGCGAGCTGTTCGTGGTGCTCGACGGCAAGGTCGACATTGTCAAGAATTCCGGGGCAGACAGAACTGTCATCGTCACCCTCGGCAAGGGTGAATTCTTCGGAGAAATGGCCGTTATCGACGGCTCCGCGCGCTCAGCCAGTGCCGTTGCCGCCATCGCCGGCACCCGTGTGATGCGGATCAATCACGCCCGCTTCGTTTATCTCGTCAGCCAGCAGCCCGCCTTCGCGCTGATGATCATGGATGCGCTGAGCAAACGGCTGCGGGCCTCCAATGCCGTCAACTTCAGGACCGCGGCGCCATGAGCGACCGGAAGCCCTCGCCCTTTCCGATTCTTCTCAGCAACGACGTCTGCTCCCTGATCCAGGCCGCCGAAGACGTCTATCAGATCCGGTTCAAGAACCGCGCCGCCAACGCCTATCTGGTCCGCGGCAGCAAGCGGACCATCATGATCGATGTCGGCCTGTCGTCGAACTATCCGCATCTGCTGGAATGCCTTCAGCACCTTGGCATCAAGCCTGCTGACATCGACATGGTCGTGCTGAGCCATGAGCATCTCGACCATATCGGCGCCGCGTATCATTTCAACGGCAGGACAATCATCGCCGCCCATCGCCTGGCCGCGAACAAGATCATGCTGCGCGACGACTTCTCGATGCTGCGCAAGATGTTCAACGAGCCGAACGTGCCGATCGACATCGACATCTGGCTTGAGGAAGGCAACCTGATCGACCTCGGCAACTTCCGGCTGAATGTGATGTACACCCCCGGCCACACCTCGGCGTGCATCAGCCTGTTCGATCAGGACAAGGGGCTGCTGTTCGCCGCCGACACCCTGATGCCCGGCGGCGTCATGGGCGGCGTGTTCGGATCGGGAAGCATCGCCGACTACATCCAGTCGCTGGAACGGCTGAAGGGACTGGACTCGAAAATCCTGCTGTCCGGCCATGGCCGCCTGTCGGACACCCCTCATGACGACGTGAGGATCGCGATTCAGCGCTCTCACGCGCTGCTGTCCGACACGGCCCAACTGTTCGACGCTCTCGACGCGCGCGCGAACTTCGACCCGATCATGCAATCGGTGCGCGACCTCAACAAGCTCGATGACTCGTGAGGTAGGCTCAGACCGTTGCCGGTATCAATTTAAGGCAGGTTTGGAGCGGGTGAAGGGAATCGAACCCTCGTATTCAGCTTGGAAGTCAGAAAATTCTGAAGTGCGTTCAACGGCCATTCTGACATTTTGCAGCTTTTTGACCCATTGAGATCATTACAGAATTTCGCGTTGTCAGAATAGCAATTACGCGTCGCACGATAGCGAACCGTTTGGCCACGACTGAGGCGGCTCAAGAGCGGCTCCCCCGTGCGTCATATCCATCCTGGACGATGCGTTGACCTCGCCGACCTTCGCGCTGCAACCGCAAGGTTCGAGCAGGAATGAATCGGGAGCCTCGTCATATTTCTGGTCCGCGCAACCGCCAACGGCCCCCCAGTCCGGCACTTTAATTACAAAGCTTTTCAAGTCAGCCTCAAGACAGGGTATCAAAGTCTCGATTGAAAGCTATCTATCGAACTCGGAATTGGTAACTCTGATGGCATCACAACCTGCACGATGACCATGCGCGGTCGGCCCACAGTGCTCACCGTGCTGGCTCAACGCGGGTGGGTCCAACATCGCGCGGCTGACTCTGGCAGCGACGCTATGCTGAACGAGATCCGGTGGCTTGGCGACAGCCTGGGGATGCGCGCACTTGGACGCGCCCGCGCGCTTGAGGAGGTCGTTCAGCCACAAAGAAGTCCAGAGGCTCATCCGCGTTCCTTGAGCGCGCGATATGGCCTAGATGCCCTGCCTTTGCACGTCGAGCTTAGCCATCGACCGAGGCCGTGCAGGTACCTTCTCTTGGGGTGTCTGGCGCCAGGTGCTCCGCGCGCTACCACGATGCTGCTCGACTGGCGAAGCCTTGCCTTCTCCTCAGACGACTTTCAGCTCCTCGAAAGCGCCCCTGTTCTCGTGCGAACTGGGCGCCGCTCTTTCTATTCGACCATCCTGTCTTCCGATCGGACGTTTCTCCGATATGACCCTGCTTGTGTTGAAGGCGTCGAGCAGCGCGGCCGCTCCGCGTTGCAACTTCTGGCGCGTCGACTTTCGCTCGCCTCATCCGAAAACCACGAATGGCGCCAAGACGACATTTTGATTATCGACAACTGGCGCGTCCTGCACGGACGCGGCCCTTCCCAGCTCAACTCGGGCCGGAGCCTAGCAAGGATTCTGATCGATGCCTGACGACGTCTTCATTGCAATCAGCGGCGAAGCTCTCCATTCCAAATCCAAAGTTTACGTGAGCCGCGCACTAGCGAGAAAAAGCCTCGGGGATCTCGACGAATACCAACTATGGGCTTCCCTGGCGCTCGAGCTGCTCGGAAAAGCTGCGCTCGCTCGCAAGCATCCTAGCCTCATCGTCGATCCCACACACTGGCAGTCGATGTTCGTCGCCGCCGGCATCAACGTGACAACTGACGTCAAGACGATCACCGCGAAGACACTATTCGAACGCCTAGCTCACCTTGTGCCGCGGTTCGATAAAACGATTCAGAAATTCTGCGAAGGCATTGCGGAACGTCGCAACGCTGAGCTTCATTCCGCCGATCTGCCATTTCGCGCCATGCGGCTTGACGCCTGGGAGGCGCGTTATTGGCACGCCTGCGATACCGTTCTTCAGGAGATGGGCTCGTCGTTAGAACATTGGCTAGGAGCGACCGACGCCAAAGCTCCTCGCCGATTGCTCGACGAAGCAGCGAACGCTATCGACGCAGCGGTGAAACTGCGCGTGAACGCTGCTAGGGACAAATTCAAAGCGTTAAAGAAATCCGTAAGGGATCGCCTTGCCGCGGAAGCTACATTGCGAGAGCCCCAGCATCAGGCAGCCCTTTTCAGAGATCGTTTCGACGAGGTGTGGGTTGAAACCTGCCCCTCATGTGGGTGCCGTGCATTCATGACAGGGGAACAGACTGGCGAGGATATCAGCGAAGAGCGCGATGAATATGCCGTTTGGGAAATCGTCGACCGTGAATTTATCGGCGAGGAGTTTCGCTGTCCGACTTGCGAATTGTCACTTATAGGAAGCGACGAGATCAAGGCAACTGGCCTCAGCTATGTCCATGAGGACCAGCAAGAGCGGGAGCTCCAGTACGAACCTGACTATGGAAATGACTAGCAACTCAACGCGAACGGGCTGTACGATGCATTTTCGCCAGTCCACAGCACATTACCAGCCGGTGCGCAATGTCTGGCACCCGTCTGCTTGTATAAGATGCTCAGATATTGATACCCACAAACCTCGAAAGGAGATTGTGATCACCGGCGTCGGCAGCCCGCAAAGCTGCAATGTAGCTGTTGCGCCGCTCGTTGTCGCTTTGCAGATCGTGACCGGCAGCCCAATCGATCGGCGGTTGTTTTAATCGCTCGGCAAGGTAGATGTCAGCGGCGATGCGGGCATGGCGACCATTGCCGTTCGCAAACGGATGAATTTGAACCAACCGGTGATGAAAACGCGCCGCAGCTTCGAGCGGCAGATAAGTGCCATGTTCAGCCCAATATCGCGCGTCGTCCAACAACATTCGAAGCTGCACTTGGATCTGAAGCGGATCTACTCCGATATTAGTCTCTCGCTCGCGAAATTGCCCTGCCCAATTCCACACTTCGCCGAATAATCGCCGGTGTAGTTCCAACATGAATTGTTCAGTCAGGATATCGCTCTTGCGACGGCGACCAATCCAAAGCAACCCGCTTTGAACGTTGGCTTGCTCCAATTCATTTAGCTGTTCGCGCGTTGTGACGTGCCCGAATTTGAGTCCTTCCATCTGAGCTGGGTCGACGGGTGTCGCACCTTCGGGCTCGTTGGAGATTGAATTCATTAGTCGGCGGCCCAAAAGTCAGCCGGCATGGTGTGCATTAGCTCGCTAGCGATGCGCTCTATTTCCTCCTTATTTTTCGCCACCGACAGAGACTGTCGCTCCAAAGCCATATGTGTGCTGGCTTTATTGACTAGGGCTACGGCTTTTCGGTGGGCTTGGGCTTTAATGGCGTTCTCGATGGAAGCATCCTGGGGAACGATCGCGTAGACAAAACGGCAACCCATCGCCTCAGCCATTGACTGCATAGTTTTTAGGGTTACGCCCCCAGAAAGTTCTGCATGTTCGGCTTGAGACACGCGAGCGCGAGTGACACGGAGACGGCGAGCAAGTTGTGCGGCCGACATTCCGAGTGCCGTGCGGGTAGTTGCAATCCAGCCCTCAGACGGGCGGCTGAGCTGCTTGTCGACCGCGGCGGCCGCCCGATCTACAATTTCACGATATTGCTTTATTGCGAGGTGTTTGACGCTCATATTGTCAACTTATTTGTTTACATGAGAGCTTAGATGTCAATGTATAACTATACGTTCCTGTTGAAACGTCAACTTATATATTGACATTCTGTGGCAGAACGTCAGTATTTTGCTTAAGATTCGATTTTTTCCATGACGAGGAACTCGCCAGCGCTTTACTCTTCGGGCGAGTGTTCATTTTCTTCAACTTCGGGGCGTATCCAGCTAACGCCTTGTCGCGCGTCGATCCCCCGAAACGAACTTAATGACTTCTGAAGGACCGCATGAGCCTGGTCGAGCTTGAAAAGCCCTTGAAGACGGCCGCGGCTGGTCAATACCTCGGCTATTCGCTGCAGCAGCTCCGCCTATGCCATCACCTACTTCGGGTTCCCGATGGCGACGTCGTTTCCCTTGAGTATTTCGACGATGTCGCCGTGCATCGAGCGGATGGGACTGTACTCTTAGAGCAGATCAAAAGCGCGATCGATGGCAATCCAGCGGCCGACCGCTCAGACGATCTCTGGAAGACGTTTGCCAATTGGGCTGACCGTTGCGTCGCCAAAACGATCGCACCAGAGACGACTGATTTTAGATTGTATATTGTCTCCGCCAAGACGGGAGATTTGGTTCACGAGCTCCACGCCGCGGCAACGCCGGAAGGCGCAGCAGAGGCGCTGAAGAAAATCAAGAAACTAATCAATACTAAGAAACCCAACGCGGGATGTAGTCCTCATATTCTGCGTTTCCTGGAAGCCGGCGAAGATATCTGCAGCGTAATTATTAGGCGCTTCCAGCTGGTAATTGATGCCGATCCAGTGGAGGGAATACGCGAACTGCTTCGCGCTGGAATCCCCGCCGAGGCATTGGACGACCTCTGTGCCGCCGCCATCGGAATGGCGCGGGATCGCATCGACAAATTAATCCGCGACAAACAACTTCCCCTCATCTTGGCGACGGTTTTTCGACAGAGCTTTCAAACATTCAGCCGGCGTTCCAACTTGACCAATCTGTTGGTTTCGACCGCGCCAGAGCCCTCATCGGAAACGATTACTGCGCTGGTCGACAGCGCTCCGGTATTCGTTCGCCAATTGGAAGCTGTCGACGCCACGTCCGACATGCTTGTTACAGCCGTAAGCGATTTCCTCAAAACGACGGCGGATAAAGTGCATTGGGCTGACGATGGTCGAATCATTGACGACAGTCTGAACGATCTCGACAGACAGCTTGAGCGACAACATAAAATTGCAAGGGATGAGATCGAGGACGTTCAATCCTCGCTTAGCGAACCAGCAAGGGGGCGCGCGCTCTATCGCAAATGTGCGGCGACTACCCTTCCTCTCGATGGTCAGACCCTACCCTCGCATTTTATCGCGGGAGCCTACAATTGTTTAGCCGACGGCCGCCGTCTCGGGTGGCACCCTCAATATCAAACGCTGTTCCCCCCGGAATGAGGCCGCTGTGTCGGATTTGGAACTATCACCAGTCGCTTTGGTACAAAACCCCGCCTTCGGTGCGCAGCTTCTGTGGAATTTTGGTCGTGGATATCAGGCCGAAAAGGTGGGCGATCTACCACCATTGACGCCCTTTTTTCTTGTTCTGCCGCTGCTTCTGCATAAGCCAACCCTGAATATCATACGGTCGACAAACCAGAGTTCTGGTCTCAGCAAATTCGTTGCAAAGCTTAGCGACCATCGCGAGCAACTTCTCGCCATTCATGATCGAGCCATGGCAATGCGTTTGTTGACACTCGAGTCCGTCGCTGCCGGCATTGCAAGCAGCCTGCTGCATGTGGATTACGAAACAGCAGCCGTGAGATCAAATGATGCGAAGCCACCACTCTCTCCCGAACGTGTGAAGTATCATGTGACGAACGCAGAAAAGCTCGGCCGTTGGTTTGCGCGCCTCCCCATCGGACAAGCGTTTGCATTATTGCAGGTCGTGCCCTGATGCATTTCCAGATCCGTAAACTCATCTTATGGTCGAAGGCCGGACATGCTCCGCGAATTCTTGAATTCGAACCAGGGATGGTCAATGTAATCAGTGGAGCATCGAAAACCGGTAAATCCGCTGTCATTCCCATAATTGACTACTGCTTAGCGTCGGGAAAATGCGGAATTCCCGTTGGCACGATCCGAAACACCTGTTCGTGGTTTGGAATCGTCATCGACACGATGGTTGGCCAGAAGCTTTTGGCTCGACGTGAGCCTGGCGAAGCCCGACAAACCGGGGATATGTTTCTTCTTGAGGGTGACGCAGTCGAGGTTCCGACAGACACGCCGGAAAAAAACACAACCGCCGATTCGGTGAAGCGAATGCTCGACGAACTGGCTGGATTGTCGCAACTACGCCTGAATCCAGACACCGAAGTCGGCTACAATGCCCGCGTCAGCTTCCGGGATCTTGTCGCATTCACGTTTCAGCCACAGTACGTCGTTGCTAACCCAATGGTGCTGTTCTTCAACGCCGATACAACAGAACATCGCGAAAAGCTCAAAGCTATCTTTCCCTATGTTCTCGGCGCGCTAACACCCGAAATGCTTGCGGCGCGCTGGGAAATCGAGAGACTGCAAAAAGATCTCCGGCGGAAAGAAGCAGCGTTGGAATCGGTGAAGAAGGCGGTATCCGCTTGGCAGATCGAGACCCAAGCATGGGTACGCAATGCCATCGAGCTTGGTTTGCTTCCTGTCGGCACTCAGATTCCTGCGGAGTGGATCAATATCATTGATCTTTTAAGACGTGCTGCCGGGGCGAATACAAGAACAGCGTTTACGTCGCTGGATTCAATCGACCCGACATTGCAGCAGTTGGGAGCACTTCGGCAGGAAGAGAATGAAGCCGCCGCAGAGCTTGCTGAGCGCAGACAACGGCTAAGTGAGATCCAACGGCTACTAAACAACAGCGAAGACTACGGTTCCGCTGTCCGCATTCAGCGTGACCGTTTGGATATCGCCGGCTGGCTTCGCACCCGAACGCAAGATTCAGATGATCCACTTGTCACGCTAGGCGACGGGGGCAGAGATAAGCTCGATACATTGGCGCAGGCGTTGGCGGGCCTAGACGTTCAAATTCGGACGCAGCCGGGCCTTTCGGATGCATTCGACAGAGAGAGACTACGGTTGAGAGCCGAAGTTGAAGCAGCAACAGCTAGGTTGGCGAACGCACGGCAGACGATTGCCCTGCTCGAGCAACGATCGGAACAGGTCCGTGCAGCAACCTACCGGCAGGACCGCATTGAGCGGTTCGTTGGCCGGCTGGAACAAGCCTTACAATCCTTCGATAGAGCGGACGACAATTCCGAGCTCGCTGAGGAAGTCGCTGGTATCAGGGAGCAGATTGAACAACTACGTGCGATTTATTCGGAAACTCAGGTCTCCCGAAAGACACAAAATGCCCTGCGGCAAATCGAAAACATCGCAGCCACGATTATTCCGACGCTCGATGCCGAATGGCCCAATGCCCCAATACAACTTGTGATCAATGATTTAACAATCAAAGTCATACATACTGAGAGAGAGGACTATTTGTGGGAAATAGGTAGCGGCGCGAACTGGCTCGCGTATCACGTTGCTGTCACAATGGCGCTCCAACGCTTCTTCATTGAAACGCCCCATCACCCGGTCCCAGGATTGGCAATCTACGATCAACCCAGTCAGGTTTACTTCCCAAGAGGATTTGCTTCTGCCGAATATGAAGATCGACCCGGTCGTACTCGTGATGAAGACATCGCCGCTGTAAGAGCGGTGTTCGAAGCTTTGGGTCGAGAAGCTATCCGGGCCAAAGGGCAACTTCAAGTAATCGTCTTGGATCATGCCGGACCAGATGTATGGGGCGAAATTGAAGGGGTCACGCTCGCGCACGAATGGCGCAACGACCAAAAGCTCGTCCCGCCAGGCTGGTTAGACGGCACCACCGCTTCAACCACCTAGTCATCTGTTTTCATCGGGCCGACTTTTGCGAACACTATCTGCGGCCTAATGTGTTGCAGTCAGACACGTCTATGGGATTGTTCCCGAATCGGTCGAAGGACTCGAAAGACGGGAAATCGCAAGGACTGTACTTCGTATTTTATCGCCCCAAAATCTCCCAAAGTCGCCCTCGACTGAGTCGTGCCATGGCCGAAATCCAATTGTCTGATCCGTCAGTCTGGCAGTCCCGCGCAGCGCAAGCACGGCGTATCGCGAGCATGCTGCTCGGCCACGACGCGGAAATGGTCGAGACTTATGCCCGGGAATGCGAAGAGCAAGGCCGGAACGCCTCCGCGAGGGCGAGATATTCCCTTTCCCTCGTACCGGTCGATTCAAATCGCGTCGGGCGTCTAACCCCGGGCCGATCAACGGCCGGCACGCGCGCGGCTTAGCCCTCATAATTCCGATCATTGTTGGGAGCGAGTGACCGTGGCCCGGTGACTCCGCCAATTACCTGTTTTCATACGCCATCCTACGACCGCCATCTGATCCTTGTTGCGTCCGCCCGGATCATGCCTTTTCTAATCATCCCCACGACGGGATCGCCATCGGCGGTCTCAAACGGTGGGGACCGGGGTGGCAAACCAATCCAATCGATCCGAAGCGACGCAACGTGGCGCGCGCATGCTGCGCACGGCGCTCGGGCCTGCGATCACCGCGTGGCTGGAGGAGCCTTCCGTCGTCGAGGTGATGCTCAACCCCGACGGCCGGCTTTGGATCGATCGGTTGAAGGGTGGACTGGAAGACACCGGCGAGCGGCTGTCGCCGGCTGATGGCGAGCGCATCGTGCGCCTGGTTGCGCATCACGTCGGCGCCGAAGTCCATCCGGGTTCGCCGCGCGTCTCTGCCGAATTGCCAGAGACTGGTGAGCGGTTCGAAGGCTTGATCCCGCCGGTCGTCGCCGCACCGACGTTTGCGATCCGCAAGCCAGCGGTTGCGGTGTTCACCCTCGAGGACTACGTCGCGGCCGGCATCATGCAGCCGAGGCAGGCCGATCTGCTGCGCCTCGCAGTCCAGAAGCGAAAGAACGTCCTGGTCGCCGGCGGCACCTCGACCGGCAAGACCACACTGGTCAACGCATTACTCGCGGAGGTCGCCAAGACGTCAGACCGCGTGGTGCTGATTGAGGATACCCGCGAGCTGCAATGCGCGGCACCGAACCTCGTGGCGCTGCGCACCAAGGATGGCGTCGCGTCGCTCTCCGATCTGGTGCGTTCTTCATTGCGGCTGCGGCCAGACCGAATCCCCGTTGGCGAAGTGCGCGGCGCCGAGGCGCTGGAGCTGCTCAAAGCCTGGGGAACCGGCCATCCCGGCGGCATCGGCACCATTCACGCGGGCTCGGCCATCGGCGCGCTGCGCCGTCTCGAACAACTGATCCAGGAAGCGGTCATCACCGTGCCGCGCGCGCTGATCGCGGAGACCATCAATCTCATCGTCGTCCTCGAAGGCCGCGGCTCGCAACGACGCGTCGCCGAACTGGCCGCGGTCCGTGAGCTGTCGCCTGCCGGCGACTACGTCCTCCTCTCAAGCAATCCCGAAACCATCCCCGAAAGTGACCGGTCATGATCGTCCATCGCGCTCGTCCGTCGCATCGTCTCACCCTTGCGGCAGTCCTAGTCGCCCTCACCACACTGCCGGCATACGCGGCCGGCTCCAACATGCCGTGGGAGCAACCGCTCAATCAGATCCTGCAATCGGTCGAGGGGCCGGTCTCCAAGATCATCGCGGTGATCATCATCGTCACCACCGGTCTCACTCTTGCCTTCGGCGACACATCCGGCGGCTTCCGGCGGCTGATCCAGATCGTGTTCGGGTTGTCGATTGCCTTCGCGGCGTCGAGTTTCTTCCTGTCGTTCTTCTCGTTCGGCGGGGGAGCGGTGATCTGATGGCCGACATCGTCGAACCCGTCCCCGGCTTTTACGCGCCCGTGCATCGCTCCTTGAGCGATCCGATCCTGCTCGGCGGCGCGCCGCGCACGGTCGCCATCGCCAACGGCACGCTCGCCGCCGCGATCGGCCTCGGTCTGCGTCTATGGATTCCGGGACTTCTGCTGTGGGCGATCGGACACGCGGCCGCGGTCTGGGCGGCCAAGCGCGACGCGCAATTCGTCGACGTGGTGCGACGTCACCTGCGCTACCCCGCGCATTTTGGAGGGTGAGCGCGATGATGAACCTCTCAGAATATCGCAAGCGCCCTGCTCTCTTAGCCGACTTCCTGCCTTGGGCCGCACTGATCGCGCCCGGCGTCGTGCTCAACAAGGACGGCAGCTTCCAGCGCACCGCGCGGTTTCGCGGACCAGATCTGGATTCCGCGACACCTTCAGAACTCGTCGGTACGACCGCGCGTCTCAACAACGCGTTGCGACGTCTGGGCTCCGGCTGGGCGATCTTCGTCGAGGCGCAGCGCAACGCCGCCAACCGCTATCCCGACAGCCGCTTCCCCGACCCCGTCTCGGCGCTGGTCGATGCCGAACGCCGGGCACAATTCGAGGAGCAAGAAGCGCATTTCGAGAGCGCGTATTTCCTGACGCTGTGCTGGCTGCCCCCGGCGGAAGACGCCGCGCGCGCCGAAGCCTGGCTCTATGAAGGGCGCGAGCGCGGCGGCGTCGACGGTCACGAGGTGCTGCGCGGCTTCATCGATCGCACCGGACGCGTGTTGCAACTGATCGAAGGCTTCGTGCCGGACGCGGCCTGGCTCGATGATAGCGAGACGCTGACCTACCTGCACGCCTGCATCTCGACCAAGCGCCATCGCGTCCGAGTGCCCGAGATTCCGATGCAGCTCGATGCGCTGCTGGTCGATGAACCGATGGCGGGCGGTCTCGAACCGCGATTGGGATCGCAGCATCTGCGCACGCTGAGCGTTATCGGATTCCCGACCGCGACCTTCCCCGGCGTGCTCGACGAGTTGAACCAACTCGCGTTTCCGTATCGCTGGTCGACGCGGGCGATCATGCTCGACAAGACCGACGCCACGAAGTTGCTCACCAAGATCCGCCGGCAGTGGTTCGCCAAGCGCAAATCGGTCGCGGCCATTCTGAAGGAGGTGATGACCAACGAGGCCTCGACACTTCTTGACACCGACGCGGCCAATAAGGCCGCCGATGCCGACGCCGCCTTGCAAGAACTCGGCAGCGACATGATCGGCCAGGCCTACGTCACCGCGACGATCACGGTGTGGGATGCCGATCCGCGCACCGCTGACGAGAAGCTACGGCTGGTCGAAAAGGTGATCCAAGGCCGGGACTTCACCTGCATCGTCGAGACCGTGAATGCAATCGAAGCCTGGCTCGGCTCCCTGCCCGGCCATGTCTACGCCAATGTCCGGCAGCCGCCGGTCTCCACCCTCAATCTCGCCCATATGATCCCGCTCTCGGCGGTATGGGCGGGACCGGAACGGGACGAGCACCTCGGTGCACCCCCGCTGTTCTTTGCCAAGACCGAAGGCGCGACCCCGTTCCGGTTCTCTATCCACGTTGGCGATGTCGGCCATACCCTGATCGTCGGTCCGACCGGCGCTGGCAAGTCCGTGCTGCTGGCGCTGATGGCGCTACAGTTCCGCCGCTACGCGCACAGCCAGATCTTCGCGTTCGATTTCGGCGGCAGCATACGTGCCGCGGCGATCGCGATGGGCGGCGACTGGCACGATCTCGGCGGTGCTCTCTCCGATGACAGCGCGATGTCGGTGACCTTGCAACCGCTGGCCGCGATCGACGATGCCGCTGAGCGCGGCTGGGCAGCCGAATGGATCGCGTCGATTCTCGCCCGCGAGGGCATCACCGTCACGCCGGAGGCCAAGGAACATCTGTGGACGGCGCTGACGTCGCTGGCCTCCGCGCCCGTTGGCGAACGAACACTGACAGGCCTTTCCGTACTGCTGCAGTCGAGCGCGCTGAAACAAGCGCTGCGGCCCTATTGCCTCGGCGGGCCGTTCGGCCGCCTGCTCGATGCCGAGGCCGAACGCTTGGGCGATGCGCCGGTACAGGCGTTCGAGACCGAGGGCCTGATCGGCAGCGCCGCAGCGTCCGCCGCGTTTTCCTATCTATTCCATCGCATTGAAGGCCGGCTCGACGGTTCACCGACGTTGCTGATCATCGATGAAGGCTGGCTGGCGCTCGACGACATCGGCTTCGCGCAACAATTGCGCGAATGGCTGAAGACCCTGCGCAAGAAGAACGCCTCGGTGGTGTTCGCCACGCAGTCGCTGGCCGACATCGAGGGCAGTGCGATCGCCGCCGCTATCGTCGAGAGCTGCCCGACACGGCTGTTCCTGCCGAACGAGCGCGCGATCGAACCGCAGATCATGACGGTCTATCACCGCTTCGGGCTCAATGATCGCCAGATCGAGATCATCAGCCGGGCAACGCCGAAGCGCGATTACTACTGCCAGTCCCGCCGCGGCAACCGCCTGTTCGAGCTTGGCCTCGGCGAGGTGGCGCTTGCCTTCACCGCGGCGTCCTCCAAGACCGACCAGGTCACCATCGCCGAACTCGTCGCCGATTACGGCCGCGACGGGTTCGCCGCCGCCTGGCTGCGCCGCAAGGGCAGCGATTGGACTGCCGACCTCCTCCCCACCCTCGTCACGGAGCCATCGCCATGACTCGTATCCGTTCGCTTGCAGCCGTCGTCACGATATCGGCCTCCCTGTTCGCGGCCACGCCCTGCCCAGCGCAGATCGCCGTGTTCGATCCGTCGAACTACAGCCAGAACCTGATGACGGCGGCGAATACGCTGAAGCAGATCGATAACCAGCTCACGGCGCTGCAGAATCAGACCCAGATGCTGCTCAATCAGGCGCGGCATCTCACCAGCCTGCCGACGTCATTGCTCAACGACATCGACCGCACCTTCACGCAAACCCAGAACCTGCTCAAGCAGGCCGACAGGATCGCCTACGACGTCCAGGCGATCGAGCGGACGTTCCAGAAGTACCAGGGCTTCAGCGCGTCACAGAGCGATCAGAAATTGGTCGATGGCGCGCGTGATCGCTGGCAGACCTCGGTCTCGGCGTTCCAGCATGCGATGAGCGTCGGCGCGACCACCGTCAACAATCTCCCTGCCACGCAGTCGCATACCGACACTTTGGTTGGTGCCAGCCAATCGGCGGTCGGCGTGCTGCAAGTGTCGCAAGCCGGCAACCAGTTGCTCGCAGTGCAGGCCCGGCAGATGGCTGATCTCACCGCGCTCGTCGCCGCGCAAGGCCGCGCGCAATCGATCGAACAGGCGCGTCAAACGGCAGGCGAAGACCAGGCCCGCGAGCAAGTGCGCCGGTTCCTGACCAACGGCCGGGGTTATCAGCCGCAATCCGTTCAGATGTTCCACTGAGGCCGCGCATGATCACGCTCGTTCGCACCGCAGCCCTCTCGTTGATCGCCCTCGTCACGACCGGTTGCACGATTCCGTTGCGGCAAGCCCGCGACGAGGCTCCGCCGCCGGCGAGCGATCCGCTCGATGCCCGCCTCCTGCGCTGCAGCGCGCTGGGGCCAAAAGCTGCCGCCGACGATGCCGATTGCCAAAGCGCCTGGGCGGAAGCGCGCCAGCGCATCCTGCCGCCACCGATGGGGAAGTGAGCCATGAACAACACCGGCGTCATCGATCACTTCCTCGACGTGTTCACCCGCTACATCGATTCCGGCTTCGGCCTGGTCGGTGGCGATGTCCAGTTCCTTAGCACAACGCTGATTGGCATCGACATTACGCTGGCCGGCCTGTTCTGGGCGATGTCTGCGGATGAAGACGTCATCGCGCGCCTGATCAAGAAGACACTCTATATCGGCTTCTTCGCCTTCATCATCGGCAACTTCAATAGCCTGTGCCGTGTGGTGTTCGAGAGCTTCTCCCAATTGGGGCTCAAGGCCGCCGGATCGGCGCTCTCCTCAGCCGACTTCCTGCGGCCGGGCAAGCTCGCCCAGGTCGGCGTCGATGCCGGCAAGCCGTTGCTCGAGGCTGCCTCCGGCCTGATGGGCTACGTCTCGTTCTTCACGAACTTCGTGCAGATCTTCGTGCTGCTGGTCGCCTGGGTGATCGTCGTCGCCGCTTTCTTCATCCTGGCGGTGCAGCTCTTCATCACCCTGATCGAATTCAAGCTGACGACGCTGGCCGGCTTCGTGCTGATCCCGTTCGCGCTGTTCAACAAGACGTCGTTCCTGGCCGAAAAGGTGCTCGGCAACGTCGTCGCCTCCGGCGTCAAGATCCTGGTGCTCGCCGTCGTCGTCGGTATCGGCACCTCGCTGTTCTCCGAGTTCACGCAAGGTTTTGCCGGCAATCAGCCGACCATCGAGGACGCGCTCGCGATCATGCTGGCGTCGTTGTCGCTGTTCGGGCTCGGCATCTTCGCGCCATCGATCGCGGCGGGCCTCGTGTCAGGTGCACCGCAACTCGGCGCCGGAGCCGCGGTCGGCACGGCGCTCGCGGCTGGCGGACTGGGCGTGGCGGGCGCTATGGGAGCCCGCGCCGGCGCCAGCATCGCCGGCAGCGCGATGGGTGCCGGCGCACGCGGCGTTGGCTCGCTCGCCGGGATGTCGCCCTCCTCTCCCTCATCAGCATCGTCCTCACCAAGCGCCGGCGCCCCGACCTGGGCGCAACGTCTGCACCGCGTTCAGACCATGAAGAGCGGCGCATCGACCGCCGCCCACGCGGTCCGCTCCGGCGATCATGGCGGTGGATCGAATTCTGTTCCTCTCAGCCAGGATGACCGCGCATGAATCCATTCCGCAGACCTAGCGTCCGCTACGGCAAGACGCCAGTGCCCGAGACGCCGTATCAAAAGGCCGCTCAAGTCTGGGACGAGCGCATCGGCTCGGCGCGGGTGCAGGCGCGCAACTGGCGACTGATCGCTTTCGGCAATCTCGCGCTCGCCGCGGGATTGGCCGGAGGGCTCGTCTGGCACGCGATGCGCGGCTCCGTGGTGCCGTGGGTGGTGCAGGTCGATCAGCTCGGCCAGACCCAAGCCGTAGCGCCGGCGATCGCTGACTACAAACCGACCGACGGTCAGATCGCCTGGCATCTGGCGCGCTTCATCGAGCAGGTGCGTTCGATCCCGGTCGATCCTATCATCGTGCGGCAGAACTGGTTGACCGCTTACGACTTCGTCACCGACCGCGGCGCGATCGCGCTCAATGATTATGCCCGCACCAACGATCCTTTCACGAAGGTCGGCAAGATCCAGATTGCGATCGATGTCTCCAGCGTGATCCGCGCCTCGCGGGATTCGTTTCGGATCGCGTGGGTCGAGCGCCGCTACGAGAACGGCAGCCTCGCTGCGACCGAACGCTGGACCGCCATTCTCACCATCGTCATCGAGACCCCTCGCGATGCAGAGAAGCTGCGCTGCAATCCGCTTGGGGTCTTCATTCATGCCCTCAACTGGTCAAAGGAGCTCGGCTGATGCGACCCCGGTCCCTGCTACACATTATATTGTGCGCCCTCCCGGTGGCCGGTTGCGCCTGGAAACCGCCTCAGATCGGCTATGACGATCTGGAACCAGCGGTGCTGCAGGCCGAACCGCCGAAGCCGGTCGAGGTGTTGGAACTCCCCAAGATCCTCCCCCTTCCCGGCCAGCTCAAACCGCTGCCCGGCAAGACCACCGCCAAACCAGAGCCGAAGGATCCCAAGGAACGGGTCGCCAAAGCCAACGACGCCGCAAGGGTTCAACCGACGCGACATGGCTATCTCAACGCCGTGCAGGTCTATCCCTTTGTCGATGGCGCGCTCTACCAAGTCTATACGGCGCCGGGCCAAGTGACAGACATCGCGTTACAAGAGGGCGAGCAACTGGTCGGCTCCGGGCCGGTGGCCGCCGGGGATACGGTGCGCTGGGTAATCGGCGATACCGAAAGCGGTACTGGTCCGACCAAGCGGATTCATATTCTGGCCAAGCCGACGCGGGCGGATCTCACCACCAATCTCATCATCAACACGGACCGGCGGACCTACCTGATGGAGCTGCGCTCCACCGAGACGACTTACATGGCCTCGGTGTCGTGGCAATATCCGCAAGACCAGTTGATCGCGCTGCGCCGGCAGAATGTGGCTGCCGATGCCGCGGCACCGATCGACAGCGGCCTGGATCTCGGAAAATTGCGTTTCCGTTACAGCATCGAGGGCGACACACCGCCGTGGCGACCCAGCCAAGTGTTCGATGACGGCTCGAAAGTCTATATCGAGTTCTCGCACGGCATTACGCAAGGCGAGATGCCGCCGCTGTTCGTGATCGGCAGCGACGGCGGCGCTGAACTCGTCAACTACCGCGCCAGGCGGAACTACTACATCGTCGACCGGCTGTTCGCGGCCGCCGAACTGCGTCTCGGTGGCGACAACCAGCAAAAAGTGCGGATCGTGCGCACCGACGGATGGAAACTATGGTGAGTGATCCGCATCCCCATCCCGATGACGCGCTCACGGCGCAATTGCGGCTGCGGCCTGAGCGACCGCGCGTGACGCGTTTGTCACGTAAAGTTCTGGCCGGGCTCGGCGGCATCGTCGGTATCGCCGTGCTCGGCGCGATGATCTGGGCGCTGCAATCGCGCTCGGCGCGCCAGGACAATGGCACCGAACTCTACAGCACCGACCACAAGACCACAGCGGACGGACTTGCGACACTGCCGAAGGACTATGCAGGACTGCCCCGCGACACACCGCCGCCGCGCACGGTGCCGCAACTCGGTCCGCCCCTTCCCGGCGATCTCGGCCGGCCGATCCTTGCGGCGCAAGGCGCTTCAAGCGGCGGGCTCGATGCCGGCGAACAGCGGATCGTGCAGGAGAACGAAGCGGCCCGCGTCAGCCGCGTCTTCGCCAGCACCAATGTGCGGCAGTCTCCGGCAAGCAGCGCCGCGTCTCCCGCAACGTCCACGGCCAATGCGACTGCGGCCGACGGCAAGCCGCCGCTCGATCCGGACGCGTTGCAGAACATGCAGGATCGCAAGCTCGCTTTCGTGAATGCTACCGCCGACAAGCGTACCGTCAGTCCGGACCGGATCGAGAAGCCAGCGTCGCGCTACATCGTGCAAGCCGGCGCAGTTATTCCGGCGGCGCTCATCACAGGCATCCGCTCGGACCTGCCGGGTGAAATCACCGCGCAGGTCACCGAGAATGTCTACGACAGTCCCACGGGCAAATATCTGTTGGTCCCGCAAGGCGCGCGGCTGATCGGACAATATGATAGCCAGATTTCGTTCGGCCAATCGCGTGTGCTGCTGGTGTGGAATCGTATCATCTTGCCGAACGGCAAGTCGATTGTGCTGGAGCGGCAATCCGGCGCGGATACGCAAGGGTACGCCGGCCTCGAGGATGGCGTCGACTATCACTGGGGCAATCTTCTGCAAGCGGCGGCTATCTCGACTTTGCTTGGGATCGGCAGCGAACTCGTGCTCAGCGGCGACAACTCATTGGTTCGCGCGCTGCGCCGCGGCAGCCAGGATACGATCAACCAGAGCGGCCAGACCCTGGTGCGTCGTCAACTCAACGTACAACCGACACTCACCATCCGGCCGGGCTTTCCGGTGAGGGTGATCGTCAACCGCGATCTCGTGCTCACACCCTACAAGACATGACGGATGGCCCCATGGCAAAGCTCAAGCTAGGTCCCCTCAACAACGATAAACCTGTGAAGATCGCCACCGAATTGCCGGGGTCAGTGCACCGCGATCTCCTCGTCTACGCCGAGGTGCTCACTCGCGAGACAGGACAGCAAGCCGATCCGATAAAGCTGATCGCTCCGATGCTCGCGCGCTTTATGGCGACCGATCGCGCGTTCCTGCAGGCGCGCAAAGCGAAACCCGCGCAACAGGACTAACGGGGACGTATGCTGTGCGGCTGACGCTGCGGACCCTTGTGCTGACGAAGCAGATCGAGGAAGTGCTGAAGCGCCGGATTATCGTTGCTGGTGATCCAACACGCGAAGTAAGGCACCAGGCTCGGCCCCTCGTCATCGACCACCTCGCGATAGATGACGCCGGGGTGCTGCGCTCCGGTGTCAGCCTCGTACAGCAGGGTGACGTCGGATTCGATATCGAGGAGGCTCAGCACGAAATCGCGACCGATATGGGAGTGACGAATGGCCGGCAGATCGCCGGATGCGTTGAGTCTGGACAACAAATGGTCCCTGAGCTCGGGACCGGGATCGCGGCCGAGCAGGATATGTTCGGTGCGCAGATCGTCCCACGTCAACGTCGCCTTGTCGGCGAGGGAGTGTGTTGCTGCCATCGCGACCAAGATCTTCTCGGACCATAACGGGACGATGTCATGCATGCCGCTGCGGAAATGACCGACAACGATGGCGACATCGATCGAACCCGCGTTGAGCCGCTCCATCAGGAGGCTGCGCTCTCCCTCCACATACTGTACGTCGACATTTGGGAAGGCGTTCTTGTATTCGTGCAACACCGTTCGCAACTGGCCCGTCGACGGCGAAACGTAGAGGCCGATGTGCAGCGCGCCGGCCTTGCCGCGCGCGATGGTTTTGGCATTGATCAACACCGTGTTGAGTTCGTCGAGTATGCGACGGATCGGTTTGAGAAACGCGTTGCTGGCGGCGGTCGGACGGATGCCATGGCGATGGCGGTCGAACAGTCTGACGCCGAGCTGGTTCTCCAGACTCCTGACGCGGCGGCTGACCGTGGATGCGGGAATGCCGAGCAGCATCCCAGCTTTGTGAAAGCTGCCCTGCTCGGCCGCGATCAAGGTCTGCAGCAGAGTCACCATCTCGATGCTTCTGATCATGGCCACACGCCCTCACGAAGGTGGATGAATTTGTCTGGCGTCATTCGCCCTAAGAGTGCTGCGGCATAGGGATAGAACTTCTGCAAGCGGTGCAGCGCCACGCGTGGCGGGCCGGTATTCGACATCAGACATGCAGCACAGCCTCCTCCGCCCTCAAGACGTCGTCTTCGACTTGGATCGTGACGTGGTCGATACCGAAATTATCCTTCATCACGCGGCGGGCGTTCTGCAGTGCGTCTCTGGCCTTCGAGATGTCAGCGACGACGAGATGGCAGCTCATTGCGTCAAACCCGGACGTCACAGTCCAGACGTGCATATCTTGAACAGCGGTCACACCGGGGATGTCCATGAGCTTCCGTTCCAGTAATGCCAGATCGATATTCGGCGGCGTGCCCTCCATCAGGATATGCGTCACTTGTTTTAGGAGGGTCCATGTCCTTGGCACGATGAACAGGCCAATGCCGGCACCCATAATCGGATCAGCCAATCGCCAGCCCGTCCACATGATGATCAAGGCCGCGAAAATAACGCCGACGGATCCCAGCATGTCGCCCAGCACCTCCAGATAGGCGCCCTTGACGTTCAAGCTTTCGGATGACCCGCCGGCCAGCAACCGCATACTGATCAAGTTCACAACGAGGCCGATCGCCGCGACAATGAGCATCGGGCCGCTCAGAATTTCTGGCGGCGCTAGAAAGCGCTGATACGCCTCGTACAAGATGTAGACTGTCAGCAATAGCAAAACTACGGCGTTGGTAAGCGCTGATAACACCTCCGTTCGCAAATAACCGTAGGTCAATTGTGGAGTGGCCTCACGCGTCGCGAAACGGATCGCGAGCAGCGCCAGCGCAAGGCCGCCGACATCGGTCAACATGTGCGCCGCGTCCGCGAGCAGCGCCAGGCTGCCGGTAACCAAGGCACCGACCACCTCTGCAATCATGTAGGTGCCGGTCAGCGCCAGTGCCCAACGCAGTCGATTTGCGTGTTTTGCTGCTGCAGTTCCCGTCGAACCTCCGCCGTGCATCGCTAGACCTCCGCGTGTTTGTTATGCTGCGTGGCGGCGCCCCCGCCGAGCGCCTTTCGCAGCCTTTCTTCGAGTTCGTCGAACAGAAAGAAACTGACGTCGTCCAGAGATCCATGCCCCCTTGCGAAGGGCTGCTCCAGAAGACGGACGAGGTACAACGCGTAGATAAACATGTAGGAGATGAAGCCGAACATCATTGCGGATGCCGGGTCCCCCTCCGTCTTTAGAAAGAGCATCATGATCACAATGGAGAACACCAGCGTCTGTACCAGCACGTGAACGGACGGTACGAACTCGACCCGCTGTATCTGATAGATGCGCAACATCGACCTGCGCAATACATCCTGCGTCGTCCGCAGGCGGACGACGAAATTCGCCGCCATGCCCATCCCTTCGAGGCGCCCGAAAATCGGCGTCAACTTTGCAAGCTCTTCCAAGACGGGGGGTATGTCCTTGTGATTGCGCGCATGGCTTAGACCTGCGCGCAATTTGTCAATCGTCGCCAACAGGATCTGCCGACATTCGCGCAGATCGAAATCCTTGTTGACTGCAGCGAACGATTCGAGATCGCCGTCGATCGCCTCGATCGAGGTGCGAATGTCGGCTGGTATGCGCTCAGCCTCCTTGTAGTCGGCGAGGATGCTAGAGAGAAGGAACCCAATGATGAAGATGGCACCGCCAATTCCGCTGGTCAGCAGCGCGTTCAGTTCGAGAAACTCGAATCCGAAATAGTGCACCCCGATCTTGACGCATCCGAGCACCAGGACGACAGCCACAACCGTAAAGAACAGCCGAAATTTCTTACGATAGCTGAGGCTCGCGCCTCCGAGATGGAGGTGCTGGATAATTGAAGACGCCATCTATGGTCCATTTCTTACGGTTCGGACCGGCGTGAAGCCACGACCGTTCCACCGATATGTTTCCTTGGTATTGGGTTGCGAGACCTCTAAGCCGGCAATTCCTCCGGCGTTCGTCATCCTCACATCCAAAGCCTTCCTGCTAAATACGATCCGATAGCGGCCACGCGACTCCGCGTAGATCTCATGGAGACAGCCGTTACCGTTGCAGACGGCTGCCCGGTTCCCGCAGGCGAATTCCTCGAAATGCAGCGACACAAAGCGCTGGCCTCCCGCCTCGATCGACACCGCGAAGTAATGGGCGGCGGCTGCCGCATTGCCGCACACGCGCTCAAGCGCAACTATTCGCCGTCTAATGTCGGCCGGGAGCCCCTCAATGTGCTCGGATGCCCAAGGTCTTTCCGTGGCCATGCCGCTGCGCGCCGCCGACTGCCCGCTGGCCTGCAGGGACATCAGCAAAAACGCTGCGAGCGGGATTGCCGACCGTCTTTTCAAGAGACGTTTCCTTTTGTCTGCACTGGCGTGCCTTCGTTCGTGCGATCGAAGAGAACCCCGATGCGCCGTTCGGACACCCAGATCCGCCGGCACGATCGAGAAATGTGATCCGAAGGGATGACGAGGACGAAATGGAGTGGAATGCCGAGAGGACTCGCGACCTCGAGCAACGCTCCGGAAGTACTCATGTTTCGGACGATGCAGTCGATGACGGCGCCGCCGAAGGCAATCGTGCCGGCTTTCAGCACCCTTGTCCGTGGGCCTATCCTTTTCTCCTCCATGACTATTCTCCATGTCAGATCAATCGAGTTTCTTCTCGGCAGCCTCCCCGCGCTTCACGATATCGCCCTTCGTAAAAAGGATGCCCTGCAGTTCGATCCGCCAGTTTGTCTTCTTGCGTAAAAGAAACTCCAGATTCATTCCGAAATGCTTGAACTCTTCCTTCTGCGCGTTCGCCATGATCGCCTTGGCGCTTTTGTCTTTTTCGACAGACATTCTCTGTTCGTACCAGCTGATGGCCTCCGCCTCCTCGATCAGAGAAGTGATCATCCGCGCGAAGGTGCGAGTTTCCTGCGAAAGTTCTTCCGGCGGTTCGTGGTACTGGTCGAAACCCATGTTGCTATCCTTCTGTTCAAGCGAATGTTGCCTCGAGAACGGATGTCGTATCAGATCCTGGGTGGCTTCAGCAGGCGCAATGCATTCAATGTCACCACCACGGTCGCTCCGGTGTCAGCGAGAATGGCGGGCCACAGCCCCGTCACGCCGGCGACCGTGGTGACGAGAAAAACTGCCTTGAGACCGAGCGCAACGGTGATGTTTTGCTTGATATTCAGCATCGTCCGCTTCGACAGATCGACCATAGCGGCCACGTCCGCGACGCGGCCGTGAAGCACAGCGGCGTCGGCAGTTTCCAGCGCGACATCGGTACCGCCACCCATCGCAATCCCGACGTCCGCAGCGGCGAGCGCCGGCGCATCGTTGATGCCGTCGCCGACCTTGGCAACAGAGAAGCCCTCCTTCTGAAGCTCACCGACAATTCGCTGCTTGTCTTGTGGAAGCAGTTCAGCCTGCACCTCGATTCCAAGTTGCTTGCCGATCGCCGCCGCCGTGCGCCGATTGTCGCCAGTCAACATCAAGGTTCGAATGCCGATATCCGCCAAAAGCTTCAGGCCTCTCGCCGCATCCGGACGAGGTTCGTCCCGCATCGCGATGGCGCCGGCAGGCACCCTGTCGATCAGCACCACTGATACCGTCTTGCCTTCATCGTTCAGCGCCACAATGCGACTGTTTTGCTCGTCGCTCAGTGCCGTAATATCGCCGGCTGCCCGGGGCGAACCCAGAACGATCTGTTTGCCATCGACCGTCGCACGGACGCCCTTTCCGCCGATGGCCTGTGAATCCGAAGCCTGTGGTAACGATAACTTCTGCTCCGAGGCTTTCGCCAGGATAGCCGTCGCCAACGGGTGACTGGATCCTGACTCGAGTGCCGCGGCGACCCGCAGCACATCAGCTTCTGCGGTACCGAACGAAACAATGTCGGTGACTTGCGGTTTTCCGGCGGTGAGCGTGCCCGTCTTGTCAAAACAGGCCATCGTGATCTTGCCGATCTGCTCCAGCACGGCCCCACCCTTCAGCAGAAGTCCACGCCGCGCGCCGGCAGACAGGCTGGCAGCAATGGCAGCCGGTGTCGAAATCACCAGAGCACAGGGACAGCCGATCAGGAGGATAGCCAGTCCTTTGTAGATCCACTCATTCCACGTACCGCCCATGAGCAACGGCGGGAGGGTCGCGATTAGGGTTGCGACGACGACTACGCCCGGCGTGTAGTAGCGAGAGAAACGATCGATGAATCGCTCAGTCGGTGCTTTTGATTCCTGAGCTTCCTCGACCAGCCGAACGACCCGTGCGATCGTGTTGTCAGCGGCTGCAGCGGTGACCCGAACACTGAGCAGCCCATCGCCGTTGATCGTGCCGGCGAACAGACTTTGCTGCGGCCCCTTTCGGATAGGCATACTTTCCCCGGAGACCGGCGCTTCGTCGATCGAACTCTCTCCAGAAACGATGATGCCGTCCGCCGGGATGCGATCGCCGGGCCGGACCTGGATCATCGCACTTACCGCAAGCGTATCGGCCTGAACTTCGCGCACCTGGCCGTTCTCTTCGAGCCTCGCGGTCTTTGGAATGAGTTCGGTTAGACTTTGGATGCTGGCGCGCGCACGACTCGCAGCAACGCCCTCCAACAGTTCTCCGATCAGGAACAGGAAGACGACTGCGGCCGCCTCCTCCGTTGCGCCTATAAAGACCGCGCCGATGGCCGCGATCGTCATCAACATCTCGATCGAAAATGGCGTGCCCGTGAGCGCCGCGGAGATAGCTCGTCTTCCGATCGGGATCAGCCCGACCAGCATGGCTATCAGAAACGCCCAGCGTTCCGTCGCCGGAAATGCCTTCCCCAGCAGAAATGCTGCGGCTAAAGCCGATCCGGACGCAATCGTGAGAAGTCCTTTACTCGTCCGCCACCAAGATCCATCGATTGGACCATGATCGTGGGAGTGACCGTCCTGATGCGCGTGCGTTGATTGACCTACAGTTGGGTCCACCTTTGCAAACACGTGCTCGGTGCCAATAACCTTGTAGCCCAGAGCCACTATCCGGACGCGCAATGTTTCCGTGTCCGGAAGGTCATGTTTTACAATGACAGTCCCTCCGGTCGCGGAAACATTGACTTCCGCGACACCGGCAACGCGCTTCAGCGCGTTCTCGATCTTGATCGCACAGAAAGCGCAGTCCATTCCCTCGATCCGCATGCGCGTTGTCACCAGCGTTTCTTGGGTCATCGGCGACTCCTGTTACCGCAAATCGAGACATTCATGAGCTTGGTGCCGCGACATCGGACCCCGAAGAATGTGATCGAAGGGTCGTCGTCCAGGGTCTGGCTGGAACTCCGGTGTGGACAGTCATGTCTTGCTTTCCTTGAGCAGCCGTTGAAAGAGCGCCGCGACGGCCTCGGAAAACCGGAGCGCCGAATTCTGAGAGCAGTGATCTTCGAGAAAATGCAACTGACTGACGAGGTCGTACGTGACCGGGTTGAGATTGATCTGTTCGTCAGCCCCGCCCGGCTGGCTCGCCAGCATTCCACTCATAAAGCCTTGCGCCCAAGCCATGTAATCGCGACGGAGTATGGCGTTGGACTTCACGTCATCTTTGAACCGCTGGCACGTGGCTGCTCCCAGGCCGACGACCTTGCCTTTGGTGGACTGCGCCTCAGCTCCGGACCATGAACCAGCGACCGCCAGAAGCAGCGTCCCAGCGGTCAACTGGATCGACAGACGATGGGCCCGCTGTCGAGATAAACGCCTCGCGGTTTCTGACGCATCAGTAAAGCCAGCATGTCGAAAGCTCGACTTCATCGTCATGGAGTTGTCCGTTGCTGCTCGCATTGGTCTATTTCGCGAACTTTGCTTGGCCGGATTTGCCCGCTTTCGTCTTCAACATCAGCGTCACGGACGCATTGGTGGGGATCGCCTTCTTGGCTTCTCCCTTCAATGCGCTATCGCCCGCGGGCGATAGAGTGATCGTTTCCTTCTCGGTACCGCTTGTAACGAGAACCGAACCCGTAAAACCATTCGTGGCAACCGGCTTGCTGGCCTCATCGACAATGTTGAACGTGATGGTGTTTCCGAAAGTGATGAGCTCGGCATGCACACCCGCTACATCCTCCATCATGCCCCCATTTGGGCCTTTCGAACCGTGAGCATGTTGAGCCGTCGCGGGAACCGCGGACAACAACATCGCAGTCAGAATCAGAATAGCTCTCATGAAGTAGCTCCTTTTCAGTGTTGAGTTATGGCGTCTTCAGACGCCGGGGTTTCGCGTCTAAACAGGACGTAGAGTGCTGGAAGGACCAGAAGGGTAAGTAGAGTTGAAGAAATGATGCCGCCGATAACGACAGTCGCCAGCGGTCGCTGCACCTCTGCGCCGGCCCCGGTCGCGATTGCCATCGGGACGAATCCCAACGAAGCGACCAACGCCGTCATCAACACCGGCCTCAACCGCGTGAGCGCGCCCTCCTCGACCGCCTCGACGATCTTTTTGCCTTCGTGGCGTAAACGCTCGATGAACGTGATGATCACCAGACCATTGAGGACAGCGACGCCCGACAGCGCGATGAAACCGATGCCCGCACTGATCGAGAGCGGAATGTCGCGCAAGATCAGTGCAAATATCCCTCCGGTCAGTGCGAGAGGGACACCGCTGAAGACGAGCAATGCATCCGGTGCGGACCCGAGGCTGACGAAAAGCAGTATGAAGATCAGCAATAGAGCGATGGGGACGACAATCGTCAGCCGCTGGGTCGCGGAGACGAGTTGTTCGAACTGTCCGCCCCAGCCGATCCAGTAGCCCGCGGGAAGTTTGACCTTCTCCGCGATCTGGCGCTGCGCATCGGCGACGAACGATCCGAGATCCCGTCCACGCACGTTGGCTGAGACGACGATGCGGCGCTTTCCGTCCTCGCGGCTGATCTGGTTTGGGCCCGGTGCAAGGTCGATCACAGCAAGCTCGGAGAGCGGCGCATATCGTATCTGCGCTAGTGGCGAGTTGCCCCAGAGTGCAGGCATTGCTTTCGCTTGGTTCTCGAGCGGCGGCAGCGGAATCGGAAGCGCTTTGATCGCCTCCACGTTCGAGCGGAGATTTTCTGGAAGACGCACCACCAGATCGAAACGACGATCGCCCTCAAAGACGAGACCTGCGGTTTTGCCTCCAACTGCGATCTCGACAAGATTCTGGACGTCAGCGACGCTGATTCCGTATCGGGCAAGCGCCTGACGGTCAAGTTTGACGGTCAGAACCGGAAGACCCGAGACTTGCTCGGTCTTCACGTCGGCAGCGCCCTGCACTGTCTGGAGAACGGACTGAACCCGCCCGGCGACCTGCGCCAGCACTTCCAGATCGTCGCCGAATATCTTGACGCCGACGTCGCTTCTGACACCCGAAATCAGCTCGTTAAAGCGAAGCTGAATGGGCTGCGAGATTTCGTAGCTGCTCCCCGCGATCTCTTCGGCAGCCTTCTCGACTTCCTTGACGACCTCGGACTTAGGCTTCTTGGGATCAGGCCATTGGTCACGTGGCTTCAGCATGACGTAGCCGTCGGAGATCGATGGCGGCATCGGGTCGGTCGCAACTTCGGCGGTGCCGGTTCGGGCGAAGGTCTCTTTGACTTCCGGGATCTTCAAAAGCCGCTTCTCGAGCAGTTTCTGCATCTCCAACGATTGCGTCAGGCTGGTCCCCGGAACACGCAAGGCCTGGACCGCGATATCTCCCTCGTCCAAACTCGGAATGAATTCACCTCCCATCCGCGACGCGGCAAAACCGCTGACGACAATCAGAACCGCGGCAAAGATGGCGACAGATTTGCGATACGTGATCGATTTCTCAAGAAGCGGCACGTAAACATGCCGCGCGCCGCGCATGAACCAGTTCTCCTTCTCCGATACTCGCCCGGTCACCATCAGCGCGACAGCGGCGGGAACGAAAGTCATCGACAAAATGCTGGCGCCGAGGAGCGCAAGAAGCACCGTCAGCGCCATAGGCGTAAACATCTTGCCTTCAACGCCCGTCAGGGTAAGGACCGGCAGATAGACCACCGCGATGATCAATGTGCCGAAAAGGCTCGGCCGAATGACTTCGCGAGATCCGGCGAGGATCGTCTCGAAACGCTCTTCGCGTGTGAGGATTCGACCTTTTCGTTCCTGTTCGTGAGCCAGCAAACGCAGGCAGTTTTCGACGATGATCACGGCTCCGTCGATGATGATGCCGAAATCGATCGCGCCAAGACTCATAAGATTGGCACTGACCTTGTTCTGGAACATCCCCGTGATCGTGAACAACATCGAGAGTGGGATTACGAAAGCTGTGGCGATCGCGGCCTTAAAGTTTCCGAGGATAAGAAACAGGATCACGATGACCAGCAACGCGCCTTCGACGAGGTTCTTTTCGACGGTTGCGATCGTTGCATCAACCAGATGTGTCCGGTCGTAGATCGCGCGGGCCACGACACCGTCTGGAAGGGAACGACCGATCTGATCGAGCTTGGCGGCAACGCGCTGCGCAACGGATCGACTGTTCTCGCCGATCAAGAGCATCGCGGTGCCCATTACCATCTCATTTCCGTTGAGCGTGGCCGCACCGGTCCGTAGATCTTTGCCCTCCCTCACGTCCGCGACATCGGAGATGCGAACCGGGACTCCATTGCGGGATCCGATAACAATCTGCTTGATCTCATCGATGTTCGCGACCTGACCCGGCGTCCGGACGAGATACTGTTCGCCATTGCGCTCGATGTATCCCGCGCCAACGTTGGCGTTGTTTGCCGCGAGCGCGGCCATGACTTCGCGAAAACTAAGCTTGTAAGCCATCAACTGAGCGGGATTCGGAAGTACGTGAAATTGCTTCTCGAAGCCGCCAATCGTGTTGACCTCAACGACGCCCGAGACATTTCGAAGTTGGGGCTTGATGATCCAGTCCTGAATTGTGCGCAGGTCGGTCGGACTGTAGGCTTGTCCGTCCGCCCGCTTCGCTCCGGCCTTCGCTTCCACCGTGAACAGATAGATTTCTCCAAGGCCGGTCGATACGGGCCCCATCGCGGTCTCGATACCGGTCGGAAGGACATCCTTCACCCGCTGAACCCGCTCGTTGACGAGTTGCCTCGCGAAATAGATGTCTGTTCCATCCTTGAAGACGACCGTAACCTGACTGAGTCCGTAGCGTGACAACGACCGCGTATTCACCAGATTCGGAAGTCCGCCCATGGCGGTCTCGATCGGAAACGTAATGCGTTGCTCGACTTCGAGCGGCGAGTATCCCGGTGCATTCGTATTAATCTGGACCTGGACGTTCGTGATGTCCGGCACAGCATCGATCGGAAGACGCGTAAAGTTCCACACGCCAAGCCCGGCCATCAGCAGCACGCCGATCATCACTAGCCATCGCTGGCGGACCGAAAACGATAGGATGCCGTCAATCATCGGACATCTCCAAAGTGTGGATTAGAAAGCCCGACGCGGACGCATGAAGCTGTCGCGTCTCCCATATGATGGTTGTCACGGCGCATGGATGACCGCGTGAAATTATCAGTGCTCATGAGATGCGGAGCCTTTCGCCAGCTCGGCTTTGACAACGAAGCTGTTCTTCGCGGCGTACTTGTCGCCTTCGAGAAGACCGAAGACGACTTCAACCTGCTCTGGATCGCGCGAGCCCAGCTCCACGTCCCGCACTTCGAACTTGTTTCCATTTCTCACGAAGACAACATTGCGATTCTCAACGGTCTGTAACGCTTCGGACTTCACGACGACGGGGACCTCCTTCGCGGTCAGTATCAACCGGGCTGAAACGAACAGGCCGGCTCTCAGCCGAAGGTCCTCGTTCGATACGACCGCCCGTGCGAGCGCACTCTGCGTGTCGCTACTGCCGATGGGCGAAATGTAGGAGAGCTTGGCTTCAATCGGCTTACCGCCGTCACCGATGTCAATAAGGACGGTGTCGCCAAGCTTTACCCGTGGAAGATCACGTCGATAGACCGACAGATCCACCCAGACGGTAGAGATGTCGGCAACCGTGAAGGCAGGCTTCTGCTCCGACGCGTACTCGCCGAGCGAAATCTGGCGATCAATCACCGTACCGGCGATCGGCGCTCGCATTTCGTAGACGGTCAGGCTCTGGTTGCTTTCGATCTTGGCGAGCAGTTCGCCTTTCTCGACCTGGTCTCCGATCCGCTTCTTAATTTCACGTACCACGCCCGGAAAGCGCGGCGTGACTTGCACGAGGGCTTCTTGATTGGGTTGCAGGATGCCATTCAACTGAAGAGCGTCGCGCAACGTACCTTTGGAAGCTGCAACGACTTCGATGCCTGCGGCAGCGACCTTCGCATCGCTCATTTCGACACCTTCGGCGCCGTGTCCTTCCTCCGTTCCCGCAGCCGCTTCTTTCGTAGCCGGCGCTGCAGATTTGGATGGAGCGAAAGCATAAACGCCAACACCGACGGCGATTAGCGCGCCAGTAACGAGCATGGTTCTGGAAATCTTCATCTTGCGCTCTCCCGCGCCAGTGCAAATGGATTGCCGACCAAGCCTTCGATGGTGGCGACGGCGATGTGGAAATTCTGCTGCGCTTCCTGCTCACGCAGGCGCGCTTGCGCAACGGAAGCCTGCGCATCGAGGACTTCAAGAAGGGAAAAACGCCCCTGCCCATAACCTTCGAGGATCGCATCTGATGCCTGCCGCGACTTCGGAATCGCCGTTTCACGAAGAATGGCGAGTTCGCGTAGCGCCCCCTGAAGGGAATCGTAGGCTCGTCCTGCGATCACGATTAGCGCGTTGCGGTTCGCCTCGCGCTCGGCGCGAGTCTTCGCCAAGCTCTCCTGAGCCGAGAGAATGTTACCCTGGTTCTGATCGAACACAGGAATTGCAGCCGAGATGCTCAACCGTACAGCGTTGTCTGCGGTCTCATTGTAGTGCCGCCATCCCGCGCCCACACGCAGGTCCGGGTAGGGTCGCAGCCGCGCTTGCAGGAGCTCGGCATTACGCTGCGCATAGACCGCGGTCCATCGCACCAGTTGGGGATTGGCGTCGATCGCCGCGACGACGGCGCCGAACGATGGTGGACGCCCCGTGGCATCAAGCCGCCCAGAGACGGCCGAGAACTTCGGAGCTGTGTCACCCATCAACACAGCCAGTTCGCGTCGTGCGCTTGCAAGGAGTGATCGCACACGTTCGCGATCAGCCTTTACTAAAGAGGATGCGACCTCTGCTCGACCCGTTTCTGCCTGCGAGGATGCACCAGCCTCAACCCGGCGCTGCAGGAGAGGAGTTATCCTGTCGATCTGAGCGACCTGCTCGTCGAGAATCTGAATCCTGCGCTGAGCTCCAAGCACGCTGAGGTAGGCAACGGCCGTTTCTGAAAGCACTTCTAGGCGAATGGCCTTGCGCTGAATTTCGGCTGTATCAACACCCGCCTGACCAACGGCGATGCGTGCCTCCCGCTTGCCGAACAGTTCAAACAATTGACTGATCTGCAACGTGCTTTCGGCAGAGCGAGTGCCGCGATACGCACCAGAGCCGAGGGAGTTGTCCTGTTCATAGGATACTTCCGGATTGATCAACGCACCGGCCTGTATCCGTTGGCCGGATGCAATGCCCACATCGCGTTCGGCCGCCGTCAGGCGAGGATTTGCAGCCAAAGCGCGTTGTAGCGCCGTCTGGAGCGACAATGTCTGAGAGTACGACACGCCTGTGAGCCAAGGGCTGACAAGCAGTGCCGACGCACACGCAATTCGCGTGGCGACGCTTCTGATCGACATGAAAATAGGAACCTGAAGAGCGGCCGAGAAAAGGCGCTCACGCGCCTGGCGAATGCATTCAGGTCAGGAATTTGGGGGGCGGAGTATCAAGTTCCGGGACACGATCCCGACGGCATACTTGCGGAAACGCTAAAGACGAGATCCGAGGCTCGACCGTGGCCGACATTTGGGGGGGCGCGGATATCGATACCGAGAAGCACCCATGACAGTGGTGTCCTGCCGCGGTTCCCTTATCGGAGTGACCGTCGTTTGTATCCACCGATGAGGACACCACCACGTTCGCAGGCGAACTGAATGGGCTGATATCCGTCAGACCGTGCAGCAAGCCGCCAAAAACGTACGTCAGCATCAGCAACACAACCGCAATCCTGCGCGGGATGCGCAGATGGGAAGTCCTGTTGGTGATCAGACGAGGTGACAAATCACAAATCCGGTTGCTGTGTGGATTTACATAGCATGCATGACGAATGCATGTCGACCCGCAACAATATTACACTATTGCCGCAGGTTTGTACGAATAAGCAGGTGGCGAGACGGCCCTCACCTCGTTTTCCACGAGTGTTTCGGTAAAAGTTCCCAACTTCCTGCCGAAGTTGAATTGATTTGGAGATGACTACGCTCAATCCAAAGCTGCATCATCATTCACCAGTAGCGACTAACGCCGTCTCCTTGCGCATGCGGTCGCGCAACGCGGAAAGCATGTTTGATAGCTGCAGGAGGGCGGAACCATCGAGGTCACCGCGAATGGATCCTTGAAGTCGCGCGCGAGTCGGAATGAGAGGCGTTAGACGTCTGGTCGCTTTATCCGTGAGCGAAAGAAGCATGATTCTTCGATCCTCCATACAACGACTACGTCGAATGAGGTCGCGTTTTTCCAGCATTTTGGATTGAACCGAAACAAATGATGAGTCGACGTGAAGAAGTGCCGCCACGGTCTTGACGGACAATCCGCTCCCATCACTCAGTTCTTCGATCGCCATCAAGATCATCCACTGCGGACCGCTGACACCAATCCGTTTCCCCAGAAGCTCCGCAATCCGCATTGTATAAACGCTGACGGCCGAGATATCCCAGACCAAGCGATGAGTGACGTCGTCACCTTCAGATGGGTCCTTGCGACGAGATCTCGACGGAACGTTGAGTGCGCGCTCCGCTTTCTTCACAAAATGCCCTCGATCTGAACGCGCGGATGCTCCCGTCCTTGCGCGGTGGGCAGGTTTGTCTGTTCTACCTATCATTTCACTCCTCACCAGCCAGCCGCTTGAGTTCGTTCGGATCACTCTCGCGGAGGATGGCGTTAGCGACCTGATCGTAAGCGCGCGTTGCCGCTACCAGCTTGCTCATCTCTTGCACGGTCCTGACGTTGGACCCCTCAAGTACGCCGGAGGCGAGCCGCACTTCGGTTGCCGCGACGTCCGTCGGCGAAGCTGCAGCAGAAAACATTCCGCCACTCTCCGCGGAGAGCTGCCGCTGGTCCGCAAACCGGACAATGCGTAAACGCCCGATGGATCCCTTGCCGATAGAGATAGAGCCGTCGGGGCCGATCGTGACCGGCCCGTCCTGCTGCGAGACCCTGATTGGGCCGGTCGAAGTCATCACCGGTTGACCGCCGAGCGTGACCAGTTGGCCTTTCGCGTCGAGCGTGAAGGCGCCATTCCGCGTATATCTCTCACCACCAGGCACCGCGACGACGAAGAACCCGTCCCCGATCATCGCAACGTCGGTGGAATTGCCGGTCGCCTGAAGTGGCCCAGCCGAGAAATCTGAGAACGCCGTGGCTGCGACGAGCGATCGCAACGGTGACGATCGGACGTCTTCTTCCTTTGCTTCCGTCAGATACTCCCGGAAGCGCAGACCTTCGCTCTTGTAGCCTGTGGTCGACTGGTTAGCGATGTTGCGGGCCACCGTATCGACCTGCTGACGCAATGTTACCAACCGCGAAAGACCGATAATGGACTTGTCGCTCATGGGTTGCCTCTCGGAGGAGAGAGCTCCCTGCGCCTTTCCACGCAGCCGCAAGCGGCACGGACTCGCGGTGGCGCGAAGTTGATTGCTCAACGGATGCCAGTGCGATCGTTATCGGAAAGTGACAGTTAGCTCGAAAACGATTTCAGGAACGCATCAGCAGCGTTCGGCGAAACACGTTCAGGCGAGCGACTTTGGGGGTGGAGTATTAAGGGTCGGCGAAAGCCCGTCGATTGAAATAGCGGTCCACTTCAGCCCATATCCCATGGTCTCGCCAATCGCACTTGCGCAGGGAACTGGCATGACGCTGGCAAAACAACCGTGGCAGTGATGACTTAGCACTGCGGATTCGGAGTTATGCGATTGACCCGATGTCTGGCACGAAACGCCGGGGTCTGCTCCGAGAAATGCCATTCCGCACGTCCCATGTAAGGCGCCGCCGACCAGATAAACAACCAACAGAAAAACCGCCCCGAAAGAGCGCAAACTTCCTATATTCAAGCTGGACGCTGGTCGATAGTTGATCGCCAATTTGATTCTCCGGACACAAAATGTGTACCGCATACTCATTGTGTCGTACTGCGACAAATCGCCATTCACATTGTGTTGGTTGCACTACGTGGAATGCCTGCGTTCTCCATATCCTGCGCCGACATCTTGCGCGATATGCCTATGGAATGATCATTTTGTACCGGAGGTCCGCGCTTGTGCGCGGGCGCTTAACTCCCGAAGCCGGGGTTCGGGGTGCTCCAGCAATGCGACCGCGATATCACTGCACATTTGAATTGGCGTGTTGTTGATACCCGGGGCATAGTTTGTCCCCGAATAGTTTGCCCGCTAATTGTTTCCCGATTGCCGGGCAAACTTCGTCCGCTACGGGTATGTCCCCTTTTCCTGGGCATAGTTGATCCTCTACTCGGCGCAGCCGGCGCTGAGCAGAACTAAGAAGGTTCGCGGCGACCTTCGGTTCGCCGCGAAATGGTTTGTCGAACATATCGTGAATGAATTTAGCGCTCGGCGGGACGCATCGAAGCGAATGATTGAGAGAACGAGCGCAGAATTGAATATTTAGTGAGGTCCTCTGATGGCATTTCGCGGCCTATTCATCGGTATTGATCGCTACCAATCGCCGGCAATCGGAGAGCCTAGCTGCGCATGCCGGGACGCACCGGTATCATCGGCGCCCCCCGAAGAACTCCTCGACGCCGCAGTGAGTGTCATCACGTCGTTCTTGAGTTGATGATTTGAGAACAGCCGAACCTGGAACGCGGGCCTCGCTCACTGCAGATCTTCTATACGCTTTTCAACGAACAAGCTGCTTACCGTTCCATTGCAACATAGTCGCGCAGTGTCCCCCCTCGCGACTACATTCAACGTTCGCGGACATCCGGCCGGTCTCATTCGTCATATCGACTTCCTGAACATGGTCGCGCCAGACTTCGCGATGGGCAAGACCACTTCGAGCCACAAAAATCTGGTGCAAGCATCCGGTCGATATACAAAGAGCCGATCGATTTGCGCAATGAAACCGATCAAAATGGAGTGCGACAAACTCGTCTCCATTCACATCCTTCAGATACCGGATAAAACCGCTCCGAACGCTGATACTCTCTTCACCACAGACTTTCTGGGCAGTGACAATCGCTGTACGAACGCTCGATGGTAGCTGCTGCAGACGCTCGCTCGTCAGGTTCGACCATCCGCCCTGCGGTGCGGATGAACTAAAGGCACTGGCGTCGGTTGATACCGCAACTAATGCAACTACGAAAAAAAGAAGAACCCGCATCCTCATGGACGTGTCCTCCGGCTATTAAAGCTTTCCTCTTTTCGATCTGGTACGTGGCTGCCTCACTTTGAGATTAATCCCATAGTCTTCGTCTACCAAGGTCATCTTCAAGTCTGCAGCACAGCGCAGAATGTTGCGATGCATCTCAGTCGCCACACTATTGCGTCTCTATTTCTTGAATTTGACCTGGCCGGACTTGCCCTCGGCTGTCTTGATCGTGAGCGTGATGGTCGCTCCCGCCGCTATCGGATTCTTTGCGTCGCCCTTCAGTGAATTTTCGCCCTGAGGCGCAAGGGGAAGCGTTTCGCGGCTATTGCCACTGACGATGAGCGCGGCCGCAATAAAGCCTCTTGTAGAGACCGGTTTAGGGGTGTTCGGAACGAAGATGTTGAACGTAACCGTGTTTCCAGAAGTCATTAGTTCGGCGTCGATGCCGGCAACGTCCAGCATCAGCCCTCCGTTCGGCCCCTTTTCGTATTCCTCGGCAGAAACCTGTGAAGCCATCGAGAGAGCGGCGAGGATTGCCAGTACGAATCTCATGGTCGTTCTCCTTGGTTGGCGGCAACAACAGCAACGTTCGATCGGGCCTCTTTCCTGAACAGCACGTAGAGAGCCGGAAGCACTAGCAACGTGAGGATCGTCGACGAAATGATCCCGCCGATAACAACGGTCGCCAGCGGCCGCTGCACTTCCGCCCCGGCGCCGGTCGCAATCGCCATCGGAACAAAGCCCAAAGACGCCACGAGCGCCGTCATCAAGACCGGACGCAGCCGGGTCAACGCACCTTCCCGGACCGCATCGATCAGTGCATGTCCTTCCCGTCGGAGTTTTTCGATGAACGTGATGATAACCAGACCGTTGAGGACTGCCACGCCGGAGAGCGCGATGAAGCCGATACCGGCGCTAATGGACAGCGGGATTCCTCTTAGCAAGAGTGCGGCGACACCTCCGGTCAGGGCAAGGGGCACGCCGCTGAAGACCAGCAATGCGTCGGGCATTGACCCTGTGCTGATGAAGAGCAACATCAAGATCAAAAGCAGCGCGAGCGGTACGACGATCATGAGCCGCTGCGTCGCTGAGACAAGCTGCTCGAACTGCCCGCCCCAGCCGATCCAATAGCCGGCCGGCAGCTTCACTTGCTCCGTGACCTGATTTTGTGCGTCGGCGACGAATGATCCGAGGTCACGCCCCCTTACGTTCGCGGTCACCACGATCCGTCGTTTTCCGTCTTCACGGCTGATGAGATTTGGACCAGGTGCCAGCTCAATCTGCGCGAGTTCCGACAATGGAGCATAGCGAATCTGAGCAAGTGGGGAGTTGCCCCACAAGGCGGGCATTGCTTTGGCCGGGTTCTCGAGGGGCGGCAACGGAATCGGCAACGACCTGATCGCCTGGATGTCAGAGCGCAGGTGCTCCGGGAGCCTGACGACGATATCGAAGCGGCGGTCACCTTCAAACACCCGGCCCGCGCTCTTACCGCCGACCGCGATTTCCACCAGGTTCTGAACATCGCCAACGCTAATTCCATAGCGCGACAAAGCCTGACGGTTCAGTTTGACGGTGAGCACCGGCAATCCCGAAGTCTGCTCGGTTTTGACATCCGCCGCCCCTTGAACGTTCTTGAGGATCGCCTGGACCCGAGCCGCAGATTGGATAAGCACTTCCAGATCGTCGCCGAATATCTTGATGCCCACGTCGCTGCGGATACCCGATACCGTTTCATTCATGCGTTGCTGGATCGGCTGCGAAATCACATAGACATTTCCAGGGACGTCTTCGGCGGCCTCCTGGATATCCGAAACAACCGCTGCCTTCGACTTGTCAGGATCGGGCCATTCCCTGCGCGGTTTCAGCATCACGTAACCATCCGACCCCGACGGCGGCATCGGGTCGGTCGCAACTTCCGCCGTGCCCGTGCGTGCAAACACCTCCTTGACTTCAGGCACCTTGAGTAGTCGCGTCTCAACCATTGCCTGCATCTCCACCGATTGGGTCAGGCTCGTTCCCGGGATGCGGATGACCTCCATAGACACATCGCCTTCATCGAGGCTTGGAATGAACTCACCGCCCATGCGGGTGGCGGCGACACCGCAGATGGCAATCAGCAGGACGGCAATTGCGGCGACGCCGGACCTGTTGCGGATCGAGGTGGCGAGCAACGGCGTATAGATCCGGCGTGCACCTCGCATGAAGAAATTCTCATGCTCGGATACCTTGCCGGTAACAAGAAGCGCCACGGCAGCAGGTACGAATGTCAGCGACAGGATGCTGGCGCCGGTCAACGCCATCAACACCGTGAGGGCCATTGGCACGAACATCTTTCCCTCGACGCCGGTGAGCGTCAGGATTGGCAGGTAAACGATAGCAATAATGAATGTTCCAAACAGGCTGGGACGGATCACCTCGCGCGATCCCGCGAGAATGGTGTCAAAACGTTCCTGGCGATCAAGCACGCGGCCGAGCCGGTGTTGTTCCGCGGCGAGCAAGCGCAAACAATTCTCGACGATGATGACGGCCCCGTCGATGATGATGCCGAAATCGATGGCGCCGAGGCTCATCAGATTGGCGCTGACCCTGTTCTCCACCATGCCAGTGATGGTGAACAACATGGACAGCGGTATGACGCACGCTGTTGCGATCGCCGCTTTGAAATTTCCCAGGATCAAGAACAGAACAACGATCACCAGGAGAGCGCCTTCGACGAGATTCTTCTCGACGGTCGCAACAGTCGCCTCAACGAGGCGCGTCCGGTCGTAGACGGTATGCGCGATCACACCGGGCGGCAACGAACGGCCGATCTCCTTGAGTTTGGCGGCCACGCGCTGCGCCACAGTTCGGCTGTTTTCGCCGATCAGTAGCATTGCGGTTCCCAGCACGACTTCTTTCCCATTCAAGGTTGCTGCGCCCGTGCGCAGATCCTTGCCTTCCCTGACGTCGGCGACGTCGGCCACTCGTACCGGAATGCCGTTGCGCGATCCGATCACGATCTCTTTGATTTCGTCGATGTTGCTAACCTGTCCCGGCGTACGGACGAGGTATTGTTCGCCATTGTGCTCAATGTAACCTGCGCCCACGTTCGCGTTGTTTGTCGCAAGTGCCGTCATGACGTCACGGAAACTCAACTTGTAGGCCATCAGTTGCGCGGGTTCGGGCAGCACATGGAACTGTCTCTCGAATCCACCGACCGTGTTGATTTCGTTGACGCCGGCAACAGTCCTTAACTGTGGCCTGATGATCCAGTCCTGGATCGTCCGCAGATCGCTGGGGCTGTATGATTCTCCGCTCGCCTTGCGCGCCTCGGGCGTTGCTTCGACCGTGAACATGTAGATCTCGCCCAATCCCGTCGAGACCGGTCCCATCGCGGTTTCGATGCCTGCCGGCAATTGGTCTTTGACCCGCTGAATCCGCTCGTTGACCAACTGACGGGCGAAGTAGATGTCGGTGCCGTCCTTGAAGATGACCGTGACCTGGCTGAGGCCATAACGGGATTGCGACCGCGTATTCTCCAGGTTCGGCAGCCCTCCCATCGAGGTCTCGATCGGAAAGGTAATGCGTTGCTCGACTTCCAATGGCGAGTAGCCTGGTGCGCGGCTGTTGATCTGGACCTGAACGTTGGTGATGTCGGGCACAGCATCGATCGGCAGGCGCGTGAAATTCCATGCGCCAAAGACGGCCATGGCAAGAACGCCGATCAACACCAGCCATCGCTGTCGGATGGCAAATGAAAGGATGCCATCAATCATTGCAGTTCTCCGGACGCCTGTTCATGAAGATGGTGATCAACGCTGAGGCGACATCAATCATTGTCCGGCGCTCCTTTCGCCAGTTCCGCCTTCACGATGAAACTGTTCCGTGCTGCATACACATCGCCTTCCAGCACACCGAAGGTGATCTCCACGGACTCCGAATCGCGCTCACCGATCTCGACCTCGCGGGCCTCGAATTTCTCGCCGTTGCGAACGAAGACCACCGCGCGTCCTTCAATGCTCTGCAGCGCCGAGGATTTCACGGCAACGCTCACTTGCTTCGCCGACAGGGTTAGCCGGCCCGTTATGAACAGGCCGGGCCGCAGCCGCAGCTCGGGATTCGGCACGATTGCCCTGGCAAGCGCGCTCTGGGTGTCGCTGCTGCCAACGGGCGACAGATACGATATCTTGGCATCGATCACTGGCTTCCCATCAGCGGGATCGATGAAAACCTGATCGCCAATGCTGACCCGCGTCAGGTCGCGCCGATAGACGGAGAAATCGGTCCACACCGTCGATAGATCCGCAATAACGAACGCCGGCTTCTGTTCCGAAACATATTCCCCGAGGGTGGTCTGGCGATCGATCACCGTGCCCGCCAGTGGCGCCTTCAATTCGTATGGGGTCAGGCTCTGATTGCTTTCGACGACCGCAAGAACGTCCCCCTTCTGGACTCGGTCGCCGATCCGCTTGCGCACGTCACGGATGATCCCCGGAAAGCGGGGTGTAACCTGGACCAGCGACTCCTGGTTGGGCTGTACCATTCCGTTCAGCAACAGGCTGTCGCGCAGCACGCCGGGTGACGCTGTCGCAAGTTCGATTCCAGATGCCGCAATCTTGGCGTCGCTCAACGAGACGCTATTCGCTCGTTCTTCCTTTTCGGCCTTCTCAGTGGAGGTCGTTTTCGTAGCCGGAATCAACATTCGGTAGCCGCCGTAGACGAGCGCAACAGCGACCAAAACGAAACCCAAATAGCGGATCAATCCAGAAATCATCTTGAACTCTCGCGGGTGAGAGAAAACGGATTACCGACGAGACCTTCGATCGTCGCGATGGCAATGTGGAAATTCTGCAAGGCTTCCTGTTCCCGGAGCAGTGCCTGCAAAACCGAGCCTCGAACATCGAGCAATTCGAGCAACGTGAAGCGGCCTTGAAGGTAGCCCCCCTGGATGGTTTCCGCTGCGCTGCGCGCATTCGGAATGACCGACGTCCGCAGCAGCTTCAGTTCGGCGAGCGCACCGGTCAGAGCGTCATAAGCGCGGCCTGCGATACTGATCAGCACGAGCTTGTTGATCGCCCGCTCGGCGCCGGTCTTTGCAAGCGTTTCCTGGGCAGCAATGATGTTGCCGGTATTCTGGTCGAAGACCGGAAGCGGTATCGATACGCCGAGCCGCACCGCATTGTCGTTGGTGTCCTGGAAGTGCCGCCATCCGGCGGATAGGCGAACGTCGGGGATCGACTTAAGGCGGGCCAGAATGAGTTCGGCATTTCGTTGCGCTGTCACGGCCGTCCAGCGCATCAGTTGCGGGTTGGCTTCGATGGCCTGGACGACCGCTTGGAACGGCGGTGGCTGCCCCACGCTGGCAAGTCGGCCCACCGCTTCACCAAAACGCGGGATACGATCGCCCATCAGGATCGCAAGGTCGCGACGTGCGGTTGCCAACTGCGTCTTGGCGCGCTCACGTTCCACCCGGAACAGGTCTGCGGCGACCTGCGCACGCAGCGTCTCGGCGGGTGACGACGCCCCCTCCTGCACGCGCTTTTGAAGCAGCGGAATGAGAGGATCGAAGCTTGCAATCTGCTCGTTAAAGATCTCGATCCGGCGTTGGGCGCTGATGATTGTGATGAACGCGATCGCGGTCTCGGAGAGAACCTCCAATCGCGTCGCCCGCCGCTGCCATACAGCCGTGCCGATGCCGGCCTCTCCGACCGCAACGCGCGCCTCACGCTTGCCGCCCAGTTCAACGAGTTGGCTGAGCTGGAGGTTGGTCTCGGCCGAGCGAACGCCCTTGTAGGGCCCCGACCCGAGCGCGTTGTCGAGTTCGAATGAGGCCTCCGGGTTGGGAAGCACCCCGGCCTGAATACGAAGGCCTCCCGCGATGCCGATATCGCGCTCCGCAGCCGTGAGACGCGGGTTTGCCGCCAGAGCGCGCTGCAGGGCCTCGGGCAACGAAATCGATCGTTGCACCTTCTCCGCAGCTTCGACTGGAACGGTTAGTACAAGCAGTGCGCACAAGAGGCGCAAAGCCACTCTTAGCAAATACATCATGTCGACCAGAAAAGCGAAAAGACAGCGACGCGGCTCAGCCGCATGCGGCTCAACTCTTAGGTCAGATGTTTGGGCGGTGGCGTATCAAGTTCGAGATAATCTTCCAGCAGGAATGTCAGTGCTTCGAAGGACAACTCGACTGGCTTGGCCGAAGGCTCCACAATTTCGACGCGCGCGGGCATCACAAGCGGAGTGCAGCTATAACAATGCTCAACAACCGTGGGAGTGGCCTTCGAACCCTCGTCGGCCTTGTCAATTATGGCGCTTACCTCAAATGCAGCGCCGATGAAAAGCGATTCCCCTGCGCACGAAATCTCACCCGCAAATCCGACCACTAAATATGCGACGGCAAGAAACGCTATCAGCAGCCGATAATAAATCGGTGCAACAGACGCGCGTCGATGGTTGGTTCTTCGTCTCATCAGAGACATGAATATCAAACTTTGGAATGCAATACTATTATGGCCGGGCACTTCTTATTGAAATCCCGTTTTGCTGCGCCTGCGTTCTGCCGTAGCTTCTGGCGATCAGTTTTACCGATCTGGGTGTGGTTCGCACGTGATCCACGGCGCGCAATCATCAGCAGGCCCACATCATATCTGCCTCTAGCAAAACTATGCCGCCACGCGGCGTTGGTGAACAAAACTCTCCAGGATCAGCAATGCTGCGCCACAGACCACGCCAACATCGGCCATATTGAAGGCTGGCCAATGCCAACCCCAGAGGTGAAAATCGAGAAAATCAGTCACGGCTCCGTGGCGCAGGCGGTCAAGAACGTTGCCAAAAGCGCCACCAACGATAAGGGCAACGCCTGTGGCCACAAGACGGTTGTCCGTGCGGAACAGCCAAACAAGGAGGCTCGTCGCGATACTCCCCGACAAAAGCGCGAGCGTCCAAGGTGGCAACTCATGACCACCCCACAACCCGAAGCTGACGCCCCTGTTCCAGCCGAGCACTAGGTTAAAGAATGGCGCGATGCGGAGCGCCTCGGGCGGCTTCATGGCGTATTCGAGGATCCACCACTTCGTTGCTTGATCGATGAGGAGCCACGCCAACGCCAGACCCAGTCCAAAGAGTCTCAGTCCGTGCATCGGCGCATGCCTCGCAGCAATCGGTTCGGTTCTCATCCGATGGTCCCGAGCGCCGGAAACATCTCAAGCATAAAAATCGCGAACATTGTGAGATGCCCAGTGATCATGGCTATCCCCATCACAATCATAACGGCGCCGGCTGCGAGCTGTAGCGCGCGACCGGCTTGGCGGAAGGTGCGCAGCCTTTCTACAAACCCGCCCATGAAAAGGGCCGCTAGAATAAAGGGCAGCCCGAGCCCTAGCGAATATGCGACGAGGAGAGCAACTCCATTCAGATTGGACGACGACGTCGAGACGGCTAGAACTGCGCCAAGTACCGGACCGATGCAGGGCGTCCACCCAAAGGCGAAAGCCATTCCGAGAAAGTAGGCAGCGACCGGTCCGCTCCCGGGCGGATTTCCATGCCATCGCAACTCTCGCTGAAGCCATGGCAAGCGAAGAAGCCCTGCGGTGAACAGGCCGAAGATAATGACCAGTAACCCGCTGGCGAGATTGACCTCCCATCGGTAGGCGTTCAAGAGCATGCTCAGCGCGTTTGCGCCCAAGCCAAGCAACACGAACACCGTCGAAAAGCCGAGTACAAAACACAGGCTTAAGCCGAGGGTCCGCAATCGCGCTTTGCCAGCAGTGGAGCCGACAACCGACTGACCAGCAACGTAAGACACGTAACCTGGGACCAGTGGCAGGACGCAAGGCGAGAGGAACGACACAGCCCCGGCAGCGAAGGCGGTGGTAAGACCGATATTGGAAATCAAAGCCAAATGAGTTTCCTCGCGCGTACTAGCATCGATCCAGCTCGGATACGCGCCATTGGTCGGAACGACTAGGACGTCTGCGGCTGATCATGGGTGAGTAGACGCAGTCCGTTCAGCACGACGAGGAGCGATGCGCCTACATCGGCGGCGATGGCGCCCCAGAGCGACGCGAAACCCGCGACCGTCAAGCCCGTGAACAATAACTTCACCGCGAGTGAGAATCCGATATTTTGCCGAATGATCGCGAGCGTTGCTTTCGAGTGCTGGATCAACCAGGGAAGTTTCGAGAGATCGTCCGACATCAAAGCGACGTCTGCGGTCTCGATCGCCGCATCGGAGCCGATCGCCCCCATCGCAATACCGAGATCGGCGCGGGCCATTGCCGGCGCGTCGTTGACCCCATCGCCGATCATCGCGACGGCGCTACCCGCCTTGTGAAATTGTCCGACGAGCCGCTCAATGGCGGCGACCTTGTCTTCGGGAAGAAGCTCAGCCATAACCTCATCCACACCGGTTTCACGGGCAATCACTTCCGCCGTCGCGCGATTGTCGCCGGTGAGCATGACGACGCGTTCAACTCCAGCCGCGTGGAGCGCGGCCACGACTAGCTTCGCCTCCGGACGGACTGCATCTGCGATTGCTATCAAGCCCCACACGGAATTTTGGTCACCCACTGCGACGACGGTGCGGCCGGCACCCGCAATCCGATCTGCCGAAAGCGAGACGTCTGGCGCCGCCGCCGTCTTTGCACGCTCCTCCAAATAGCTCCGGGATCCAAGCCATGCCTCGCGACCGCCAATCCGGCCGATCACGCCCTTGCCGCGCACCGCCTGCACGGAATCCGCAGGGACAACATTGACGCCATGCTTTCTCGCTTCGTCGAGAACCGCACGAGCGAGAGGATGTTCGCTTCGCGCCTCCAGCGCGGCCGCGAACTCCAGCAACTGAGCTTCGGTGCGGTTGCCTAACGGGACGAGCTCGACAACCTTGGGCCGGCCCTCGGTCAAGGTGCCGGTCTTGTCCATGGCAATCGCCTTCAGCTTGGCCGGAGTTTCGAGGTGCACACCGCCCTTAATCAGCACACCCTGTTTAGCCGCGCCCGCAAGCGCTGCCACAATCGTCACTGGGGTAGAGATGACGAGCGCGCAGGGGCAAGCGATCACAAGCAGCACCAGCGCGCGATAGAACCACGGCTCCCAGGCCTCACCGAAAACGAGAGGCGGCACCAAGAATACCGCCAATGCGAGTACCATGACCGCAGGCGTATAAATTCGAGCGAACCGCTCGACCCATTGTTCACTGGGGGCTCGCCGACTCTGGGCTGTCCCGACCATCCGGATGATGCGAGCGAGGGTGGTATCTTGTGCGGCCTTGGTCGTTTGAATTTCAAGGGCGCCCTCACCATTGATCGTTCCAGCAAAAACTTCCTTGCCGGGCTCGACGGGCACAGGGACACTTTCTCCCGTGATTGGAGCTTGGTTCACCTCGCTTTCGCCGGCAAAGACCCGTCCGTCGAGTGGAATTTTGTCACCGGGACGCACGACGATGTGTGCGCCGACTTCAACCTGACCAGCCGGGACTTCTGTCTCGTTCCCATCAGAGCGACGAACACGAGCGACCGTCGGGGCCAGCTCCATAAGTGCCGCAACCGCCCGCCGCGCCCGCCCCAGACTCCATGCCTCGAGTGCCAAAGCCAGTGCGAAGAAGAATGAAACCGTCGCCGCCTCAAACCACTCGCCGATGCCAATCGCACCAGCCACTGCCACGACCATGAGCAAGTTCATGTCGGGTCGCAGGCGTCGAGCCGATAGGATGGCTTTGGGAGCCACGTAGCGAACGGCACAAAGGATCGAGAGAGCGTAGGCCGCAATGGCCGGCAAAGGTGTGCCGCCGGTCGTTTCGGATGCGCCGATGGCAGCGGCGATGCCGCCGCCGAGGGCCGCGTGTAGCCCTAGACCAGCCGCGGCAAGGATCCCGCTCGCAGTGGTGAGCAGAGTTTGCGTGCGACGGCGGCGCTCTTCGGCGATTGTGGCGTCTGAAGTCGCCCCTTCTTGCCACAGCTCGGCCGTCATACCCGTTCGAAGCACAGCCTTTTCGATCTGCTCGGCCGGCAACCTGTCCGCACGGCCTAGAACGGACATACGCCCATTCACGAGATCGAATGCGAGCTTGTCCTCGCCCCCGACAATCGGGCCAACCTCACGCTTGAGGGCAGCCACCTCGTCGCCGCAGTCCATTCCGTGGACCTTGAACACCACCTGCTCGGACACAACCACACGTTCAGGCAACGTTAGCGCATCACTCGCACAGCTCGTGCACGGCGTGTTCGCCGGGGTCTGACTTATCGCAGGCGTGTGGCTGTCATCGGACCACAGCTCCGCCACCATGCCGGTGGACGCGACCGCCTCCCTGATCGACTCTGATGAGACGAAGGATTGCGATGCCACATCCATTCGACCAGCTTTGGTATCGAAAGAGAGTCGTTCTTCACCGCCTACCAACGGACCCACCGCAGCCTTGAGAGCCCGAACCTCATTTTGGCAATCAAGGCCTTTGACCTTGAAACGGGAGACCTGCGCTTGATCCTGCTGGTCTCGGTCCACCTGTGCCGGCATCGTGTCACCTCGATTTTTTCGACGTGACAGTTATATAGACCCTGTAGTCACTAGAGGGTCAAGCGATGCAGCGGACAGAAAAGCTCAGGATCGGCGATCTCGCGCGGGCCACCAATACGAAGGTTGAGACGATCCGCTATTACGAACTTATCGGCCTCCTACCGGCCCCGTTTCGTACGAGCGGCAATTTTCGGGCGTATGCACCCGAACACCTAGGTCGGCTCAGTTTCATTCGGCGGGCCCGCGATCTCGGCTTCACCCTCGACCAGGTTCGTACACTCCTTGGTCTATCGGACCAGAAACGTCACTCCTGCGAAGCGGTCGATGTGATCGCACGCGAGCATCTGGCCGACGTCGACCGTAAGATCGAGGATTTGAAGGCGTTGAGAGCTGAACTCGACAGCATTATCAACCAATGCGGTCGCGGCACGATCGCCGATTGCCGCATCATTGAGGCACTCGCACCAACTCATCGTGCCCGGAGCGATTCACCAAGAGCTGCTTCGGGCCCGTCGGGCGCGGTTCAATAGCCTCCAATTCACAAACAAGGCGACCAAACCGACTCCCGATCCAGTTAAGAATTGAATCAGAACTGGGAACGATGAGCATGATCGCACATGCATAGAATCAAGATGTTGCGCGACTTGAACGGCACGCATCATTTTGCTCGTGCGGGTATCACTGGAACTTCGGTCCGCCGTGATAGCGGGGACCATTTCCACCCTCGTTAGCCATTGGCACGACCTGGAAACGTGGCGTCATTCTGGTGGATGCGAACGCACTCAGCGGTTCGCGCTGTGCGGTGCCAGTTACACTACGTACGGTAGGCCTCGCTTCATTTGGCCAGTAGCTCTTGTCCGTGATTGTCGAGCCTGCGTGGGCCGTTGCAGCTACTGCCACCAGCGGCAACGAGAGTGCGATCTTGAGAAGGTGTTTCGTTAACATTGTCCGGCTCCATTGTTGGAAGCGCGTGAAGTGCGCTTCTAAGAATGAGTTCGGAGCCAATCGTCTGCCGGTTACAGGCTCACGCTGACGTGAAGCTGCCTGCACAAAGGTCCTTTACCAGCGCAATAGGCGCGGTCCCAGTGCTGCGCCTGCTAACGTGCACAGCGCAATCGTGCCGCCGTACCAGACCGCAACAAACGGCAATGAATCATCGGTACAATGAAGCGCGTAAGCCATTGCACTCACGCCACCAGAAATGAGGCCGGCGATGGCACCTGTGCGGGCCAGGTCCGTGGGGGCGGCCTTTCGCACGGCCCAAATGGTAATGGCAAATGGCACGATTGCGATAATCGGAATAGAGAGAAGGCATTCAAGCCATTGATCCCCGACGATCATTGCATCCCAATGCGAGCGCGGCGCGAATCCGAGGCTGATTGCGGCAAGCAACACAATCACGATGAACGGCATTGCAACCATCATCGGAGGAGTTTTTTGCTCCCCGCCTGGGCGCGCCAACCTTGTGAGATAGATCAACGCCACGCCGACGATCACAACCGTGAACACAAGCTTCAGCAACAAGAACGTGAAGGCGCGGGTTGTCATCAGATCTGGCCGGATGCCCGGCCCGATCAGGATGATGCCGAGCGCGAACACAGACGCGGCCGCAACGGCAATGCAAACCGTCCGCACGACCAGCCGGCGATCGACCGGCTCGACGCTCGTACTCAGCATGGCAACCAGGTCGTCTGTCTTCATGTTCCGGCTTCCCGGGCAATCAAGGCAGCCAGTGCCTTGAGCCCACGGTGAATGTTCACTTTCACGGCCGATTCCGAGATGCCGCATCGGTCTGCCGCTTCAGCTATGCTCTGTCCGTCCAGTTTTACAGCCTCGATGGAGCATCGCATGCTTTTCGGCAGCCGCTCCATGAGCCGCCTGACGTCATATGTACTCTCGGCACCGACATTGTCGTCATGCGCCATGATGTGGTCAGCCTCGTCGATCGGTACATCAGCAAGCGACGTGCGGGTCCGGCGTAGGAAATCGACCAGCTTGTAGCGCGCGATGGCATGGACCCAAGGCGTCAAAGGTTCAGCGGGATCGTAGGTATGCCGCTTGAAGTGGATCGCCAATACGGCCTCCTGAACCAGGTCTTCCGCCTCTGCTGCGCCCCTCCCGATCCTCGCAAGCTTACCCTTGTAGTACGCGCGCAAACGGCGACTCAATTGCTCGAGCAGCGCGCGATGCGAGGCCGCGTCGCCATCCAGGCTGGCAAGCATCAGTGCCTTGAGTTCGATTTCGTGGGTCGTCATGCTTGCATTATCTCTATGAGTTCGCTGATCCGGCCCATTTGGTTACAGTCGGCGGTGCTATAGATCGAAAAATCGTTGACCTGTTGTCCTACCGTCGTGGATTGATGGGCTTGGCGCCGATCAACATTGCGGTGAGATGGTTCCGCTGATTTCTTCGGGTGCCGCGAAGATCACGTCGGCCCGGTCTCCCATCATGCCCGCTGCCACGATCGCCGGAGCGCCTTTCTGTGGTCCATCTTCGCTTACGTCGGTCTTGAACCTCAGATTTCGCTCCCAGAAATCGCGCGTCTTCCCGTCCGCGGTCGTCACCCGGTAGGTATCCCGGCAATGCGTGATCGTCTGGACCCGTTCGTCAGGCCCGATCTTTTTGAGGTTTGGGACTGGGCTGCCCCCCATCATGCCCATCATCCCGCCCATTTGGTTGCCGCGTTGCGCAGCCGATGGCGGAGCGTGACCGGGCTGGGTCGCTTCCTTGAGAAACGCCAGAAGATCGCCGCGCCGTCCCGCTTCCTTTACGCCGGGGAACGACATCGTGTTGCCAGGAATGAGGTGTTGCGGATCCCGAAGCCACTCGTTGAGCGTGGTGTCGTTCCAGGTAATTCCTGACGACTTCAGGGCCGGCGAATAGCGGTTGAAGCTCGGCAGCGTGCCGGCTTTTCGGTTCCAAAGACCGGCGAGACTCGGCCCCGTCATGTTTCGATCAGCTTCCAGCGAGTGGCATGGCGCGCAGGCCTGGAAATCGCGCTGGCCTCGCGCTCCATCGCTTTGCTGTGCGAGTGCGGGTGGCAAAAATGCGATTGTCACAAGCGCCGTTATCATGGACTTGTTCATTGCTGACCTCCCCTATTGCCGGAGCGGAGATGTTTGATGAGTACCGCTGCTGACAACATCATCATGGTTCACCTCACTCGGCTGGCTCCGAAACAAGTCGCGTGTCTTCCTTGACCGGCTCGATGGTCGGCGATGGAAGATGACCGTTTCCACGATCATTGGCCGGCAGACGGAAGCCTTTGATCAATCCGTAGATCGCCGGAATCACGATCAGCGTCAGCAGCGTTGACGAAATCATCCCGCCGATCATCGGCACCGCGATGCGCTGCATGATCTCTGAGCCGGTACCAGTGCTCCACATGATCGGCAGCAGCCCCGCCATAATGGCCACGACGGTCATCATTTTCGGGCGCACGCGCTCCACGGCACCTTCCATGATGGCGTCGTAGAGATCACCGCGCGTCAGCATGCGGCCTTCGACATCGCATTCGGTCTCGACCTCCGCCAACGCTTGATTGAGGTAGATCAGCATCACCACGCCGGTCTCTGCGGCGACCCCGGCCAGCGCGATAAAACCGACCGCGACGGCTACCGACAGATTGAAGCCCAGCGCCCACATCAGCCAGATGCCGCCGACCAGCGCGAACGGCAGCGACAGCATGACGATCATGGTCTCGGTGATGGAACGGAAGTTGAGGTACAGCAGCAGAAAGATGATCAGCAGCGTCACCGGCACCACGATCTTCAGGCGCGCTGTTGCGCGCTCGAGGTATTCGTACTGGCCGCTCCAGACCACATAGTATCCCGCCGGAAACTGAATGCTGGCCTGCACCGCCTCCTGCGCGTCGGCAACATAGCCGCCGAGATCGCGGTCGCGGATGTCGACGTAGATATAGGTGGCCAACTGCCCGTTCTCGGTGCGGATCGATGTCGGCCCTCGCGCCGGTTCGATCTTAGCGACTTCCCCAAGCGGTACTGCACCTCCGGCCGGCATCGGAACCAGGACGTCGTTGGCGATGGCCTGTGGATTCTCCCGCAGGTCCCGAGGGTAGCGCATGTTGACACTGAAGCGTTGGCGACCTTCAACTGTGGTGGTCACCGTCTGGCCACCGAGGGCGGTCGCAATCACATCCTGAACGTCCTGGACCATGATGCCGTAGCGCGCCAACGCCTCACGGTTTGGCGTCACGTCGAGATAGTACCCGCCGATGCCCCGCTCGGCGTAGGCCGACGACGTGCCGGGCACGGCTTTCAGAACCTGCTCGATCTGCTTCGCCAGTTTGTCAATCACGACCAGATCGGTCCCGATCACCTTGACGCCGATCGGCGTTCGGATGCCGGTCGACAACATGTCGATGCGCGCCTTGATCGGCATGGTCCAGGCATTCGAGACACCAGGAAACTGCAGGGACTTGTCCATCTCTGCGATCAGGCCATCAATCGTCACGCCCGGCCGCCATTGCTCCTTGGGTTTCAGATTGACAACAGTCTCGAACATCTCGGACGGGGCCGGGTCGGTTGCAGTTGCTGCGCGGCCAGCCTTGCCGTAGACCGACGCCACCTCCGGAAACGACCGGATAATCCTGTCCTGCATCTGCAACAGTTCACCCGCTTTGGTCACCGAAATTCCCGGCAGCGTGGTGGGCATGTAGAGCAGCGTGCCTTCGTTGAGGTTGGGCATGAATTCGGTGCCGAGCTGACGCGCCGGCCAGATCGTCACCGCAAGCACGGCGAGCGACAGCAGGATGACAACGGTCTTGGCGCGCATCACGGCCTTGATCACCGGCCGGTAGATCCAGATCAGGAATCGGTTGATCGGGTTCTTGTGCTCAGGAACGATTCTGCCGCGCACGAAAATGATCATCAGCGCCGGCACCAGCGTCACCGACAGCAACGCCGCCGCCGCCATCGCAAAAGTCTTGGTGAAAGCCAGCGGGCTGAACATCCGGCCTTCCTGCGATTCCAGAGTGAAGATCGGCATGAACGACACGGTGATGATCAGCAGGCTAAAGAACAGCGCCGGCCCGACCTCGGACGCCGCCTTTATCAGGATGTCGACTCTTGACCGTCCGGGTTCAGCTCGCTCCAGATGTTTGTGCGCATTTTCGATCATGACGATCGCTGCGTCGACCATGGCGCCGATCGCAATCGCGATGCCGCCCAGACTCATGATATTGGACCCCAGTCCCAGCAGCTTCATTGCGCCAAAGGCCATCAGCACCCCAACCGGCAGCATGATGATGGCGACGAGCGCGCTGCGGACGTGCAGCAAGAACACGATGCAGACGAACGCAACGACGATGCTTTCCTCCAGCAACGTATGCTTGAGCGTGGCGATGGCCGCATTGATCAGGTTGGAGCGGTCATAGACCGGGACGATCTCGACGGATTTCGGCAGGCTGCTCGCGATCTCCTTGAAGCGTTTCTTGACGTTATCGATAACGTCGAGCGCATTGACTCCGAACCGCTGCAGCACGATGCCGCTGGCAACTTCTCCCTCCCCGTTGAGCTCGGTAATGCCGCGACGTTCGTCCGGGCCGAGTTCGACCCGGGCGACATCCCGCAGCAATACGGGGGTCCCGTTGTTGGTCTTCAGCACGATGTTGCCGAGATCGTTGATGCTCTTCAGATAGCCCTTGCCGCGGATGACGTATTCGAACTCCGAGAGTTCGACGGTGCGGCCGCCGACGTCGGCGTTGCTGGCACGGATCGCATCGCGCATCTTCTGCATGGTGATGCCGAGATCGCGCATGCGCTGCGGATCGAGGATGACGTTGTACTGCTTGACGAAGCCACCGACACTCGCGACTTCAGCCACGCCTTCGGCCTTCGCCAGCGCGAATTTCAGATTCCAATCCTGGATTGTGCGTGTGTCGGCCAGGTTCAATTCCTTCGACACCACCGCGTATTGATAGACCCATCCCACGCCCGTGGCGTCGGGACCGATCGTCGGGCTTACACCGGCGGGCAACCGCGAAGCCGCGCCGTTGAGGAATTCGAGCACGCGCGAACGAGCCCAGTAGATATCGGTGCCGTCCTCGAAGATGACGTAAACGAACGACACCCCGAAGAAGGAAAAGCCGCGCACGACCTTGGATCGGGGCACGGTCAGCATCGCAGTTGTCAGCGGATACGTGACCTGGTCTTCGATCACCTGCGGCGCCTGGCCAGGATACTCGGTATAAACGATCACCTGGGTGTCCGAGAGATCCGGAATGGCATCGAGCGGCAGATGGACCAGTGCGTAGATGCCGGCGGCAGCGGCGAAGCCGGTGCCGAACAGGACCAGCAGTAGGTTACGAGCCGACCAATTGATGACGCGGGCGATCATTGCTGGCCTCCCGCGTCCGAAAACCCTTTGAGCGCAGCCTTCAGATTGCTTTCCGCATCGATCAGGAAGTTGGCCGAGACGACGACCGGCTCCCCCTCCGCGAGGCCCTGTCGGATCTCGACATAGCCGTCGCCGCGATGACCGAGTTTCACCTCGCGGGGTTCAAATCGCCCCTGCCCTTTCTCGACGAAGACCGCCTGACGGCTGCCAGTATCAAGAACGGCACTCTCGGGCACGGCAAGTACCGGCTGCGAGCTGCCGATACCGACATTCGCATCGACATACATGTCGGGAAGCAGCGCGCCATCCGGATTGGACAATTCGATCCGCACCCGGGTGGTTCGTGTTTCCCGATTCACTTGCGGGTAGATGACACTGATCTTCCCGGCGAATTCGCGGCCAGGAAAGCTGCGCGCCTTCACGGTTACCGGCTGTCCAACCGAAATCGTGCCGAGACTGCGCTCCGCGACATCGACCATCGCCCACACCACGGACGTATCCGCAACCCGGAACAACACGTCCCCGGGCTGCGCGCGCATACCTTCAATGGCGTTACGTTCGAGCACAATGCCGTCGCGCGGCGCCGACCAGTCGATGGTGATCGGAACAGTGCCGCTCTTCTCCATAGCTGTAATTGCTGTGTCGGGGACGTCGAGGTTCATCAGCCGCTGCCGCGAGCCGCGACCATACACGGCGACGCCGCTCGTCCCCTTCGACGTGATGGTGGCTATGTATTCGGCGGCCGCCGATGCCACGGATGGACTGTAAATTTCCATCAGCGGCTGGCCTTTACTGACTTTGCTGCCGGTGGTGACGTTCGCGACTTTCTGTACCCAGCTTTCGGCTCGCATCGAAATGACGGAGATGCGGCGCTCGTCGAGCTGGATCGTGCCTGGCGCACGAATGAGGGTTCGAATGACGCGCGATGTTGCGGGTTCGGAGCTGACGCCGGTACGCTGGATCTTCCCTGGCGAAAGCTTCACCGATCCATCGTCGCTGTCGTCACCGTCATAGACCGGGATGTAATCCATCCCCATCGAATCCTTTTTCGGCGTCGGCGAGGTGTCCGGCAGTCCCATCGGATTGCGGTAATACTTGATCTTGCGCTCCGCCGCTGTCGCTGATGCGCTCTCAATCACTGGCGCTTCGTCGAAACTGACATCAGCAGCCGCAGGTACGGCCGTGTAGTCACGTCCATCCGGCGCCTTCTTTGGTGTTGGCGAGTAAAACGGTCTGCCGTCGGGATCCTTGTAGTAGATCGTTGCGCCATTCGTTTGCGCGGCCGCAGATGCCAGAGCCGCCGGGCTTGCCCCTTCGGCTGGCTGATGTTGACCGCGGCCGGTGATGAATCCGCCACCCGCCGCCGCGATCAATGCGGCGGCAGCAGCAATAGCCAGGCTGACCGTTCTCATCACTGCGCCGTGATGACGAGTTTGCTTTCGACGGTGCCGGTCTCGCCCTGTACTTTGGCCCCGAGCGAAAGTTGCCATCGGCCCGCCATGCCGAACGTGGCCTTGAAGCGGTAAGTGCCAGGCTCGGCGCTAGGAGCCGAAGCGACCTTGGTGGCCATTTCCTGCATGCCGTCGGGCGCCATGTCGAGACGCGTTGCGAAGATCACCGCATCAGGCACCGCCTTACCGGTGGTCTTGTTGACGAGCCGGACCGTAATGGTTTTGTCCGGACCGGCCTTAACGGTCTGGTCGACGAGCTGGAACTCATAGTCTTTGATGTCGGCGCGTGCGGCCGTGACTGTGCCACTGATAGCAATGCCGATGAGCGCCCCCCGGAGGGCGCGCGGTAGATTGAACTTCTTCATTTCAAAATCCTCGAATGATCATGATTGCCGCAAGGCGGCATGCGTCGATCCGCGCGACCGAGTCGCGCGGCAACACGGCGCCGAGGCGCCGATCAGATCAGGTTCGAGGGGGTTGGTCGGGAGGAGGACGATCGAAGCCGTCGGCGATCCTATCGTCGAAGGCCGAAAATAACTTGCGCGTTTGCAGAGGTGTCACGACTCCAACTGCCATAGGAGGTTCCGCCTGGGCAACGTTCAACGTACACATCGCGCGGAGCGGACAATCCTTACAATCGTTGCTCTTCTGTGTATCCGGACAGCAAGGCATGTCGGCGGACATCGTCGACATATCACTCATCTCTGCCGCCGACAGCAGTTTTGCCGCCGCCGGCGTGGTCAGCGGCGAAACAATGAGCCCTACAATCGCAAAGACCGCGAGCAACCGGCTGATGAGTCGGCAAAAATCCATAGTCCAACCTCACATAGGATCGTGGACTTGTGAAGATGGATCACATCACAAATTCGCCACCACAATGGGCCGGGAACGAGCGAGCGACGACGTTAACCTAATTAAGGGAACCGCCTTAACCAGCGATATCCCCGCCCAGGAAGCGCATAAATGTTTGACGGCCAGAGGTCCCGAAAAGAACGACCTCATACCTTTCGGGCGCGCCGCCTTCCATTCCGGGTGATCCGACGGGCATTCCGGGAACCGACAATCCGACGGCGTTGGGACGCTTTTCTAGCAGTTGTCGTACAGCGGCTGCAGGGACATGACCTTCGAGGACATATCCGCTGACTTCGGCAGTATGACAAGCGGCCAGGTCGGGTGGTACGCCGAGACGCGTCCGGACCACGTGAAGGTTTGTCGTTTCATCGACTTTAACCGCGAAGCCTGCCTCCTTGAGATGGCGAACCCAGCCCGAGCAGCACCCACAATTTGGGTCCTTGTGAACCAAGACCGCAGCCCCGTCGGCGGCGACAGCGCCACGCGGAAAAGCCAGCAATGCCGCTGTTAGTCCTAAAGCACATCGTCGCGTGAAAAGGCGTGGAGATATGCTTGAGTTATCCATGTCGCGATCCGTTTCCGTTATTGTTGAGAGTAATCCAAACACTGCCTGCGCCAAACGAACTTCTATGTGACCGATTCCGACACCGACCTGGCTTGGGGTTGCTTATCCAGGTCTTTCAACCAAGATCGGTAATAGGCAACGGCCGTCATCAGCCCGATTCCCGAGCCGCTCACGATGAGCTGGGCGATGAAAGAGTCCGAAATCAGCTCGAGTAAGAAATGGCCCACGAACGAAAGAAACACTCCGACGCAGAATACTTCGAGCGAACGCTGGCCGCAGACTATTAGCGGCCGAAGCCAGCGCGACTTCAAGCCGGCCCAGCCAAGAGGAAGAAATCGCACGACCAGCACTGCCAAAGCAACAAAATGCAAAACCCGGTACGGTGCGAGATTGGTCTTGTCGTTGGGATTGAATGCGCTCAACAACCATTTGGGGATCAGCTCACCCAGTGGTTCAAAATAGCCTGCGACGGTCATGAGCAGCGCAAATATCAAATACCCAGCGCAGATCGATACGGCCGCCGAGGATCGGATAATCATCCGCGCCCGTGACGCTCCACCGAGAGCGCACCAAGCGCCAAACATGAAGAGGAATTGCCACGTATACGGATTGAAATACCAGACGCCCGACGGATACGCGGGAAGATTCCAGCCAAACTGCCGTGCGGCGAAATAGAGGACGAGCGATCCGGCGATCGCAAGGTCTGGTTGCCGAAGTGTCAACCATAGCACCGGCGGAAACATTGCCATCAGGACAATATAGAGCGGTAGAACATCGAGATTCAGGGGCTTGAATTTTAGCAACAGCCCCTGCGTCAAATTGATGATCGGATGATCGATCAACCCTGCGACGTTGAACTCGTCCAGGAGATGCGAATGATTGTAGGTTTGAGCAACCCAGCCAATCGCAGCGATATAGAAGACGAACAGCAGCACGTGCGCGACGTACAGTTGCCAAACGCGCTTGAATAGAAGGGCGGTTCCTGCAATGAAGCCTCGCTTGAGCATGCTCTTTGCGTAGACGAACGCAGCCGTGTACCCCGAGATGAATACGAAGAGGTCCGCTGCGTCGCTGAAGCCGTAATTCCTCGTCGTCAGCCAAGCGACCGCGTTGTTCGGAATGTGGTCGAGAAAGATTGCCCAATTCGCGATACCGCGGAAAAGGTCGAGACGAAGATCTCGCCCTTTGGCAGGAAGGATAGCACGCACTGTCATGAAAACTCTGGGTATGGTTTCGAAAGGGACGTTTCTGTTCTGTGGCCATCGAAGTCCCGGATGAAGCCTCGGCTTAAAGAGGAACGCGGAGCAACCATCGATCGAGTAGTTGGCCGGTTGCTCTCCAGCGCGGCAGCTCTCCGCGCATTGTGTGCGGAGCCCGCCTGTAGAGCGAAGAATACTGTTCGCTCTACAGGATAGGCGCCCGCCAACCCGATTAGATTGCGATCGTGCTCGACAATTTGAATCGATCGCAACCGTTCCGATCTCTTACTTGGATTTTTGAAGAGTGGTCACGGTGATCTGACCATTGACCCGGTCGGCATCGAACTTAACCTTATCACCGACCTTGACGGTCTTCAGCACCGCAGGATCCTGGACCCGGAACACCATCGTCATCCCTTCGTCCATATCGAGCTTCTTGATGGGGCCGTGCTTCAAGGTGATTTTACCGGCAGACTCATCGATTTTCACGACCGAGCCCTCAACGGGGGCTGTTTGAGCCGACGCAGTGAAGCTCATCAATCCGATCGAGAGTACGGCGGCGACGGCCAGAAGTTGTTTACGCATGTGTTTTCCTTTCAGTTGATCAACCTTCGGAATGAAGGCTCTACGCTCCCCAGCGATTCAATTACTTAACGATCACCGTGCCGAGCATGCCGGACTCGCGATGTCCGGGAATCAGGCACGCAAATTCGAACTGACCTGGCTTGCTGAACTTCCAGACAAGCTCGCTACCCTCCTTCGGGTCGATCCGTTTGGCGTTCGGATCATCGTGCTCCATGTCGGGATTCTTCTTCATCACTTCGGCATGCTTGAGATTATCCTCGGTGCTCGCCAACACGAACTCATGTTCAAGATCGCCGTTGTTCTTCAGTACGAACTTGATTTGCTCATTGGTGCGAACCTCGACGCGGTCGGGGATGAACAGCATCTTTCCGTCCGACTCTCGCATGACGACCTGCACGATCCGGGCGGGCTTTTTCGGATCACCCGGCTCGCCCGCCGAGTAGCCCGCGTCGTGGCCATGGCTATGACCTGGCTCACCCGAGCCTGCGTTGGCTGAAATCGTTGCAGTACCCATCAGTGCAAATGCGGCCGCATAGACTCTAAGTTTGCTCATTTGGTTCTCCTGTTAGTGGTTGTTCATGTGGCCGCCCTTAGGCTTCACCACGTTGACTTCGACGCTTGGTTTGCTCGACGAAGGTGCTTCTGCTTTCCGCGCGGGAGCCGCAGACGGATTGTCGACTTCATAGGCCACCGTTCCGGCCGGATTCTTGTAAGGACCTGGATCCTTGTAATCGCCGGATGCGATCCCATCGCGCACCTTCACCGTCGTGAACATGCCGCCCATCTCGATGGGCCCGAACTGGCCGAAGCCGGTCATCATCGGAATCGTGTTGTCCGGCAGCGGCATTTCCATCTCACCCATGTCCGCCATGCCGGCGCTACCCATCGCCATGTAATCAGGCGCGAGCTTGCGGATGGGTTTGACGAGATCGCGGCTTCGGGCGCCGATAAAGTTCCGGATATTGTGCCCCATGGCGTTCATCGTGTGATGCGACTTGTGGCAATGCAGCGCCCAGTCGCCTTCCGCATCGGCGACGAACTCGTAAGCGCGCATGGCGCCGACCGGAATGTCGATGGTGACTTCGGGCCAACGCGCTTCCGGCCTGACCCATCCGCCATCCGTGCAAGTCACCTCAAAATCGTAACCATGCATGTGAATCGGATGATTGGTCATGGTCAGATTGCCGACGCGAACCCGCACGCGATCGTTCTTGCGCACGACCAGCGGATCGATCCCGGGGAAGACCCGCGTGTTGAAGGTCCACATGTTGAAGTCGGTCATCTCCGAGACCTTCGGGAGATAGGTCCCCGGATCGATGTCGTAGGTACTGAGCAGAAACACGAAGTCACGATCCACCCGCATGAACGCCGGGTCCTTGGGGTGAATGACGAAGAACCCCATCATGCCCATCGCCATCTGCACCATCTCATCGGCGTGCGGGTGGTACATGAAGGTGCCGCTCTTCTTCAGCACGAACTCGTACACGAAGGTCTTACCCGGCTTGATGTGCGGTTGGGTCAGACCGCCGACGCCGTCCATGCCGTTCGGCAGCAGCATTCCGTGCCAGTGAACGGTCGTGTGTTCTGGCAGTTTGTTGGTGACGAAAATGCGGACCTTATCGCCCTCGACAGCTTCGATCGTCGGTCCGGGTGACTGACCGTTGTATCCCCACAAATGCGCTTTCATGCCGGGGGCCATCTCGCGCACCACAGGTTCGGCGACGAGATGGAATTCCTTCCAGTCGCCGTTCATCCGCCAGGGCAACGTCCAGCCGTTCAGCGTCACGACCGGCTGATAGTCCTGCCCGGTCGTCGGGTGCAACGGCGGCTGCATCGTATTTGTGGTGGTGACCGCCGCTTCCGGAATACTCGCGGCCTGCAGCCGCCCGCTGACGGCCGTTGCACTAGCAAGGACCGCGGCACTTCCGAGCAAATCTCTTCGCGAAATCATGTCAGTGCTCCTTCAATCGCCCGCCGCGCCGGAAGCGCTGGCAGTTGCCAGCGCGATCCCGGCCCGACCGGATGAGCCGCCGCCGACGACGGCTGTGGTGAGGTTGGTGCTGGCGAGCCAGAATTCGCGCCGTGCCGCGATCGCCGCCGTGTTCACGGTGATACGTTGCCGCACTTCGAGGAGCAGATCGAAAACGTCGATCAGCATCCCGTTGTAGCGAAGCTGACTTTCATCAACGACGATCTTCCGTAACGGCAGAACTTCCCGCGTGTAGTGGTTCGCGATGTCATAGGTCGACCGGTAGCTTCGATAGGCATCGCGCGCCTCCGAACGGACATTGACAGCCCGTTACAGCAACCGATTAACGGACCCCATGTAAGTCGCTTCGGCTTCGCGCACGCGCACTTCGCCGAAATCAAAGATCGGAATTTCAAACGCGACATCAAAGCCGCGATCTTTGGTACGCTGGCCTGTTGCCTTATCCTTGGTGATTTTATCGGCGTAGCCGGCGTCCAGGACATTGATGAAGCGAGTCGCCTGGGTGAGCCCGTACGCCTTGGCGATCGCGTCAACCTCCATCCGTGAAATTTGCAGATCGACGCGGCGCCGAACGGCTTCGACCTCGATGTTGGCGAGCGCCTGGACGCGCTTCGGCAGCGGTGGCAGCGCGTTGGGAAGCTTGAAATCCAGATCGCTTCCCCACACGCCCATCGCGCGAATCAGAGCTTCGCGAGCGGACGTCGCGGCCGAATATGCGGTTGCGCGTTGCACGGCCAATTCGGCGGAAAACGCCTGTTCGCGTGCCTGATCGAGTTTGTTCATGGCGCCGGTTTCGCCGAGCCTCGTTGCAAGCTTGGCCGAGGTTTCGGCCGCGCCTTGCGCCTGGGTCAGGAATTCGGTGAGCTCGCGTGCGGCAACCGCCTGATAGTAGGCGCGGCGTGTGTCGGCCGCGATACGCAGCGTCTCCCAGACCACGCGCAATTGCGCCTGCCGGAACTTTTCCGCTGCGATCTCGGATCTGGCGGGCAAGGTCGCCAGTGCCAGCACGCTCACGATGATCTGGCGGTCGATCTCCACTTCCGCCGAGCCTGCGATGCGCGACAGCGAAATCGACGGATTCGGCGGCAGGCTCTCCCCGACCATGACCGCTTCTGCGAATGCGAGATCGTTGAACGCCGCCTGCAATCCGCGATTGTTCAGCAAGGCGATCTGCACCGCGGTATCCGCCGTCAGACTGCGCGCTAGGAGTTTGTCAACAACCGCGCGCGATGATGCCGCATCATCTGCCGTCTTCAGCGCGACGACGTCCTTGTTCATCTCCTGACGTGCGACGTCCGATACGAAGCTCATGCCGCCGTCAGGAGAGAATTGTGCGCAGCCGGATGTGAGAGCGGCCGCTCCGGCAACCAGAATCAATCGCAGCCGAACACTCAAGAGCGGTATTGTCAGTGGAGCGAGCGCTGCTTGGGAAGCTCTGAAAATATCCATGATGCCGCTCCTACTGGTTCGGCTTGGGCGCGGAGCGCTGGTTCTGCTCGACCCAAGACCCGGGCGAGACCGGACGCATGCTGGTGTAGGAACCGAGCCGCGATCGATAGACAGCGCCCGAGACCTTGGCGTTCGGATCTGTCGGGTCGGCTCCGACCAGCGGAACGCCGGGCGGTATACATCCCCCAAGCGCGACGGCGATGACTGCCATCCCCGTAAGAACGCTGAATTTCCTTTGAAAGAATCCGATCGCTACCGAATGAACGGCGGCGGACTTCGCCCCAAACTGCGCAAGCATGACATTTTCCTGAACTGCCGATGAACCATAGGCCCGCGTGCCCTCACGGGCGCGGCACCACGTCATTCAAGTCAGGTCAGGAAATGGGGGGACGATAGTGTCGAGGGGGAGCTCTGTCGGCAACGTCCCGATAGTTCTCGGACGCACAGACAGACGTCGGCATCAAGGGTTTGACAATGTCCATAACCGTGGTCGGCAATGCGCTCAAGCACACCATCCCACAACATTGCGCACCCGAAACCTTATGATGATCACTTGCAGGGGCTGGCGTTTCGTCAGCGACGGATATCGCGCTGTCGAAGTTCTTAGACTTGTTGAAATGAGCCTCGCCGCCAGGATGTTCGTGCACATGGCCGTCCCTATGGACGTGCTGCGAAGCGCCCTCGCTATGTTCATGCACGTGCACAATGCCCAGACCGTGATTTTCTTCAGTAAGACATGGCGCCGCCCGCGACCCATCGGAAAACGCAAAGGAAATGCCCGGCGCCAGCACGCAAAGCAGATAGACCAAGGCGGCAAACCACCCGGCCCTCAGTCGCTTCGCTTTGCTCAATCGTACGAACATCCAGCTCTTCAATTCCGATATTAAGACACGCCGCAAGATTTGGAACTTAAGGGGAAACGGCTTCTCCGCCAAGTGCAAACATGTCTCATTTAAGAAAGTTCTATCGCGAACTTTCACCAGCCAGCAGCGTGAGCCGCCGCTCGCTCAATTTGGAGAGCACGGCGGCCCTTCCAAGCTCACACAGCAGCAATGCCATCGTCCAAGGCAACGCTCCGCCGAATGGTCGGCGGAGAACTCTGCCCCACCGGCCATGTCAAATTTGAGACAGGCTGGCTAGACTGGCTTTTCCTCTTCAGTGTCCTCCACTAACTTCGATCGAACTTGACGTCATCGGGTATCTCCCGCAGCAGCGTCTGTCCCTTGTTGAGACGCTCCGCCAGTGCCTCGACGAACGTCTGGAACCGCTCGCGTCCCTTCGCGTCTGCGCCACCATTCACATCGGCGGGCAAGGACGGCGTCGCCGTCAACCAGAGACGGATGAAGAGTCCCAGCGTCTCGGTTCCAATCGCAGTGTCACGCTCCAGGCGCTGCACCTGCCGCGACAGACGGTCAAGCCGGCGCGACAACGCAGCTTCGGCCCGATCGGCGCCGTCCGGAGACAGGAAACTCGTGATCGCCGCATCGGCGATGGACGACCGGGAGATACCCTTGCGATCCGAGTGATCGATCAATAGTCGCAAGGCTTCCGGCGACAAATGCATACTCGTTCGGACTTTCATCGCCATCGCCTCACAGCGTGATCCCATCGTCCGGGTCCATAGCGGCCTGCCGTGCAACGCTGCGCATCCTGTGACGGATGGTGGCAGACCGAATGCCAGCCTCGCTCGATTGATCGTCGACAATGGCAACCGTTGGCGTTGGGTCCATCCCTTCCGGCACAATCGCTTCGTGTTTTGATAACGCGGGCTCACGACGGATTCCGCCGTTGGCATTATCGTTGGCGCGTTGCAACCTCTCCTCCTGTGGTACAGATGGGGGAATTGGCCGCGCCATCCAGTCATCCCCATTCTCTTGTGCTCGCGTGCTTGCCCCCACACAGGGGGGCGGCCGAACACGATCGGTGAGACGGCGATCCTCGAAATAGCGGACCTTCTTCGCACGGATCGGCGACGTCCCTGAAACCAGCACGACTTCGTCGAAGGGCGGCAATTGCATCACCTCACCGGCGGTCAGAAGCGGACGCGCTGTCTCCTGACGCGACACCATCAGGTGGCCGAGCCATGGCGACAGGCGATGACCGGCATAATTTTTCATGGCGCGGAGTTCAGTCGCGACACCCAGTGCATCCGAGACCCGTTTGGCGGTCCGCTCATCATTGGTTGCGAACGCGACACGAACATGGCAATTGTCGAGAATTGAATTATTCTGGCCGTAGGCCTTCTCAATCTGGTTGAGTGATTGCGCAATCAGAAAGCTCTTGAGGCCGTAGCCTGCCATGAAGGCCAATGCCGACTCGAAGAAATCCAGCCGTCCGAGCGCCGGAAATTCATCGAGCATGAGCAACAGTCGCCGGCGTTTTGCCTTAGCTTGGAGATCTTCTGTGAGACGCCGGCCGATCTGGTTGAGAACAAGACGAATGAGCGGCTTGGTTCGCGAAATATCCGATGGTGGGACCACCAGATAGAGTGTCGCCGGCGTCGCTCCCTCGACGAGGTCTCCAATGCGCCAGTCGCATCGCGCCGTCACCTTTGCAACCACCGGGTCGCGATAGAGGCCGAGGAATGACATCGCGGTCGAGAGCACACCGGATCGTTCGTTCTCGCTTTTGTTCAACAGTTCACGAGCCGCCGAGGCGACAACGGGATGCGGGCGATCGCCGAGATGTTGCATCGTCATCATGGCTCGCAGTGTGGCTTCGATGGTCCGCTTGGGGTCGGACAGAAAATTGGCTACGCCGGCGAGCGTTTTCTCCGGCTCGGCGTAGAGCACATGGAGGATGGCGCCGACCAGCAAGGCGTGGCTGGTCTTTTCCCAATGGTTGCGCCGCTCCAGCGCGCCCTCGGGATCGACCAGGATGTCGGCGATGTTCTGGACGTCGCGCACTTCGCTGTCGCCGCGGCGCACCTCGAGCAGCGGATTGTAAGCAGAGGAGTCGGGATTGGTGGGATCGAACAACAGCACGCGGCCGAACGAGGCGCGCCAGCCCGCGGTCAACTGCCAGTTCTCACCCTTGATGTCGTGGACGATGCAACTGCCCGGCCATGTCAACAACGTCGGGACGACGAGACCGACACCCTTGCCGCTGCGGGTTGGCGCAAAACAGAGCACGTGCTCCGGTCCGGCATGACGCAGATACTGATGATTGATCTTGCCGAGCACGACACCGTCGGGGCTCAACAGGCCGGCCGCGCTGATCTCCTTGATGGTCGCCCAGCGCGCTGAACCATAGGTCTGCGCTTCTTTCGCCTCACGGGCGCGCCATACCGACATGACAATGGCGACCGCGACTGAGATGAAGCCACCGGAAGCAGCAATTAACGCGCCTTCGACGAAGATCCCGGGCGCATAGGCGTCATAAGAGAACCACCACCAGAAGAATGCCGGCGGCGGGTAAAGCGGCAAACCGCCGATCTGGCTCCATGGCGCGCCGAGTTGAACCTGATAGGCGAGACGCCAGGCGGTCCACTGCGTCGCGCCCCAGGTTGTCGTGAGCACGATCAGTGTCACGATCAGAATCTGGCCCCAAAGGATTTTCGTCGCGGGCACCGGCTTGCTCCTGACGGAACGGTCAGCCGTCAAGGAAACCGTCGGCGCATCACAAGGCAAGATGCGCGAAACGCCGATCGTAGGATCGGCGGATTTGGCGTGCAAAAACTGGCGAAGAACTTCTTATGGGATGACGGCACTCTTACAGCGGCATCCGCCCGATGCTGGTCGCCGCATTCACGGCGAGCGCTGCGCGCTTTCCGAAAGATATTTGTCCGGAGTGCCAAGGTCCAATTGTCGCGCACGTTCGGTGCGCTCGGCTGCGCGGAAGCTCAACTCCCGTTCCATCGCGCGCGTAAGCTCCCGCTTAACGTCGTCCATACGACGATCGTGTGATGGGTGGGGTCGGCGCGAAGCTATCGTCATATTCCGCTGCTCCGTCATCTTCCTTTCATGACGTTAGCATTGCGGGGGCGGTCACGAAACCTTGGCAACGGTATTATGGTAAGGTGTGCTGGGCTGACCGACCGTCACAGGCCCAATCCGCGCTGCCTCCCAAAGCTCCAATCGATGCCACCGCCCTCGCGCGCCACGCCAGTGATGTGCTGGCCGATGCGCCGGTCGAGAACAGGCTGCCATGGCACGAGGCTGAAGCCGAGGCCGTTGTCACCGCTGGAGGTCGCGATCATGGCGAAGCGACCACTGGCGAGATCGGTCTTGCCGATCAGTGTGCCACTGACGTGCTCGCCGGTCCCGGTCGATTGATAGGTCCGCCCACGCGCGGCTGCCAACTGCGCGCCGACGCGGGCGACTTCCTGTCGCTCCAGGCGGGTAACGAGATCGCGCGGCGCGCGGATGCCGCCGTCTGGCGCGCGCCAAGCGTGACCCTGTTCGAGCAGTGTGTCTTTGCGTTGCTCCAGCGCCTGCCGGACGTGCTGGCCGAATCCCGTGTCGGTCAGCGGCGTGCGCTGGCGTGAAGCCAGTTCGCGGTCGAGCCAGGTCGCGCCGTCGCTGGCGATTTGTTGTTCCAGATCGAGGGTGGCGAGGATACGGACTACGGCCTGCGCACCGCGGCGTGCGTCATATTCGGCGGCGCGTGACACCAAGTCTTCGGGAATACGCCAATGGTCGGCGTCGATGCGCTCGACGATGCCGGCGCGGCGCAGCGCTTCCAGCCGCCGGACATGACTGCGGACATAGCTATCGGAGTCACCACCGGGAATACGAACCGCGCCACTTTCGACGAGTGCGCGATGTGTGCTCGGGCGGTAGACGTCGCTGTTTCCGGCCACCTCCGCGATATTGCGGTCGGAGGAGCGCGGACCGGAGGACATCCCGCCGATCTGGACGATGCTTCCCACGGCTGGAGGCTCACTGTCCGCGGCATCCGGTAGGGCGACATGATGGACGCGGCCATCGACGCCATCGATGACAAGACCGATGCGCTCGCCCAGTTCATCGTCGAGCCGCTTGCCGATCACCTGACCGACGACGGGCTCCGGCATAGTCGCGCCATGTAGAACATAGCTGCCGAGTGCGCGCTCCTCGCCCCGGTCCGCAAGCGAGCGATTGATCGCCTTGATGATGTCGCCGCGCTCACCCAATTCGCGCAGCGTCGGCTCCAGCCTCTCGGAGAACGACCAAACCCCTGGTTCGGTCTGCGTCGCCAGTCCGTACCGCTCCAGATTCTTCAGCCGCCCGATGAACAGCGTCTCGTCGAGGTCGGCGCGGAGCTGGCCAGCGTCCGGCCGCAGATCGAGCCGTCGTGACGGCACCTCCTCGACCAGGATACGGTCGAGCCGGGTGAACCGTTCGGCCGTCATCTCGGCCTCCAGCTTCCCGCGCAATTCCAGATCGGTCTCGGGGCCGAGCTCTAGTGTCACCCGTTCCTGGGCGCGGATGCGCAGGCCATCGGTGATGTAGTCCTGGGCAATGATCAGATCCTTGCCGAGATCGTCCTTGCCGCGGATCACCACATGGCCGTGCGGATGGCCGGTGTTGAAATGGTCGATCGCGACCCAGTCGAGCTTCGTGCCGAGGTCTTCCTCCATCCGTCGCATCACGTCGCGGGTGAAGCCGCGCAGATCCTGCAGACGGTCAGCATCCTCGGGGGCAACGATGAACCGGAACTGGTGGCGGTCGTCGCGGCCACGCTCGAGGAAATCGCGGCCGTCGGCGGCGTCGGTGTCCGGCCCGTACAGCGTTCCGCGCGCACCATCACGCGTGGTGCCATCGCGCTGGAGATAGCGCAGGTGTGCATCCGCCCGTTTGCTTCCCGCGTTGAGCTTGACGATCCGCGCCTTCACGATCACGCGGCGCAGACGCTGGCCTGGCCCGCGCCCTTCGACCGACCGCTTCAGTCGGTCGGCCGCGGCTTGCCCGCGGCCGATTCGCGAGCACTTCCCCTTCCGGGGCCGCACTGCGCCCGGTCCGCGACGGCGGCGGTTCGAGAATTGCGCCGGCGTCAGTGCGGCGCCATTGGCCTTCGCGGATGCCTTCAGCACCTGGTCGATGAAAGAGCGCGGGCGTCCGCCGGCGCGGGTGCCGCGATTGCCGATACGGCCGGTGCGGATGCGGAAGTCGGAAGGCTCGTCGCTCATGCCGACAAGAATGCGGACACGGCAGCACGGCGCAAGACAGTTCAAACGACCGTCGTAACGGCGCGCGCAAATACAGGAGATCGGCGGCGCGGCAACCGGCGCGTCTATCGCGGTGACAGCATCGAGATCGGACGCTCCCTAAACAGACAATATGGAGCGGCACCGCTCCGATCGTTGAGATCACTCATCAAACTGATGAAGCACACATCGCTGCCGTCTCGCAGCCGCTCGCTACGTCGCGCTAACCAATGTGCAGACAACGCTTTTTTGCAAACGGGCACCGAAGGGCACCGTTTGCTTTAATCTTGCCGTCCTCCGCTCGTTTGCTGGCGTTCTCAGAGACTCCAGCCTGATTCACGCAATTGCGCGAGACAGCACGAAAATGACGGAATGGGATTATGGCTTGCCGGGTGTGGGCGCTTGTTTAACGAACAAGCCGCCGGGAAGTGGCGTGAGCGCCGACAGATCGACAGCACCGCGGTCATGTCCAACGGGGGATGACTGCGGCGTGAACGACATCCGCGTGTCCGAGGATTTGCGCTGAGATCGCGAGACGAATAACGACGCCCCGCGCCAGGTGTTAGGCTCGCCGGCTGCGATCGCGTTGTCGCCAGTTTGCGCGTCGGACAGCAGCGGCGCCAGCGACGCGACATAGTTCCGGGTCTCGTCGGGCAACGGACGGCCTGTCGCAAGGTGGTCTTCGTAGCGCGTTGGGCCGACATTATAAGCGGCAACGAATCCGGACGTACCGAAGCGGTCGTGCATTTCGCGGAGATACGCAGCACCCGCCACGATGTTGTCGTGCGGATCAAAAGGATCGCCGCCGAGCGCGTAGCGTTCGCGCAGCTCGGCATACGTGGCGGGCATGATCTGCATCAGCCCGACGGCGCCCTTTGGCGACACGGCTTTGACGTTGCCGTGACTCTCGACCCTCATCACGGCGTGGATCCATGCCGCAGGAATCGCGAAACGCTCGGCCGCTTCGCTGACGAATTGCGACCACGGCGCGACCGCGTCAGCGACACGCGCCGACGCGGTCTCGCAGCGGGCCGTGAAGGGAGTGAGGACCACGAGCGAGGCGGTGACGATCATGGCAATGCGCAGCGGCTTCGCAAGCGGCGACACGGATTCACTCGCGCGGCGCGCGGCGCGATGGACGGGTCCAGATCAGATGGAACGTGTCACCGCCGCTCACCACCTGGAACAGGTTGGCGCGGATCGGTTGGCCGAATGATGGATCATCAATCAGCAGCGAGAGATAATCGCCAGCTTTGTCACCGGTACGCTTCCATCCGGCGCCGATTTCGACGTCGTCGGCAAGAACGCGGTAATTCGGAGCGTTATCGGTCTCGCTCACGATAGCCGGCACGATGATGATGACATCGCGTTTGAGCGTGAAGGTCCGGATTGTGCCGGTGTATCCATCGACGGTGCGGGTAAAGGTGCCGATCTGTGCCATGGTGGCCTCCGTTGCTGGGTGGGTAAAATAAAGTGTCATTCCGTCGGGGCGCGCCACGCGAAGCGTCCGTCGCCGGCCTCGTCGGTCCAGATCGGCACTGCGCGCGCGACGATCGCGCTGCGCGGCAATGGGCCGAAGTAACGGCTGTCGAGGCTGTCGGGCTCGTCCCAATTCATGAGGAAGATTTCGTCATCGGCGATGACGCGGCAGCCTTGCCAGACCGGCAGCGGATGGCCGCGCAGATCGCGTTCACGCGCGGGCGCGGCTGCAATGCCGTCAACGTTGATCTGCACGCCGAAACGACAGACGGTCTGCCCTGAGAGGGCGAAGATGCGTTTGAGCAGCGGCACGCCGCGCGGCAGATAACCACCATCCGACAATGTCGTTGCCAGCGGCTCCGGCGGCGTCACCACGGCCAGCATGGTGACATAGAGACGGTCTGGCGACTGCACCGCGTAAAGACCAAGCGGAACGCTCGGCGTGAGATTCCAGATATAATGTGGCGGTGAGTTCGCGCCGAGGGCTGCGAGCAGACTTGCGACCGCTAGTGACGCAGCGAGGGTATAGGCAGCGCGAGGTGTCATGGTGCGAAGTGTCATGGCGCGACTCGCCGCCGTTTGAGCCAGGCCTTATGGCGCGTCATCGTGTAAGCGCGCGGCGTATCGCCAACGCTGAGGCGGTTGTGGATGTGATGCCAATGTTCGGGCGCAGCGTCGGCGGGGTCGATGCCGAGCGCCTCGACACCGTCGATGGCCTGCAAGACCCGCTCGACCTTCGGCCAACCGGAGATTGTCAGCAGGATGACGCCACCTGGTTGCACCAGCGGCACCGTCGTGAAGGACTCGTCCGCCTGAACCGCACGAAGGATGTCGATGCGCGACAGCACGGTGCCGAAGTCATTGGCGGCCCAGCGCATGACGGCGAAGATGGCACCCGGCGCAAACGACACGCGGCGGCGATGACGATCGAGCCGCACGGAGGCGACCGGATGACCAAACCGGATGCGGTGCTCGATGCGTTTTGCTTGCCAAGTCAATTCGACATGCGTCAGCGTGTCGATTGCGGAATGCGCGGTCCTCGGATCGCGCGGCGCGGGCGTGCCGTTCAGTAAACCCGGTGGCTCACTACGCGTAGTTTCTGCGGAGGTCGGTCGGCGCGCGATCATGGCTATGGTCGCCTCACCGGTGGCCGGCCGCCGACCAGCGGACCCAAGCCGCTCACCGGCTTGGCGGCATGGACGACGCCCTTGCCTTGATCGGACGTGGACTGGCGCAGACCGATGTCGGCCCAGGTCTGCAGGTCTTCGAGGGCGTAAACGACACGGCCGCCGAGCTTCCGATAGCTCGGTCCGGTACCGTAGGTGCGGTGCTTTTCCAGCGTGCGACCCGACAGGCCGAGGAACCGGGCCGCCTCGGTGGTGCGCAAATAGCGTTGCTGCGAATTGGCGGGGTTGTCAGCCATGAATGCGCCCGGTGTGGGTTCGGTCGCCATCGGGGATCGACGGCGCGTCGGGCGCACGATTGCGAATTTGAGGCGTGGACGAGGATGCCGAAGATGCGGCTGTCGTTTGTGTCCATCCCCCCTCGCCGCTGCGAAGCTAGCGCGTAAACACAGCGTTGTGTTCGTCGGGCGCTAACGCTCTGCGTGGCGCGATGGATGCGCAGCGGCTATTGGCCGATCAGCAAGTCGCGGTAGCCGCCCCGCATCCGACCGACGGCGTCTTTGACCAGCCGGATGATCTGTGAACGACAGGACGAGGTCAGCCAGTCGCGCCGGCTTTGGGTCCGTACATCGGCATCAAGCAGGGTGGCGGCGAGGTCGCGATACGTCGCCTGTTGCTGATGACCGTCAAGTGCCCTCAGCATCAAGATCATGCGGCGGCGCTGCTGTTCGGTCAGCGGCGAGACAACCGGGCGCACCGCGGCATCCGTCAGGCTGTGCCAGAGGTGAAGGACGGCTTCGACGCGCTGCGCCACGTGCATATCGAATGGGATAACGGCGGCGATCGGAGCCGACGGGTTCGTATCGGGAAGAATCCAAATCCGCTGTTCCTCGCTCGCCCGCCGCCACAGCATGTGACGGCCGTCTGCGCGTTCCATGGCGGGCGCCGATGGAATCCGATCCAGCGTGATTGTGGATCCAGTCGCCGGCGGCGCCGTCGTGAGTATCACCGCAGCCGGAAGCACATTGAATTCCCACAACACCAGTGCCCGGTCGCTGCGTTGCTTCGGGTCGCACGGGAAAACTCAACCCCCAGCGCTGGGACAGCGCAAGGGCTGCCTCCAGCACGATGGTGACGCCGCTCATCGCATCGCGGCTCATGTGTTCGTAGTCTTCGCGGTAGTCAGGGTTGCGCCGCAGGAACTCCCAGGCGAAACCCGCGCGTTGCACACGATCAAGATAGGCGGTCGCATCTTGCGACCGCCAGCTTTCATCATCCGGCATACGAGCACTCCAGCGTTACTCAGCCTCAAGCAAGGCATGCCCTCCCCGTCGCCGAGTATTTGGAAGCGTTGTCCCACGCAGAAGTCGCCGCCACTGCAACGCGTGTTGCAACACCGTGGTCAGTGAAAGATGATGGAATAGGCGTGGTGCTTCGAAAACTGCGCGTGCTCAAATCATTGGGACGGCGGCTTGAGCAAGTCCCGGTATCCGGTCTGCGTCATCCATCTTGCGCGTGCAAGATGGCTGTCATGCACGTGACGCGCGCGATCCGGCTCACGTTGCGCATCAAGACCGAAAATGATCTGTACGACCTCGCGCCAGTCGGCACCCTCCTCATCCGCATCAAGAAGCCGAAGATACGTCTTGAGGTGCCGCTCGTCGTAAGGCGTGACATGCGGCAGGTCGGGTGGATGGTCGTCAAAAGCAACAATGGTCATGGCGGGAACTCGCGCCAAGCGTTTAACCGGATCGGACCGACGAAATACGACGCTCTTGCTGCGGATCGATGACAGTTGTTGGACAATTAACAGATTACTCGGCTTTTGACCCGTTTCTTCAGGCGATCCGTCCGGCAAGGGCCCCGAACTCTATCGGACTTCGAGGGGCAAGCAGGATCGGTTTGTCGAGTATACTCCGTAGTGAAATACCCTACAAGACGAACACTTTTCGAATGGAGATTCGGGAGGTATTCGCTCGCAACCTGCGCCGGACCCGGCACGCCAAGGGGCTGTCGCAGGAGGCGTTGGCGCATGAAGCGGACGTCGACCGCACCTATATCAGTTCGCTCGAACGCGGCGTTTACGCCGCGACCATCGACATGGTTGGTAAATTGGCCACAGTGCTCGGTGTCGAGCCGGACGTGTTGCTACGGCGCGCGTCGAAGCCCTCGCGCGGCAAGTCCTGATCCGGCGGCATCGCATCAGTTCTGGTCTCAAGATCACATCGCGTGGCGGAGAGTGCACCCCGCGATTTGCTGCGGCTGCGAAGACATCATTCGCCCGAATATGTGTGCCGCAAAGAGACCTTAAAGCTCGCCCTTGTCGGTCATGTCGTCTTCACACCGAGCGCTTATGCGGTGCACGGAGGAACAGGTGCCGATGACGACCGATTCTCGCCTGCGAACATTTGCGCGCTTCATGGGGTTTCGGGATTGCCCGGTTTGTGGGGAGACGCTGTTCGCGGCCGAGCATGCTGCCTTCGTCTGCGCGGATCGTATCACGTTGCACTGGCACTGTGACGCTTGCGATCATGTTTTTCAGACGGGCGTGGATACGCGGCGCGACCCGTCGGCGCGGGCGGCCGCGTAGTAATTTCCCTTTTGGAGATGGACGCCCTCGCCGCGCGTGCTTCGCGCGGTCGATCGGCGACGCCTTGAGCGCGCGAGATGCCCCGCCTCGCGGCGGGGCATCTGAGAGCGGATCGATTAATCGGCGGAAGCCGTGCGAGCCTTCTGCGGGCGCGACCAGATCAGGGTGTAGCTACCGCCCTCTTCGTCGTCGAAAAGGTTCGCGTAGATCGGAGCGTTGAAGCTCGGATCGTCGAGCTTGACCGAGAGGTAGTCGCGCTGTTCCGCGGAGCGCTTGGGCCAGGCGGCACCGATTTCGGCACGGCCGACATAGGCGCGGTGGCTCGGAGCGTTCTCGTTGGCCCGGTTGGTCTCGGGAACGAGGCGGACGTTCTTGGCCTGGAAGCTGAGCGTGACGATTTCGCCGATGAAAGCGCCAGCTTCGTTCTTGGTGAAGGTGCCGATGTTCGCCATGGTAGTTCTCCTTGCTCTCTGTTTCCGAGCCGCGACCATCGCGGTCTCGATGGCGATCGACAGGCCGGAGGCGATCGGCGCTGCATCCGTCTTCGGACCGAAGCGCAGCGGAGGACGCCAGGCGGGCAACTTTCTTGTCTTGCGCGAGGAATGGCGGCGTAGCCGCCAGGGGAAGAAAGTTGAACGACGGCGTTGCAGCTAGGCGATCGAGGCGCAGCCGTCGTTCGGCCAGATCAGGCCATCGTAGAGACCCGATGACCCGCGCTCGGCATGACAGAGCCTTGCAAGGAGAAAAAACCCGCGACCGTGCGCCTCACCACATGAACATTTGGCGATCCGGCATAGTGTCGTCGACGTCCGGGCCGTTGTTCGCCCGTCTCTCCAACACGGCCTATCGAATGCACCGGGCCGCGGCGGTGTCGGCCAACCATCGGCATACTGGCATCAGCTCATCCGCGAAACGCAATCCGTCCGAGGTCAATGCGCGCGCATGCGGCAACGCTTCGGGAGACGTGAATCTGGCGACGGGCGGCGGGCCGCCTCAGGTCGAGGTCAGACCGCGGCGCCGGACGACGTCCCGATCCGCTCGCGATGTTCCGCCGTCGAGCGGGGCATCGGCCAGCCGCAGCCAGGCGGTCGCACCGATGACTATCGCGCCGACGACGGCAAAGATGTTCTGCCACATCTCCGAAGGTGTCGTGAACGCGGCAAGGCCGTGCGTCGCGTAGAACCCGGCGACCGCGGCCGGTCCCGCGAACAGCACCGTAAGGACGAAACGGAGGAACGGCGCCCGGACCAGCGTGAAGGCGATCTGCGCCGCTGCGAGGGTCGCGCCGCCGGTAAGGAGAGCGAGCGCGATGGCGCCGAGCGAACCTGCTCCATTATGATAGGCGAAGAGCCCGGCGGTGACGGCGACAAAAAACGGCAAGGCATAAACGGCCAGCGTGAACAACAGCCAGCAGAACACGCCGAGTCCGACGAGATTGAGAACGATGCCGATGGCGATCATGGTGGTTTATCCTGTCACAAGAGTGCAAGGGTCGCGCCTTCCACCACCACCACGGCGCAAGTCGAACTATAGCGAAATTGATCCGTTGTGGCGGCAGAAATTCTGCGGCGCGTTTCAATGCGCCGCATCGTGTTTGAAATTCGCTGAAGAGGTAGCGACGCTTACGCGCCTCCCTTCTCAGGCTTCGTGCCGAATTTCCAGACCGGGATGCCGAGCTTTCGTGCCTTGTCGGCGAGATTCTCCTGGATACCGGTGCCGGGGAATACAAGGACTCCGATCGGCAGCACGTCGAGCATCGCATCGTTGCGCTTGAATGGTGCGGCTTTGGCGTGCCGCGTCCAGTCCGGCTTGAAGGCGATCTGTGGCACTTTGCGATTGTCGGCCCATTTGGACGCGATCAGCTCGGCGCCTTTTGGCGACCCGCCGTGCAGCAGCACCATGTCGGCGTGTTTGCTGCGGATCTTGTCGAGCACGTCCCAGATCAGGCGGTGATCGTTGAAGTCGAGGCCGCCGCTGAAGGCCACCTTCGGTCCGGGCGGCAGCATCACCTCGGTCTCGGCTCGGCGCTTGGCGGCGAGGTAATCGCGGCTGTCGATCATGGCCGCCGTGAGCGCGCGGTGGTTGACCATCGACCCGGACCGCGGGCGCCAGGCCGTGTGGGTACGCCGTTCGTAGTGTTCGGCGGCATGGTCGCGAAAGAACTCCATGGCGTTGCGACGCTCGCTGAGTGTCATGCCCTCGGCGATGAGCCGTTCCAGTTCGACCGACCGCACCTCGGAACCGTCCTGTTCGCGCTGGCCGCGCCTTTGCGCCTGCTCGTTATCGTCGAGGTGGCGTGCGATCCGCATCGTCGCGCGATGGAATAGATTGACGGTCGACCACAAGAGGTCGTCGAGGTCGGGTTCGAGCCGGGTGTCATCGAGGCTGACGATGAGGGCGTCGAAGATGTCGGCGACGGCGCCAGCGGCAATGCGGGGGTCGGGCAGCGGGCGTGGATCGGGTTCGTCCTGGAACGGCCGGTGGCCGTGGAGCTGGAGTTCGGTCAGCAGGTGATCGGTCGGGGATGATGCCTGCGGCGGCTCGTAGCCGGTGGTGTCGTCGTCGGTCGTCATGGCGGCTTCCTTGTGCTCGGATCGGCCGCGTCCATCGCGGCCTTCGTGGCGACGAAAGCCGTCGGGCGGGCCGGACCTGCACCGCTGAAGCGAAGCGGAAGCGGCCGGAGCGCAGCGGAGGATGGTGGGGGCCGACTATTTTGTCTCGCGATGTAAAGGCGGGCTTGCCCGCCGACGGAAAATAGTCGGCCATCCGCCATTGCGGGGCCGGACCGTTTGACGGCTCGATCGCCCTCTCAGAAGGCCGGGGACGCGGACCTCTCCGACACGATGAGACGCCAAGACCGAAGGCGGTGCATGATCGGAACGCCGCTTGCCTCACCTCGTCCCGGCGCTGACGTCCGGATGCAAGAAGCGGCCAACGTCCTCAGGGACGATCTGCACCCGCAACGCCGCCCGCAACGTATCGATGCCGAGACGCCGCAGATCTCCATTAAAATCGCCGCAGCGTGGCGACAGCGTGATCGCCTCGATCCCAGCCGTCTGTGCTCGTGCACTCAAGCTCTCCATCGCGCTATCGCCCGCCGGATCGTCATCACGCACGATATAGAGACGGCGCAGCGTCACCGGAAACAGGATGGCGGCGAGATGCGCGGCCGAGAGGGCTGCATTCATCGGCAAGGTCGGCATGACGCAGCGAAGCGACAACATGGTCTCGATGCCCTCGCCTGCCGCGACGACGTCATCGGCGACACCGAAGCGGACGGCGTTGCCCAGGAGATGGCCCATCGCACGACGCGGCGTGTCGATCGGCGCCTTATCTCGGCCCGACGGGTCGAGCCAGGTGCGATGTGCGCCGGTGATGTGGCCTTCGAGATTGGTCACGGCAGCGATCATCGCCGGCCAGGTCTGCGTCGGCGCGTCAGCATCGGGGCGATAATAGCAACGCGGGTGGAATCGCAGTGCGCTGACCTCATTCAGACGGGTGATACCGCGATGGCGCAAATAGAACTCCACGAGAGTGCCACCGATCGGCCTTGATATCGCAATAAGCCGACGGGCCGATTCCGGTGAGCCCATCGGTGCCGGCGATGAGCGATGAGGGCTTCCGGGCCTCGGCTCGGGCCGTGGCAGACTGAGGAAGCGTCGCGCCTCCTCGGCCACATCGTGGAAATCGACCAGGCCGCAGGTTTCGCGGATGACGTCGAGCAAGTCGCCGTGTTCGCCGGTCGCCGCGTCGGTCCATTTTCCGGGGCGGCGTTTGTCGGACGGGTCGCCGGTGAGCCGCACGAACATCGAGCGGCCCTTCGTATTCTTGGCGTCGCCGACCTGCCAGTAGTTTCCGACCCGGCACCCGTGGGAAAGATAATGTCGGCACACCGCTTCGGCCTCGCGCGCGAGCCGATGCGCCAGCTCTGCGGCATCATGCGCCATGTCACGCGGCCGCCCGATCGGCGATACGGGCAATCGGGTAGCGCTCCAGCACCTTGGCAAGGATCTCCGGCCCGGTCGCATTGACCGGAACGAAGAACCGCAGCTTCCAGGAGATGATCTCGCTGAACAGGCCATAGGCGCGCAGCCGATCGCGCATGAGATCGGTGAAGCCGCACAGCTCGATGCGGTTGGCGCCCATCACGCGCGCGCGCCGAAGCTGAAGGCCTTCGGTGAGATCAAGAACGGTCTTGCCGTCCATCAGCGCGGTGAAGGCGGCGTCCGGAGATAACGTTGAAGTCCCCGCCTCCAAAGCACTGGCGACCCAGGCCGGCGAGACCTTGCGGCCGATGATGCGCTCACCGGTGTCGGTCTGAAGCCGATAGACCCGCGTCGACTCGTTCGGGAGACGCTTCCAGATCGGCAGCAACAGACCGGCGACAATATGAATCTCGCTGTCTGTGAACGGCGAAACCTCGGCGACTTCGGCCTGCCAGGCCCGAGCAAAGCCGTCGCGGTTGGCTTCCTGCCAATGGGTCTGCGGCATTGCCGCCAAGGGCATCGCGGTGTGCTCCATCGGGCGGATCAGCCGGATACGGCGTTCGACCTCGCCGTCGTCGAGCATCACGCTGCGCGCCGGCACTTGCACGGCGGCTCGGCCCGACTGGGTGTTGACCAACAGCAAAGCGCGCGGGTCGGACAAACGCTCAAGCGCCTCATCGAGCGGGATCGGCCGATTGCGCTCGCGCTGGATGACGGTCAGCAGCCGGGTTTCGGCGGACGTGCCGGGATGGGTATAGATCGCCTCACGAGCAGTAACAGTGAAGCTCTCGGCCCGCAGCGTCTCCAGTCCGACATCGTAGGTGCCACTGGCGATCGCACCCTCGATGCGAACGGTCAGCAATTGCTCGAACGCCGTGAACAGGATGTTCTGCAGGTCGATGGTCAGCGCCAGTAGGCGATTGAGGAACGTGGTGATCGGCGGCAGATCGTCCTTGATGCCGCCCGAGTCCGTCAGCTTCAATCCGGTCGCATCTTGGAACGCTTGAAGCGGACAGCCCGCGACCTTGCCGGTGACGAGCAGGACATAGAGTTGGCGCAGCGCATCGCGCGCGTAATGGCTTTCGAGATTGTCCTCGGCGCGGAAGAGGCCCTGCCCGCCGGTCTGGCGCTGACCCTTGGTGATGGCGCCCAGCGTGTCGAGACGCCGCGCGATGGTCGAGAGGAAGCGCTTTTCGGCCTTCACGTTCGTCGCAATCGGCCGGAACAGCGGCGGCTGCGCCTGGTTGGTGCGGTTTGTACGGCCGAGCCCCTGGATCGCGGCGTCGGCCTTCCATCCCGGTTCTAATAGATAATGTACGCGGAGGCGCCGGTTCCTCGCCGAAAGTTCGGCGTGATAGCTGCGTCCCGTGCCGCCCGCGTCCGAGAACACCAGGATACGCTTGACGTCATCCATGAACGCCTGGGTCTCGCCGAGATTGGCGGACCCGGCACGGTTCTCCACCACGAGACGATCGATGCCATCGCCCCCGCGCTTGCGGACGATGCGCCGCGAACGGCCGGTGACCTCCGCCACCATGTCCGTACCGAAACGCTGCACGATCTGGTCGAGCGCGCCGTGGACGGGTGACAGCGACGCCAGTTTCTCGATCAGCCGTTCGCGACGCGCGACCGCGTCCCGGCATTGCACCGGTTGACCATCTCGGAACACCGGCCGCGACGACAGATCGCCCTCGCTGGTGGTGAACGGCTCATAGAGCTGCGTCGGGAATGAGTGCGCGAGATAATCCAGCACGTATTCGCGCGGCGTGATGTCGACCTGGACGTCACCCCATTCCTCGGTCGGGATTTCGGCCAGGCGCCGTTCCATCAGCGCCTCGCCGGTCGAGACGATCTGGATCACGGCGGCGTGGCCGGCTTTCAGATCACGCTCGACTGACGCGATCAGCGACGGCGTCTTCATCGCGGTGATCAGATGATTGAAGAAGCGCTGCTTTGCCGATTCAAACGCGGACCGGGCGGCCGACTTGGCCTGTGCGTTCAGCGTGCCGGTGGCGCCGGTGATGTTCGCGGCCTTCATGGCGGCGTCGAGATTGTTATGGATGACGCTGAAGGCACCGGCATAGGCGTCGTAGATGCGGATCTGTTCGTCGGTGAGCTTATGTTCGACCAGTTCGTATTCGACGCCGTCGTAGGAGAGTGAGCGGGCCGCATAAAGCCCGAGTGCCTTGAGGTCGCGCGCGAGCACTTCCATCGCCGCGACGCCGCCCGCCTCGATCGCCTCGACGAACTCAGCGCGCGTCGCAAACGGAAAGTCCTCGCCGCCCCAGAGCCCGAGACGTTGGGCATAGGCGAGATTGTGCACCGTGGTGGCGCCGGTCGCCGAGACATAGACGACGCGCGCGTTCGACAACGCATGTTGCAGGCGAAGCCCGGCCCGGCCCTGCTGCGAGGCGGCAACATCGCCGCGCTCACCCTTCCCGCCAGCGGCGTTCTGCATCGCGTGAGACTCGTCGAAGATGATGACGCCGTCGAAATCGGCGCCCAACCATTCCACGATCTGTCTGACCCGCGATACCTTCTCGTCCCGCGCATCGGAGCGTAGCGTGGCATAGGTGGTAAAAAGGACGCCCTGTTCCAGACGGATTGGCGTGCCCTGGCGGAAGCGCGACAGCGGTGTGATCAGCAGGCGCTCCATGCCGAGCGCCGACCAGTCGCGCTGGGCATCCTCGATCAGCTTGTCGGATTTAGAGATCCAGACCGCACGGCGGCGGCCCTTCAACCAGTTGTCGAGCACGATGCCCGCGGCCTGCCGGCCCTTGCCGGCGCCGGTGCCGTCGCCGAGGAACCAACCGCAGCGGAAACGGACAGCATGTTCGGCGTCGTCGGATGCGGCAGAGACAATGTCCCAGGTCTCATCGACCGTCCATGATCCCGCAAGAAAACGGGTATGCGCCTCGCCGGCATAGATAACGGATTCAAGCTGAGCATCGGACAGTAATCCGTCCGACGCGGTGTTGGCGAGAAGATGCGGCCGATAGCTCGGTTGCGGCGGCGCGACCGAGGCCATCGCCGCCGATTGCACGAGTTTGGTCGGATGCGCGCACGCACCGGGAATCCGGATCGACTGCAATCCGTATTCTTCATACAGCGCATCGCTGATGCCGCCGCCCTCAACCGGTTTCCAATCGATGACCTCATAAGCAAGCTCGATCGCTTTGGGTTCGGGAACCGTCGCCGGAATAGAGGAAGGGCGCGAGACGACAGGACGCGATGTGCGGGGAGCCACCGATCGAACGATGATCGGGCTGGCCAGCGGGGCCGTGATCGGCAGCCGCGGCGGCACGCGTTCGGCGATCCAGCCCAGCAACGTGGCGACGTCCGGCGCGAGACCGGGCGAAGCTGGAAACGCGGTCGGATCGTCAGCCGTGCGCTTGTCGATCACGGTCAGGCGCGTGTCCATGGTCGTGCCGTGCCTGGCATAGACCGCCCCGTCGATCGCGGCCGAGAACACGATCCTCCCACGCTCCTGCAAGCCGACGAACGCATCGCGCCACACCGGACTATCCGGTGCGCAATTCGCGCCTGTGATGGCGACCAGACGACCGCCATCGGCGAGCCGCGCCAGCGCCGAGGAGATATGACGCAGTGCCGCGTCGGCCATACGGCGATCAACATGTGCGACCGCCGAGAATGGCGGGTTCATCAGCACGACGCTCGGCGTGATGCCGGCATCGAGATGATCGTCGATATGCGCCGCATCGAAGCGGGTGACGGGAACGGCAGGAAAGAGCAGTGAGAGAAGCGAGGCGCGAGCATCGGCGAGTTCGTTGAGCACGAGCGAAGCGCCTGACAATTCCGCGAGGATCGCAAGAAGGCCCGTGCCGGCCGACGGTTCGAGCACGACTTCGGAGGGTGTGATCGCGGCTGCGATCGAGGCCGCAAGCCCGAGCGGAATCGGAGTCGAGAACTGCTGAAACGCTTCGCTCTCTTCAGAGCGCCGCGTGTGGGTGGGGAGAAGGCCGGCAACCTTCGCCAGCATCGGCAGCATGGCCGCAGGCGACGCGGCCCGGGCGCGGAGCGCGGGGGTAAATTTACGGAGGAACAACACCGTCGCGGCCTCGCAGGTGTCGTAGGCAGACTTCCAGTCCCAGACGCCCTCGGAGTCGGTGCCGCCACAGGCCGCATACATCGCAGCGCGAAGATTGGCGGCGTCGATGCGCTGACCACGCTCGAGATGGGGAAGGATCAGCCGGGCAGCAGCCGCGATGCGGGTGGCGGGATCTGCCGGCAAAGCAGGCGATCGCGCGGCCGCGATGGCGGCCACGGATGTGGAAGATATTGTCATGAGAAGCCTCGGGAGAGCGGGAACGGGTCGAGCCGCGCGGCGCTCTCTCTCGACCTCGCCGGCTCAAACCCGTCCCGGCCGGACTCTCCCTCTCATGGCGCGGTGTCGGGAAAGGCGCGCCGCCCGCGCAGAGCGATGGCGCGCGCGATTATCCGCACGTCCATGCGCGACGATCGATGCGGCCGCGCCACCATGCGATCCGATCTTCGCGCGATGCATTGGCGAGCCACAGCAACAGATCGCCGTGGCACGCGAGTGGTGCGCAGAAGCAAACGAGATCGCGGCCGCGCAGCTCATCGAGCGCACGCAGCAGATGATGCTGGTCGCGCAGCCAGCGTTCGTATTTCGCAATGACGGTCGCGCGGTCGCCGTCCGGGCCGATCCGGAACGGATTGCCCCACTTGCTGCCGCGGCCGATATAGACGGCGCCAGCCGGAACGCCCGAATGCCGCTTGTTGAGAACCCTGCACATCGCGATCGCCTCCTGATTGCCCCGTTGCGGTGAGCAGGTCGCCGGACGCGGATCAGGATCGCGGGTCACCCATCGCGCTCGGCGATGGGGAAACGGCTTGCCCGTTGACCTGCGAACCGCCGCGTCCAGACCCGGCACACCGCGGCGGCATCAGGTCAGAGGTCGTTGCGGGGGCACGAAGGGGGCGGCGCGGTGTCGTTCCGCCGCCGTCTTGAAAGCGAAAGCCCGGCGCGGTGGCCGGGCGTTTCGCAAGGTTTGAGTTGGCGGGGTAGGGTCAGGCGGATGTGACCGCGAACGGATCGACCTGACGGTGGATGGGCTGGGCCCGGCCCATCCAAGGTTCGGGGCGGATACAGCGAACCCAATCGGCGAAGCCCGGAATGAATCCGAGATCCTCGATGACGTGCTGTTCGCCGATCAACCGGACCGGGACGACACGGCCGGTCGAGATCGTGATCGTCGCACCGAAGAAACGCTCCAGCATGAAGATGCCTTCGGCGTGATGGCGCAGCGCGCGGTGGCGGAAATCCGCGGTGATCGCCTTCGACTCGTCGAACCACTGATGAAGCGGCAGATAGTCGGCGGCGTCACCACCCCATTTCCGCACCGAGGACAGCGCGTGATGATAAGGATGTCCCATTACTCCCTCCTCAAAATTGATGAGTGTAATTTTCGGACGACATGTATCGCTCGTTGTAGTCGAGCGTGATCGTCCGTTCCGCAACGTCGAAAGTGAACTCGCCATAGGCACCGTCGTTGTTTTCCCAACCGCAATGGGTTTGCCGGAGGAGGTCGTAGGCGAGTTCTTCGATGACGTCCCGGATCGGCAGCGTGACGCGCGCGATCTCGACACTGTCCCAATCGGCACGCGCGATCTCCACATCGAGCGAGGGCAGATTGGCATAGTGATCGCCTGCTTTCGCAGTGACATCTTCGATCTGGCCGCTATCGCCACAGCCGTCGAAGGTCACGACGACGGTGGTGATGCCGGCTCCGACAAACGCATCAAACAATGCCGTCTTGTTCGCGGGACGGACCGAGTCGCAGCGTTTCACATAGTCCTGCTCCTGTGCGAACCACGCGGTCGGATCGGGCGTCGGGATCGGCGCGAGGGTGTCGTCAGTCATGATGGTTCTCCTGATACGATGAAGGCCCGGCGTGTCCCGTGTTCGCGGGGGCCGGGCCGATGGATGGGATTGGGGATGTGCGGAAGGATGCGGAGCGGCTGTCGCCGCCCCGCGGTCATGACTCATTCGGCGGCGATGACATCCGGCCGATCTTCGTCGAGGTCGACTTGCTCCTCGTCGTCGGCGAGGAACTCGGGCAGCGCGTCAGCTTCGGCAGGCGCAGCATCGCCACCCGCTTCGGTGCCCGCCTCGGAGAGCCGCAGCGGTTCGGGCAGCCAGCCCGTGCCTTCCAGCAGGCGCTCGGCCTCGCGGGCCATGTCGCCCTTCTTGAGGTGGTCGATGAGCTGCACCGACGGCTCGCCCTTCGCCTCGCGCACCGCTTCGAGAATGCGGGGCTTGGTGACACGGCCGAGATAGTTGTCCACGCCGGTCTTCCAGCCCGCCGCCGCCATGTCGAGATTGACGGCGCGCGCCAGGACGTCGGCCTGGTCGAGCCTGCGGCGAACGCCATGCGCGGAGACGCGGCCTTCGTTGTAGCGATTGGCCGGCTCGTAGAGCGCGTTAACACTGAGCGAGGCGCAATGTGCAAGCAGCGATGTCTGATCGGTCGCGTCGAAAGCCAGCAGCGCATCCCAGAGTCTGCCATCCTCCTTCGGCAATCGCGCCTTCCACGTATCGTGACGCGCATCAATCGCCTTGGCCGAGGCGCTGTCATTCAATCCCGGCGCCTGGGCGGGAAGCGTCGGGGAGCGAACCGCGATTTCCAGACACCCGCTCGATGACGCGAAGCGATAGAACGTCGCCAGCACGAAGTTGTGCAGCACCGCCACAAAAGCCACCGACGGGTGGGTCGCGAAAGCATCGCGCAACGCCAGCGTCCGATGCGCGGTCAGGTCGGTCATGAGCCGATCCGGCAGCGGCTTGATCGCGTCGTCCTCGTCATCCTCCGGTTCAGCCGGCACGCCGCCGACCGTGATGACGGCGCGTTGGACCGCAACCTTGGCCTCGCCACCGTCAGCGTTGTCACTGCCGATATCGGATTCCGGCTCGGCGCTGACGCCGACGGGTGCTTCATCCTCCGGTCGGACATAACCGCGATCGACGAAAAGTGCGCCTTCGTCATCGATGCTGACGAAGACGCCGGCGTGTGCGATATCGGCCGGATCGTAGATCACCGGCCGGGCATCGAAGGCGGACAGCGCGGCCTCGATCTCGCCGAGCCGTTGATCGATCTCGTCGGGCAGTTCGTCGGCTTCGGCGTATTCGACCTCGAGCTTGTCGTACTCGGCCTTCAACGCCTCGATCGACGCACGTTCGTCGTCGCTGAGATCTGCCGGTAGACCCTCCAGCTCGCGCAGGCCGTCGGTGTGGCCATAGGGGAAATTGACCGCCACCGAGATCCACTTCCAGCCTTCCGTGGCGATAATTTCGGCCTGCGCCTTCAGCTTCTCGGTGACGAGGCGATCGAGCAGCGGCACATCCTGCAGCCAACCGCCGTCATCGTGTTCGAACAGGTCGCGCATGACGGCGCCACCGGTCTGCTCATAGGCATCGAGCCCGACGAACTGGGCGCGACGGTCGGAAGCGCGGACGGTGTTCTCCGTCAACATTCGCCGGATCTGGTACGGCTCGTCGAGTTGGGAGCGGCTGACATTGTCCCAGACCTGCTTCTGGCGCGCCTGATCGGCGGTGACCGAGAACGCCATCAACTGTTCGAGCGTCATGCCGTCCTCGGCATAGACCTCGTGCAACTTCGGGGATACCGATGCGAGACGCAGCCGCTGCTTGACGATCGCCGACGACACGAAGTGCCGTGCGGCGATGTCGTCCTCGCTCATGCCGCCATCACGCAGCAGCTTGAACGTGCGGAACTGGTCGAGCGGATGCAGGCCTTAGGTTATGCGTCAAGTGTCCTGTTAGCTGGATTGCGTTGATTTGACGATCGTTTCCGCGACGCGGCTTGTTTCGCATGTATCT